>Ga0209276_100832_pt1 | contig 31189 bp, 30 predicted proteins | sample DewCreD2012metaG_3_FD_185473 | JGI IMG/M metagenome (GOLD analysis project Ga0209276, IMG submission 185473) | Hot spring sediment bacterial and archeal communities from British Columbia, Canada, to study Microbial Dark Matter (Phase II) - Dewar... ...
GTTCACCGCCACCAGACCGCCGAAGCGCTTGGTGGCCTGGGTGACCTCGAGGGCCTTCATGCTTCCTCCATCTCCGCCTTGTGGCGTTTCTCCGGGATGAGGCCTTCCGGGCGGAAGATCATCATCAGCACCAGGATAAGGCCGAAGACCAGACGCTCGTACTTGGCAGGATCCACCTGGCTAGGGATCTGGGGCAGGCTGGTGCGTACGAACTCGCTGAAGGTCTTGAGCACATCCAGGTTGAGGATGGTGAGGGCCGCGGCGCCCAGGATGGCCCCGGGGATGGATCCCATCCCTCCCAGGATCACCATGCCCAGGATGGTGATGGAGGCCAGGAGGGTGAAGGACTCGGGGGAAACGAAGGTGCGCTGGGCGGCAAAGATCACCCCCATCACCCCGGAGAAGGCGGCCCCGGTCATGAAGGCCAGGAGCTTGGTGGGCAGGAGGGGGATGCCCATGGAGCGGGCGGCCACCTCGTCCTCCCGGATGGCCACCCAGGCCCGGCCAAAGCGGGAGTTCGCCAGGTTCACGTTCGCCAGCACCACCAGCCCGATCATGAGGAGGACCAGGAAGTAGAAGAAAAGCTGGTAATCCGTGGTCTGGTCCAGCTTTACTCCCAAGGTCCCCATCAACTCCCGGAACCAGTCGATGGGGGGGCGTTGCACGGGGGTGATCCCCTGGGGACCGTTGGTGAAGTTGATGGGGTGGTCCAGGTTGTTGGCCAGGATCCGCACCACCTCCCCCAGGCCCAGGGTGACGATGGCCAGGTAGTCCCCGCGAAGCCTAAGGGCGGGAAGGCCGATGACCAGGCCGGTTAGGGCGGTGGTGACGATGGCGATCCCCATGAAGAGGTACATGTACTCCCCGGGGAGGGGGAAGTTGCCCTGCATGAAGTTCTTGGCCTGCTCGCTGCCGAAGATGGCCCAGGTGTAGGCCCCCACGGCGAAGAAGGCGGCGTAGCCCAGGTCCAGAAGCCCCGCCATGCCCACCACCACGTTGAGCCCCAAGGCCATGGCGGCGTAGATGCCGATCTGGATGCCGAGCTCGAAGACAAAGGTGTTGGCGAAGCCCGCCAGGGGCACGGAAAGGAGGAGGATGGCCAGGGCCAGGAGCACGCGGATTCCCGTGGGGATGCGGGGCAGGGTGGTGAGGGCCACCAGGATCCCCACCAGGCCGATGAGGCCCAGGGTGTTGCCCGAGCGCATGAGGCCCACGGTGAAGGCTAGGGTGAGGAGGGCTAGGTTCAGGGTCCGCCAGGTGGGGGAAAGCCGCAGGAAGGCGGTAACCCCTAAGGCCGCCAGGCCGAAGAGGTGGCTTACCGGGCTTGGAGCCAGGAAGGCGAGGCCTAGGTAGGCCAGGCTGAGAAGGAAGGAGAGGGCGTTCATACTTTCTCCTTGACCACCTGTCCCAGAAGGCCTTGGGGCCGGACCAGGAGGATGAAGATCAGGATGAGGAAGGCCACCACGTCCTTATACTCGGTGCCGAAGTTGCCGTTTGTGAGGATGGGAAGGTAGGTGCCGAAGAAGTTTTCCAGCTGCCCCAGCACAAGCCCGCCCAGCATGGCCCCCGGGATGTTGCCGATACCCCCCAGCACCGCCGCGGTGAAGGCCTTGATGCCGGGCAGGAACCCCACGTAGGGGGTGATGGTGGTGTACTGCAGGGCGAAGAGCACCCCGGCCACACCCCCCAAGGATCCCCCGATGAGGAAGGTGCGGGAGATGATGCGGTCCGGGTCTATGCCCATGAGGCTTGCGGTGTGGAGATCCTGGGCCACGGCGCGGATGGCCACTCCTAGCTTGGTGCGGTTCACCAGGTAGGTGAGGCCCACCAGCATGAGGATGGAAACCCCCATGAGGATGAAGGACTTGGTCTGGGCGAAGATGGCTCCCCCGAAGAGGCTCACGGAGCCCTCGAGGTCCTCCACCGTGCGCATGCGCAGGAAGAACTCGTTGTGCCAAAGACCTTCGATGAGGCGCACCAGGTCCTGGAGGATGAAGGAAACCCCGATGGCGGTGATGAGGGGCACCAGGCGGTTGGTGGTGCCCCGGGCCCGCAAGGGGCGGTAGGCGAAGCGCTCCACCAGGATGGCGGTGATCCCCGCCACCACCCCGCCCAGGGTTAGAGCGAGGAGGAGGAGCAGGAAACCGCTTTCCACCTGGGGAGCCAGGTAGCGGAAGACCTCCACCCCCACCACCGCCCCGATCATGAAGATCTCGGAGTGGGCGAAGTTGATGAGCTCCAAGACGCCATAGACCATGGTGTACCCCAGGGCCACCATGGCGTAGACGAAACCCAGGATGAGCCCGTCGAAGATCACCTGGGGCAATAGGGCTAGGATTTGCTCCAGCAAGGTGCCTCCTTTCTCCGGGCCAAGGGGGTGGCCTTTAGGCCACCCCCTTGGGTTGGAATCCCAGTTTACCTGGCCCCTGGAGCGGCCATCTCGATGACGCGGATCAGCTTGTTGTCGGCCCAGTTGCCGGTGGAGGCCACCTGCATGACGAAGTACTTGGCCTTCTTGTTGTCGCCCTTGTCGTCAAACTCGATGGTGCCGGTGAGGCCTTCCATCTTCACCTGGCGCACCGCTTGAGCCACCTGCTCCCGGGTGGGCTTCTTGCCGCCGGCGGCCTTGATGGCGGCCTCGAGGGCAGCCAGGATCACGTTGGCGGAGTCGTAGGCGTAGATGCCGAAGCCCTCCATGTCCTTGCCGTACTTCTGCTTGAAGCGCTGGGCCACGGCCCTCGCCTTGGGGAAGGCGGAAACCGGACCGGCCACCGTGGTGTAGAAGGTGCCGGCGGCGTTCTCCTTACCCGCCAGGCGCACGAACTCGCTGGAGTCCAGCCCGTCCCCGCCCATGAGCCGGGTCTTGACCCCCCGCTCGCGAAGCTGCTTCACGAAGGGACCGATCTGGCTGTAGATGCCCCCGAAGTAGATGAGCTCGGGCACGGGCCGGGCCGCGCGGATCTGGTTGATAATGGGCACGAAGTTGGAGGTCTCCTCGGTGCCCACGAAGGCCACTGCCCGGCCCCCCAGAGCCTCGAGGCGCTTCCTGAACTCCTCCGCCAGGCCCTGGCCGTAGGCGGTCTTGTCGTGGATGATGAAGACGTTCTTCACCTTCAGGTTGTTGAAGGCGTACTCCGCCCCCACCGGCCCCTGGACGTCGTCACGCCCGCAGATGCGGTTCACGTTGGGAAGCCTGCGGTCGGTGACCCGAGGGTTGGTGTTGGCAGGGGAGACCATGACCAGGTTCACCCGGGCGTAGACCTCGCTGGAGGGGATGGCCACACCGGAGTTCAAGTGGCCCACCACGCCCAGGATGTCAGGGTCGTTGATGATGCGGTTGGCGTTGGCCACGCCCACGTCGGGGTTGGCCTGGTCGTCGTAGGGCACCAGGACCAGGTCAAAGCCCAGGGCCTTGAACTTGGCCTTGGCCTCCTCGATGGCCAGCTCCGCCCCCAGCTTGATCTGCTCGCCCAAGGCTGCCTGAGGACCGGAGAGGGGAGACTGGGTGGCGATCTTGATGACGTTGGCCTGGCCTAGGGCCATGCCCAAGGCGGCTACACCTGCTACCAGCAAGCCGATTTTCCTCATAAGCACCTCCTTAAGAGCACGCGTTCGCGTTGCGGCCCCATTCTAAGGGGGGGGTACCGGTTCTTGTCAATGCCCCCTCGTAAGTTTGTGCCCGACCCATGGGTCAGTCCCTCCTCCTGGAGGAGGAGGGACTAGATACCCACCCTCAGTACGTGGCCAGGTACCGGTCCAGCTCCCACTGGTGGACCGTGACCCGGTAGTCGTCCCACTCCATCTGCTTGGCCTGGACGAAGTGGGTATAGACGTGTTCGCCCAGGGCTTCCCGGATCACCGGATCCTTGCGCAGGGCCTCGAGGGCCTCCCGAAGCGTGCCCGGAAGCTCGCGGATCTTGTGCTTGCGCCGTTCCCGCACGCTCATGTGGTAGATGTTGCGCTGGATGGGGGGCGGGGGGAGGAGCTTGCGCTCGATCCCGTCGATGGCCGCTGCGGCCATGACCGCCAGGGCCAGGTAGGGGTTGGAGGAGGGGTCGGGCATCCTGAGCTCGGCCCGGGTGCCCACGCCCCGGCGGGCAGGGATGCGAATCATGGCCGAGCGGTTGGCCGCCGACCAGGCAATGTTGGTGGGGGCCTCGTACCCGGGGGTGAGGCGCTTGTAGGAGTTCACCAGGGGGTTGGTGATGGCCACCATGCCCTCGGCGTGCTCCAGAAGGCCGGCGATGAAGTGGAGGGCGGTCTTGGAAAGCTGGTACTCGGCCTTGGGGTCGAAGAAGGCGTTCTCCCCGTTCTTGAAGAGGGAGAGGTGGGTGTGCATGCCGCTGCCGTTGATGCCCCGGATAGGCTTGGGGAGGAAGGTGGCGTGGAGGCCGTGGTTCAGGGCCACCTTCTTCACCACCCACTTGAAGGTGGCGATGTTGTCGGCGGTGGTGAGGGCATCCGCATACTTGAAGTCGATCTCGTGCTGGCCCGGGGCCACCTCATGGTGGGAGGCCTCGATCTCAAAACCCATGGCCACCAGGACGTTGACCATGTCCCGCCGGGCCTCCTCGCCCTTGTCGATGGGGGCCAGGTCGAAGTAGCCCGCCCGGTCGTGGGTTTCCACGGTGGGGAGGCCCTCGGGGGTCCTGAGGAAGAGGAAGAACTCCGGCTCGGGGCCCGCATACATGTTGTCAAAGCCCAGCTTCTTAAGGCGCTCCACCTGGCGCTTCAACACGTACCGCGGGTCCCCCTCGAAGGGACGGCCATCGGGGTAGGTCACATCGCAGATGAGCCGGGCCACCCGGCCCCGCCCGGGATCCTCCAGGGCCTCGGGCAGGATCACGAAGGTGTTGTAGTCGGGCTTGAGGAGCATGTCCGACTCCTCGATGCGGGTGAAGCCCTCGATGGAGGAGCCGTCGAACATGATCTCCCCGTCCAGGGCCTTCTCAAACTGGGACTCGGGGACCTCCACGTTCTTCACCACGCCCAGGATGTCGATGATCTGGAGCCTGAGGAACTTGACCTTCTCCGCCTTAAGCGCCTTGAGGATTTCCGCCTTGGTGTACGCCATTTTTGACCCCCTTGACCTGCTGAGGCCGGGCATTTACCCTTTCCCCCCAGCAGATTGCGCAAAGTGTACAGCAAATATATGCACACTGTCAAGCCTTAGCCTGTCACCCGTCAAGGAAGGTCTGGCCTCGAGGTTCCTGACCCTAAGCTGACCTGGCCTTGGGTAGACTGAAGCCTGGAGGTCGGGTATGTATAAGCGGCGCGAGGTATTGAAGGCAGGAGCAGCTTTAGGTTTGGCGGGCCTGGGCTTGGGGCGGGCCCAGGGAGGGTTCACCCTCACCCTGGTGCACACCAACGACACCCACGCTCACCTGGAGCCCATGGAGCTCACCCTTTCCGGCAAGAAGGTGAGGGTGGGGGGTGTGGCCCAGCGCATCGCCTTCTTTGACCGGCTTAGGGCCAGCCGGAAAAACCTCCTCTTCCTGGACGCCGGGGATGTTTTCCAGGGCACCCTGTACTTCAACCAGTACCGGGGCCTGGCGGACCGGTTTTTCATGCACCGGGCCCTTTACCGGGTCATGGCCCTGGGCAACCACGAGTTCGACCTGGGGCCCGGTCCTTTGGCGGAGTTTCTGAAGGGGGCCCGGTTTAAGGTGGTGTCCGCCAACGTGGGGGTGGAGCGGGAGCCCAGGCTCAAGGGGCTCTTTGCCCCCTATGCCGTGGTGCCGGTGGGCGGGGAAAAGGTGGGGGTGATCGGCCTCACCACCCCGGACACCCGGGAGATCGCCAACCCCGGGCCCACCGTGGACTTCCTGGATCCCTATGAGACCGCCCAGAAGGCGGTGTACGAGCTGCTGAAAAAGGGGGTAAACAAGATCGTGGTCCTCTCCCACCTGGGCTACGGGGAGGACCTGAAGCTGGCCAGGAGGCTCGTGGGCGTGCAGGTGATCGTGGGCGGGCACTCCCACACCCTTTTGGGGAGCTTCCCCCACAAGGAGCTCGCCCCGGCGGGGCCCTACCCCACGGTGGTGAAGAACCCGGAGGGCAAGGACGTGTTGGTGGTGCAGGCCTGGGAGTGGGGGAAGGTGGTGGGCCTCTTGGAGGTCACCTTTGACGCCAAGGGGGAGCTCCTTGCCTACAAGGGCGAGCCCATCCTCATGACCCCCGAGGTTTCCCCCGAGGACTTCTTCGCCAAGGAGGCCCTTCTGGCCTACGCCCAGCCGGTCATGGCCCTGATGGAGCAGGTGATCGCCCAGGCCAAGGTGGACCTCATCGGCGAAAGGGCCATCGTGCGCAAGCGGGAGAGCAACCTGGGCAACCTCATCGCCGACGGTATGGTCTGGAAGACCCGGAATGCCGGGGTGCGGATCGCCCTGCAAAACGGCGGGGGGATCCGCACCACCATCCCCAAGGGACCCATTACCGTGGGCAAGGTCTACGAGGTCTTGCCCTTCGGCAACACCCTGGTGGTCATGGACCTTAAGGGCAGGGAGATCAAGGCGGCTCTGGAGAATGGGGTTTCCCAGTGGGAACAGGCGGCGGGCCGCTTCCTCCAGGTTTCCGGCCTGCGCTACGCCTTTGACCTCTCCAGGGCTCCAGGGGACCGGGTGGTGCGGGTGGAGGTGAAGACGGAGAAGGGCTATGTGCCCCTGGACCTCGAGGCCACCTACCGGGTGGTGGTGAACAACTTCATCGCCAACGGGGGCGACGGCTTCACCGTGCTCAAGGAGGCCCAAGGATACCGGGTGGATACCGGCTTCAGCGATGCGGAAAGCTTCATGGACTACCTCAAGGAGCTCAGGGAGGTGGAGGCGGGCCTCGAGGGGCGGATAGAAGTCCTCAACGAACCCAAAGGGGAAAAACCCGCCTACTGGGCCTACCGGGTTCCCGAGTGGGTGGGGGTTTAAGCCAAGACCTATTCGGCGGTGACCAGGATGCGCACGGGGTCCCCCACCCGCACCAGGCCGCCTTCCAGCACCCGGGCGTAAAGACCCCGGCCCCCGTAGAGGAGCTTGGGAAGCCTCAGGTCAAACTGGGAGAGGCTGGAGCAGACCGTGCACACCTGGGCGAATTCCAAAAGGGCTTCCCCCACCCGAAGCCGGGTTCCCGGGGGCAGGTCGTGGGGGTCTAGGTCCAGGAGAAGGTTTTCCCCCAAGGCCCCGAAGGGGAGGTCGATGCCCGCTTTCCTGGCCTTCTCGTAGGCGGGAAGCCCCGCCACCAGGACGGCCCGGTCGGGATCCTTACCCGCATGCCGGTCCCCTTTGGCTCCGAAGCCCGCCAGGAGTTCCAAGACTTCCACCCGGGGCTTGGGAAGCCCCGAGCCCAGTCCCAGGTGCAGGGAAATCACCGTACCCGTCATGGCAGCTTCAGTCCTTGCCGGTGTTTCAGAACCTCTTCTGGGCTTAAAGTCTTGGCCCGTGCAGCCTTGACCTCCTCGGGGCTGTAGGGCTTGAAACCTTGAGGAGCTCCCCACCCTGCCAGGTGGTTCAGGACCAGGGCTATCTCTTCGTCGGATAGCCAAGCGAATCCGGGCATGATGCCCGCGTACTCCTTTCCCTCAACTCTTATGGGGCCTTGGAGGCCGTAAAGTATCACCAGCAACAGGTAGGTCCGGCCGCCTTCCGCCTTAAGGAGCTTCTCCACATGCCCTTTGAGGGGTGGGAAGGTGGGAGGATTGCCTTCTCCTTGGGGCCCGTGACACCCTGCGCAGTTGGCGTAAACCTGGGCCCCGGTCTTGGGGGTGGGCGCAGGTTGGACCTGGGGCGGGGTGGGTGGGGGTTCCGTACCCAGGTAGGTGGCCAAGTAGTCCAGGATGGCGGAGCGTTCCTCGGGGGTTATTTGTAAGCCACGGGTGACCATTTCGTCGATGATGGCGTTCCACCGCTCGCGGGAGAGCCTTTCCCTGGCCACGAAGCCGATGTCGTGGCAGGTTTGGCACTTGGCCAGGACCAGGTCCTTCCCCGGTCCTTCCGGGAGGGTGTATTGTCCCAGGGCTAGGTAACCGGCGAATCCTAGGGTAAGGATGCCGAGAGGGAGAAGGCTTTTTCTTAATTTATGCATGTTACCCCCGATGGGTACATGGATTGCAACTTAAATAGCCCCTGGCCTTTGGCCAGGGGCGAGGAAGGGTTAAGCCACGGTGAACTTCACCCGCATCACGCCGTTATACTCATAGCCCCGCTCGTTCCAGGCGATGTTGCCATCCAGGGGTTGACTGCGGCCAGTGGCATCCCAGGCCCGGGCCATGACCTCGTGCTCTCCGGGGCGCAGGTAAAGGGTAGTCCGCCAGCGGATCCAGCCGAAGCTCTTCCCCTGGGTAGCCAGCTGGGCCTGATGCCAGGTGCGGCCTCCGTTGGTGGAGACCTCTACGCTCACGATGGGGACGATACCGTCGTTAAAGGCTACTCCTTCCACCCGCACGTAGGGTCCCTGTACGGTCTGGCCCTCCAGGGGAGCAAAGATAAGGCTGTTGATGGACACCAGCCAGTTAGGACGGGAGTTCTGGAAGTTGTAGGGGTAGGTCTTGCCCGGTTCCTGGGGCAGGAAGGGCAGATGGGTGTTGGGAATGGCGGGAACCCGGTAGCGGGGCATCTGCTCGGCGGTGGTGTTTTCGGCCTCGGTGAACTCGATCTTCTCCACCCACTTCACGTTGTTCACGCCGAAGTAGCCAGGGAAGACCAGGCGCACAGGACCGCCGTGCACTGCAGGCAGGGGTTCCCCGTTCATGAAAAGGGCCAAGAGGGCATGCTCCAGGGCTTGGATGGGGACGCTCCGAACAAACTCAGGGGCATTCCCCTGACGGCTGGCGTGGGCGGTGATGAAAAAGGCCTTCTCGCCCAGCTTGACCCCTTTGGCTGCCAGAAGGTCCTTGAGGCGTACCCCGCGGAAGGTTACGTTGCCCACGCCACCCCGCTTCCAAGGGTTGCCGGAGGGGCGGGGTTGGAAGAGGCTACGCCCGTTCCCCGAGCACTGGAGGACCATGGTGACCTCCGTCTGGGGCATGGCGAAAAGCTCGCTGGCTTCAAAGGTGAAGGGTTTGTCCACCAAGCCGCCCACCTCTACCTTCCATCCCTGGGGGCTCGCGCCTTCCAGGGTGTTGTACCCTGGCAGATCCACGTTGTTACGGATGAAGAAGAGGGGGTTGGGGGTGCGCTCGGGATTGCTGGCCAAGAGGTCGTAGGGAGTTTCCAGGACGATGGGGCGCTGGGAGAGGACGATGAGCTTGGGGTTCTTCCCCTTAACCAGCTGGTCGGCGGTGGGAGTTTGTTGGGCCAGGCCCCGGCTGCCTGCAGCCAACAAGGCCGCACCCATGCCCATGAGCTTAAGGGTAGTGCGCCGATCGATCTTTTCCATAGGAAACCTCCTTAGGGGCGTTTGTCCCTTCCGGTCAGCCTTAATGCTAAGGGGTAAACCCTACCCATGTCAAGTTCGGCTAAGCTCTCGTTTAGTTCCATGCGGACAGGTATATGCGAGAGCACTCATCCAGGGGTATATCGGGGTTATGATGAATCCCATGCTTAAGGGTGAAGGCCCAGGTCCCCTTCCCCCCCTCCTGCAGCAGTACGTGGAGCTCAGGGACCGCTACCCCGACTACCTCCTCCTCTTCCAGGTGGGGGACTTCTACGAGTGCTTCGGGGAGGATGCGGAAAGGCTGGCCCGGGCTTTGGGATTGGTGCTTACCCACAAGTCCAGCAAGGACTTCACCACCCCCATGGCGGGGATTCCCATTAGGGCCTTTGACGCCTATGCGGAAAGGCTTTTGAAAATGGGTTTCCGGTTGGCGGTGGCGGACCAGGTGGAGCCCGCGGAAGAGGCCGAGGGCCTGGTGCGGCGGGAGGTGACCCAGCTCCTCACCCCTGGCACCCTGGTGCAGGAGACCCTTCTTTCCAAGGAAGCCAACTACCTGGCGGCCATCGCCACCGGGGATGGTTTCGGGGTGGCCTTTCTGGACGTGTCCACCGGGGAGTTCAAGGGCACCTTGCTTAAGAGCAAAAGCGCCCTCTACGACGAGCTATTTCGCCACCGGCCTGCCGAGGTGCTTCTGGCCCCGGAGCTCAGGGAAAACCAAGAGTTTGTGGAAGAATTCCAGAAGCGCTTCCCCGTTATGCTTTCGGAGGCTCCCTTTGAACCGGTAGGGGAGGGGCCCTTGGCCTTGCGCCGGGTCCAGGGGGCGCTCCTTTGGTATGCCCGCTGGACCCAAGGAGAGGGGTTCAGCCCCAGGCCCTTCCGCCCCTACGACCCCGGGGCCTTCATGCACCTGCCCGAGGCCACCTTAAGGGCCCTCGAGGTCTTCGAGCCCATCCGGGGCCAGGACACCCTCTTCGGCGTTCTGGACGAAACCCGCACGGCTTTTGGCCGCAGGTTGTTGCAAAGCTGGCTGCGCCATCCCTTGCTGGAGGCGGGTCCTTTGGAGGCCCGGCTGGACCGGGTGGAGCGCTTTGTAAGGGAAGGGGCCCTGCGGGAAGGGGTGAGGCGGCTCCTCTTCCGCTTGGCGGACCTGGAAAGGCTGGCCACCCGGCTGGAGATGGGGCGGGCATCCCCGCGGGACCTGGGCTCCTTGCGCCGGAGCCTGGAGATCCTGCCCGAGCTCCGGGCCCTCTTGGGGGAGGAGGTGGTCCTTCCCGACCTGGGTTCCCTTCTGGAGGAGTTGAGGGCGGCCTTGGAGGAGGAACTCCCCCTCAAGCTCTCCGAGGGAGGGCTGATCCGCGAGGGCTACGATCCCCATTTGGATGCCCTGCGGCAGGCCTACCGGGAAGGGGTGGCCTACTTCCTGGAGCTGGAGGAGCGGGAGAAGGCCAGAACCGGCATCCCCACCTTGAAGGTGGGCTATAACGCCGTCTTCGGCTACTACCTGGAGGTGACCCGACCCTACTACGAACGGGTCCCCTCGGAGTACAAGGCCATCCAGACCCTGAAGGACCGGCAGCGCTACACCCTGCCGGAGATCAAGGAGAGGGAAAGGGAGCTCTACCGCCTCGAGGCCCAGATCCGCCGCCGGGAGGAGGAAGTCTTCCTGGAGCTCAGGGAGAAGGCCAGGAAGGAGGCGGAGGCCCTCAGGGAGGCGGCCAGGGTCCTGGCGGAGCTGGACGTCTATGCCGCCTTGGCGGAGGTGGCGGTGCGCTATGGCTACGTAAGGCCCCGTTTTGGCGATAGGCTTCACATCCGCGGGGGGCGCCACCCGGTGGTGGAGCGGCGCACCAGCTTTGTCCCCAACGACCTGGAGATGGCCCACGAGCTCGTCTTGGTCACCGGGCCCAACATGGCGGGGAAGAGCACCTACCTGCGTCAGACGGCTCTCATCGCCCTTCTGGCCCAGATTGGAAGCTTTGTGCCCGCGGAGGAGGCTGTCCTTCCCCTCTTCGACCGGATCCTTACCCGGATCGGGGCCTCCGATGACCTGGCAGGGGGGCGGAGCACCTTCATGGTGGAGATGGAGGAGGTGGCCCTGATCCTCAAGGAGGCCACGGAGAAGAGCCTGGTCCTTCTGGACGAGGTGGGCCGCGGGACGAGCTCCTTGGACGGGGTGGCCATCGCCACCGCCGTGGCCGAGGCCCTTCACGAGAGGCGGTGCTACACCCTTTTCGCCACCCACTACTTTGAGCTGACCGCCCTGCCCCTGCCTCGACTGAAAAACCTGCACGTGGCCGCCAAGGAGGAGGAAGGAGGGCTGACCTTCTACCACCAGGTGCTGCCTGGCCCGGCCTCCAAGAGCTACGGGGTGGAGGTGGCCAGGATGGCGGGGCTTCCTAAGGAGGTGGTGGAACGGGCCAAGGCCCTCCTCCAGGTCCTCACCGCCCGCAGGGAGGGGGTGGCGGAGGCAGTACTGGAGAAGCTCATCTCCCTGGATCCCAACACCCTGACCCCCCTCGAGGCCCTCCGCCTTCTGCATGAGCTCAAGGCCTTGGCCCTGGGGGCTCCCCTGGATACCATAAAGGGGTGATCCGCCCGCTTCCTGAGGAGCTCCGGGGGCTCCTGGCCCGGGGGGAGGTGGTCTTTTCCCTCAGAGACGTGGTGCGGGAGCTTTTGGAAAACGCCCTGGACGCGGGGGCCAAGAGGGTGCGGGTGGAGCTTTACGGCGGGGGACGGGAGAGGATCGTGGTGGAGGACGATGGCCAGGGAATCCCCTTGGCCGAGCTTCCCTTGGCGGTGGAACCCTTCGCCACCAGCAAGCTTCTGGACCCCGGGAGGATCACCACCCTGGGCTTTCGCGGCCAGGCCCTTTACGCCCTCAGGCAGGCCGCCCTCCTCAGGATCCGCTCCCGGCCTCGCTTTCAGGTGGGCGGGGGGCTTCTTCTGGCCCGGGGGGAGCGGGTGGAGGTTAGGGAGGTGCCCGCCCCCCCGGGGACCCGGGTGGAGGTGGTGGGGTGGGAAGGGGAAGGCTCGGAGCGGGAGGTGGCGGAGCTTTTAAGGCGCTACCTCCTCCATTATCCCTGGCTTTCCCTGGCCTTTTTCGCAGAGGGGGAGGCCCGGCTCCTCTTCCCGGGTGCGGGGCTTAAGGAAGCAGCCCGGCTGGCCTTTGGCCGGGTCCTGACGGAAAGGCTCTTGCCCGTGGAGCGGGAGGCCGGGGCATGCGCCTTCAGGGCTTGCTTTCCGGACCCCAGGCTTCCCGCACCCGGCCCGACCTTCTCTTCCTGGCCATCAACGGCCGCCCCGTGGCCTGGCCAGAGGGTTTGCTGAAAACCGTGCGCCGGGCTTACCGGGAGCTTCTTCCCGAGGGGCATTTCCCCGTGGGCGTCCTGAACCTCACCCTGCCCCTCGAGGCCTTCCGCCTGCGGCTGGATGCCAGGAAGGAGGAGGTGGCGGTCTTGGAGGAGGTGGAGGCCTTTGTGGAGGAAGGTCTGAGGGAGGCCTTCCAAAGGCATAACCTGGCCCGTAGCCTCCCCGAACCCAGGCCCCTCATGCCCTTAAGCCCGCCCACCCCTTCAGGGCTTCCCCCTTTGCGGTACCTGGGGCAGTTCCGGGGTAGCTACCTTCTGGCGGAGGCGGGGGATACCCTCTACGTGGTGGACCAGCATGCTGCCCACGAGCGGGTCCTCTACGAGGAGTTTCAAAGGCGCCTTAAGGAGGAGGGGTTAAAGGAGCTTCCCTATCCGGTTCTGGTGGAGCTTTCCCCTGCGGAGGAGGCCCTTTTTCCGGAAAGGCAGGAGGCCTTGGCCTCCCTCTTTGCCCTCGAGGCCTTTGGCCCCGGCAGGGTCAGGCTCCTGGCGGCCCCTTCCTTCCTCCATCCCTATCCCCTCCTCCTTCCGGAGATCTTCCGCGAGGCCCTAAGGGGAGAGGGGAAAAGCCTCGCGGAGCTTTTGGCTCGCCTGGCCTGCCTGCCGGCGGTGAAGGCGGGGCACCCCCTGTCCCGGGGCGAGGGCCAGGCCCTTCTGGATGCCCTCCTCCAGTGCCAAACCCCCTGGGTCTGCCCTCACGGCCGGCCCACCCTGCTGGCCCTCAAGGAGGAGGACCTCATCCGCCGCTTTGGCCGCCGCTCTGGGGCGAGGGCAGGAGAGGAATCCCGTCCTCGTCTGCCAGAAGAGGATTTCCCGGAAGAACCCTGGCCCAGGGGAGGTTAAGGGGTACGTTCTCCCCTCTGGCCTTCCGGCCGCCAGGGCCAGGGTGCCGATGGGCACTTCCTTGAGCTCCTCGGTATCCCGTACGGCCCCGTGGATCACCATTCCGGCCCAGCCCCGCTCCCAGGCCAGCCGGGCCAGGTTGCCCTCCGGTCTTCAGGGAGCCTCCCCCGTCCACCGCCGGCATCTGGCCTCGCCCCTCCTCCACATATCCTTCGCACGGGGGCGTTGTCCTGGAAGGCCTTCAGGGTGCGCACCCGCCCTTGGGAGCCCAAGGTTCCTATAGACCATGGGCAGGGTTTCCGCCTCGGGATGGGCGTCCGATTGGTCGGTGGTCCGCCAGTCCATGGGGATATAGTAGCGCCTATGGAAGAGGCGCGGCTCCTCATCACCTGTCCGGACCGGCCCGGGATCGTGGCCGCGGTCTCGGGGTTCCTGTACGCCCATGGGGCCAACATCACCGATTTGCAGCAGTATTCCACCGATCCTGAAGGCGGGACCTTTTTCATGCGCCTGGCCTTCACCACCCCCCACCTGGACCTTTCCCGCCCTGCCCTGGAAAGGGCCTTCCAGGACGTGGTGGCAAGCCGCTTCCATATGGAGTGGCGCCTGGCCTATGCCTCGGAAAGAAAGCGGGTGGCCATTTTAGTCTCCAAGCCAGCCCATGCCCTTTTGGAACTCCTCTGGCGCTATAGGGTGGGGGAGCTTGCCATGGACCTCCGGATGGTGATCTCCAACCACCCTCACCACCAGGAGGAGGTGGAGCGCTTCGGTATCCCCTACCACCACGTGCCGGTGGAGAAGGGAAGGAAAGAGGAGGCGGAGGAAAGGATCCTGGCCCTCCTGGAGGAGGAAAGGGTGGAACTGGTGGTCCTGGCCCGCTACATGCAGATCCTCTCCCCTGGTTTCGTGGCCCGCTACCCCATGCGCATCATCAACATCCACCATTCCTTCCTGCCGGCCTTTGCCGGGGCCGACCCCTACCGCCAGGCCCACGAGCGGGGGGTGAAGCTCATCGGGGCCACCGCCCACTACGTCACCGAGGAGCTGGACCAGGGGCCCATCATCGAGCAGGACGTGGTGCGGGTATCCCACCGCCACACGGTGGCGGAGATGCGGCGGCTTGGGCAGGAGCTGGAGCGCACGGTCCTGGCCCGGGCGGTGCGCTGGCACCTCGAGGACCGCATCCTCGTCCACGGCAACAAGACCGTGGTCTTCGTCTAATCGGTGCCTAACCGGGAAAGCGTAAGGTAAGTTCGGGAGGTGGCGCATGAACCTAGCCCGTTCCTTTGTGGGTTTTCTGGTGCTTGCCCTGATGGCGGGGGCCGTGCTCTGGTGGGGGTTGAGCAACGGCCAGACCCAGCGCTCCCAGCCTGCTCCCGCGCCTGCCGAGGCAGGGCTTCTGGAGTACGAGCGCAACACCGTGGAGATCGTGGAGAAGTACGGGGACGGGGTGGTCTACGTGGGGGTGGTGACCCGTCCCCAAAGAGTCCAGCTTCCCCCGGGCTTTGAGTTTTTTGCCCCCTTTTTGCAAATGCCCCCACAGGAGGGCACGGGCTCGGGCTTCGTGATCGACAAGGAGGGGTACATCCTCACCAACTACCACGTGGTGGAGGGAGCCAGCCGCATCACCGTGAAGTTCCACAACGACCCCAAGGAGTACCAGGCCCGCTTGGTGGGGGCGGCCCCGCCTTTGGATCTGGCGCTCCTCAAGGTGGAGGCCCCTAAGGAAAAGCTGGTGCCCTTGGTCCTGGGGGACTCCGACCGCATAAGGGTGGGGCAGAAGGCCATCGCCATGGGGAACCCCTTCGGGTTGGAGTTCACCGTAACCCAGGGGATCGTCTCCGCCATCCGGGAAAACCCCGGGGCCATCGGGGACGAGTCGGGTCTGGTGCCCCAGGTGATCCAGACGGATGCCGCCATCAACCCTGGCAACTCCGGCGGGCCCCTCCTCAACTCCCGCGGGGAGGTGATCGGCATCAACACCGCCATCTTCACCCCCACGGGCCAGTTCGGGGCCGCCCAGTTCGCCGGGGTGGGGTTTGCCCTGCCCATCAACCTGGTGAAGCAGTACCTGCCCGAGCTCAAGGCGGGGAAGATCCTGACCGCGGAGGAGATCGTCAGGAGTCGTCCCCGGCTTGGCGTGTCCCTCATCCCCCTTTCCATCTACCCGGAGAGGCTACGCCAGCAGTACGGGCTTCCCGCCTCTGGGCTCATGGTCCAGGAGGTGGAGCGGAATAGCCCTGCCGCCCGGGCGGGCCTAAGGGCCCCAAGCCGGTTTGCCTACCTGCAGCTCCCCACGGGGGAGACCCTGCAGGTGGGGGTGGACGGGGATGTGCTCCTGAAGGCCGACGGTGTGCCTCTTTCCTCCATCGCCCAGCTTCGCCAAGTGCTCTACGGCAAGAAGCCGGGAGAGGCCGTGAGCCTCGAGGTCTGGCGCCAGGGCCGCACCCTTACCCTGAAGGTAGTCCCCCAGATCCTCCGTTAAGGGGGCCAGAGGAGGCGGAGGCGAAGGCACCCCTTTTCCACGCGGAACCAGGTGCTTCCCAGCTTTAAGGCCAGGCCCACCTCGGAGCAATAGGTGAGGCTCTTCCGCTTCTCCTTGGCCAGCGCCTGGTTCCACGGGTATTCGCCGGCGGTGTAATAGGCTTCCGTTTCCGGGTCGGTGAAGGCCCGAAAGCCCTGGAAGGCCCAGGGCAGGTGGAACTCCAAGAGGACGGGCTTCCCCGTCACCGAGTTGACGAACTCCACCCGTCCCTGCTCCCAGGCGCTCAGGAAGAGATACCGCTTTTGCTGTCCGTCCACCACCACCACCACCCGGACCAGGCCGAGAAGGACCAGGGTCAGCCAAAAGGCCCAGCTCCTAGGGAGCTGGGCCAGCTTGTTGCGGAAAATAGCGGGTTTCACCGGCCTACTTCAGGGCCCTGGCTTCCCGGAAGTAGCGCAGGGCCCCCTCGTGGTAGGGGATGGTGCCCCCCACCAAGCGGACGGCGTTTTCCAAGGTGGTGTCCCGGGCGGCGGCCACCGCCTGGCGCAGGGTGGCCAGGTTCTCAAAGGTGGCCTTGGTTAGGACATACGCAGCTTCCTCGGGCAGGCTTTGCGGGCAGACGAAGAGGTTCCAGAAGGTGAGGGTGGGGGTATCGGCCCGGGTTCCGTAGACCGCCTTGGGGATCACCCCAGGGCCGGCGAGGCCGGGGAAGCGCTTCTGGAAGGTCTGCACCACGGTGCTCTTGGGATCCAAGGGCACCAGGTGGATCCTCTGCCCCTTCCGGGCCAGGGCGGCGGAAAGCTCGGTGATGGCCCCGGTGGGGAGGCCTCCCGACCAGAAGAAGGCATCGATGTTGCCCTCGGCTAAGGCGTTGGCGCTTTCCTGGGCCCCCAGGCGCTCCTGCTTGGCGAAGTCCTTGGGGGAGATCCCGGCGGCCTGCAGGACCAGCAAGGCCTCCACCTCCGTGCCCGAGCCCGGAGCCCCGGTGGACACCCGCTTCCCCTTCAGATCCTGCACCACCCGGATGCCCGTTCCCTCCCGGGTGACGATGTGCAGGAAGTTGGGGTACATGGCGAAGAGGATGCGCACGCTTTTGGCGGGTTTCTCCTTAAAGCGATCGTGCTGGCCGGTGTAGGCCAAATAGGCGGAATCGGGCAACACGGTGCCGCAGTAGTAGGTGCCCCCGCTTGTGCGGTTTTCCAAAAGGAGCAGGTTGTCAATGGAAGCCGCGGTCTGGATGGCCTGGGCCTCGGCTACCCCGGCTTTGCTCCAGATCTCCGCCAGGGTGGTGCCGTAGTAGAAGTACACCCCCCCCACACCCCCGGTGGCGATCACCACCTTGGGCTTCTGGGCAAGACCCAAACCCGCCAAGGCCAAGAGGATCAACAGGGCTCTCTTCATAGCCTTACCTCCTTTCCTTCGGCCTTACCCTAAGGCTTCCCGCGCGCTCCCGTCAACCCTTTGCGGAAGAAGGGAAGCCCGAGCAGGAAGGCTGCCAGGTTCAGGGGTCCATAGGGCGCGAAGAGGAAAACCGCAAGGATGCCCAAAGCCCAGGCTTCCCAGCGCGCCAGGGGCCTGCGGGTATACCCCGCGGCGGAGGCGGAAAGGTAGACGATGCCGATGGCCACGGAGAAGAAGCGCTCCAGGATCATGCTCCAGGCCTCGCCGGGAGGGGAGTTCTCCAACACGGGCACGATGAGGAGGGCGGTGCCCGAGTAGGAGAGCAGGAAGAAAAAGCCTATCAGATATTTGGCGAGGGCTACCCGGGCGGCATAGACCCCGGTGACCAGGGGGTTGGTGCCGAAGACGCTGGCTGCGGCGTAGGCGGAGAGGGCCACGGGCGGGGTTACATCCGCTAGCACCGCGTAGTAGAAGAGGAACATGTGGGTGGCGAGGATGGCGGCGGAGTCGGGGATGCCGTTTTGCTTGGCCAGGGCGATGATGGCCGGGGCGGTGAGGGCCGAGGTGAGCACGTAGGTGGCGGTGGGGGGCACCCCCATGCCCAGGATCAGGCTGAAGATGGCGGTGATGAGGGTGGCGAGGAGGAGGCTTTCCCCCGATACCTGCTGGAGAAGCTGGCTGAACTTGGAGGGAAGGCCGCTAATCACCATCATGGCGAAGATGAGGTTGGCGGCGGTCACGGCTGTGCCGATGGGGAGCAGGGTGCGGAAGCCCTCGGAAAGCCCCTGGAAGATGGGAGCCAGGTTCTTAGGCCTCAGGGTGGGGTCCAGATAAGTGAGGAGGATGAAGAAGAGGAGGGCCAGGCTGGCGGCGGTGCGCACCTCGTAGCCCATGTAGAGCATGGCGATGATGAGGAGGATCGGCAAAAAGAGGGTGCTATAGCGAAGGATATAGGCCCTTCGGCTCATGCCCAGCTCCGCTCCCACGGGGGGCAGGCCCGCTTTTCGGGAGTAGAACTCGTTGAAGGCCAAAACGGCGGTTAGGTAAAGCAAGGCCGGCCCCAGGGCCATGATCATCACCTTCAGGTAGGAGATCTGTAGGATTTCCACCATGATGAAGGCGATGGAGCCCAGGACGGGTGGGGTGGTGAGGGCAATGGTGCCCGCGGTGGCCACCAGGCCCGCGGCCACCAGGCGGTCGTAGCCGGCCCTTTCGTAAAGGGGCTTGGTGAGGGCGGCCACAAACTGGGTATCCGCGGCCCCTGAGCCGGAGAACATGCCCATGAACACGCTGGCCAGGCCGGTAACCCGTCCAGGGGTGGCGGGATGCTTGCCCACCAGGGCTAAGGCCAGGTTGGCCACCACCTTCCCCAGGCCCAAGGCCACGATCATCCCGGAAAGCAGGGTGAAGTAGACCAGGTACTTGGCGGAAACCCCGGTGATGAGGCCGTAGATGCCGGCCTCGGTTTCGTTGAAGGTTTTGCCCAGTAGGAGGTCTATTCCCTGGCGGCTTCCCCTGAAGGCCCCGGGGAAGAGGTCGGCGTAGAGGTTATAGCTGAAGAAGAAAAGAACCAGAACGGGCATCACCGGACCCAGAAAGCGGTAGACCAGGCCCAGGACCAGCATGATGAGCCCGAAGGACATGGCCATGTCCCAAGGCTCGGGAAGCACCGCCCGGTAGACCAGTTCTTCAAAGAAGCGGAGCTGGTAAAGGGTGGGGAAGAGGGCCAAAAGCACCGCCAGGAGGTCTGCGGGCCGCTTCAGACCCGGAAGGATGGCGGGCAAAGCCGCTACTACCCAGTAAAGGAAGCCCACCGCCTTGGCTTCCCAGGGCAGGTTCACCCCAGGAACATTGGGGAGGAGAAAGTTATAAAGAGGGATAAGGGTAAAAAGGAAGTAGACCCACGAACCGAAGGTCCTCTTCCGGGGAAGGTAGAAAGAAACCAGGTAGCCTCCCAAGAGGAGAAAGAGGACGTGGGTGCTTCGCTGAAGCTGGACGATGTCCAGGATGGGGATCTCGGCCTTGGCCAAGGGGGTGAAGGGATGAAGGACCAGATACAGGCTGTAAAGAGCTCCCAGGATTAGGATCCAGTGGGTCAGCCGGGCCAGAGGGGTGGATGGAGTCTTGGGATGTTCTAGCTCCATGGTTTCCTCCAAAAAAGCCCGGGGCCTGGAGGGTTCCAGGGCACCCGGGCTAAGGCATGGCTTACTTGACGAGGCCTTTCTCCTTCAGGTACCGCTCGGCTCCCGGGTGGAAGGGGATGGGGAGCTTCCCGTAAAGCCTGGCGGTGGCCTCGAGGCTGGTGTCCTTGGCGGCGGCCACGGCGGTGCGGAGGGTATCCAGGTTCTCGAAGACGGCCTTCATGATGGCATAGCCGGCCTCCGCGGGCAGGGTGTCCGGGCAGACCACGATGTTGCCGGTGGCCAGCCCCGGCACGTCGGTGCGGGTGTTATAGACGTTCTTGGGCACCTTGTAGGGATCCACCAGGCCCGGGAACCTCTTCATGACCACCTGGGCGGTGGTGCTCTTGGGGTCGATGGGCACCAGGTAGATGCGGTCCCCTTTGCGGGCGAGGGTCTGGGAGAGCTCCACGATGGAGCTGGTGGGCACGCCTCCCACCCAGAAGAAGGCGTCCAGGGTGCCCTCGGCCAGGGCCTTGGCTCCTTCCGCCACCGGCAGGCGCTCCCGTTTGGCGAAGGTTTCCGGCTTTATCCCGGCCCCCTGCAGCACCAGAAGGGCGAGGTTCTCGGTGCTGGAGCCGGGCTGGCCCGTGGAGACCCGCTTGCCCTTCAGGTCCTGCACCACCTTGATGCCGGTCTTTTCCGTGGTCACCAGGTGGATGAAGGAGGGGTACATGTAGAAGAGGACCCGCTGGTTTTTGGCCGGCTTGTCCTTAAAGCGGGGCTCCTCCCCGGTGTAGGCCACGTAGGCGGAGTCGGTGGTGGTGAGGGCGCAGTAGTAGGTGTTGCCCGAGGTGCGGTCCCGCAGGAGCTGCAGGTTGTCATAGGAGCCACCGGTCTGCACCGGCTGGGCCTCCACCGCCCCGGCCTTGTTGAGGATGTCGGCCATGGCGGTGCCGTAGTAGAAGAATACACCTCCGGTACTCCCGGTACCTATCACCACCTTGGGCTTCTGCGCCAGGCCAAGGCTTAGGACTGCCAGACCGATGAGGATAAGGGCTCGCTTCATGGTCGCCTCCCGTATACTTTTGCGCTCCTAACCTACCCTACCCTTGGGTACCTGTCAAGGTGAGGGTTGTCCCAGCATCCGCACCTGGAAGGCCCTTAGGAGATCGGTCTTGCTGAGGATGCCGAGAAGCTGGTCCCCTTCCATGACCAAGGCCCGGACATACCCCCGCTCGGCCATCCGCTCCAGGGCGGTGAGGGCGTCCTCCTCGGGGGAGAGGATCAGGGGTTCTTTTAGGTAGTGGACCACCGGGGCCAGGGGGTTGGCGCCCTCCAGCCCCTCGAGGCCCACCACCCCCAGGACCCGCCCTTCCTCCACCACGGGAAAGCCGGAAACCTTGTGGGCCAGGGCCAGTTCCAGGACTTCCTGGACCGTAAGCTCTGGGGGGATGACCAGGGGGTTTGGGGTCATGAGGTCCTTGGCCTTCAACCCGCTTAAGGCCTGGGCCAGCAGAGTGCCCTCTACCTCGGCCCTCGAGGCCATGTACACGAAAAAGGCAATCAGGACCAGGAAGGGGTTGAAGACCACAAGGCCGAAAAGCCCCAAGGCCCAGGCCACCACCTGGCTCAGGGCCAAGGCCTGCCGGGTGGCCTGGAGGTAGGGTTTGCGCATGGCCAAAAGCGCCCGGTAGACCCGGCCTCCGTCCAAGGGCAGGGCAGGGAGGAGGTTGAATAGCCCCAGCATCAGGTTGACCAAGGCCAAATAGTGGGTGAGAAACCCCAGGGCCCCGGATTCCGCCTGCACCAGACGGAAGAAGAGGGCCAGGGCAAAGCTCACCGTCGGGCCCGCCAGGGCAATCCAGAGCTCCTTTTTGGGTTCCCTGGGAATCCTCTCCATCTGTGCTACCCCGCCCAGGAGCCACAGGGTGATGCGTTTGGTTTCTATACCGAAGCGCCGGGCTACCAGGGCGTGCCCGAGCTCGTGTAAAAGCACGGAGGCGAAAAGGCCAAGGGCCGCGGAAAGTCCCAGAAGGAAGGGCAGGGTGCCCTGGAGCAGGGAGGGGTCCTGAGGAAGGCCAAATAGCTCCAGATAAACGGGCAGGTTGCTGCCGATGAGGAAGGCCAGGAGGGGCAGCATCAGGAGAAAGGAGAAATCCAGGTAAAGGGGGATCCCCAGAATGCGGAACAGGGGAAAGCCGCGCTGAAGCATGCCTCAGTATAGGCACGGGCTGGCGGTGGAGTTGGTAATGACCGGTCAGTCAGCCGTAGGATAAGGGGGTGCTGGCCTTGGCCCTTCTGAAAGACCCTCTTTATCGTTCCTACTGGCTTGCCCTTTTCACCTCCCAGATGGGCACCTGGATGCAGTCGGCGGCCCAGGGATGGCTGGTCCTCCTCCTTACGGGAAGCGCGGAGAGGCTTGGGCTGGTGGTGGCCTTGCAGTTCCTCCCCTCCTTGCTGTTCTCCCTTCCCGCCGGGGTTTTGGCGGACCGTTACCCCAAGCGGAACCTTCTTATTTTTACCCAGGGGGGCATGATGGTTCTGGCCCTCTTCATGGCCTTCCTCATCCTCACTGGGCAGGTGCGCTACGGCCACGTGCTCCTCTTTGCGTTTCTCTACGGGGCCCTCAACGCCATGGACCTCCCGGTGCGCCAAAGCTTCACCGTGGAGCTGGCGGGCAGGGACCGGTACCCGGGGGCCATCGCCCTTAACTCCTTTGGCTTCAACACCAGCAGGTTGTTGGGGCCGGCCCTGGCTGGGGTGTTAATCGCCCTCTTTGGCGTGGGGGTGGCTTATCTGGCCAATGCCCTTTCCTTTTTGCCCCTTCTCTTCGTCCTGCGCCGGGTCCCTTTGGGTCCTAGGGGGGAGGAAGGGGATGGCCGCTGGTGGCGGGAGGCCCAGGAGGGGGTGCGGTTTGTCCTCGAGCATCCCGTGGTGCGCCGGGTGGTGGGACTGGTGCTCTTCGCCAGCCTCTTGGGCATGAACTTCCAGACCCTGGTGCCCGCCTATGCCCGGCTGGTGCTGGGCCTTTCCGCCACGGGTTATGGTGGCCTCCTTTCCAGCGTGGGGTTGGGGGCCCTGGGGGCTGCCTTGGTCATGGCCTTCACGGGTAGGCCCAAGCCGGGGAGGCTTCTTCTTGGGGTCTTTTCCCTTTCCCTGGCCCACCTGGGCCTCTTCCTGCCCTACGCCTTCCTGGTCCCCTTCTTTTTGGCCCTGGGAGGGTTCGGGATGATCTCCGTGCTCATCAACGCCAACACCCTGGTGCAGCTATCCGTGCCCGACCGGATTCGGGGCCGGGTGATGGCGGTGTACAGCCTGGTGATGCTGGGCACCGGGCCCCTTGGGGCCTACCTCACCGGGCTTCTCTTTGAGCTTCTCGGGGGGCGCTGGGCCGCCTTGGTCCTGGGAGGGGCGGTGCTGATGGTGGGGCTTTACCAGCTGCGCTTCTGGCCTACGGAACCCAGTCCTCCGGCCTAGGCCCCAGGCCGAGCCGCCAGGCCACTCCCTGGGCCACCCGAATCCCCGCCTTCCCATCCCCGTAGGGGTTCTTGGCCTGGCGCATGCGCTCAAGTTCCTCGGGGTTTTCCAGTAGCGCCTTCACCGTGCGGTAAACCCTTTCGGGCTCGGTGCCCGCCAGCCTCAGGATGCCCGCCTCGAGGCCTTCTGGCCTTTCCGTGACGTTCCTGAGCACCACCACGGGAACCCCCAGGGCCGCTCCTTCCTCCTGGAGCCCCCCGGAATCGGTGACGAGGAGGAGGCTTTCCCGCATCAAAGCGGCCATGGGCCCGTAGTCCAAAGGATCCAGGAGGAGAAAGTTCTTCACCCCTTTGAGCACGGGGAAGACCGCCTCCCGCACCACGGGGTTCAGGTGCACGGGGTAGACGAAGGTGAGGTGGGGGAAGGCCTCGGCCACCCGTTTGAGGGCCCGGGCCAGCTCCCCCAGGATGGGCCAGTTTTCCCGCCGGTGCATGGTAACGGTCACGTAGGGGCCAGGGGGAAGCCCCTCAGGAAGCCGGCCTAGCCGGGCGGCCAGGAGCACGGCATCCACCCCCGTCTGGCCGGTGACCAGGATGGTTTCCTCCTTCTTGCCCTCCCTTAGCAGGTTCTCCTTGGCCAGGGGGGTGGGGGCGAAGTCCAGGTCGGTGAGCGCATCGGTGAGGCGGCGGTTGGCCTCCTCGGGGAAGGGTTCTTTGAGGTTGCCGCTTCTTAGGCCTGCCTCCACGTGCCCCACGGGAAGCCCCACCAGAAAGGCGGCCCAGGCCACGGCGAAGGTGGTGAGGGTGTCCCCGTGGACCAGCACGTAGTCCGCCCGCATCTCCTCGAGGGCCCTGGCCGCCTGGGGCAAGATGCGGGCCGCCAGGTCCGGCAGGGCCTGGCGCTCTTGCATCACGTCCAGGTTGCGGTCCTCTTGGATGCCGAAAAGCCCCAGGGCCTGCCTTAGTTGTTCCCGGTGCTGGCCGGTGAGGAGGATGAGGGGCTTGATGTGGGGGTGCTCCTTCAAAGCCAGGTAGACCGGGGCCATCTTGGTGGCCTCGGGCCGGGTTCCGAAGGCTAAGACTACCCGCTTCATGCTATTCCACCCCCCTCCAAAGGGCCCTGAGGCGGCGGTAGGTCACCCACCCCAGGCCGGAAACCGTGGCGAAAAGGCTTGCCAGGATGGCTTCCTTCGGCATGCCCAGGTAGGCCATGGCCAGAAGGTTGAAGAGGAGGGCGAGCCCCCACAGGAGGAAGGCCACCCGCCTTTGGGAAAGTCCCCGGGCGAGAAGGCGGTGGTGGATGTGGTCCTTGCCGGGGGTGGAAAGGGGGTTTTGCCCCCGCAATAGCCTTCGCACCACCACCTGGGTGGTGTCCAGGATGGGGAGAAGAAGAAAAAGGGCCGGGGGCAGGAGGCCCAAAAAGGTGGTGAGCTTCAGATTGCCAAGAAGGGAGGTGGCCGCCAGGGTGAAGCCCAGGAAGTAAGCCCCCGCATCCCCCAGGATGATGCGGCTTGGGTGAAGGTTGTGCCGCAGGAAGCCCAGGGCTGCCCCGGCCAGGGCCGCCAGGACCAGGGTGCCTGCCGCCCAGTAGGGAAACTGGGCGCTCACGAAGAGGAGGCTCATGGCGCTGATGTAGGCAATCCCGCCGGCCAGCCCATCCAGGCCGTCCATGAGGTTCAGGGCGTTGGTGATTCCCACCACCCAGAGCCAGGTGAGGAAAAACCCTAAGACGGGATCCAGGGGGGTGCCGAAGGCGGCTTCGAACCGCACCCCCACCGTCATGAGGAGGAGGGCGGCCAGGGTTTGCACGAAGAGGCGGAAGAGGGGGGGGAGGCCGAACTGATCGTCGATGAAGCCCACCAGCACCAACCAAGCTCCTCCCAAGAGGATGGCGAGGATTTGGATAAGCACGTGTTCCACCAGGATGGGCCTTAGGAAGGCGGCCACCACCAGGGCCAGCACCACCCCGGCGTACACCGCCAGGCCCCCGGCGTTGGGCAAGGGCTCCCGGTTGAGGCGCCTTTCGTTGGGCATGTCCGCCCAGCCCACCTTGAGGGCGAAGCGGCGCACATGGGGAAGGAAGCGCCAGGTGAAGAAAAGGGCTACCAGGAAGGCAAAGGCCACGGTAAGCCAGCCTGTGCCCGTGGGTTCGGCGATGCCTATCTTCTTCAGAAGCTCGGTCATTTGGTCCCGTAGATCCGGTCCCCGGCGTCCCCCAGGCCGGGAACGATGTAACCGTGGTCGTTCAGGCGCTCGTCGATGGCCGCTACCACCACCTCGGTGTCGGGGTGGTCCTGGGCGATGCGCTCCAGGCCCTCGGGGGCGGCGATGAGGCACATGAGCTTGATTCCTGTGGCCCCCTTCTCCTTAAGAAGGGTAAGGGCGTGGCTGGCGCTTCCGCCCGTGGCCAGCATGGGATCCAGGAGGAAGACCCGGCGCTCGTGGATATCCGGGGGTAGCTTGGCGTAGTACTGGACGGGCTTTAGGGACTCGGGATCCCGGTAGAGGCCGATGTGCCCCACGCGGGCATGGGGCACCAGCTTGAGGATGCCCTCCACCATGACCAATCCAGCCCGCAGGATAGCCACCAGGGCCAGCTTCTTGCCGGAAAGCACCTTGACCTGGGCGGGGGCCACGGGGGTTTCCACGGTGGTTTCCGTAAGCTCCAGGTCCCTCATGGCTTCGTAAGCCATGAGGAGGGATACCTCCTCCGCCAGCTCGCGAAAGTCCTTGGCGCCCGTGCGTTTATCCCGGAGGTGGGCCAGCTTGTGCTGGACCAAGGGATGGTCCACCAGGGTGATCCTCATCCCCCAAAGCCTAACACGCCCGGTTTCTCAGGGGAAAGCAGTCTTGGAAGAAGCTCAGGGCCCGGGGGAGCTTGTCCGCCAGGGCCTCGAGGAAGCCCTCGGGCTTCTTCGTGCGGAACCAGTGGAGGTCGTGGAGGTAGGTGAGGGGCACGTAAAAGGCCAGGCGCTCCCGCACCTCTTTGGGGTAGAACTGCACCAGGCGGAAAAGGGCCTCCCGGGCCCTTTTTTCCCCCAAGAGGTCCAGGCTTCCCGTCTTGAGGAGGGCAAGGTCCCGGGCGGGATCGTCGCCTCCGGAGCGGACCCAGTCCACCAGGAGCACCTCGGGGTCGTCGTGGGAGGGGTTTTCCTGGGTTTTAAGCAGGAGGTTCCCCGCCCAGGCGTCCCGATGGCAGAAGCGCTTCTCCACCCCCGCCACCCAGGTGACCTCCCGCATAAGGGCCTTGATGAGGCTTAAGGCTTCGGGCACGGAGCCCAGGCTTTCAGCGAAGCGCTCGAGCCTCTCCAAAAGCTCTTCCCGCTCCACATACCCCGGCTCGGGGAGGCGGTGGAGGGAGAGGAAGAGGTGGGAGAGGGCGGCGAGGGCCTTGGGGGTAAAGGCCTTGGGACGAAAGGGCTTTCCGGGAAAATGGCGGATGACCAGGATCCCTTGCCCCTCCACCTGGGCCACCCCCAGGACGAAGCTTCCCAAGCCGGCGCGGGCCATCCTCTCTGCTTCGAGGGCCGCCAGGTGGGCCTCGCCAGGCCGGTATACCTTGTAGACCCTTTCCCCATCCGTGTACACCCGGGCTTCAAAGCCGCCCAGGGGGGTAAGGCGAGAGAGGGTATCGGGGGAGAGGAGGCCCTTCAGGGCCGAGAGCACCACGGGGCTTATTCTAAGGGGCCTCGAGGGGGATGAAATGCCCCGTGAGTATGGCTTTGCATAGGTCTTCCTCAACCCCATCCCCGGCAACGCGTAACCTAAGGGCGTGGAGCTTTTGCGGCCGGAGGCCACGGTCCTCTCCCTGGGGGACAGGGTCCTCTCCTTTGACCGGGAGGGCCGGCCTTACCACTACTTCCGCCAGGGGCTCACCTACAAGCGGGCCTTGGACGGAAGCCTGCACCTGCGCTACCGGGAGGGGGAGAGGAGGAGGCGACGCCTGGAGGGGGCGGAGGCCCTGGAGGTCTACCGCGAGATCCTGGGCATAGCGGAGGCCCATCTCAAGGATCCCGGACGCCGGGAGGAGGTGCTTCGCTGGACCCCGGAGGCCCTTTCCGACCCCACCCCTTATCGCCGGGCCTACGCCTGGCCCGTGAGCATTCTCCCTCCGGATGCCTACCTTTCCGTGGTCCTTCAGGCCACCACGGGATGCACCTGGAACCGGTGCGCTTTCTGCTCCTTCTACCAGGACCGCCCCTTTCAGAAGCGCAGTCCGGACGCCTTCCGGGAGCATGTGGAACGGGTTTTGGAGCTTTTGGGAAGGGGAAGGCTTTTAAGGAGGGGGGTTTTTCTGGGAGATGGCAACGCCTTGGCCCTGGGCGAGCCCCTTCTTCCCCTACTGGAAGAGGTTCGGCGGGCCTTTCCCGGGGAGCCCATCCTGGGCTTTTTGGACCTCTTTACCGGGTTGAAGAAGGAGGCTGCTTGGTGGGAAAGGCTTAGGGCCTTGGGGCTTAGACGGGTTTACATTGGCCTCGAGACCGGGTATCCCCCGTTGCTTGCCCTCCTTAACAAGCCCGGGCACCCCCGGGAGGCCTTACCCCTGGTGAACGCTTTGAAGGAAGCGGGGCTTTCCTTGGGGATAATCCTCATGGTGGGGGCTGGGGGCCTAGCCTACGCTGAGGCTCACCGCCGGGAGAGCCTGGCCCTTTTGGCTGAACTCCCCTTGGGGAAGGAGGATGTGGTTTACCTATCCCCTTTCCAGGAGGAGCCGGGTACCCCCTACGCTCGCTTGGGCCTAAAGCCTCTTCCCGATGTGGAGGTGGAGCTTGCCGCTTGGGCCAGGGAGCTCCGCCGCTTGGGCCTGCGGGTGGCCCGGTACGACATCCGGGAGTTCCTCTATTAGGGCCAGGGCGCCCTGGCCTCTTGGTATACTCGGGCCATGAGCGCCTCGCACGAACGGGAACTCTATGAGGCCTGGGTGGAGCTTCTTTCCTGGATGCGGGAATACGCCAGGGAGAAGGGGGTCCGGTTCGAGAAGGAGGCGGACTTCCCCGATTTCATCTACCGCATGGAGCGCCCTTATGACCTTCCTACCACCATCATGACCGCTTCCCTTTCCGATGCCTTGGGGGAGCCCTTCCTTCTTGCGGATGTCTCTCCCCGGCACGCCAAGTTGAAGCGCATCGGCATCCGCCTTCCCCGGGCCCACATCCACCTGCACGCCCACTACGAGCCAGGGAAAGGCTTGGTGACGGGAAAAATCCCCCTTACCAAGGAGCGCTTCTTTGCCCTGGCCGACCGGGCGCGGGAGGCCTTGGCCTTCGCCTAAACCTTGGCGATGGTGCCCTGGCCCAGGGCCACCAGCTTGGGCTTGGGTTCCTCGCTGTAGATCTCGCCCTGGACCACCGCCAGGCGTTTACCCGCCTGCACCACCTTACCGCGGGCCAGAAGCCTTTCCCCCTTGGCGGGGCGGAGGAAGTTCAGCTTGAACTCCACGGTGAGCACCTCGGGTCCTAAGACCAGGCCGCCGGCGAAGGTGAGGGCGTTGTCCATCAGCGCGGCGATGACCCCTCCGTGGACCACCCCCAGGTGCTGGTAGAACTCCGGACGGACTTTTAGGGCCAGTTCCACCCCCTCCTCCCCTGCGGAAAGGAGCTCCATCCCCAGGTACCGGCTGAAGGGCTGGGCCTTCAGCACCTCTTTGCCCAGCTGGTTGAGGTCCACGATCTCCTCCTTTGACTGGGTCAAAGTTTATCACATCCGACGGCTGGAGGAAGCCTCGAGGGCCTCCCACAACTTCAGGACCACCGGGTGGAGGAGGGGGAAAGCCCGGCGGGTGGGCTTGAGGCGGAGGCCTTCGATCTCTAAAAAGCCCGCTTCCGCCAGGGAAATAGCGGCAGGCTGTAGGCTAGGCCAAAGGCTTAGGCCCGTTCTCCTCTCCACGGCCTCCACATCCACCCCCTCCTTCAGGCGCAGGCCCAGCATCAGGCTTTCCTTGGCGTGTTCTAGAGGGGAGATGGCTTCCTCCTGAGGGGGTTCCCCCAGGAGCCAGCGGGGGAGGGGAGGGTTGGTGCGGCGGAAGGCGTAAACCGGCCCCGTGCCCGGGTACTGGCCTGCGGCGCTGGGACCCAGGGCCAGCCAAAAGCCATTCCGCCAGTAGGCCTGGTTGTGGCGGGCCTCCTCGCCGGGCCTTGCGAAGTTGGATATCTCGTAGCGCACAAGACCGGCACCCTCCAGGATCTCCTCCGCCTTCTCCATGGCCCAGGCTTCCCGTTCCGGATCCTCCTTCAGGCCTGAAAGTGCGAAGGGGGTACCCTTTTCCACCTGCAGGGTGTAGGCGGATATGTGCCCCACCCCTAGGGAGGCGGCCTCCTTTAGGTCCTTCTCCACCTCCTGCATGGGCAGGCCCAGGATGAGATCCAGGGAAACCCGGAAACCCCCCTCCAAGGCCATCTCCACAGCTTTCAAGGCTCCCTTGCGCCCATGGGCCCGGCCCAGGAACCGCAGCACCGCCTCCTGGAAGCTCTGGACCCCTAGGGAGAGGCGGTTTACCCCGAGGTCCTTGAGAAGGGCCATCCGTTGCCGGTTCAAGGTGCCGGGGTTGGCCTCGAGGGTCACCTCCGCATCCGCTTCCAGCCTCCAGGGAAGGGCTTGGAAGAGGGCGATGAGTTCCCGGTCCCGGAGAAAGCTCGGGGTACCCCCGCCCAGGTAGAGGGTCTTTAGGGGCTCAGGGTGGATCTCGTAAAGCCTTTGGGCTTCCTCCTTAAGGCGTTTCAGGTAGGCTTCCACCCACCCTGGGCCCCGGCGCACCACGTGGAAGTCGCAGTAGGGGCAGAGGGTGGGGCAGAAGGGAACGTGGAGGTAGAGGCTAGCCATGGTGAAGGGAAATCTTCTGCGCCGGGACGGTTTTGAGGATGGCCTCGAGGACCGGGGCCAGCTCCGGGTACTCCATTCCTTTAGTCTATAGGAAAGCCCTTGGATCAACGGATGGGCTCTAAAGGCTCATCTTTTTTGTGCCAAGGCGCGGGGCGTCAATCGCCAGCCAAGACCCTTTCTGCCCAGGCCACGGCCTGCTCGGCTAGAAGAAGAGCCTCTTTCCAGTCCTCTTCCGTGGCCTCAGGGAGGTCCCCTGGGTAGCGGCCCGCCACGGCGAAGGGGTTAAGCCGGGCCAGGGCTTCTAGCTCCACGGGCACGGGGAGATGGGGACGGATCAGCTCCAAAAGCCGTGCCAGGTCGTGGATTTTGGGAAAAGGGATGCCAAGGGCGATGAGGAGGGCTTTGAGGGCCTTTTCCGCAGCTTGCTGGGCGTCAAAGCAAGGGTCTTCCCAGGCCACCTCCGGGCTGGTCCGCCCGAGGCGGGCCCTGGCCAGGTTGCTCTTGGCCCGGGTAAGCCAGGTCCAGGGGTCCGAGGCCTCACGCGGCATAGAGCACCCGGCCCTCCTTTAGCGCCTCCGGGTAGATGGTCATCCAGGCGTCCCGGTACCTGGCCAGATCCTCCTCAGTGGCCAAGACCAGGTCCAGGCTGAAGCCTTTTTGGGCCTTGCTGGCGGCCAGGTACAGGTCTTTCCACACCCGCATGGTCTTATACTCTGGGGGCACCACGATGAGGAGGTCGTAGTCGCTTTCCGGGTGGGCCTCTCCCCGGGCCCGGCTGCCGAAGAGGATGATCTTCTGGGCCGGGACGGTTTTGAGGATGGCCTCGAGGACCGGGGCCAGCTCCGGGTACTCCACCTTTTCAGTCTACAAAGAGGAGGCGGAAGTCGTTGAGGTTGGTGCCGGTAGGCCCGGTTTTTAGGAGGGTTCCCGCCTGTTCAAAGAAGCCGTAGCTGTCGTTGGCTTCCAAGAAGGGCCTTGGGTCCAGCCCCAGGTTCCAGACCTCCGGGGTGAGGAGGGCTCCCGCCGCTTCTGAGGGTCCATCCAGCCCGTCGGAATCCGCGGCTAGGGCGTAAAGGGGGGTTTGGAGGTGGGCGTAGAGGGCGAGGAGGAACTCCAGGTTCCGGCCCCCCCTACCCTTCCCCCTCACCTGTACCTGGGCTTCGCCCCCGGAGAGGAGGAAAAGGGGTTTTTTGAAGGGAAGGCCATGGGCGCGGAGGGTTTCCACCAGCTCCGCATGGAAGCGGGCCAGGGCCCGGGCCTCGCCGCCGAAGCGGTCCGAGAGGATCACCGCCCGGTAGCCTTGCCGCCTTAAGA
>Ga0209276_100833_pt1 | contig 31153 bp, 27 predicted proteins | sample DewCreD2012metaG_3_FD_185473 | JGI IMG/M metagenome (GOLD analysis project Ga0209276, IMG submission 185473) | Hot spring sediment bacterial and archeal communities from British Columbia, Canada, to study Microbial Dark Matter (Phase II) - Dewar... ...
GATCGCGCCGCGCTCCAGGGTCGAGGCCGGTGCTGGGCTCGTCGAGCAGCAGCACGCGCGGTCGGTGCAGCAAACACTTGGCCAGCTCCACCCGTCGCTGCAAACCACCCGATAACCGCTCTGCCAATTCCTTGCGCCGGTCAGCGATCCCAAAGCGTTCGAGCAACTGGAGCGCACGCTGCGAGACGTCCGCCCCCCGTAAACCGTACAGATGCGCGTGGGAGATTAGGTTCTCCCACACGGTCAACTTCACGTCCAACGCAGGCTGTTGGAACACCACGCCCAGTTGCTCTCGCACGCGCCGCACAGCGTGCAGCGGGATCCCCAAGATCGCCGCCGATCCGCGCGTGGGGGCCAAGAGAGTCGACAAGATGCGAAACAACGTTGTCTTGCCGCCGCCGTTGGGTCCCAGCAAGGCAAAGATCTCCCCCTGCGCCACTGTGAAGCTCACGCCCCGAAGAGCCCAGCGCTGTCCATATTGGTGCGCAACATCGTCAACCCGAAGCGCCGGCCCCGCGGAGCTCTGCCGGTCGTCATCGGCAAGTGCTGAGGGTCGAGCATCCGCATCCAACATCGTGGCAGCCTTGTAGCTTGTTTCCGCCACTCTGCCACGTTGTTCGACTGACTCCACCTGTGCTATGCGGCGCTTGCCTTGGAGGGACGCGGATGGAGCGAGTCTGGATGGGGAACGTGTGGCGGGCTGTGACGTGCCTGCTTGGAAGCACAGCTCTGGTTGGTGTGTTCGCGGCAACGGCTCTCAGCGAGGAGCTGTTGCGTGTGAGCGAGCCGGCAGGCGGCGGAGCCTTGGACGCGGACATCTTGTTCGCGAGGCCAAACGCGAATGGCGACGTCGTGCTGCTGCTCACGCAGGCGAGCAACCTGGTCGAGGGGGATCGCAATGGCAAAAGCGACGTTTTTGTCGTGGACCTTGCCGCCGGAACCAAGGAGCGGGTGAGTATCTCCTTCCTCGGCCGGGATCCGAACGACGGCAGTTATCCAGGGGTGCTATCCGACGACGGCAACCTCGCGGTGTTTGGTTCGGCCGCAAACAACTTGGTCACTGGCGACTTCAACCGCACGCCCGACTTGTTTTTGTTCGACCGAACATTGCGCCGCACGACCGTGTTGACCTTGGTGAATGAGGGTCTGGGTGGCGGCACCGTTCCGGATCTTCCGCCAGCCTCGTCCCCTGATGCACGCTGGATCGCTTTTGCCTCGCAATCCGACGATTTTGTCGAGAACGACCGCAACGAGGCAAGCGACGTGTTCGTGCTCGACCGGGTCACGGGTTCCATCGAAGCAGTGACGCTGACTCGACTTGGGGCCACAGAAGTCCGCACGGCAAACGGCCCGAGTGCCGGTCCCGCGATCAGCACCGATGGATGCATCGTGGCTTTTTTCTCGGATGCGACAAACTTGGTCGAGCGCGACCGAAACCAAGCACGCGACGTCTTCGTGCGAGATCGTTGCGCGGGTACGATCGAGCGCGCGAGCGTCGCAACCGACGGGAGCGAAGCAAACGGACCCAGCCAGGCAGAGCTGGCTACGCTCGCTCTCAGTGGGGATGGCCGCTTCGTCGCGTTCACCTCCCGAGCTACGAACCTCGATGGCGATACGGGGCGGCAATCCCAGATTTTTCTCCGCGATCGCACGGAAGGAACCACCCGCCTCGTGAGCCGAAACCAAAGCGGAGACATCGCGAACGCCCCCAGCGTTTCTCCGAGCCTCGACCGTGAAGGACGTTTTCTCGTGTTTCAGTCGAGCGCGACGAACCTCACCAGTGACGACCTTTGGCCAGGAGAGGACGTGTTCGTGGTCGACCTCACGGATGGCGAGGTCCGCTTGCTTAGCCGCCCATCTGGAGGCGGTGCCCCCGACGGCGACAGCTATGCACCCAGTATCAGTGCCGATGGCAGTCGTGTCGTCTTCTTGTCTGCCGCGCGACTATCTCCTTCGGATACCGACAGCCGCGTCGACGCGTATCTGGTGAGCAACCCCATGTTCGGCAAGCCGCCAGGCGGCGTGACCCCAACCCCCGTGGAGCCCACACCGGAAGACACTCCTACACCCGAGCCAACTCCCACTGCGACCGACACCCCAAGACCAACGGCGACGCCGTCACCTTCCCCCACGAGAGAGCCGTCGCTCACCCCAACCTCGCCACCTGCACCCACACCCACGCACGAGCGATCGCCCACTGCGACGGCGACCGTCGTGACGCCAGCTCCGACGGCGACACGGACAACGGGTGCGGTGACCCCGTCGCCCACGAGCAGCGGAGGAGGCGGTGGTGGTGGCGACGGCTGCAGTTGCCGCGTAGACCCCCAAAGCGGTCGGCCCTCCAGTGGTCCCGCCTCCGGGTGGGCGCTGGCACCCCTGGCGGTCTGGTGGTGGCGAAAGCGCTTGGCGCGACGATGAAGAAACCGAGCGCGCGTGACGTTGCCCTCCTCTTGGCGGACATCCAAGCCGTTCGATTCGGGCGCTTCCGGTTGAAAGATGGCCGGGAGTCGCCGTTCTACGTTGATTTGCGAGGTGTGATCGGCTTCCCGGAAGCGTTACGCCGCCTAGGATCGTGGCTTGCCGCCGCAGCGAAAGAAATTCCTTACGACTGCATTGCCGCAATTCCGTATGCCGGCTTACCGTTGGGGGTCGCCATGTCCCTAGCGGCCGACAAGCCGCTCGTGTACGCGCGCAAAGAAGCCAAGAATTATGGCACGGAGCGGACCGTCGAAGGCCGGTTTTCCCCTGGCCAGGTGGCGTTGGTCGTGGACGATGTGATCACCACCGGAGGAGCGAAGCTCGAAGCGATTGCCCCGTTGCGTGCAGCAGGGTTGGTGGTCCATCACGTGCTGGTTGTCGTAGATCGACGCGTGGGTACGGAGAACGCATTGGCAGCGGAGGGCATCGAGCTGCGTTGCCTCGTGACCATGAGGGTCTTGTTGCAAGAGCTGCGTGAAGTTGGCTTCCTAACCAGCGCCGACTACGAGACCTCTCTGCGCTTTTTGGAAGGGTCGTGATCGGGTCTCGGCGCTTGCAAATCTCCACCTCTACGGCCCGAGCTTCCCGCAGCCAATATCGGGCAGAGCACCGCGGGTTGCAGCTGCACATCGAACACCACCGCGCACCGCTGACCGCGATTGCGCTGAGTGTGCGCGCCGGGGCACGCTTCGATGGCGATCACCCTGGTTTGGCGCACTTTACGGAGCACATGCTTTTCCAAGGGACCGACCGGCTGAGCGCGGAAGAACTCAATTGTCTCGCGGCTGAACTTGGAGGCCAACACAACGCCGTCACCCGCTACGAAACCATCACCCTGACGTTCGAGTGCCTGAACCAAGACGTCGAGCGGGCGGTGGCGCTGCTGGCCGATCAGTACTACAACACGCGCGCGGACGCGGAGAGAGTTCGTGTCGAGCGGAGCGTGGTGCTCGACGAGATCCGCGGCTACCAAAGCGATCCGGTTCACGCACTGGAAGAAGAAGCTCTGTGCAAATTCTTCGGCGGGGGAATCAGCCACCCGGTGACGGGCACCGCGAGTAGCATCAAATCCCTGACGCCGGAGCAAGTTCGGGCGTTTATCGACCGCCACTTTGTGCATCCGGCCACTGCCATTGCCGTGATTGGCGGGGCCAAGGTCGACCGGGTTGCGCGCGCGATCGAGCAGAGTTTCCACGCAACCCCGAAACCGGCACCGCCTCCCCCAAGGGTTTGGGCAGGGCGCTCGGGAATCCTACGCCGGCAAAACCGCGGCTCGGAAGGATTCGTCCATTTATTGTTGGAGGCGCCAGCATCCCCGAGCGACTTTCTCGCGAGCGCCCTGGCGCTGGAGATTCTTGGCGATCTGCCCGATACGCGTTTGTTTCGCGAAATTCGCGGCCGACTGGGGTTAGGGTACATGCTGGAAACAGGCTCGAGCTGGGGACCCGACTGGGCCGTGTTGATCATCGGCGCGAGTTGTCCGTCCCGCCAAGTTCCTCGTCTGCAAGAGGCGATCGAAAAGGTGTGCGAGGAGGCCGCAACTGGGGGATTTTCCGCCGACGAGGTCGCCCGCGCCCGCAAAAAACTCCGGCTGAATTACACACTGCTGAACGATAGCCTCATCGACCGCGCCGTCGCCCTGGCAGAAGACACGGTTCTGGGATTTCCGCTCCCCGAGGAAGCCTGTGATCTGCTCAACGCCATTTCGTGTGAAACAGCCTCCGCCGCCTGGCGGCGCGTGTGGAACGGGCGCCGTCTGTTTGCCCTCCTGACTTGAACAATGGGTCGGCCAGTGCACCAACACCCGAGCGATGCAGCGCCGGCGCGCCCTGCTGGGCACTTACTCTGCTTCCTCGTGAGCCACACGCACTGGGACCGCGAATGGTACCGCACATTCGAAGAGTTTCGCGCTCGGCTAGTCGATACGGTCGATACCGTCCTCGACCTGCTAAACGCAGATCCCGGCTTCGCCTTCGTGCTGGATGGGCAGTCGATCGTCGTCGAGGATTATCTAGAACTGCGCCCCGAGCGCCGCGAAACACTGACCCGGTTTTGCCGGCAAGGTCGCCTGGCGATCGGGCCGTGGTACGTCCAGCCGGATTCTCTTCTTCCTGCCGGTGAAACCCACGTGCGTAATTTGCTCGAGGGACGCCGCGTTGCTGCAACGTTCGGGCGGCCATCGCGGGTTGCCTACACTCCCGACTCCTTCGGGCATCCAGCGCAGTTTCCGCAACTCTTTCGAGGTTTTGGGCTCGGTCCCTTCGTGTATTGGCGCGGCAACGGAGACGAGGCAGATACGCTTCCGCTCGCCTACGTTTGGGAAGGTCCGGACGGAAGTTCCATCGCCGCCTACCGCTTGGCAGAAGGGTATTTCAACGCTGCGGGTTTGCCTGCGGATCCCGATGCGGCTGCGGCCTTCTTGACGCGAGCGGTCGAGCGATTGCGGGCGATGGACCAATCCCCCGCGGTGCTTTTGCTTCACGGGATCGACCATGCATTTCCTCAGGCACATACGGCAATGGTCGCGGCCGCGTTGTCTCAACGCCTGGGCGCCGAAGTGCGTCGCGCCACGCTCGACCAGTTTGCGGCCGCATTGTCCCAACCTGCGGTTCGCTACCGCGGGGAGTTGCTGGGCGCTCGCTTCGCGAACTTGTTGCCCGGAGTGTGGTCGAGCCGCATGCCGCTGAAGCTCTGGAACCGTCGTTGCGAAACGCTGCTCCTCCACTGGGCGGAACCGTGGGCAGCGCTTGCATTGGTGTTCGGCATAGCGGACGAGCGACCCGCGCTCCGCGCGGCTTGGCGCGCCCTCCTGCAAAATCAGGCTCACGATTCCATCGGTGGTTGCTCGCAAGACCGCGTTCACGAGCAAATGACGGCGCGCTTCGCCCGAGCAGAGGAACTTGCCCGCGAAACCACGCGCCGCGTTCTCGAGCGCTTTGCCGGCCTGCCCCCCGCACGCGAGACACCGTGGGAGGAACCTTGGACCGTCTACGTGTTCAACCCGAGCCCGTACGAACGCACCGATGTGGTCCGGCTTCCGCTAGACCCACATCCGTGGTTTGGCTTTCGCGGCGATCCAGAGCGTACGTTTGCGCTGCATCCCATCATGGCCAGCACCGTTACTTCCCCCGGCTTCCTCGTGAACGACACGCCCGCTCGACTGGTGGAAGAATCCGAGGCTCCCAGGTTGCGCCTCCAGCTCGAGGCGCCACCGCGTGCACTCGAATTTGTAGCCCGGAACGTGCCGCCTTTCGGATGCGTCCGCGTAGAACTGCGCAGCAGTACGAGCACGTTCGAGGACATCGTGGACGACGGCACCGAAATCCGAAACGAGCATATCGTTACCCGAGCGAACGACGATGGAACCTTCGATCTCACGTTTGCCAACTCGGGACGCACCTACCGCGGGCTCGGCGGCTGGGAAGATTGCGGCGACCGAGGCGACACGTACGATTTCGATCCCGTGCCTGGTCTCGGGAAGTTGGAGAGCTTGGAATGGCAGCGGCGCCGCCACCCCAACGGAATCCAAACGCTACGAATCGATCGGATGTTGCGGCTGCCAAAGGGGCTCACCCCCGAGAGGAATCGGAGGAGTGACGATACGGTACTGCTCCCTCTCTCCGTGGAGTTGCGCCTCGCTCCCGGAGTGCCTCGGCTCGACATGGAAGTTTCCCTGGACAACACTGCCCGCGACCACCGCCTGCGCTTCTTGTTTCCTACCGGTCAGCCGGCCCAGACGTTTTTTGCGGCAACGACCTTCGACATCTCCGAACGGCAACCGCAAGCGCGGAGCGGGACCAGCTGGGTCCACCCTCCACCGAAGACCTTTCCCCACCAAGGCTTCGTCAGTGCGAACGGCCTCACCGTTACCGCCCCAGGCTTGCCGGAAGCTGAAGTGCTCGATGACGGAACGATTGCCATCACACTGGTTCGCAGCATTGGTTGGCTCGCGTTGCCAGGCCTCACGACGCGACCGGAGCTTGCCGGTCCTACCATCGCCACGCCTGGCGCGCAGTGCCCGGGAACCCTCCGTGCTCGCTTGGCGCTAAGCAGTGGTGTCGATCCCCATGCCGCCGTGGACTTGGCAGCCGGCTTGTGGGCCGTCTTTGGCAGCGACACACCAATGCTTCGACCCAACGAGCCGCTTCTCGTGGTGCAGCCCAAGGACGTGCTGCTGAATGCGTTGCTTCCCGCACCCGGCAAGCGAGTGCTTTGGCTACGCTTGCTCAACCCGTGGAATCGTCGCCTCCGAGCTCGCGTCCGCTTTGGTTTCGACGTGGCACGCGTCCAGAGCGTTCGTCTAGACGGGCGCGCCGTGGCGCAGACGTTCGTTCACGACGGCCGGACCCTCGAATGCGAACTCCGCCCGCACCAGCTCCGCTCCTTTGCTCTTGAGCTGTGATCGGTTTGCCACCGTGGAGGGAACAGACGAGCACGACCCTTGATTCGCTACCTCTCGAACACACGGCTGCCGGAAGGACCGAGCGTCGCGCGGTCGTGGCGAAGAAGTTTCTCCTACCGTCGGCGCCATGCTACGGTGGTTTGTTCGCAACCTGCGGCAATGCGCCTGTGCCGATCGCGCATCTCCGGGCCTGCGTTGCCTACACCCTACAGCCCCGTGGTTACCCGCAACGCCGCGGGTACAAGCTCGATGGCCACATCTGTGGTTCCTGGCTGCTCGCCGTCCATCTCGAACAGCAGCGGCTCTGCACAACGAATCGCCACCTTCCGTCCCCGCGCGTGCGTGACCGCCGGGTGATTCAGATGCCGTCCGTGGTACACGCGCGGCAGAAGCGACAGTAACAGTTCGAGACGCGAGATTTGCCGCAAAACGAGCACCTCGAGCCAGCCATCGTTCGGGCTCGCCATGGGCGCCATGCGCATGCCACCGGCATGAAAGCGGCCGTTGGCAATCAGGACCATTTCTGCCAGGCCGTCGCTCACCCGCTGGCCGTCTACCTCGACCACGGTCGGCACGCAGCGAAACGACCAGAGCGCTCGCAAAGCACCGGCGACGTAAGTCCACAGCCCACCGATCAGCTTCCGCGACCGGTTCACGGCGGCAGCCGCTGCGGCGCCGAGCCCCACGTCCGCGGCATTGACGAAAAAGCGGCACATTTGGGCTTCGCCGTTGCGAAATACCGCTCGCGCAGCGTCGATGAGCTGGGATTCGTTGCGTGCCAAGGCCCGGAACGCATCGTCCAGCGAGTGGATGCCAACGCTTCTCGCAAAGTCGTGTCCGGTTCCCGATGGGATCACCGACAACTTCGCTGCCGCTCCGGGGTCCACCTGGCCGTCGAGAAACCCATTGGCAACCTCGTTCACGGTTCCGTCGCCACCTACCGCAACGATGTGGGCGACACCTGCTCGCAGCCAGTCGCGCACTTTTGCAGTTGCGTGCCCCGGACCTTCTGTCAGCGAGGCGTGAACCCGAAACCCTCGCCGGACGAGCTCTGCGGCAATCTTGGGCCAACGCTTGCGCGTGCGTCCCGCTCCGGCAGCAGGATTCACGATCACGTACAAGTCTTTCTGCCCTGCAGTGTCGTCGGCCCGGTGTTCTGCCTGCATTTCCACCTCGGTGCGGCCGCTTGTACCCTAGAGACCCTCAGGGCGCTAGCGTTCGAAGGCATGTTGCGTATTGACAACAATGTTTCCGATATGGCATTAGGCGGCCATGGCGGAAAAGGCACGGAAAGTGGTGCGGGAGGAACGAGTACGAACTTCGTTACGGCAGGCGGCGGAAAAGTTTCGCCGCGCTCGGGAAGAGGCTGGACTCACGCTGCGGGAGTTGGCGGAACGGGCCGGTTTAGCTCCCAGCACCATTTTGAAAATCGAAAACAGCAAGTTGGTGCCGTCGCTTGCAGTGTGCATTCGCCTTGCCGACGCGCTGGGCCGTCCGATCAGTTACTTTGCCGAACAGGAAGAGCTTCCGGCTGACGTCCGGTTCGTCGCGAACGGGACCGCGCGTGTGAGCGAGGTGCGTGGCTCTCCGATTGTCATCGAGCATGTGGCCGAACGCTTGGTGCACCCGCGCATGGAGGGGTTTCTCGTGCGGGTTGGCCGCGGTGCCAAAAGCGGCCGCGAGGTGCCCATTTCGTACCATGGAGAGGAAATTGTCATCGGGATCAAAGGGCGAATTCGGTTCGAGATTCGCGGTGAAGAGTACATCGTCGGGCCAGGGGACGTGCTGCATCTGAAGGGAGACGTACCCCACTTCTGGGAAAACGCCGCCAATGGTGAGTCCGCCATGTACATGATTTGTGCCTTTGCGTACGAACGGTAGGGGAGAGCGATGTTCCAGTTCGCGCTCGAGCCGGAAGAACGGCTGATCGTGGACACAGCGCGCACATTTGCGCGAGAGGTGTTGCGCCCAAGGCATCGACAACACGAGCAACAGGGGTTACCGGCAGAGCTCTTCGCCGAGTACCGCAACTTGGGGTTTGCGGAGATGGCTGTGCCGACCCGCTACGGTGGTACACAAATCGGCTTACCGACGCGTGTCCTTGTCTTGGAGGAGCTCGCTTGGGCCGATGCCGGAGCAACCCTTGCGCTCCAGGCGCTCGATTGGCTGGGGCCAGTGCTCGAGTCGATGGCGGCAGTGGACGCCCAAGAAGTGATTGCCGATGCGCGCACACATCCCGAGCATCGAATCGTGTGTGCGGACGGCACTGCACAGGTAGTCCAAATTGGGCAGCATCACTTCACCGGCGACTTGCCCTACGTGCCGGCGACGAACCCCAAGTGGCTCTTGATTCGTTGCGACCAGCTCCTGGCGCTGTTTCGCGGTGACTCTCTCCGTTGTACCCAGGTGGATGCCGCCGGATTGAGCGCTGCCGGCGGTGCTCAGGTCGTACTCGAGGGGTCGCGGGCGCGGTGGCAGTCGCTCGACAGCACTCTCACCGCCTACACGTGGGCCCAGATACGCATCACGCTCGCTGCCATGCTTGTCGGCATGGCGCGCGCTGCCTTGGAATACGCGATCGACTACACAACTACGCGCTTCGTATTCGGCCGACCGGTGGCGCAGCACCAGGCTCCAGCGTTCACGCTGGCAGAAATGCGTATGCTGATCGAAGCTGCACGTTTAGCCACTTGGTGTGCTGCAAAGCGGCTCGAAGAGCGCAAGCCCGGCAGCCTGGCAACAGCCGCATATGCGTATTTGGAAGCAGTGGAATGCGCGCTCTTCTGTACGCGTGAAGCCGTCCAGTTGCTCGGTGGTCACGGCTTCTTGCGTGACCATCCTGTCGAGAAATGGATGCGCGACGCCCGCGCCTTGTCCTTGCTTTGTGGCGGGCGCGACAGCGCCGCTGACGACGTCAACGTGTGGGGCGCGGCCAAGTGGCTCGAGCCTGCGCACGAGCCGCCCCCGGCAACGGAGGCATGAAAGGAGGCGAACCATGAAATTCGGCATGCTGCACTTGTTGGAAAACCCGATGGGAAAGACCGAGTACCAAGTGGTCCACGAACAAATGGAAATCCTGCAAGCTGCGGAAGCACTCGGCTTCGACTCGGTGTGGCCTGCCGAGCACCACTTTTCCGAATACGGTTACTGCGTCTCCACGGCGCTCATGCTCGCTGCGCTGGTGCCGGTCACGCGACGGATCCGGCTTGGCACCGGCATCGTGATCTTACCCTTCCACAATCCGGTCCGCGTGGCAGAGGAGTTCGCTTTGCTCGACCTGATGAGCGACGGCCGGGTCGATTTTGGCGTGGGCCGCGGCTACCAGCCGCACGAATTTCGTGGCTACGGTGTGGATCAAACACAGTCGCGGACCATGTTCACCGAGGCGCTCGAAATCATCCTTCAGGCATGGACTCGCGAACGCGTGGACTTTGTCGGGCAGCACTATCAGGTTCGTGACGTACCCGTTCGGCCAAAGCCGCTCCAAAAGCCTCACCCTCCGGTATGGATGGCGGCGTTAAGCCCGGAAAGCTTCGTCACTGCGGGACAACGTGGATTCAACCTGCTTTGTGCACCTGTGTTTGGTTTTGGTGGACGTTCGGGGGTCGAAAATCTCGAGGCCTACCGAGCAGCGTTGCGCGCCGCGGGTCATGCGCCAGCAACGAGGGAAATCGCTGCGCTGGTGATGGTGTACGTGGCGGATACGGCCGAGCAGGCCGCTCGTGACTTCGCGGATCCTGTCATTTGGTACTACCGGACTTTCGCCAAGTACATTGCACCGCCGCCTGGGGAGCCACCGGTGAAAACGTACGAACCTTACGTGGGCGTGCGCGACATGGCGGCGCAAGTCACCTGGGAGCAGTTGCAAATGGCCGGCGCAGTGGTGTGCGGGTCGCCGGTAGACTGTGTGGAACGCATTCGCCAACTTCATGCCATGTTTGGCTTTACCACGTTGTTGTGTTGGACCCGGCTTGGCGGTCTCGATCATCGAAAAGTCCTCCGCAGCATGGAGCTCATGCAGCGTTACGTCATGCCGGAACTTCGGAGTCTAGAGGTCGCGGCTGCAGTTGCTTGAAGCGCCAGTGTAGCTGCCATGCTTTGTTTGGAGATCGACCCAGACACGCAACGCCTCCTGGAAATGATCCGCTGGCTCGGGCGCGAGCACATGCGGCCTCTAGGACTCGAAGCCGACCGACAACATCGGCCCATCCCCGCCGACCATCCGTTCTTTCAACTGGTTTGGGACTTGGGCATTGGACGGCAAGGATGGGGAGACGAAGGCGACAGCAAGGAGGAGAGGCGGTCCGCGCGCCGGGGCGTGGTGCTGGCTGAAGAAATGTCGTATTGGGACCGCGGCGTTGCCGTAGCCTTGCCAGGGCCGGGACTCGGCGGTCCGCCGGTCTCCTTGCTGGGAACACCCGAGCAAAAGGAGCGCTTCCTCGGTTTGTTCGCCCGATCCGAACGACCGTGCTGGGGCGCATTTGCAATGACGGAACCCAACGCCGGTTCGGACGTCGCTGCCATTCGCACGCGAGCGTATCGCGACGGAAATCATTGGGTCTTGAACGGAGAAAAAATGTTTTGCTCGAACGGCGCTCGGGCAAGTTGGGTGGTCGTCTGGGCGACCGTGGACCCCGCGCTCGGCCGTAACGGTCACCGCGCCTTTGTCGTAGAGCGAGGCACGCCAGGGTTCCGCGTGGCGCGCATCGAAGACAAGATGGGACTCGTTGCCTACGAAAGCGCCGCTCTGGTCCTCGAGGATTGCAGAGTACCCGCTGCCAACCTGCTTGGCGGCGAGTCAGCGTACGAGGAGCGAGCAGGGTTCAAAGGCGCCATGCAAAGCTTCAATGCAACGCGCCCGATCGTTGCTGCGATGGCTCTCGGCCTCGCACGGGCAGCGTTCGACCAGGCCCGTGAATTCTTGCGCTCGCAGTACATGCTCACGCGCTCGATTGCACGCTACCGCCGTTTTCTGGACAAGCTTGCGTGGATCGAGCGCAAACTCGAGTCGGGCCGGCTGCTTTGCTGGCACGCCGCATATTTGGCGGACATGCGCGCCCCGAACGTGCTCGAAGCCTCGATCGCGAAAGCGTTTTGCCCTCAAGTTGCCCAAGAGGCCACGAGCTTAGCCATGGAAATCTTCGGCGACGCCGGCGTGCGGAAGGACGCGCTGGTAGAGAAGTGGTTCCGCGATGTGAAGGCGATGGATATCGTCGAGGGAACGGGACAGATCCAGCGGCGGATCATTGCCCGGCAGCTTACCGGGTTGAGTGAAGAATGATCGCGCGAGGTGCTCGGGGAAAAGGGAGATTCGAGACGTGAGTACAACCGGAACTGTTGCTGTTTTTCTCGGCCCTGGTCGCCCCTTCGAGATCCGTTCGTACCCTCTGCCCGAGCCGGCTCGCGGCGAGGTGCTGGTACGTGTTCGGCAAGCGAACATTTGTGGTTCCGACGTGCACCTCTGGCGGGGCGAGATGGAGCGGATGGGCAAATTGCCGCCAACTGTGCTCGGCCACGAAGCCACAGGGGTCGTGGTGCGAATCGGTCCAGGAGCCGACGTGGATTCGGCTGGTGCCCCTTTGCACGAGGGCGACCGTATTGTCTGGGCGTACTACGTGCCGTGCGGGCACTGCCCAGTTTGCCTGCGCGGGCAGCCAAACGCGTGCTTGTTGAGTTTGGCCACGGTACACCGCCCTTGCGAGCAGCCGCCGCACTTCGTCGGCGGATTCGGGGAGTACTATCTAATTCGCGCCGAGCAAGCACGGTTTCGGGCGCCAGCAGAGCTATCCGACGCGGAACTTGCCGGCGCGAATTGCGCGCTCTCCCAAGTGCTGTTTGGCTTCCAGCGCGTGGGGCTGCGGTTGGGGGAATCCGTCGTCATCCAAGGAGCGGGCGGCCTCGGGCTGTACGCCACTGCCGTGGCGCGTGAGCTTGGGGCGAGCCCCATTGTGGCGATCGATGCCAGTGCAGCGCGGCTAGCTCTGGCGCGACAGCTCGGTGCAGACCTCACCATTTCCCTTGCAGAAATGCCTGATCCACGCGCACGCACGAGCGAGGTGATGCGGGCAACCGCAGGGTGGGGCGCAGACGTGGTCGTCGAGGTGGCGGGCGTACCGGATCCGTATCCGGAAGGGATCCGCATGCTCGCACGAGGTGGCCGGTACCTCGCGCTTGGTAGCATCGTGCCCGGCCGCACGTTTGCTGCCGACCCCTCCTTGTTCATCGGGCCGAACCGCTCCTTGTTTGGCGTTTCCCTGTACCCACCCGCAACGCTCCAGCAAGCGCTGGCGTTTCTCGTGCGGGGTCGCGACCGCTACCCGCTGAGCCGGATTGCAGAACGGACGTTTGCTCTTCCCGACATCGATGCTGCCTTCGCTGCTGCCGCCCGCGGCGCTTCCGGGGAGGATGGGTGGACGCGGATCGGAATTCGTCCTTGAGGAGACTGGCTGTGATCGATCATCGAGAGACGCGAGCCCCTTTTCTACGCCTGGCTCAACGACGCTTGTTCGTAGGTGGCGCTTGGGTGGAACCACGCTCTGCGGATACTCTACCGGTCGAAGACCCGTCGACGGGCGAACGTTGGGCCGAACTCCCGGCGGCCAACGATGCCGACGTAGATGCTGCCGTTCGCGCCGCCCGCGATGCCTTCGAGCGTTACTGGCAGCAAAGCACGCCGGCTCAACGGCGCGCTGCGTTGCTTCGGCTCGCAGAACAGGTGGAATCTTGCTTGGACGAACTCGCTACGATCGAGGCCATCGATGTCGGTATGGTGCGAACCGTCGCGCGCAACTTTGGCGCGAAGGCCCTGGTGCGCAACCTCGAGTACTATGCCTCGTGGTGCGACAAGATTTACGGCTCCCTTGTTCCTTTGCCTTCCGGCGGGAACGCCCTCGATTACCAACGGAGAGAGCCCTACGGCGTCGTGGCCGCTATTACAGCTTGGAACGCCCCGTTGGTGTTTCTCGGATCCAAAGTCGGCCCGGCCCTGGCGACAGGGAATACCGTGGTGATCAAGCCGTCCGAGCTTGGGTCCCTCTCCACACTGCGGTTTGCAGAACTTTGCCAGGAAGCCGATCTACCACCAGGCATCGTCAACGTGGTTACCGGTGGGCCGAGTACCGGGCAGGCACTCGTGAGCCATCCGGAGGTCGACAAAGTTAGCTTTACGGGGGGATGCGCCACGGGCCGACGCATCGCGGAGACGGCTGGCCGGCTGCTCAAGAAGTCGACGTTGGAACTTGGCGGAAAATCTCCTCAGCTTGTGTTTGCAGATGCTGCGATCGACCGAGCGGTCGCGGGAGTGGGGCTCGGGGGACTTGCCCTTTCTGGTCAGGCGTGTGCGGCTGGAACGCGCATTTACGTGGAACGGCCGATCTACGACGAATTTGTAGAGCGCCTCCTCGGGTTTTGCCGTGGCTTGCCGATCGGCGATCCTCTCGCTCCTGGCACGCTCCTTGGCCCACTAATTTCCGCCGCGCAACTCGAAAAGGTACAGCGCTACATCGACGCCGCAGAGGCCCAGGGATCCACTTTCCTCTGCAAGGGCGAGCGCCTCGGGGGCGACCTCGCCAGCGGGTTTTTTCTCTCGCCTACGATCGTCGCCGGACTGAGCCAAGACTCTCCGGTGGTGCAAGAGGAGATCTTTGGTCCCGTGCTTGCCGTGTTTCCGTTCGAGAATGAAGAGGAAGCCGTGACCCTCGCCAATGGCACCCGGTTCGGACTCGCAGCCGGTGTTTGGACGAACAATCTTTCCAGAGCCCACCGCGTGGCTCACCGGCTCAGGGCTGGAATCGTGTGGGTGAACACGTACGGCAACCTACCGTACACCGTGCCCTTTGGCGGGTACCAGGACAGTGGCTGGGGCCGCGAAGCAGGACGCGAGGCACTGTTCGAGTACACGCAGGTCAAGAACGTCTACGTAGACTTGTCGGAACGCTGATTCTTTCGGCGGGTTCCGGTCCGCCTCGCGCCCCCACCGACGATCGGAAGTGCACCCACACCCTTGGGGCAACACGCTGCAAGAGAGCTGCACTTAGCGAAACTTACCCGGACCTACGGCCGCTTGCTTTGCCCCGAGCACACGCGGCGGCACGGGTGCAGTGAGGTGTGGCATGAGTGATAATCTCTTTGCCCCCAGGCACACGCGGCGGCACGCCGCGACGCGCGAAGACGTACACACCAAGGGCCGTGATGGCCACACCGACAGCTTGGCGCACGTTCGGCACCTCACCCAAGAAGATAAAGCTCGTGGCCAGGGAGAGCAGTGGTACCGTGGGAACCACCAACACTGTGGCACGAGCCAAGTCGATCCGGGTGACCGCGCCGTACCACAACATCGTGCCACCGTAACTCAGCACGCAGCCCTGTGCGGCCACCCAACCCCACGGTAGCCCCGGCACGGCGGCGACGTCGCTTCCGACACCAAAGGACGCTCCAATGACCGTAAGGAAAGCCGTACCCCACAAATAGCGCGCCCCCGCCAGCACATCCGGCGAGATTCCCGGCAACCATCGCAGGACGATCAAATGGGACAATTGCCAGCACAATGGCGTGGCCAGAAGATACGCAATGCCGCTGCTTGCACTGAGGCCCTCCCGGCCGAATGCCACCGCGAGCCCGGCGAGGATGCACAGCGTAGCCGCCACTCGCTGCCCTGAAGGCTTATGACCCAACACAAGCCAAGAGAGCAGCAGCGAGTACACGGGCTCGATTTGCAGCGCCAATACCGTTTGCACCGCTGTGGCGCGCGACGCTCCTGTGAAAAACAACGTGAAGGCCAGAGCAGTTCCCAGGGCACCCAACAGCGCGAGCTGCACGGCGTATCGAGGTGCCCACAAAACGCGAAGCTGCCCGCGAGCCAGGAGGACGACCAGCGCTGCAACGCCTGCAAACCACGTGGTGGCAACGGTGACCACGAACGGGTCTGCCGCACGGGTGGTCACATTCGCCACAGCTGGCACGAAGGCACCGTTGATGGCGCACAACACGGCAAACAACACGCCCCATCGCTCCTGTCGTGCGTCGTGGAGCAACTCCTCGGTTGCGGCGGAGGCAGTGCCTGCCTCCGATGTTCTCACCGCTTCCACGCCCAGCCCTCGAACGGGAGGCCCCGTGTCGCATCGTACCCGGTGTGCACAGCCCGCACGCGGCCCTCGCCGTCCACCAGGACGAACGTGGGCGTGCCGCTGACGCCAAACGCTACAAACGCCTTGCGAAACTCGTCGGTAGCGATCCGACTGGGGAACGGGCCGGAGTACGTCTGAAAAAACCGGTCGATATTGGCTTTCGACTCGTCCGTGATGGCCACGACAGGCGTTCTCCGTTCGGACTCGAAGGCAGCGAGCTCGGGAAGCGATGCTTTACACGGAGCACACCAAGTCGCCCAGAAGAAGAGAACGTACGCTTGCCCCTCTCCAAGGCGCGGGACTTCTCCGCGGTAAGGAACAAGGTCTACTGGCGGAGCTAGCTCGCCGATTTTTGGCGGCCCAGGCAGCGACGGCCAGCGCAGGGGATACGCCGTGGGAACCAAAGTCAGCGTTTCCCTTTGCTCACCCCGCAGGATTTCGAGCGAGAGCGGTTCTCCCACACGAGCCATCATGATCCAACTCCGCACTTGCCCACGCTCCTCGAACGGGTTGCCTGGAGGGCCAAGCACGATGTCCCCTTGCTGGAGACCGGCTGCCTGGGCGGGAGAATTCGGATAAACGGTTATGACCGCCGCGGCTCCTGGGCGCAAATTGTGGCGCCGCACGAGTTCCTCGCTCGGAGCCCGGAACTGAATTCCCATCCACGCAGGTAGGCTGGAGCGTACTGCCTGGACCTCGTCGTCGTACCGGGGAAACTGCTTGGCCACACGCACCCCGGGAGCAGGAAGCTCACGGTCGGGAAGCTCGATTTCTTCGCAGCGCCCCAATGCGGCAAATGCCTCTCGCTCTCGCTCCGTACCGACGGTTTCGAGATATTCCATTCCTGCTACTCGCACGAGCAAGGTTTGCATGCGCAACAGGGCGGCAAGTCGGACCTCCATCCGGTAGCTAGCCGCAGCCGACTTTCGTGTGTTGCGGTGCAGTCGCTGCAGGCGGGCGGCCACGTCTGAACGCGTCGACGCAAATGACCACAACTCGGGCAGCAACTCGTTCGCTAGGGCTATTCGCTGTTCGATGGTCAGGTCTTTAGGCTCCAGTCGCGACAAGCGATCCCGCCAGCGGGGATGACTTTCCAAAAAACGCTGCCAGTTGGCAGCGTTGGCGTCGTGCCAGGCTCCTCGCCACGAGCGGCTGACGTTGCGAAGCTGGTGCGCGATATCGGGCAAGCTTGCTGTTTGTGCTTTCAGTTCCGCGAGCGTTCGGGCACTGAACATGCCGTACGCCGACCCAATGCGGTCGAGGAGTCGGACGGAATGTTCCCACTTTGCCTTCCGCTCCCAAGCACGGGTGAGGAACCCGTCGACCACCTCCTCGAACGTCTGTCCCGTGTTTGCCGCATGCCGGCGAAGCAAATGCTCAAGGAACTGGTCGGACGTTCGAAAGGGCACGTCCGGTGTGTCGTCCGCAACCAAAGTAACCTCGTGTGCCCTTACGAGGCTGCGCTCCATGGCCCACCCCCGAATCATGTGGAAGGCATGGCCCACGTTATCTTTGCCCAAGTTTTCCGGATAGCAGCCGTACGCGGGGCGGTCTTTGGTAGAAGCAAAGTACCCACAAACGTTTCCCGGTGGGACTTCGTCGGCACCGTCAGCAGAAGACATCAGGCGAGCGAAAGCACCGGAAAAACACTGCGACATGAACAACACCACCCGGACCTCAGGGTGGAGTCGACGAAGGAAGCGACCGAACTCTTCCACGCGCAGGTGTTGTTGTTCTCCCCAAAGAACGATGGAGTTTTGGTCAAGGTCTTGGTCGTTTTTCTCTCCGTGGTCGGTTACGAACACCAGCAACGTGTCGCCCGGACGCAACCACCCTGCAGCTTCTGCAAACCACGCATCCAATTGTGCTGCGGTGGCCGGACGGAGTTCGAACGGCGGCACGGAGGCGTTTTCGTACTGCAGAGTCGGACCCAGCCACGCCGTGGCAGCAGTGCCTTCTACAAGCCAGAGCTTCGGGTGCAAAGCGTGGGGCCGAACGGCGACGTCGGGCGCAGGATCCTGCCCGTCGCTACTGAAAATGGTCACCCGCTCCCCGGGAACTCCTGCGGCCAAGAGAAGTCTCGTCAAGTGCTGCAAGTGCAGCACGTGAGAGCGGTAGTTGTGCTCTTTGGTGCCGCCCCCGTTGATCAGGACCGCATAAAGTTTGCCCGGGTTCCCCTGCTCTGTGGAAGCGGGAACGGGCGGGGCGTCCGGTACATGCAGACGCCGGCAAGCAACCAGGCCGACGCACACCAACATGACCATCACCGCCGAGAGTGCCGAACTGGCGCGGAGAGCAATCACGTCCGAGTCCCTAGCAAAGAACGCGCGTGAGAAGCGATTGCCCTTCGCCCGCCTGTAAAAAGAAGTGGCACGGCGCCGGCAGGACCCTTGCCTTCGCGCTTCTCCTGCGGCAAAGCACCATCGTTAGTCCCAGACAGTGCCGAAGTCGGAGGTTCAGCTATGCGCGTGGTCGATGCAGACGCTCATGTGATCGAAGGGCGCGAACTGATTGCCGAACTCATGGAGAGGTTTCCAGACAAAATCCGGTTTAGCGATCCTGGCGACGGAGATACCGCTCTTTACATCGAAGGGCGCCCGTACCCGCAATCGAAAGGCCCGGGAGCTGGCTGCCGCGCAGAGGAAGGAATGTGCCTCGACCGTGGCGCCAACCCATTTACCCCGGAAGGAGTGCTGGCCGATGCCGACCGCGACGGCATCGACCGCTTGGTCTTTTTTCCCAGTGCGGCTCTCGGATTACCGGGATTTCTGGACTCTGCTTTTGCTGCCGAGTTTGCTCGGGCCTACAACCGTTGGATGGCGGATTACTGCCGGCAGGGGAGGGGGCGATTTTTCGGTGCGGCGCTGGTGCCGATCGAAGACGTTCCCTCGTCGATCGACATCATGACGGAGGCCAAGAAACTGGGTCTTGTCGTGACCATGGTTCCTGCCGTGCTGCGAACACGCAACCTCGACCATCCCGACTTGGATCCGTTTTACGCCGCGGCCGAAGACCTAGACATGCCTCTGGGCATCCACGGGGCGCCCGGCATTCACCTACCGAAGCTGGGCACCGAGCGGTTCGACAATTACCTCAAGGTTCACGTGATCAGTTTTCCCTTCGACATGATGGTCGCCTCTACGGCACTGATCCTCGGAGGCGTGCTGGAGCGCCATCCGCGGCTGCGGGTGGCCCTGCTCGAGTCGGGCGTGGGTTGGGTTCCCTATTTCATGGAGCGTATGGAGGAACACTTGGAAAAGCGCGGGCGACTGACGCCTGAGTGCAAGCATCTGCCCAAGGAATACATTGCGCGAGGGCAACTGTACGTCAGTTGCGAAGCCGGAGAATGCGCGATTCCGCTCGCGGTAGAAGAGCTTGGCAGCGACTTCATCATGTACGCCAGCGACTATCCGCACTGGGACAGCGAGTGGCCTGAATCCACACGACCGCTGCGGACCAGGAGCGACCTGGATCCTGAGGTGAAGGAAAAGATTCTCGGGCGCAACGCCGAACGCTTTTACGGCCTTCCTGCGTGATTTGAAAGGACCGATATGGCTCTGCTCGACCGATTTCGACTCGACGACCGCGTCGCCATCGTGACCGGCGCTGGCCGCGGCATCGGCCGCGGCTGTGCCTTGGCCTTTGCGGAAGTGGGCGCCAACGTCGTGTGCGCCGCACGCACCGAAGAACAAATTGCTCAAACGGCCGAAGAAGTCCGTGCGCTGGGCCGGGAGGCTGTGGCCGTCCGGTGCGACGTGAACGAGCGGGGAGACCTCGAACGGGTGGTGCAAACGACGCTCGACCGCTTTGGCCGCATCGACATCGTGGTCAACAACGCTGGTGGAACTCCGCCGTGCGATGCCCTGTACACCAGCGAGAAAATGTTCGAGGAAGCATTCCACTTCAACGTAACCTCCGCGTTTTTGCTAACCCGCCTGGCGGTGCCGCACATGTTGAAGACCGCCGGCGGAGGCGTGGTATTGAACATCTCCTCGGCGGCTGGCCGCTTTCCTCTGGCGGGGTTCGTCGCGTACAGCACCGCCAAAGCAGCGCTCTCGCACATGACCCGAGTGTTGGGGCAAGAGTTTGCACCGAAGGTCCGCGTAAACGCGATTGCAGTTGGCGCAACGGAAACGTCTGCCCTCGCGCCGTTTCTCAACGACGAGTTACGCCAAAAGATGGAAGCGCTCACTCCCATGCGCCGACTGGGCACCGTAGAGGATATTGCTTTAGCCGCGCTGTACTTGGTGTCGCCGGCTTCGAGCTGGGTCACTGGCAAGGTCTTCGAAGTCGACGGCGGCACAGAAGCTTCGAACTGGCCCTTTCCGCCTCCGAGCTTGTAAGTCTCAGCACCTGCTCAAGGGCGGCGGACACACGCACGTTGTTGCGTCTTGGGGATCGTGATACGGCAGGCGCGTGACCAATTTGCGCCGCGACTTGCTCGTGTGGGTCGATATGGAGATGACCGGGCTCGACCCCGAACGGGACCGCATTTTGGAGATCGCTTCTTTGATCTCGGATAACGAACTTCGCATCGTTGCCGAAGGCCCTGTGCTTGCCATCCACCAGCCCGAAGCGGTGCTGCAAAGCATGGACGAGTGGAACCGGCAGCATCATACAGAGTCGGGGCTGTTGGAGCGCTGTCGCGCGTCGCGGGTGACCGTCCGCGAGGCGGAGCAGCAAACTCTCGAATTCGTCAAACGTTACTGCGAACCCCGCTCAGCGCCGTTGTGTGGCAACTCGGTCTGGCAAGATCGGCGCTTTCTCGCCCGTTACATGCCCGAACTTGACCAGTTCTTGCACTACCGGATCATCGATGTGAGCACGGTGAAGGAACTCGTTCGCCGCTGGTATCCGCAAGGTCCGCCCCCGCCGCCGAAGAAGAAGGCTCATCTAGCTTCGAGCGACATTCATGAGTCTATCGCGGAGCTGTTGTTTTACCGGCAACATTATTTTCGCGCTCCGTAGCCCCATGGGAGCGTCGATCGCTCGGTGGGGGAAGATGCGAAAGATGCGAGGGGAGGGCGGGCACACACAGAACAGGCTGGGCTCGCAGTGTGCGGCAATCCCACGAAGCATCGCGCGTCGGGACCAACGGCCCGGGAAGGGAACCGGAACGATCGGTGATCAGAGACGGCTCTTGGCGCGGTTCTGGCGAACTTGTTGTTCGATATGCTGACGCTCGCGCTGTTATTGGTGGCTGCAGCAGCAGGGCTGTTGACCGTGTCGCCCTGGGTCAACACCTGGCACGTGGCCGCGGCACTGGGATTGGGCGCCGTGATCCTGTCGGCCGTGAAGGCCCGGGCGGGAGACCAGGCACCAGAATGCTGGACATGGCCCCACTCGGTGGCACTCATTCTCGCGCTCGCGGTCGGACTTTGGTTTCGCACGCGTTACTTCCACACCGTGCCTGCTGGGTACCTGGGCGAAGTTCTGGCGTTCGTGAACTTCGCCGACGAGCTCCGGGAAAAAGGGTTTCCGTACAAGCCCTACGCATGGTACGCACACACGTTGTTTTCCTACGTCATCGCCGCGACGGGTTTGCTCGTGCCCGACCCAATCGAGGCAATGCGGCTGGCACAGCTCTTCATTAGCCTTGCCACCCTCGGAGCCATCGCTTGGTGTGCCTGGGTTCTCTTCGGACGCACCGCGGCTTGTGCTACGACGGCGCTGGTTGCCATCTCCTGGTGGCATTTGTGGGCCACGCGCAACGGCTATCACCAGTTTCTCACACCGCTTTTCCAAGCGCTCGTGCTGGGTGGACTCGTTCGCGGCTTGCGCGACCAACGCCCTCGGGCGCTTTGGCTGGCTGCTGCAGCACTGGTGGTTGGTTTGCATGCGTACTGGGCACTCTACCTCCTTCCGCCGTTTGTTGTCTTGGCGTTAGCGGTGTTTGCCTGGTGGTGGCCATCGCAGTGGCGACGAATGCGCAGCACGGTGGGGACGTGCGCGGTGGTCACTGTCGTCGCAAGCATCCCGGCAATCTTGGACGTTTCATCCGAACCCGAGGGGTTCGCCTACGTATTCGGAGGCCTGCAGCCGGTCCGTGTTGGAGCCTCTACGCTTTCGCAAAAGCTAGCCACGAACGCTGCGTTCCTGCGGCGCGCATTTTTCCCGGAGTTCGCAAGCGCCGCCGTTCCCCCAGTCGTGTTGGACCCCGTGGTACGCACAAGTCTCCTCATCGGCTTGGGTACGGCGCTGTGGGCAGCACGGAATTCGTTTGCTGCACTGGCGACGGTAGGGCTGTTGGGGCTCAATGTCGCGGCACTGTTGGCCGCGATCAGCAACGAGTTTTACATCATTGCCGTCTTTGTTCCGGTATACGTTTTGGCCGGCCTTGGTGTGGCCCGGTTTTACAAGGAGGCGCGGCGTACAGGGGCGCTGCTTGCATGGCCCGTGCTGGCCCTGCTCGTCGGAATTTGGGTTTACGCCGCCGTGCAGAGCGAGCGCAGGTTTTTTGGCCCTTGGGCGGTGAACATGTTTCGGTCCCCGCAGCATCCTCAAGGAGTTGCATTTCTCTTGGTTCCCCATTGGAAGGCTTGCGTGCAAGCGGCCACGTGCATGGTTCCGATGAGCGAGCCCGGGCGTGATTTCGAAGTCGAAGCCTTGTCCTTAGGCTGGAAGCTGCGCGCATACGCGTGGCTGCACCAAGTGCGCCGCGTTGAATCGAACACGGCGTTGTTCACGCCCATGCAAGTTGTGCCAGGCCGTCCAGTGGAGATCTTCCTGCCCGACTCGGTGCACGCCCGCGAGCGGCTCCTGCGCATCTGGCAAGAACACTACCCAGAAGCGGTCGTCGAAGCCGTTCCACCCCCACCGCCGTGGGACGAGCTGACACCTCGTACCCTGGCCTGGCGCGTGCGCATCCCGCCGGCAGCGTTGGAGCGGATGTTCGTCGACCCCATGCAGTCGGGCAGGATCAAAGTGCTCTTCCGAGCTCCGACCTCCGGGAGATACGAATTTCGCAAACTTGTCCCCTCGCATGTTCCGGTGCGCGTGGACGACGAAATCGACGCCGTCGGCCCGGTGTTTTTGGAAGCCGGCTACCATTGGCTCGAGTTGGTCGTAGATGGCGTGGGATGGAGCGGTTGGCAGGTCCGGTTTGCCGGGCTCGATTGGACGGCGCTGGACCACCACTTGGTTCGCGGCGACCAGGTAAAAAACGCGCGCCACCTTCGCCCGTTTCTTGGGGCGGTAGCAAGACCAGGGCGTTACTCCTGGAAGCTAGTCGATCGCTGGAGCCTACCGGGGGGAGTGTGGGATCTTGCTCTGTGCCCCGACGGTTCCGCAGTGGCCTGGATGGGCGGCAAACTGTACCGGCTTGCTTCGTCGGCGGACGCCGCGACACCGCTGGCGGACGAGGCAGTTCCCGACCCTGCTCTACGCTGCTCCACCGAGGGCATCGACATCGTTGGGCGTGACGGCCGGTGGCTTCGCTGGAGCCCGGAAGGCGTGCGCGAGATGGCCGTACTAGGTTGTCCGGTCGCCGCCGTGGCGTCGACCGGAGGTCCTTTGGTCGCGCTCTGTGCGGATAGCCGTGTGTGGCAACAAGGTGCGGACGAAATGCAGTTGCGTGACCGCTTCGATCAGCCTTTGCGGCAGCCGAGGAGTATCACCATTTGTGGCGGCGACTTCTACGTTACCGACGCCGCGGTCGGAGAGCTGTTGCACTACGCCCGCAACGGCGTGCTCCTCGATACCAAGGTAATGCCGAACTCGTGGTGGGAATCGGAACTCGCTTGCGACGACGAGGACAACCTGTACGTCCTCCTTTGGCGAGAAGGCCGCGTTACCTATAGCCGCGACGGGTCCTTGCTCTTGCACCCGGAGTTTTTACGACCCAGCATATTCACGCGCGACCAGCAGTGGTTCCATGGATTCAGTTTTCGTCGCTTTGCGATTCAAGGAGACCGAGCCGTCTGGACGCGCGACGCAGAACTGGAACTGCTGGAACGAGTTCGCTCCGAGCCGGAGGCCATCCAAGGAGACTCGGCAGCCTCAGACGGGTAGGCCGGACAGCTTTTTCATGCGCTGGAGAAGCGCTTCGTCCTTCCGCCCTTCGGCCAAGATTTTCTCGATGTACGCACGTTTGAACCTTTGGCGTTGCTCCCCCGTACGCACCACCTCGGGCACATACTCCCAACCTTCCTCTTGCTCGAACGGCTCGATCTCGCGGTGCAAACGGAAGAAGTAATCGGCCAGGTCGGCGTTCAGCCCCAGTCGTTCCAGTGCTTGCGTCAGCGGGTGCCGGCCGGGCTGCGGCTGCAGAAGCCCTTCGCCGGCTGCTCCTCCTTGACCGATCCCTAATGCACGTTTGCCGAGGCGCTCTTTCGCCGCGGGAGGAGGACCCAGGTGGAACGCCGCCACAGCTTCTTCCGGAGAACAGTGCACAAGAAACCATTTCGTTACGTAACCGCTGCCGACAGTTTCCACGGGTGGCTCCCAAGCAAACAGCTCTGCTCGGCTGATCCCGCAAGCTTGTTCGGCAAAGTCAGCCCAAATCTCCATGTGGTTGCGGGTGAGGTAGCCACCGGACTCCGTTGCAAAGGCCTGGCTGATGGCCCGCAGTGCGGCGCCGTCCGCAATGCGGCTGAACTGACCAGCAATGTTTCGCGTGGCATCCATGTGGATGAAGTCCTTGATGAGCTCCTTGGCGGCTTCCAGAGAGGCCTTTCCGGAGAGCAACAAGCCGAACGCTGTCTCCTTGGGTTGGGGCAGTGCAAGGCAAAACTCCCCGAGCTCTTCGACCAGTTCCTCGTGCGTTTGCTCGGTCGTTTTTTGAAACGCACGGCCCGGGGGTGGCCAAACGATTTCGGGGAAGCTGTACGTGCCGCGAACCATGTCTTCCCAGGCGCGACGCATATTGCCGTACAATGCCAACCAATGCTTGAGCGTCGTGCGCAGGCGCTGCTGCTGCGACGCATCCGCGGCCAGCTCTGCGGCAATTTCCCAAACCGGCTCGCAAACGAAGCTGCGAAAGTCCTCGTACGCGCGCCAATAAGCTACCGCATCGTCGCTCAGGCGGAATGCGCGCTTGATGTACTCCGCGATTCCACGCTGGCACAGCCAAGGGCGCTCGTCACGCACGACATCCAACAACACCCCTTCGGCCCCCAAGGCGGTAACGACAAATCCCTCCTCGAAGCTGTTGAATTGGAACTGCAATCGCGCATAGGTCGCTTGCAGCGTTTCCGGGCAGGCATAATGAGCTTCCAGCTCTTCACGGGTGACGCCGAAAGCCTCGGCAAAACGAAGAAAGAGGTCTCGCGGCGGAACGGTCACCTGGTAAAAGCCGGTCTTTCGATTCACGATCGGACTCAGCGCCAAAAAAAGGCCGCGTCGCGGACAGCGGGCGATCATGGCGGCGCTTCCTTGAGCATCCAAACGAATGAACTTGTAGTACTCCTTGATCCAACGACGCATGTGTTCCGGCCGAACCTGGCCGTACTTGAGGGCCTCAGCCAGCTCCGGGCGAACGGTGTGTTGACGGATCACGGAGCGGAGTTCTTCCAGAAATTCGTCGACGGGCTTCGCTTCCGGTGGCCGTTCGAATGCGTACAGTTCCAGAAATTCACTGCCGGTAGGCACACGCCCGTTGTGCTCGGACCAACCGACCCGCTGCTCCCGCATCGTAGCGTTCTCCTTTTCTTCTCGGAGGTGGAGAGCCGCCCCTTACCACACTGGTCGACAAGGAGTGAAGACGGCCGGGCCACCGCAACGCAGCGCCTACGCGGTGCTGCCTGTGAGCTACGTCGAAGCGGGCCGTATCGTTCCGAGCCGAGCGAGCACCAGTTCCGCAACCGCTTTGCGCTGAGGTTTACTGGTTGCACCTAACGGAATCTCTTCGCGGCGCACGGTGACGTACACAGATGGGCGTTTGTATGGCGACAACATGGAGCGACACCATTCCCGCCACTCGTGCTCTCGGTTCTGGCCGTCGCGAGGCACGACCACAGCTACGAGCTCTTGGTCGAGTGCTTCCGGAGGAAGGCCCACGACAACTGCAGCTTCGATGTCCGGATGTTGGAGAAGAACGGACTCGACTTCCACGGGCGACACGTTCACGCCTTTGCACCGGAGAAGATCCTTGCTGCGGCCGACAAAATGAAGGTCGCCCTGAGAATCGATCACACCAAGGTCGCCGGTGCAAAAGAAGCCTGAGCTGTCGAGCGCGGTACGCGGAGGCTGCCCCTCATAGCCATCGAAGAGCCCAGGGCCGCGCACGCGGATTTCTCCCACATCTCCGGGCCGGCACTCCTGTCCGTCTTCGCCGACGATGCGTACCTCCACTCCCGGCAGCAGTTTCCCCAGGCTGTGTGCCCGCACTTCATCCGGGTCGCGCCAGCTCAAAGCAGCCACGTAGCCCGACATTTCCGTCATCCCGTAGCCGGTGATGAGCCGTGCGCGATCGAGATGCCCGCGGTACCATTCCTTCCGTCCACCGCCTCTCCGCACGCCCTGGAGAAGGCGCCCATCGAAGTCTGGATGTGCCAACAAAGCGGCGACTTGAGGGGGGCGTAAATGCAAACCAGTAGGTGCCCAGCGCCGAAGGGCTGCAAGGAGTTTTTCGACGGTAAAGGCATCGATCAACAAGAGTGCCGCACCGCTCGCAAGAGTGGGCAGCGCCCGGATGCAAAGACCGGCAACCCAAAACAACGGCAGCGTGGAGAGAACGCGGTCGCCCGGACGGAGCCCGCCGCGCACGACGGTTGGCCCCACGGTACTCAGGACAGCCCGATGCTGCAGGCGCACGCCCTTGGGAAGGCCCGTCGTTCCAGAGGTGTAAAGAATTGCAGCTACCGCCTCCGGGCGCGCCAGGTTTTCCCTCCATTCGCTCCCACGGGCGGCGGCCAAAAATTCGTCCGCACCTTGCGCGTCACCCATGCCTGTGCAGTCATCCACGACAATCCGTTGTAGGCTGGGTGGAAGGACCGCGTCGCGAAGTGGGGCGACCAAATCCTTCTCGCCAACTCTCCGGTCCATCAACAAAAGGTCCGGCCGCGCACTCCCCAGGATTTCTTGCAGTTCACGACCGGTAACGAAGGTGGATAGCGGCACCAAGGTGCAGCCTGCACGCCACACACCGAAGGCGCGCACGAGCCACGTGGCGCTGTTGGCGCCCCACAGGACAACCCGACTGCCGGGCCCAAAGCCGTGCCGCCGCAGTGCTGCTGCCCACTCCGCCGAACCGCGAGCCAACTCCGCAAAGGTTACGGATCCCGAACGATCTGCAGCCGCCTCCAATGTCGGCCAGGCGTTCACCCACGCATCCGGCAGCTCGGCGAGCGTCGCAGCCGCAACACGTGTACGTCGTCCGCCCATCGCTTAGCGAGGTTCTTCGTACGTCCCGCCGCGCTCTTGCTCTTGACGCAATCCTTCGTCGGGCTGGACGATGATTTCCACACGGCGGTTCATCGCTCGACCCTCGGGAGTTTCGTTGCTCGCGATCGGGCTGGATTCTCCACGCCCAAAGGTGGTGATCCGTGAAGGGGCCACCCCGGCCTGCACGAGTTCCTCGGCCACCGCCTCTGCGCGCCGGCGCGAGAGTTCGAGATTCGACTGCTCGCTTCCACGACTGTCGGTGTGGCCGATGACCTGAATCGTGGTGCGAGGGTAGCGATTCAGCACTGCGGCAAGTTGGCGTAGCTTGTCACGCGCACCGGGCTGCAAACTGGCGCTTCCCGAAGCGAACAAGACGTCGCTGGCCAAAGCGATGTCCAGACGGTCTTGCTGTCGACGCAAACGGTCTTGCTCGGCCAAAATCGCCTGCATTTCTTTCGCTTGTTGGTCGAGGTAGTTCCCAATGAGCCCCCCACCCAAGGCCCCTAACACAGCCCCGATAGCGGCACCCTGACCGGCACCTTTCCCACCGCCCACGATCGCCCCTACGGCGGCCCCGGTGGCAGCGCCCGCAGCCGCGCCAATTCCTGCACCTTTCACGGTTCGCGGAGCACCTTCGTAAGCCGCGCAACCGTTGATGAAAAACGCCGCCGCCACAAAGCCCACGACCATCTTTCGCGATGCAACACTCGATACAGCCAAGGAGCACCTCCCACAAGAAAGTTGCGCCGATTTAGGCATTCGCAGTCGATCACGGCAAGGGAGCAATGCACAAGACATACTGGCGCATGCACAGTTGCTCGATCCCGCAGGTGCCCAAGGAGCCTCTCGGCGAAAGCCGGAAAATCGTTTTCGGGGGTGCTCTTACCGCTCGCCAAGGTCAGATCGGTTACCCTGGAGCTTCCGTCAGCCTCGCGATTTCTCCCTTCTCAGTCCTCCGACGAGTTCCCAGGATGTGGGGGGCCGAGACGACGCAGGAATCGCAGCACGCTCCAGAGAGTAGGTAGTGCGATCCAAATGTACTGCGGGCGCATATCCGGGGTATCCCGCCACGCCCGGCGAGATATTTCAGCTACAACCGCTTTGACAAAGGGCTCCAAGTGGCGGATATCCTGAATCCCGCGCGAACCGATCCAAGCTGAACGAGGTAGATTGCGCAGTCTATCCCAGAAGCGAAACGGTTGACTTAATAGTTCGGCGGGCGCCCAGCTGTGGAATCAAGTAGCCAAACAAAGGAGGTGATCAGCCATGCCTAAGTTCGTAATCGAGAGAGAGATTCCCGGTGCTGCGAAGCTATCGCCTCAGGAGCTGCAGGCCATCTCACAGCGGTCGTGCAGCGTCTTGAAGGGGATGGGCCCGCAGATCCAGTGGGTTCACAGCTACGTCACGGACGACAAGATCTACTGCGTATACATTGCTCCGAACGAAGAGGCGGTGCGCGAGCACGCGAAGCAAGGCGGGTTCCCCGCTAACAAGGTGTCACGAGTGCGGTCGGTGATCGATCCGACCACAGCCGAGTAGGACTGGGCCGGATTGAGCTGCTGAAGCGGCCAAAGCGCCGCTAACAACCCGTTGCACCGGCCGCCGCTGCGCGCTGCCACTGCTGCTGAGCGTTAGCCTGCTTGCATCCCACATTATCAAGAGCGACTCGGAGGAAAGCGTGAAGCGTGAGAACTTTTCCAGTGGAATGCCTTGGGAAGCGATCGTCGGGTACTCCCGTGCCGTCCGCGTCGGCAACCAAGTCTGGGTATCGGGCACAACAGCAACGAATGAAACCGGAGAGATCGTCGGTGTTGGCGATGCCTATGCTCAGACGATTCAGGCGCTGAAGAATGTGGAGTCAGCGTTGAGGAAGGCTGGCGCCAGCCTCAAGGACGTCGTGCGAACACGAATGTATGTAGTGAACATTGCGACCAACTGGGAGAAAGTCGGTCGAGCGCACGGAGAAGTGTTTAGAGAGGTGAAACCTACCACAGCAATGGTGGGAGCCAGTGCGCTGATACACCCAGCCATGCTAGTAGAGATCGAAGCGGATGCCGTCATCGTGGACGCAGACTAACACGCGCATCCACCCGCCAGGCTTCGCCTCGCTGCGGCCGGCTCGCCTGCGGGTGATGCATTCGCCGTTATACAGCGCGAGGAGCTCCAAACAATGAATAACGAAAAGCGCTACGTTCCAGCACTTGGCTACGATGTACTCACAAGTCTGTACGACCCGGTTGTCGCGCTCACAACGCGGGAAAAAACATTCAAGGGGCGCCTCGTTGAGCAAGCCGATGTCCAAGACGGTCACTCGGTTCTCGACTTGGCTTGTGGAACAGGGACACTCGCTGTTTTGATCAAGCAGCGTGTCCCTGGAGCACGCGTCGTCGGAATAGATGGAGATCCCAAGATCCTCCTCCTGGCAAAGCAGAAAGCCCAAAAGAATGGCGTCAACATCGTGTTTGTTCACGGAGTGTCGACGAGCCTGCCGTATGGAAGCGCTACATTCGACCGCGTTCTGTCCAGTCTCTTTCTCCACCATCTGTCCCATGAAGACAAGGTACGTACGGTGCTGGAAGTATTCCGTGTTTTGAAGCCGGGCGGAGAATTTCACGTTGCGGACTGGGGTAAACCCCAGAATGCTCTGATGCGTGCGCTATTTGTCCTTGTCCGGTCCTTAGACGGGTTCGAGAACACGCGCGACAATGTGCAAGGTAAGCTGCCTGAGCTTTTCATGAGGGGCGGCTTTGGAGACGTCGAATTGAGGACCGAATTCGCCACCATGTTTGGGACAATGGCGCTCTACGCTATGAAGAAAGCGCGTGTCGTCTAGCGGAGAAGCGCCTTATAAGAACCGGTCGCAGCGAACGGTCTGCTGCGCGGCCCCCCACCAAACCGAACCGTTCGCCGTGAACAGAACCTCGATGAGGACGCTATTCCTTGTCCTTATCCCATCGCTAGTTGCTCCCGGTATTAGTCCGGCCGACTGCGTCCTTCCGGACATCGAACCCTTCCTGGAAAAGGAGTTCCGCGGTTCCCACTTCCCTGCTCCAAGCGCGTTGCGCATCGTGACGAGAGACGATCGCGGTCGCACAGTTCAGTGGCTCGGCGTGAAATGGTACGGCCCAACCGATGGCGCGTTGTTTGTCCTCAATTGCGAGGGAAAGACGCTCGCGATGCCGCGCTTGGGCGGGGTGGATGAAATGCGACAGGGCCCGACACTGCCGGGCATCGGCACGACCGTCGAGGTTCGGTATCAACCCCTAATCGCAACTGGATACCGCTTGCAACTTGTTGAACTGGTTGCCTTCCACGACAACGACATCCTCCGTCTGTGGAGGCACACATCTGAAGAGGATGTTTTCGTGCTGTGGGATGGGGACGGAACGCAGGACCGATATTCGTGGACCTTCAGTCAAGACGGCAGATGGATTCAGGTTCGCGGGCGGCGGTCAGTCTACCCGAAACCTCCTCCTGGAGAGTACGAGTGGGGCACCCCTACCACGCATGACTTGCCGCTCAAAACGTATTGCTGGGTTCAATCGAAGGCGACATACCAACGATGCTCGGCAAGGAAAAGGAAGAGGTTCACTACAAGCAATGCCGAGCAGACGCGTGCAGCCGAGGCGACGACAGGTGCGCGCCACTCACGCTGAGGCGTTCGGCCTTCAAAGGGGCACCAGGAGAATGAACAGCTTCCCGCTGCAGTTCAGAAATGGGCACCTCTTCGTCGAGCTCGGCGGCGAGCTGTGGCTGCTCGACACTGGCGCACCCACCAGTTTTGGCGCTTCGTCTAGCGTCTCCATCGCTGGCGAACAGTTCAACC
>Ga0209276_100834_pt1 | contig 31125 bp, 26 predicted proteins | sample DewCreD2012metaG_3_FD_185473 | JGI IMG/M metagenome (GOLD analysis project Ga0209276, IMG submission 185473) | Hot spring sediment bacterial and archeal communities from British Columbia, Canada, to study Microbial Dark Matter (Phase II) - Dewar... ...
GCATAGCATAATGCTGCTGCTCGCCCTTCGCAGAACGCCTCGTGCCACTCCACGGGCGGTACACCCTTCCAATAGCAGCGGCACATGCGCTCTGCGTGCTCAACCGCTTCCATAACGCATGCCGCATTCACTGTGACTGCACCAGCACTAGTGCTGCTCGAAAGTAATGCACAGACCCAGCGAATTGTTTCACCTGAGATGCCGTGTCTACTGGTGCACTACGCTACGGCGACAGTATCCGCACAAACCGGCGCTTGCCCACCTTGACGATATGCTCCCCGCGCGGAAGCACAGCCGCTTGGTCAACGTGGCGTACTGCAGAAGTTCCTTGCATGGGAGTAGTGGTAATCCACATCAACGCGCAGAATGATTTGCCCTGTACGTGAAAGTAACAGGTGTGCCTCCAGCTCACCGCTATTGCAATGATGAGGCAGCTGGATGTATTTTTGCGGCAGCAGCATGCTGCACCTCCAGGCAGGAGAGGTGGGTGAGTGGCTGAAACCAACGGTTTGCTAAACCGTCGTAGTGGTATAAACCGCTACCGCGGGTTCGAATCCCGCCCTCTCCGCGCAAATGCTGTGCGCTGGCGCCGTAATTTCGGCGCCAGCTTTTTTGTGCACCCGGAGCGCTCCCGTATGCAGCTCGAACACCTACGTGCAGTGGTTTACATCCTCTCGTCTGTTGCGTTCATCATCGGGCTCAAGCAACTCTCGCATCCACGTTCGGCGCGGCGCGGCAATCTCGTTGCCGCTGCAGGGATGCTGCTTGCCATCGTGGCAACAATGGCGCTGCCTGGCAGCGAGGGGAGGCAGCTTGGTAACATCGGGCTAATCCTTGCTGCAATGGCACTTGGGACGCTGATCGGCTGGATGAGTGCGCGCCGCGTTCCGATGACCGCGATGCCGCAGATGGTGTCGCTGTTCAACGGCATGGGGGGCGGTTGCGCAGCCGCCATCGCACTGCTGGAAATGGTGCACGCGGCCGAGTATCTACCGCGCCTGGAGCCAGCTGCAGCAAGCATGATCGTTGCAAGCGCTATTATCGGGAGCGTCTCGCTCAGTGGATCGCTTGTGGCGTTTGCGAAACTTCAAGGCATCCTCGAACGCTCGCTTCGCTTCCGGGGGCAGAACGTTGCAAATAGTGCGATTGCCGCTGCTGCACTTGTGCTCGGTGGCATCGTCGTAGCTCAGGGCCAGGCCAATCCCACACTGCTTGCCGGATCAGTCGCACTTGCGCTGCTCTATGGAATCGCGTTTGTGGTTCCGATCGGTGGTGCAGATATGCCCGTGGTGATCTCGTTTCTGAACTCCTGCACCGGTGTCGCTGCTGCGTTCGGTGGACTCTACTATCGCAATCACGTCATGCTCACCGGTGGGATTGTCGTCGGGGCTGCTGGGATGCTCCTGACGCTGCTGATGGCGCGTGCGATGAACCGCTCGGTGCTGAATGTGCTCTTTTCACACTTCGGAGAAACTGCTACCGCACGCGGCGATGCTTCGCACCGCACGATGCAGAGCATCACCCCGGATGATGCTGCGGTCCTGCTCGGCTACGCACGGGATGTCGTCATTGTGCCGGGGTATGGCTTGGCGGTTGCGCAGGGGCAGCATGCACTGGTCAAGCTCGCAAGCCAATTAGAGCAGCGCGGTGTTCGCGTGCGCTACGCAATCCACCCCGTCGCTGGGCGGATGCCGGGGCATATGAACGTTCTGCTGGCAGAAGCGAATGTGCCCTACGAGCAACTGGTCGAAATGGAAGCAATCAATCCCGATATGCCGCAAGTGGATGTTGTCCTCGTCGTTGGTGCAAACGATGTCGTCAATCCTGCTGCACGGACCGATCCCTCGAGTCCGCTCTGGGGCATGCCGATCATTGATGCAGATCGCGCACGGAATGTCATCGTTATCAAGCGGAGCATGAATCCGGGCTACGCTGGCGTGGATAACGCACTGTTCTACCTTCCGAACACTTCGATGCTCTTCGGCGACGCCAAAGCAATGCTCGAAGCAGTACTCGAAAAAGTCAAGAGCCTCTGATGCTGTGTTCGGAGCCAAGGGCGAAGTAATTTTGCTTGCACGGAGCATTCGTGCGCGATTGAACGTCCCCGTCCCTTGAGCAACGGTACCGTCTCAACAAGAGAACCGATGATACTTTCCGACACAGAGATTCTCCGCCACATCGAGCAAGGCACAATCGTCATCGAACCATTTCGGCGGGAGTGTCTCGGCACCAACAGCTACGACGTCCACTTGGGTAAAACGCTTGCGGTCTATCGCGACGCGCTGCTCGATGCGCGCCGGCACAATCCGGTTGATTACATCGAGATCCCCGACGATGGCTACGTCCTCGAGCCACATCGCTTCTACTTGGGTGTCACGGAAGAGTACACCGAAACGCACGTGCACGTCCCCTTCTTGGAAGGGAAGTCCTCCGTCGGCCGACTCGGTATTGACATCCACGCAACTGCTGGGAAAGGCGACGTTGGGTTCTGCAATCATTGGACGCTCGAAATCTCTGTCAAGCAACCGGTGCGCGTCTATGCGGGAATGCCGATCGGCCAGCTCATCTACTTCGAAGTTCGCGGAACCATCGGAACACCCTACGATAGAAAATCGAGCGCCAAGTATCAGAAGCGTTCGCCGCTCCCGGTGGAATCCATGATGTGGCGCAATTTCACCGAAAACCAATAATGCGCCGGTGTGCACATTTGGTCTTGCTTCTATTGGCATGCTCGTGTATGCCACCGCCCCCAGAGCACGTCGAACGCGTGGATGCAAGACTTGCGTTTATCGAACTGCAGCAAGATGAATTCCTCCGCTCACCGGAAGGAGACCTTGCGCTGCCGCTTCCACCAGGATGGACGCTCCTGCCGTTGCCGAGCGATCTTGCCGATGGAACGATTGGAGTGGTGCTCGATTCGGCGATGACGGCAGCAGTCGTCGTGCAACGCTTGCAGCCGACCGAAGCGATCGCTGCTGCACTCGAGCGTGGCGACGTGCGGGGCCTTGCACGTGCGTGCTTTGAGCGGCGCTTGCAGCGGACGGGGAATACCATCCGACTGCTTTCGGATTTCCGTCTTGTTGCACGAGATAGCATGCGGCTTGGCACATACGAGTTTGTCGAAAACGTTCGTGATACTACCGCGCTCCGTCGGACACGCGTTGCAGTTGTACCAACGTCAATGGGTGGGATTTACGAGGTGGCGCTTTCTCCGCTGGTGCTCTCGCTCGACCGTGTGCCAGAGGAACGGATGCTCGATAGTGTGTTCGTGTACGTGATGCAGATTCTCCGCGTGCCATGACTGAGCAGTACCGATGGTGGGAGTATGCCATTCGCGCAATGGCGATCGTTGCCGTCACGGTGTGGTACGGGACACTCTTCCTGCTCCGGCGGATGCTTGGAGCTGCACCAACGTTGACCTACAGAATTTTCCCTCAGTGGGCTCGAGCAGTCCTTCGGGCAGCAGGTGTCGAGCTCCAAGTCAAGGGGAGCGAGATGCTTGACCGCGAAGGTGGCAGATACGTCTTCGTTGCAAATCACGCATCACTGTTTGATATTCCCGTTCTCCTGGTTGCGTCGCCGTTGCCGGTGCGCATCTTGTACAAACGCGAACTCGAACGTGTGCCGTTTTTGGGGTGGGCGCTGCGCGCTTCGACGTTCATCGCCGTTGAACGGCAACGGTGGCAATCGGCGGGGAAGGCGGTCCATGCTGCACTTGATTCGCTCAAGAGCGATGCTGCAGCGTTGCTTGTGTTTCCGGAAGGCACGCGTAGCGTTGATGGGACGCTCGGTAATTTCCGTCGGGGTGCCTTTGTGCTTGCGTTCGAGTCGAAGCGTGCGGTCGTTCCGATTGCGATTGTGGGTACAGCAGCGATCCTCCCGCGCGGCACGCTGCGGTTTTCCGGTGGGACGGTACGCGTCGAATTCCTTCCGCCAATAATTCCACCCCCACTGGAAACGAGAGCCGACGAACGAGCGTGGATTGCAGCGCTCCGGGAGCGCATCGCTGAAGTCGTGGGGAGAGCGCTCGAGTAACACTGCCGTAACGTTGCGGTTGTCCTACCGATACAAGCGCGACGAATTTTCGCGGTACTTCAACACGTCCATTACGTAAAATTGCACCGTAGACTTTCCCGCCCACGGAGTACCATCACACTCTTTCCCCCAATAGCCCGAGAGCGTGCTCCCAGACACGCTTCGATGAGTATGTTTCACATTAGCGTTGATGTCCTATGCATGTTGTTGCCCTCGTTCTCCTGATTGCTGGTATTGCCTACGGACAAGGTGTGACGACCGCCACCATTTACGGCAAGGTGACTACGCCGAGCGGCGAACCGCTTGCTGGCGCAACAGTTGTTGCACGCCATGAGCCTTCGGGCACCGTCTATGGCGCTACCACGCGCCGCAATGGTGAGTACACGATTCCTGGCATGCGTGTCGGTGGGCCGTACACGCTCCGCGTTTCGATCGTCGGCTATCAAAAGCAGGAGCGGGGAGGCATCTATTTGCAGCTCTCGCAGAGTCTGCGGCAGGATTTTGTTGTTGTCGCGCAGGATGTCCAAGGAAAGGAAGTTCTCGTTGTGGCAGAACAAAGCCGGCTCCTGAATGCATCCCGAACTGGAGCAGAAACGGCAATCGACCAGCGCACGACAGCGACACTGCCGACCATTACTCGGCGAATTGAGGACATCACCCGCCTGACACCACAAATGGGCGCGAACATGACTTTCGCAGGACAAGACAATCGCCTCAACAACATCACGGTTGATGGTGCCTACTTCAACAACTCCTTCGGGCTGGCCGGCCAGCCTGGTGACCGAACGGGGGTAGCGCCGATTTCTCTCGATGCAATCGAACAAATTCAAGTCAACGTTGCACCGTACGATGTACGGCAGGGTAACTTCGTCGGTGCGGGTGTCAATACTGTCACCCGCAGCGGAACCAACCAGTGGACAGGCTCGCTCTACTACTTTTTCCGCAACCAGGACTTTGTTGGTACAAAAGCACAGGATGCAACGATTGACCCGGGCACGTTCCGGTATTCGATGCTTGGAGCGCGTGTGAGTGGACCGATCATGCGCGATCGGTGGTTCTTCTTCACGAACTTCGAAACCGAAGCGCTCACGCAGCCGGGGACGACGTTCCGCGCCAATCGTGGTGAACCAGTCGGGGGCAACATCACGCGCGTGCGTGCATCGTCCCTTGATTCGCTCAGCGCGTTTCTCCGAGATCGCTTCGGGTATGAAACAGGGCCATACGAAGGGTACGACTTCAAAACGCCTGCGCTGCGGTTTCTCCTTCGCTCCGATTACAACCTCGATGAACGCAACAAGCTAACGCTCCGCTACGTGCATCTGGATTCTCGAACCGACGTGCTGCTGTCGAACTCTTCGTCGCTGGGATTTGGCAACCGGCGTTCGAATTTGGATGCGCTCAACTTCAAGAACTCGAACTATGCAATTCTGGAAAACATCCGCTCGTTGGTCGGGGAATGGAATGCAATCCTCGGAGAGAGCATGGCCAATCAGCTCATCGTCGGTTACTCCCACCACGATGAAAGCCGTGAGCAGCCGAGGACACTCTTTCCGTTCGTTGACATTCTGGAAAATGGCACGACATACACCTCGTTCGGTACCGAACCGTTTACGCCAAACAACGAGTTGCGCTACTGGACACTCCAGCTACAGAACAACTTCACCTACTACGCCGGAGAGCATACGCTCACCTTCGGTTTGAGTGCAGAGCGGTATCAATCGGAGAATGTCTTCTTCCCTGGCTCGCAGAGCGTGTACGTGTATAACTCGCTCCAAGATTTCTACACCGATGCACTCGATTATCTAGCAAATCCCAATCGGACGACCTCGCCAGTGACGCTCCGACGATTCCAGGTGCGGTGGTCGAATATCCCAGGACTGGACAAACCGATTCAACCGCTCAAAGTTTGGTATGGCGGCGTCTATGCGCAGGATGAGTGGAACATCCTTCCATCCTTGCGGCTGACGGCAGGACTGCGCGTGGATGTGCCGTTCTTTGAAAACACCGGCTATCACAATCCACAAGTTGATACTCTGACCTTCCGCGATGAACACGGCAACGCGGTGCGGTATCGCACCGACAAGATGCCCGATCCGAATCCGCTCTTTTCGCCGCGTCTTGGTTTCAACTGGGATGTCTCCGGCGATCGCACCACGATTGTTCGTGGTGGGACGGGAATCTTCACCGCACGTCCGGCATACGTATGGATTTCGAATCAAATTGGGAACAACGGTGTCCTGACTGGCTTTGAGCAGCTCGACAACACGACTGCGCGGCCGTTCCATCCCGATCCGAACCACTACAAGCCAACCAACGTCAGCGGCCAGCCCGCGCGCAGCTATGAGCTGGCGCTCACCGATCCCGGGTTCAGATTCCCGCAACTGTGGCGTTCCACGCTCGGTGTTGACCAGCAATTGCTCTTCGGATTTGTTGGTACTGCTGAATTCCTCTACGCGCGCGATGTCAACGGCATCTACTACATCAACGCCAATCTCAAGCCTGCCGATGCAGCCTTCACTGGACCGGATAACCGTCCGCGGTGGACCAGCGGTAATCGTATCAACTCGATGGTTACCAGTGCGGTCGTGCTGAAAAACCAGAACGTTGGGTACTCGTGGAACATCGCGTTCTCGCTCGAACGGCCGTGGATGGACAATTGGTACTTCAAGGCAGGTTACAGCTACGGTGTGGCGAAAAACACTGTTGATCCTGGCTCGATTGCCTTCGGTTCGTGGAACAACAATCCGCACGCAGGCGATCCGAATAATCCAGGGCTGGGCTTTTCGGCAAACTCACCTGGTCATCGCGCATTTGCCACTGCATCCTATCGCTTCGAATACTTGAGTATCGGGGCGACGACGCTCTCGGTCTTCCTCAACGGTCAGACAAATGGCAATGCGAGCTATGTCTACGCCGGGGACCTCAATGGCGATGGCGGAACAAGCAACGACCTTATCTACATCCCGCGCGATAAAAGCGAGATGAATTTCCAAGATTACAGCGTCAACGTCAACGGGCAGAACGTGACATTTACCGCCCAACAGCAAGCCGATGCCTGGGAAGCATACATCGAGCAAGACCTATATTTGAGCAAGAATCGAGGCAAATACGCTGAACGCGGGGCGCTGTTTTTCCCAATGGTTTGGCGGGCGGATCTGAGTCTGACGCAAGAGATTGCCGGCGACCTTTTTGGTAACCGCCAGGGACTTCAGCTCCGACTCGATATTCTCAACTTCACAAACTTGCTCAACAAGGACTGGGGTGTTGGGCAAATTCCCGTCTCCACACAGCCGCTCATTGCCCGCGGAGCCGATAGCCAAGGTCGTCCGATCTACCGTCTCCGCAACATTGGCGATAAACTCATTGATCGGACCTTCCAGCAGTCGGCAACGATCAACGACGTCTATCGCATTCAGCTCAGCCTACGCTACACGTTCAACTAATCACGAATCGCAGGCAACGCTCATCATCGAACGCACAAGCGGCCACAGGAGCAATTCCTATGGCCGCTTGCGCATCGCACCGAGTTGACAGGGTCACCTCCTCCATGCCCCTGTGCCGCGGGTGTTGCGGTCAACTCGGCAAGCTGTTTACCATTCAATGCCGAACGAACAAAAGCCTTGCCGCCCGATCAAGCTCGGGACGTACCGCGGCTGAACCACGTCGAGCGCGTTATTGAGGCCTGCGGCGATGGTGAGTTTGGCGTTGTTTCCTGCAAGTGGAATTTGCTTTTCGATGCCAAGGTTGACCAACCAGTAGCCTGCTACAAGCTCGGCAGGGGTATCGAGCAGTTGGCCAAGATATTGTGTGCCACTGTAAATGTCCGGATTCGATGCGCGCTGGAGATCGCCAAATGCTCCGACGTACTGCGCACGGAGGTTTGCACGAACGTTCCACGGTAGAATGTCCCACTGGATGCGAACAGTTCCGGAGTGAAACGGCCGGTACCACAAGCCGTAGTATTCACTCCGCCTCAGGCGGTGGAACTCTCCTGTTGAGGGGATCAAGTAGCCAGCCGTCCCGGCAGCGATTGCATCGAGCACACGCTCGTCGTAGGCTGCAAGCCATTGGTATGACCCCTGCACGGAAATGCGGTGCTGCCCAAGCTCTACGCTCGACGAGGCCATCAGCAGCAGGCCATACGTCTGCACTGCAGCGACATTCCGATACGTAAACACCAGTGGAAATTGCTGGTACGGGTAGTACTCGATCAAATCTCGAACGCGATTGAAGAAAAGCAGTGCATCGAGGAACACGTGTTGGAATGGCACATTGCCGAGTGCGAGAGAATCGAATGCAACGGTTGTGCCTGCCATCAGCGAAAGTGACTGTTCGGGTCGGAGGTCAAGTCCGAGCATCCGCGCGCCGAGCAATTGATACCCAGCACCTGCCGGACTGAAACGAATGTAAAGCTGACGCATGTCCGGTGCTCGGAAGCCTTCGCCGACTGTAGCCGTCAGTGCAATGCGGGAAGAAAGTGCATAGCGCACCGAGAGACGTGGAAGCAACGGAATGCCGCCGAGAAATACAGACCGCGGCGCGCCGAATGCACTCGTCCAATCCGATCGGAGCGAAAGTGCATAGGAGAGCTTGTCGTTTGGATTGCCTTCCCACTGCACAAACGCAGCGAGCGTGCGGTAGAGAGGCCGGTCTGGATAACGGCTGCCGCCCGCATCATCGTAGAGCAATTCCACTCCTGCCATTGCTCGGTTGCGAAACGATACAATTCGATCGTATTGCACGAACATCCGTCCTGTCCGGCGTTCGAAAGAATCAGCGCTATCGGTTACGGCTTGCGATGCTGCAGCGAAGGTGTAGCCTTCGCGGTATGCAGTGCCATACAGTTGCGCGCTCACTCGTCCGAACGTGCTGAGCCATTCGACGCCAGCGCCGAGCGAACGATCGAGGATGCCAAGCGAACCATTGACGGTGGTAACATCGCCTGCTTGTGCCTGGAGAAGCTCCCCGCGTGTTGTGCTTGCGAAAACGCGTGCCGATGCTGTCGCGCGGAGCGCAGACGAGGGCATCCACCGCAGTCGTCCACTGAGCGTGTAGTCGTTGCTCGCAGGGTATGGGAATCGGCTGGTATCTTGTGCGATAGCGAATGCCGGCGTGCCCCGCACTACGCTGAGCAAACCAGCCTCGAGTGCATCGGACCCGTAGAGCTGCTCGGCCTGCAGTTCTGAAGCACCACGGTAGAGGTAGCGCCCCAACACTCGCCCATGCCAGCCTTCGTCCGGACGGCGGGTGATGATGTTGATAACGCCTGCAAGCGCATCGCCGCCATAGAGGCTCGACAGCGGCCCCCGCACGACCTCGACGCGTTCAACGTTACCAACCGATAGCCGCTGAAGATCGAGTACGCCGCCCACACGGCCAGTAAGCGGCTGCCCGTCAACGAGAATGAGCGTATAGTCCGGGCTGAGCCCCATCATCTGAACACCGCTTCGCACACTACCGGGGGCGATGAGCAAACCTGGCTGTTCGCGCAGTAGCTCACCGACTGTTGAAATTGCAGTGCCGCGGACCTGCTCGCCACCGACGACTTCAACTCGCACCGGTGCTCGTTCAACGGGGGTTTCTGCCCGCGTTCCCGTTACGACGATCGCTTTCGTTTGGTACGAAACTGTATCGGGGGATGTCAATCCGTTGGGCACTGGATGTGCCAGAAGATCGAATCCGACAAGGAGTGTGGTCAGGAGAATACAGCGGAGCATCACGATGAGAGGGTGTTCGCGATGCAAAAATACGCTGCACGGTCAATTTTTGTAAAAACACGCAATTGCTTCAGTAGCGGAAGTGCTTGATCGGCTCGCCTTTTTCGCCGATTTCCGTCATCGCCTCGATGCCGATTTGCAGGTGGAGATCAGCGTACTGTTCGGTTACTTTGCGGTCGGAGTCGGCTGTTTTGATCCCCTCTGGCAGAAGGGGAATGTCAGAAACGAGTAGGAGGGCTCCCCGAGAGATTTCGTTTGCGTGGCCAACGATGAAGATCGTTGCCGTCTCCATGTCAATGCCGATGACCGAAAGCTTGCGGAGTCGCTCGCGGAATGCATCATCCCATTCCCACACGCGGCGATTGGTGGTGTACACAACACCTGTTCGGTAGTCGTGGCCATGGGCGATGATTTTGTCGGAGACGAACTTATGCAGCTTGAACGAGGGAAGCGCTGGTACTTCCGGGGGGAAGTAGTCATTACTGGTGCCCTCGCCGCGGATGGCAGCGATCGGCAGAATAAAATGTCCGATTTCCGTTGAGGTCTTCAATCCACCGCACTTGCCCAAGAACAGCACACCACGCGGCGCACGGGCGACAAGCAAATCCATGATGGTCGCTGCATTTGCCGAGCCCATCCCGAAGTTGATAATCGTCAGTCCTGCGCTGTTGGTGGCGGTCTGCATAGGCTTGCCTTCTCCGCGAATGTCGCAGCCGAAGCGCTCGGCGAAGCGAACGATGTAGTCGTGGAAATTCGTCAGCAGGATGTAGTCTCCGAATTCATCAATCGCTGTTCCTGTGTAACGCGGTAGCCAGTTGCGTGCGATCTCAAGCTTGGTCTTCATCGGTAGAGCGCAGGCAGAAAATCCATACGTTCCAAACGTGTTTTGAGCCTTCGAGCAAAATTAGCCATGGAGCGCTCCGTGCGGGCAGTAATATCGCCGCAACATCGGCAAGCTTCGCCACCAAGCTCCAAAGCTGGCGTGTGCAAGTATATTTGCCGGCATTCTCCACACCATCCGAGAGGATACGATGGCGTCGAAGAAATCAAAGCCGAAAAAATCGTCGCGCGCAAAGGCTGCTTCCCCCGCTAAGAAGGCGGCTGGAAAAGCATCCACCACAGCAGTGCGATCGAAGAAGGCATCACAGAAGAAGATGAGCGCAAGCAAAGCAGCTTCGCCAACCAAAACGGCAACAAAACGCACAAGTGCGAACGCGTCGAAATCAGCTACTTCGGCTACCAAATCAACTCCGAAGAAAGCCGCTGTGAAAAAAGCGACTGCTACAAAAGCTTCCTCTCGAACTGTAGCCAAACGGTCGGCAGTGAAAAAAGTCTCGTCCACAGCGACCGGAAAGAATGTAGCTGCACGTGGTACCAAGACAACTGCAACACGCAGGAGGGCAACGAAGGCAAAAGCATCCTCGGTCACGAAGAAAACTGTCAAGAAAGCCACCAAGAAAGCCACCAAGAAAGCCACAACCCGGAGCATATCATCGGCAGCAGCTGCAACGAAGGCGGCAGCGCCAGTGCGGCGTGCAACAACGAAGCGTTCCGTTCGTCCACGCGCGCCGCAGCCAACCACACCCACGACCACAACTTCCATGGCAAAACGCAGTACACCCAAAAAAGCTCAACCTTCTAACGGCGGCCTGCAACAGAAGAAGAGCGCGGCGACAAAGCCCGCAGAATCTGCTGCGGAAACGAAGAGTACTGCAGCATCAACTGCGCGCCGGCGCGCTACTCCAGCGCCGGAGCAATCAGCAGCGCCTGCTCAGCAGCCTCCACCGAAACCTGCACCGAAGCCTGCGGTACGCTACTCCGACGAGGAGTTGGAAGAGTTCCGCCAGATCATCCTGGCAGAGCGCGAGAAAACGCTCGACGAACTTCGCATGCTCCGCGAGCGTTTGGAGGACCTGACCAACTACGAAACGTCGGAAGAAACGGGGATCTACTCGATGCACATGGCTGAGCAGGGCTCCGAAGCCTACGAGCGCGAAAAAACCTACGCGCAAATCCAACGCATGACCGACTACCTCCGCAAACTCGACGAAGCGCTCAAGCGCATCGAGGATAAAACCTACGGCATCTGCCGGATGTGTGGTATTCTCATCGCCAAGGAGCGGCTCCGTGCGGTTCCGATCACCACGCTCTCTGCTTCCTGGAAGTTGCGCGGTAAGTGCCCAGAAGATGGGATTGACCGTGTCGGCCCGGATCTCGGCGGCGAGTAAAAAAACAGTCTGCTACTTATCCAAGTCGCGCATCGTCCATGATAGCGGCAACTCCTAAGTAGCAGACGTTCCGAGCTTACGCTCTGGAGGAGCATGAGCGCATCAGGCACTCCGTTGCCCGCACGTCAGTGCTCAGCCGAGTGCGTCCTTGCTCTCACTGCTGAGCACCGGCATCATCCGTGATGCGTTAGCGCTTCAAGTTCGTTACTTCCTGCAACAGTTGGTCACTGACGGTAATCGTCCTCGCAGCCGCTTCGAATGCACGCTGCGTTGAAATCATATCCGCAAACTGCTCGGTCAAATCTACGTTCGATTCTTCCAGTGCACCGCCGACAACACTTGTAGACTGGAAGATTTCGACCGCTGTCCCAACGATCGGAAGACCGCTGTTCGGCGAGACAACGAACATCCCATTGCCATCGCGCGTGAGGCCAGCAGGATTCGAAAACCGCGCGATTGCAAGCTGCCCGAGAATTTCAGACTGGCCGTTGGTGAAGAGTCCGATGATCTTGCCGGTGCTATCAATGCTCAAGTTCTGCAAATCGCCTGGAGGGAAGCCATCTTGCTGGGAAACCGTCAGCGTACTCGATGCAGCGAACTGCGTTATGCCTGAAAGTAAGTCTCCTGCGCGTGCAAGCTCGATGGTCAACGTTTTTGTGCCGTCGAATGGCTGCGCACCGCCGCCAAGTGCAGCGTTGAGATCTGCGCCGGCGATGCTCATGTTGAGCGGGGACGCAAGCGAACCATCCGGATTGAACTGCACCGTGGTTGTTGGAAGCGTGAGTGCGTTTCCATCGAGTGTCGCGCTGAGTGTGAATTCTCCGGGGTTCGCCGTCTTCGTAAACGTCAGCTGCAAGATGTGCGTGTTGCCTACGTTGTCGTAGATCGTTACTGACGCTTGGGCTGTTTCGCCAGTGGCAAGCGTCGCGTTCAGGTTCCCGCTGAGTGAAATGGTTTCCGTCTGACGGGGAGCAGAACGAACTCCTGGGTCAATGCGCAAGCCGGAGAGCTGCCGCGCAAGCACGTTGAACCCATTCGCATCCTTGATCGGTCGGCCGTTTGTGTCCCGCACAATGTTATAGCCTTGGATGATTGCACCCGTTGTGCTATCAACGATGTTTCCATCGCGATCGAGGCTGAGTGCGCCTGCGCGGGAGTAGTAGCTCACGCCGTTGAGACGGTAGATGAAGAATCCTTCACCGTTGAGTGCAGCATCGAGCGGACGATTGGTCGTGCGGAGCGCGCCTTGGGCGAAGTCCGTGCGCACTGCGCCCATCCGCACTCCGAGGCCGATCTGGAGGGGATTGCGTCCGCCGAAGACTGCCGATGGAGCTGTAGCAGCTGCGAGTGTTTGCGCCAACTGTTCAGCAAAGAGCGCCTCGCTGGCCTTGAAGCCAATGGTGTTGACGTTGGCAATGTTGTTCGAAATGACATCGAGCCGTTGCTGGTGTGAGCGCAGTGAGCTTACCCCACTGGTCAAGCTCCGAAGAAGAGCCATGTGCTATCCTCCAAAAAACATTGGTTGCGGTAATCTACCGCGGCAGGTCTGAATCTGGCAGGAGGATGCTCGTGTCTTGGTGAGGGCGCATCGTCGGTCGGTCGGATGCGCTCGTGGTGGGTCTCCGTACCGGCGTGGTACGGTCCAACCCGCTTCCTGCTAAATCAAGACTGCCGCATCAATGTTGGTGAACACGCTCTCTTGTGCCTGATCGGCTTTGAGCGCAGTAATCACCGTTCGGTTCTTGATGCTGACGATGAACACCATGTCGCGCAGCATCACGAATGCGTCGCGTGCGCCTTTGTGTTCGGCTTTCGCGACCGCTTCTTCCAGTCGGGCAACGTCCTCGCGGCTGAGGTTGACCCCGCGACTCGACAGGCGCGCTTGCGCATGTGCGGAGAACCGCAGTTTCTCACTTTCGAGGATCGCATCGAAGGTGCCTCCACTTGCCGCCGGTTCAGCCTGCGGGGATGTTCCCAGCGGAACAAACGGGAGCGCGACCGGTTGAAGCTCAGCAATCTGCATGCTTGGTTGACTAGCGACGCTGGTGATGACATCCAGCGTTGAATATCGTCGCTACCGCAGAAAACTTGAGCGATGAGCAATCAAAGAACCTACGAAAGCTCGATGATGCTGCTTATCGGCACTTCGAGCGCGCCAAGGAGCACCATCAATCCGCTACTCGAGTAGCGAATGCCTGTAATCGTGCCCCGCACCAACGGCGTTGCTGTCACCGTGGTGCCGTCGCTGGCTTGGGCACGAATCGTGATCGAGTATGTTCCAGCTGGCACACGTTGACCACGGTCGTCGCGTCCGTCCCACTCAACGTGGTGCGTGCCTGCGTTGAGCTCGGATGCTGGGATGCGGATGCTGCGCAGCAGTGCACCACTGCTCGAGCGAATCTCGATGGTACCCTCCGTTGCAGCGCTGGCAAGTTGATACCCCACTGCAACAGTGCTGTTGCCATCGAACGTAACCTGCGAGGAGCTTACCTGCGCTGTTTTGCCAATGAGCGAGGGTGCCGTGTACTGCGCCATTTGCAGTGCAAGCGATGTGTTGCTTTGGAGCAGTTGCTCGAGCGTTGCATTGATGTTCTGCATCTGCTCGAGCGCTGAAAACTGTGCCAGCTGCGCCGCCATTTCCTGGTTCGAAGTTGGATCGAGCGGATTTTGCGATCGCAGCTGGAGCGTCAGCAGCTTGAGGAAGTCCTCCTTACCGAGCTGCTTGGTCGGCGTCTTTGCTTGCTGCTGAGGTGCAAGCTCATCGAAGAGCTGTTCGGTCACGGAACGAACCGTCCCTGGCATGGTGCCTCCTACATGAAGTGATCGAAGATCGCGTGCGTGCGACTTTGCCGCTGTCGTCGGTGAAACGAACGCTGCTGGCGTCGTCGCTCAGCATCCTCATCGCCAATTGCAGCGACAAGCGGTGCCAGGGGTGCAACCGTCTGCTGCGAGGTTGGTCTTTCATCCCGCATGCGAACGGTGATAGCCTCGGCGACAACGCCACTGCTTGCCAGATCTCGGCGTAGCGATTCGACTGTCTGCTCGACGGCACGGAGCGTTTCAGCGGACGAAACGATGATCTGCACCGCCGTTCCAGTTGCCTGTGGTTGAAGGTGCACAACAATTGTGCCAAGCGACTCTGGATAGAGAACGATTCGCGCAATCGTGGTGCCGGATTGTGTCAGCGTGGTAACCGTTGCGCGAAGGACAGAGTGCAGACCATCGAAGGATGTCACTGGCGACACGCCCGAGGAAGTGCTGTGCTGCCCTTGACGGAGAGCATCATCGGACCAGAGCGAAATGACGTGCTGCGCGGAATCGCGCACTGCAGCATTCGAGCGTTCGCTTTCGGCTGGCTGCCATCGCTGCTGGTGATCCATCGTTCCATCAGGAGATGGCATGTCAGCTCCTGCGCTGTGTGTGTGGAGCGCCAAGTGTTGCAGGAGGGCATTCTCCACGCCCTCTTTTCGGGGGGTGAAGATTGTTGCTGCTGATGCATCCTTCCAAGGAGCTTTGCTTCCATCGTCGGCTGGTGATAGGGCGATTGCGCCTTGTTGCGTGCAAAGCTCGATGTGGAAAATTTGCACTGCTGGAATCGGTGCACTTGTGCTGAGGATCTCAACCTGCGCATCAGGCACTGCGTTGCTGATGAGCTTTTGGAGCTGTGTAGCTGCGCGGATGAGCACCTCTTGCGGCGGTCGTACGTCGGTACTCTGCGTGCTCTCGGCAGTTCTTTCGTCCAGTGTGGGCAGTAGTACCAGCAGCAGAGGATACGGCACAGCACTACCTGCGGCAAGTTCTGGAGAACGTTGGGTAGCTCCAGGCTCGGTTGAGGTATCGGTTGCGTCGGACTCGCCTGGTGTGCTCTGTATGCTGTTGGCTTCCTGCGGCGCTAAAAGCTGCGCAAAAAGATTTGGTTGATTTCGCACGCTGCCGGGAGCAGCGGCAGTGGTAAACAAGGCTTGTGCTTCGCTACAACCCGGAGGAGTACTACACCCTGGTAGAAGTGTGGTGAGAACGTTCGGCACTATGTCGAGTGCAGGCATTGTCACGCGGTTGCATCCATGCAGTGTGGGAACGCCAGTGCCGCCAGCGATTAGGGTTGTTCCAATGCAGCGAGCGAAATCGCAAGCGCTTTCTCTTTGGGAAGCTGCTCGAGTACGCGTGCGGCGGTCTTCCGCTTCATTGCGCGGAGAACCGCTGCAGCGTAGGAGCTTTCCGCATTGGCTAAGATTTTGGCAACCTCTGCTGGATCGGCTCGATCGTACATTTCGGCAAGGATGTGGAGATTCTTTAGCCGCAGCGAATCGCGCTGCACAGTGTGCTGCACGGAGGTAAGAGCAGCGCGGGCAGCATCCAGTTGCGATTGGAGCTCAGACTGTCGCTGGCGGAGTGTCGCCAGTTCCGTAGTGATCCGCTGGAGCGAATCTTTCAGACGGTTCGTCTCCGCGCGGAAATGAGCATTTTCCTTTTCGAGCTGGCCAAGCTGTAGTTCCCAAACTGTTGGTGGTGCTGCAACGGAGTCATGTGCGGGCGGACGTGCAAGTCCGAGTAGCTCTGGCTTGGTTACGTAGATGTAGCCACCGCCGAGCACCAGACAGAGAAACGTTACGCTGCTGACGATCACGAGTGCGATGAGCTGCCTTGTACCCATGCAGGTGCGGTAACACGGTATAACGAATGCAGTGCTGTGCAGCCAGCGCTACCGCTGCTCGTACGATGGCGCATTTCGATGGCGGCGGGCGGCGATTTCATCGAGCTGGCGCTGTTCGTTCCGACGCTGCTCGAGAGCGAATTCCTCGTAGCGACGCTGGCGGAGCCGACCAAGAACGTCCCGCTCCTGCATGCGTTCGATCAAGCGCTGCTCGGCACGCTCACGTTCCGTACGGACAGCATCGAGTTCTTGCTCAAGCGTGCGGATCTGCTCGGCAAGGCTCCGCCGGTGTGCATCGAGCATCTGTAGGTGGTGCGCTGCTGTTGTGGTGCTCTGCTCTTGCTCATCGAGCATGCGTCGGTGGAGCTGCTCGATTGCAGCACGCAAGGACTGCTCTTCTGCCGCAAGTCGGGCTACTTCATACTCGGCTTGCTCGGCAAGGTGTTCGCGGTAGCGGAGGAGTGTCTCGAGCCGAAATCGAAAGTGCGCCATCGCCGTTCTCCAGGCTAGTACGTGGCTGCCTTCGCACTATCGAACAGTATCGGCGCGAAGGCGGGAAACCTGAGTACCTACCGCAACAACTGCGCCAATTCCGCGCTATTGATGTTTCGCCACTGCAGCCAGCGCGTGGCAGAGAGCGTCGAGGTCTTGCTTGGAATACCATCCGCAGTGCCCGATGCGGAAGAGCATATCGCGGAAGCGTTCCTGCCCCCGTGCAACGAGGATGCCGTGTTCAGCTTCGAGTCGTTCGACAAGGTCGGGAACGTGATCGGGTACGTACGCGACTGTCACTGCATTCGAACTGCACTCCCCGAAGAGGCGATAGCCCGCGGTCTGCAAACACGCGCGTATCGAAGACGCCAGGTGTGCATAGCGCTCCCACCGACGTGGCAATCCTTCCTGTTCGATGAGTTCAAGTGCAGCATCGAGTGCAGCAAGGAGCGTTACCGCAGGAGTAAACGGTGTCGTTGCCCGCTTGAGTGAATCGAGCGCAGTTCGAAGGTCAAAGTACAGCGTCTCAGGATGCGGCAAGAATGCTGATTGCGCACGACTGCTGAGTGCAACAAGACCCAGTCCAGGCAATCCGCCGACGCCTTTTTGAGAGGATGCGATGACGACGTCAATGCCGGCAGCGTCCATGTGCACCGGATGGATACCCAGCGAGCTAGTTGCATCTACGCAGACGATGATCTCCGGTGCGTGCACTCGTACAATTGGGAGGATTTCCTCCAGCCGAGCGAGGACACCCGTTGACGTTTCCGAGTGAACAATCCACAGGCTCCGTGCACGTGGAGCAGTGCGGAGTGTCCGTTCGAGCGCATCGAGAGCGATATTTTCGCCCCACGCCGATTCGACGCGATGGACACGCGCGCCGAAACGCTCGAGCATCTGGGCCCACCGATGACCAAAGCGGCCACCGACGCAGACAATTGCTTCCGACCCGCGATCATGGAGCATACGCGCAACTGCTTCGTGTGCGCCAGTTGCCGAGCACGTCAGCACTGCAACGGGGCTGCTCGTTTCGAAGAGCATCTGCAGCCGAACGTGCACGCGCTCGAGTAGCTCGGCAAACGCGCGGTGTCGGTGGTAGAGCGGCTGCTGGGCAGTCGCCTCGAGTACTGCGGGATGAACGGGGACCGGTCCGGGGGTAAAGAGGCGTCGAACGGCATGCATTGAACGTTTCCGTCAGTACAACAACGTGTGTGATGCGAAATTCGGATACATCTCGGCCGCCGCGCCAAACGTTGATGGTTGCAACGATTTTTTCCTTGACTGTCATGGTTGGCGTTGGGACCTCGACGATGCCACCAGCGCTGGCCGCGGTGCAACGGACGTTCGGTGTTTCACCGGATGTTGCGGGAATGCTGCTGGCAGTGTTCACACTCCCCGGCTTGGTGCTGACCCCGCTGGGTGGTTACCTTGCCGATCGCGTTGGGCGGCGTGGCGTCCTTGTGGGTTCGCTGTTGCTCTTTGCTGGAGCTGGGGCTGCAGCACTCGTGGCAGAGCGTTTCGAGCATCTCGTCGTCGTCCGTTTGGTCCAGGGAATTGGAGCAGCATCGCTCGGTGCGCTCAACGTTACGCTCATCAGCGATTTCTTCGATGGGCACGCCCGTGTACGGCTGCTCGGGTTCAACCACAGCGTGCTCTCGATTGGGACGGCAGTGTTGCCAGTCATCAGTGGGTGGATTGCGGCAGCCAGTTGGCGTCTACCGTTTGCGTTGCCAATACTCGGCGTCGTTGTTGCTGCTGGTGTGCTGATGTTCATTCCGCCACATTCACATCACCAAGCGGTTAGCAGCGATGCGCCTGCTGGCGCTCAGACCAATCGTGGAGGTCTTGCGGTACTGCTGAGCATCAGTGCTGCAACGTATGCGGTGCTGTTTGGTCCGTTTCTCAACTACCTGCAGGAGCGTATTCGTCTGCTGGAGCCGGAGGGACCGGCGCTCTATGAACGCATTGGGTTGATGGTGGGGCTGATGTCGGTTGCGACGACGCTCGGGGCACTCGGTGTAGGGCGGCTTAGCAAGCGGTTCCCGCTGCACCTACTGCTCACTGTTGCGTGCGTGCTCTACTCGGCTGCTCTGGTGCTCTTCGTTGCAGTGCCGTCGTATGCGTTGCTTGTGATCCCAACGGTGCTGTTTGGGCTGGCGCAGGCACTCAACCAACCAGTGGTGCAGTCGTTAGTGGCACGTTTGGCATCAGCAGAGCGGCGGGGGACGGTTCTCTCGCTCAATCGCACAGCCGCACTCGTTGGCCAGACGGTGGGTCCGCTTCTGTTTGGAGCTGTCTATCGAAGTGGAGGTCTTGAGGTGGTGTTCATCGCTGGTGCAGTGCTGACGCTTGCGTGTGCGGGGGTGCTTTGGCGGTGGCGGCACTAACGTGGCGCTACCGGCTGGCACACTGCTTGCAGCTCAAGGAGCAGGACGACTATCACTCCAGCCACGGATGGCACAACGACCAGCATTACCCTCCACTCCAGCAGGTACTGCGCAGGCGCTTCCGCCAGGTATCGAAACAATACTCAGCGGAATGAGCCGCTACCGGGATCTTGCGCTTGTCGCCGGTATCCTCGGCGTGCTCGGACTGCTCATTATCCCACTACCACCGTTTTTGCTCGATCTCCTGCTCGGGCTCAACATCGCGCTTTCGGTGCTCATCTTGATGGTGGTGGTCTATATTGCCTCACCGCTCGAGATCAGCACATTCCCAACGGTTCTGCTGGTCGCAACGCTCTTTCGACTCGGGATGAACATCGCCTCGACGCGGCTCATCTTGAGCGAGGCTTCCGCAGGGAAGATCATCCATGCATTCGGTACGTTCGTCGTCAGCGGCAACTTCGTCGTTGGCGTGGTGGTGTTCCTGATTCTGCTGGTCATCAACTTCGTGGTGATCATCAAAGGCTCGACGCGGATTGCAGAAGTTGCCGCGCGCTTTACGCTCGATGCGCTGCCGGGCAAACAGATGAGCATTGATGCCGATTTGAACGCTGGCTTCATTGACGAGAAGGAAGCGCGCCGCCGCCGCGAGCAACTGCAGCGGGAAGCGGAGTTCTACGGTGCAATGGACGGTGCGTCGAAGTTCGTCAAAGGAGATGCCATCGCAGGGTTGGTCATTACGGGCATCAACATTCTCGGTGGCTTTGCAATCGGTGTGCTCCAGCGCGGGATGGACTTGAGCGCAGCGCTGAAGACCTACACCATTTTGACCATCGGCGATGGCTTGGTTTCGCAAGTGCCAGCACTGCTGATATCCGTTGCTGCTGGGCTCATCATCTCCCGAACAAGTTCGGAATCGTCGCTCGACAAGGATTTGAGCACGCAGCTGACAGGCAGAGCGCGTCCGCTCTTGGTTGTCGCCGGCGTTGCTGTTGCGATGGGCTTGCTGCCGGGCTTTCCCTTTCTGCCATTTGCTCTGCTGGGAATCAGCATCGGGAGCATCGGACTATTGCGGCAGCGGCAGACACAATCTGCCGAGCGTGAAAAGCTCCGCGAAGAACTGGCGCAAGCCGAGGTGGCGAAAAAAGCGCCCGAGCAACCGATCGAGGAGCTCATCAAGGTTGATCCTGTCGAGGTTGAGATTGGCTTGAACCTCTTGCCGCTGGCCGATGAGCAGCAAGGCGGCGATCTTTTCCGGCGCATTGCGAACATTCGCCGGCAGTTGGCAAGCGAGCTAGGCGTGATTCTGCCGCCTGTTCGCGTTCGCGATAACCTCGGTCTGGAGCCGGACGAGTACGTCATCAAACTTCGCGGCAATATCGTCGCGCGCAATCGGCTCTACGTCGGGATGCTCCTGGCCATGAATCCGGGTACAGCCGAAGGGACGCTCCGCGGCATCGAGGTACAAGAACCTGTCTTCGGACTGCCGGCGACGTGGATTCCGCTCCACGAGCGCGAGAATGCTGAGCTGGAGGGCTTTACCGTCGTCGAACCGGCAACAGTGTTGGCAACGCACTTGGCGGAGATACTGCGGCGCAACGCCGATCGGCTCCTCAGCCGGCAAGACGTCCGCCAACTCATCGAAGCGCTCAAGAAGGACTACCCCGCGCTCGTCGAAGAAATCACACCCGATACACTTCCGCTGGGGACCGTGCAGAAAGTGCTGCAGAACCTGCTGCGCGAGCAAATTCCAATCCGCGATTTGCCGACGATTCTGGAAGCACTGCTCGAGTACGTCAAGGTCACCAAGAACACCGACGTCCTGACCGAGTACGTGCGCCATCACCTCGGCGAGACAATCAAACGCCTGTTCCAGGATTCCAACGGTGTCATCCACGCAGCAAGCCTCGACCCGGCAATCGAGAATCTGCTGACAACGACGCTCCAAAACAACACCGCAGCACAATCGAGTCCGACGTTAGGATTAGCGCCAGAGGTCGTCCGCGCGATCCTCCGCAGCGCAGGCGTTGCGCTCGATCACCTGACAATGCTCGGCTACCAGCCACTGGTCATTTGTTCGGCACCGATTCGGCCGTACCTCTATCGCCTGCTGCGGACGCAGTATCCGATCGTAAGTGTCATCAGCTATAGCGAGCTTCCGCCCGAAACAGATGTGGACATCGTCACCCGCATAGCGCTCAAGGAGCAGGCAGAGCCAGTTGCTGCGTAGGCAGGCTCACTGCTCAGGGCGTTTCGATCTCTTCCCAGCGCCGTTCATCGAAGATGAGCTGGCGGCAGAGTTCCCGACCGCGTTCGTCAATGGTGTAGAGCGGAACAATCCGCGAGGCGTGGACGATTGCTAAATCGAGTCCGGCTTCGACAGCGTAGTGAAGGAACACCGAGTTGAGAATGTGGCGAATACGCGGCGCCAGTCCGAATGAGCAGTTGCTGATGCCCAGGATGGTTGCAGCACGTGGCATGCGCTCTTTGATTTGTCGGATTGCTTCCAGTGTGGCTTTCGCGCTCTGCCGCAGGTCTTCCTGTCCTGAGCCGAGTGGGAACGTCAGCGGATCGAAGATGAGGTCCTCCTCGCGCAGACCGTGCGTGCCGACGGCACGGTCACGGATCCGCTCGGCGATGGCGACTTTTTTCGCGGTCGTGTAGGCCTGGCCTTCTTCGTCAATCGAGAGCGCGATGACCGCAGCGCCGAATCGTTTGGCAAGGCGCAGAATTTGGTCAGCTTTCTCGGTGCCGTCTTCGAAGTTGATCGAGTTGATGATGGCTCTCCCACCGTAGAGTTTGAGTGCTTCCTCGAGAACGGCTACTTCAGTCGAGTCAATCATCAGAGGTGCCGTTACCTGCGTGCGAAAACGGCGGATGACTTCGTGCATATCGCGGCGTTCGTCGCGTCCGACGTAGGCAACGCAAACGTCGAGGATATGCGCACCTTCGCGGATTTGCTCGTTGGCCATTGCGACCATCGCATCGTACTGCTCAGCAAGCAGCAGCGTCCGAAATTGCTTGGAGCCGTTGGCATTGCAGCGCTCGCCGACAAGCAGTGGCGGCTGCTCGATGTGGAGTGGAACGCTGGTGTAGAGTGAGCTGACGCTCGGCGCAAAGCGAACGCACCTGCGGCGATCCGACTCGCGCTGAGCTACTTCTGGGCGTGCGTTGTAGTCAGCCAGCCACTCGGCGAGCACGCGGATGTGCTCATGCGTCGTCCCGCAACATCCTCCGATGATGCGAACGCCGAAATCACGGACGTAGCGTTGCATCCAAGTGAGCAATTCCTCCGGACGGAGGTGGTAGTGCGCTCGGCCACCGATATTCTCCGGAAGCCCGGCGTTCGGCATGACAAAGACCGGCTTCGGTGAATGCGCAGTAAGGTAGCGGACATGCTCTTCCATCTCCTTCGGGCCAGTGGCGCAATTCATGCCGAAGGCAACGATGCTCTCGTAGGGTTCGAAAGTCGTCAGCGCGGCTGCTATGTCTGTGCCCATGAGCATGGTGCCGGTCGTTTCGATGGTGACGCTGACGATGATGGGAATCACGCCACCGCGCCAATCGGGCGGTGAATTTCTGCGCCACTCAGCGATTGCATGCTCGGCGCCAGCGAGTGCAGCCTTGATTTGGAGTGGGTCTTGGCAGGTTTCGATGCAGAGAAGATCGGCACCACCTTCGATGAGACCGCGCGCTTGCGTTGCAAAAGCTTCTGCTGCTTGGTCGAAGCTGATGTGACCAAGCGATGGAAGCTTTGTCCCCGGGCCCATCGAACCAGCAACGAACCGAGGGCGCTCTTGGCGGGAATACGCATCAGCTGCGCGACGTGCAAGCGCTGCAGCTGCGTAGGAAATTTCGTAGGCGCGATCGGCAATTCCGTACTCTGCCAGCACAATTGCCGACGAGCCGAAGGAATTGGTTTCGATGACGTCCGCACCAGCCTCGAGATAGGAGCGGTGAATGCGCTCAATGATGTCCGGTCGAGTCAGACAGAGCAACTCATTGCAGCCATCGTACATTTTGCCGCCGAAGTCTGCGCTCGTCAGCTCGAATCGCTGGATTGTTGTACCCATTGCACCGTCGAAGAGCAGCACACGTTCGTCGAGTGTTTGCAGGAAAGGATGCGTTGTATTCATTGAGCACGATGCACGTGGAAGAAACACCCATGCAAATTAGAAAGGTGAGCGGTGGAAGTGGTGGATGTTTCCGAGGTGTTCGGTTGGCAGTGTTCGACTCTACTGCGGTCTGTCAATCAAGCGGCTCTTACGACCTGGATCTTCTTCGATTCGACGTTGTGTGCGAATGCGGTTGACTCGTCTGTTGTGCAGAGGCGAATTGCTTGGGCACATCCTCAGCGCCCAGGAGTATTGCTAAGCGCATTCTCGCACGATGGGCTCGTTGCCGTGCAGCGGCTTCCTCACAGTGCAGGATTGTACCGATTTCCTTGAAATCGAAGCCCACGGCGACCAGCAACAGTATGACGACCTCGCCCAACGACATTGTGCTCAATACACTGATCAAGTCGTTACGTAGCGCAACGCGCTCAAACACATCTTCGCTACGATCTGGGACTTCGTCGAGACGTGTAGCAGCAGTGGTATTCCCATAAGCAGCGTCCTCGTCAGCAAATGGTGCGGATTTCGTTGAAGCAGCATTCCCCGGCTGCTGGTATTTTCTGCGGAGATTCGAAAGTTCGCCGCCCGTCCATTGGAGTAGTTTCTTACAGAGTTGCTCATCGCTGCACTTGGCGTAGAACTCCTCTTGCATCAGGAGCCGAACGGTAGCAGTGTGGAATGCATCCATTCGGTCGTTGATGTTCCACGCACGAAATCGGCTTTTCAGCTTTGCATAGCAGGACTCGTAGATATCTGCCACGCGGTACCGCCACTCATTGCTCGGTGAGTGATTGCGTTGATTTCTTTTCACATCTTCCCACCCATTGGATAGTAGTTCAACTACGTTCTCGTGGTGGTCTCAGGTAACATTAGTGGGCATTCTCTGCGCATCGTCATATTTTGGTTCGTCAAGAGTGTTGGTCGGTCATGTGTTCATTGCGAGAGTGCATCCACACGATGGAACACCAGATTATGGTAAACCGCGGCACCACCGCAGTGTTCCTACCAATTCTTGATCTCGGCGATGCGTTCACGCAGGCGTTGTTTGAATTGCTCGACGCTCAAATTTGTGCCGAAGCCGAAATCGTCCATCGGGTCCTGCACGATCCCATCGACGACAGGGTAGATGCCAAATCCATAGGAGCTTTCTCCCGATCCTTCCCATTCAACGCGAATTGGATCCAAGGTGTAATGATCCACTTGCGTCGTGTCTGTCGAGCGGCATCCCATGCTGTAGCGTAGGAATACGATGTATTCGCATCCAGGTGAGAGTATTTCGCCTAACAAAGCGGGAGAGACTATGTTGCCCATCGAATCTGTTTCAACATCGACGACATCCCCATCCCCACGTCGGGACCAGTGTGGACAGTATGTAAACTGCAGGCACCGTCCACTGTCGAGCGTTTGACGGTTATTGGTAAGCCAGCCACGCAAAAATGCCGTATTGCACAGCGGCGCAACCTGACCCTTGATGACATCCTGCACCAGGCACGATGTAGTAATGCACATACTTTTCTCACGTAATTCTGGCGGTGCTGGAAGTCGTGTCTGTACGGTGTCGACTACCATGATATGGAGGATATAGTGCGATTGCAGCAACGCACGATCTCTACGAGCTGCTTTGATGTTGTCCGCTGCTTTGATGATGTTCTCCAGCAAAATATCCTGCCACATCAGTGGTGCTGGTTCAGTGATTCGGAATTTCCAGATCCGAGAAATGTACAACATTGGATCATAATCAGCCATCGCATACCAGATACGGGTGATCGTCTTGAGTGTATCGTTCCAAGAAGTTTGGCGCTTGAGGAACTCGACCAATTGGCCCTCCGCACCCGGCGGAATACGGTACTGAAACGTATCCAATGCGATGTATCCGAGCAGGACATCGTATGGCATGTAGATGGATACGGGAGGCTTCTGCATCGGTCGTTGCAATGTGTACACCAGATATGGGTACGCTGGATTGCATGGATTGACTGGTTGTGCCACCGTATGTCCATCAAGGACCACGAGCATCGCGATCAACAGAGACGCTATCATGGTAACCTCCGAATTAAAATGGTCGTACTGTTGCGTGCATCGAGTGACGAAAGAACGGCAATGTAAGTGCCAATAGGCAATGTCTCGATTGAGAATGGAAGCGACATCGGATTCCAATTCGTTTGCGAGAGAATTAGTTTGCCACTAATATCAAAAATAGCAAGGTGAGAAAGAGGAGGAACAAGGATGAATGTGCATGTAAGTTCTGGATCGGTTCGATATTCAAAATTCGTGACAGGTACAATACTGGGACAATATAGCTTCGCAAACATGCACTTGTCATCGATAGACAACTCTTGCTCATCATTCACCCTGGCGTACGCATCCATAATACCGCCGCTTTGGTCGTCGTCAGAGCAGTTACCTTCATTGTAATGTCGTAAGCCTAAGAAGTGCCCAACTTCATGTGTGAGAATATCGCACAAATTGTATCCACTATGGTAAGGATAGATCCCTTTGATTTGCCGTTGAATTTCATTAGCCCGTAACACGTTCTCTCGTAGTTGACGAATAAATAAGAAGGAGAGCGGATTGCCATCTTCATCGTATCTGAGAAACTCAGGGGTAAAGTTCACCATGATATACGATGTTTCACAATGAGGTTGGCAAGGCTGACTAAAAGAAATATTGAGCAACGTATAGGCGATCGCTCTGGTTGGATCCTGGATGAAAAGTCGAGCGTCTTTGACAAAGCCAACTCGTAGGGTACACTGACAGGGTAGAGACTGCAGCCCACAGACACAATACCAACGATCAATGCACTCAAAATCGTTCGAGATACCCTCACTCTGAAAGACAACAAACTCCTCTCCGTTAATTCTTAGTGCTATTGTATCTGGTGGCTCGTAAAGTGTGGGATCGCTTTCATCGAGATATTAACCTAAACACACCTTACCTGGAAACAAAACTGGATGCAATGGTTCGTTCACTTCATGGGGGGTCTCAACGCAGCGTATTTCGCGGCGAATTTCCTCGGTATTACAAAAAAGATACGGATACTTCTTATTAGGGCAGTTGATCGGCTCGCCGCAGGGTTGGGCAGAGGAGAGTGCAGTACACGCCAGAAGAATCACCAGCACTCTTCCGAAAGCACACACATTTCGGCTCCTCCGTTCCGACAACCGAATACGCCTGTTCATGGTGTGATGAGCTTCGCATCATGGTACATCACAGGCTCCACCACCACTGGAACAACCATGCCCTACCATCAAGGCATCTTCCGGCTGTAGCACAGTGGTGACAAGACTTCATGAGTCTGATAGTCACGAAATTCTCTCATGTGACAGCGCGTGGGTGCGTGTTTCGGTGGTACTTGTCGCACAGTGAACGGCCATTTCCTCCTGGGGCAAACCTGCACTATGCATCCAGTGCACCGTGCAACTTTTCCTCCCGCTCTGCGTTTGTGTGCGCGTCGCTGTCGAACAATCATCGGACGCTCGATGAAGCGATTGATCCTTTTGGCTGTGCTGACATCGCTCTCGCTTGGGCAAACGGCAGGTGATTCGGTCAGAGTGTACACGCTCGATGAATGCATCGCGGTTGCCCTTCGCGACAATCCCACGCTTGCCCGCGAGCAGAAGAACATCGAGATCGGGCAGAGCGCGCTTACCCGTGCATTCGGCGCATATCTTCCATCGCTGGGTGCATCGGCAGGATACTCACGCCAGCTCAACGTTGAAGGAGGACGTGCGGTCAACATCGGCGGGCAAGTGTTCGTACTCGGCCCACCAGAACCAAACTCCTACTCACTGAGCGCTGTTGCATCGTACCTGCTCTTCAACGGCTTTGATGGGGTAAACCACAGCGGCTCATGTGCGTTCTTACCACGTACGGATCTCAGCGATGCGTTCACGCAGGCGTTGTTTGAATTGCTCGACGCTCAAATTTGTGCCGAAGCCGAAATCGTCCATCGGGTCCTGCACGATTCCATCGACGACAGGGTAGATGCCCTGGCCGCAAGATGTACGTTCAGATGGACGGTTTGAAATAACGATCGGAGCAAGACTGTAAAATACACTACTATCACCAATACATAAAACGCCAAATTTGAGCATGACGATTGCTTCAGTACCTGGTACTAAAATGCGGCCCAACTCCTCCGTTTCATTGAGGAACATCCAATCAATGTCATCGCCGCCTACATATCGGAACCAATTGGGTGAATAGCTGAAGAGAATGCACCGCGATGGATCGTTACTCAGCGTAAGGTTACCGATCGCATTAGGTTTTGGCAAGGAGACTTGCCTGAGCCCTTCATCGCCACATGGTACCAAGACCTGACCTTTGATTACATCGAGTACTTCTGCAGAGACAACGATCTCCGTATAAGTAGTGTGGAACTCAATTGTGTCTATGACTCGCACGTGGAGGATGTAGTCTGATGTAAATAATCCCCGGTACAGTCGCTGTTTTTGAAGGGTATCTTTCCAAATTGTCGGTATGAGTTTTTTCCCGATCTCACTACTAATAACCCATGGGGAGTTTGCGCTTCCACGCATGTACATAATCGCTGATTGGAAGAGAATCGGGTTGTAGTCAGCCATTGCGTAGTAGACACGAAGAATTTTTCGCGCGGTATCTGTGAGGGTTTGCTGGCGCTGGAAGAGCGCGAGAACCTGTTGTTCCCCTTGTGGTCTGGGTGCACGATGCAACGAATCAAGCGCCACATATCCCAGCAGCACGTCATAGGGCATGTAGATACTCAACGGCGGGTACACCGAAGGGTCCTCAATGCGGTAGACCAGGAGCTGATTAATGGATGGAACATCACAGGGCAGCTGCGCGTGGGCGAGCATTTGCAACCATACCATACCACCAACGACCACCGCTACGATGCGATGCACTGCCATGGGAAAGCCTCCGGAAGTGAAACAATCCGCTTGGATTTAGTGCTGAATGATAAGAGAATATTTCACCATCATTTGTTGATACTCAAACGCTAAAATATACACTCCTTGGGCCAACTGTCTGGTTTGGATTTGTACGTGATTACCGTACCGCTCTGCATGGACAGGATAGCACCGACCGAGAACATCATACAGGCGTATCTGCAGCTCACCGGAGGTTGTGATGAGAGGAAGAGGCACCACGAGAGAGCCATCGTTGAGAACAACATTGCCCGAGACAAGATTCTCTTCGACGGGAACAATGTCTGCGCAGTACAGCTTCGCATATGCACACCGATCGTCTTGGCTCAGGTCCCGACGCCTCTGGTTAGGTACCGCAGTCGCATTCATTACTCCAGTTGCAGGAGGACAATCAGTGTGATGTCCAAGTCCATAGTGATGACCAATTTCGTGAATCAATACCTCACAAAAGTTGTATGCACTGAGCGTGTCGCTTGCTCTGTTGTTTACCGTTTCCCATAATAGCTCATTGTAAACAATGTTTCGCGCATACCTGCCTCCAGTAGGAAATAAAAACCTCCTCGTCATATTGACCACGATAAATGAACCTGGGTTGAGGGGCGATGCCTCGCAGAAGAGCTCACATGTCCTTGCATCCGCATAGCTCCATGCTATTGCTATAGCACGCCTAACATGGTCCCGTATAAAAGGATCATTCTCGTTTGTCACGAACCTCACCTCAATTCTGCATTGACAGGAACGATTCTGCGTACCGCACACGCATTCCCATTTACGCTCAGCACATTCGAAGTCATTCCATATCAGATCTGGTCGGAAAACTTCTGCAGAATCGCCATTCCGCAGCGGCCAAAGGTAAGTAGTGGTAGGTTGGTACTGCGGTTGACTGGCAAGATACAGGCATATCCGGCCGGTTGGATGAAGCGGTCTCCACCCTTGCTGGTTTCTCCATGGGTCCGTGGCACACATATTCTGAATTCCCGACGGCGTGCAAAATCGATACGAGTAGGCACGATTAGGGCAGTTGATCGGCTCGCCGCAGGGTTGGGCAGAGGAGAGTGCAGTACACGCCAGAAAAATCACAAGCACTCTTCCGAAAGCACACGCATTTCGGCTCCTCCGTTCCGACAACCGAATACGCCTGTTCATGGTGTGATGAGCTTCGCATCATGGTACATCACAGGCTCCACCACCACTGGAACAACCATGCCCTACCATCAAGGCATCTTCCGGCTGTAGCACAGTGGTGACAAGACTTCATGAGTCTGATAGTCACGAAATTCTCTCATGTGACAGCGCGTGGGTGCGTGTTTCGGTGGTACTTGTCGCACAGTGAACGGCCATTTCCTCCTGGGGCAAACCTGCACTATGCATCCAGTGCACCGTGCAACTTTTCCTCCCGCTCTGCGTTTGTGTGCGCGTCGCTGTCGAACAATCATCGGACGCTCGATGAAGCGATTGATCCTTTTGGCTGTGCTGACATCGCTCTCGCTTGGGCAAACGGCAGGTGATTCGGTCAGAGTGTACACGCTCGATGAATGCATCGCGGTTGCCCTTCGCGACAATCCCACGCTTGCCCGCGAGCAGAAGAACATCGAGATCGGGCAGAGCGCGCTTACCCGTGCATTCGGCGCATATCTTCCATCGCTGGGTGCATCGGCAGGATACTCACGCCAGCTCAACGTTGAAGGAGGACGTGCGGTCAACATCGGCGGGCAAGTGTTCGTACTCGGCCCACCAGAACCAAACTCCTACTCACTGAGCGCTGTTGCATCGTACCTGCTCTTCAACGGCTTTGATGGGGTAAACCACAGCGGCTCATGTGCGTTCTTACCACGTACGGATCTCAGCGATGCGTTCACGCAGGCGTTGTTTGAATTGCTCGACGCTCAAATTTGTGCCGAAGCCGAAATCGTCCATCGGGTCCTGCACGATTCCATCGACGACAGGGTAGATGCCCTGGCCGCAAGATGTACGTTCAGATGGACGGTTTGAAATAACGATCGGAGCAAGACTGTAAAATACACTACTATCACCAATACATAAAACGCCAAATTTGAGCATGACGATTGCTTCAGTACCTGGTACTAAAATGCGGCCCAACTCCTCCGTTTCATTGAGGAACATCCAATCAATGTCATCGCCGCCTACATATCGGAACCAATTGGGTGAATAGCTGAAGAGAATGCACCGCGATGGATCGTTACTCAGCGTAAGGTTACCGATCGCATTAGGTTTTGGCAAGGAGACTTGCCTGAGCCCTTCATCGCCACATGGTACCAAGACCTGACCTTTGATTACATCGAGTACTTCTGCAGAGACAACGATCTCCGTATAAGTAGTGTGGAACTCAATTGTGTCTATGACTCGCACGTGGAGGATGTAGTCTGATGTAAATAATCCCCGGTACAGTCGCTGTTTTTGAAGGGTATCTTTCCAAATTGTCGGTATGAGTTTTTTCCCGATCTCACTACTAATAACCCATGGGGAGTTTGCGCTTCCACGCATGTACATAATCGCTGATTGGAAGAGAATCGGGTTGTAGTCAGCCATTGCGTAGTAGACACGAAGAATTTTTCGCGCGGTATCTGTGAGG
>Ga0209276_100876_pt1 | contig 28721 bp, 23 predicted proteins | sample DewCreD2012metaG_3_FD_185473 | JGI IMG/M metagenome (GOLD analysis project Ga0209276, IMG submission 185473) | Hot spring sediment bacterial and archeal communities from British Columbia, Canada, to study Microbial Dark Matter (Phase II) - Dewar... ...
GGGGAAGCTGTCCACCAGGTCGCTGATGAAGTACGCCAGGTGCCCCTCAGGAAGCCACTCTTGCAAGGAGGGAGGGAGGAGCAGCAACTGATGGGGATGGTAAGGCCGGTATTGTTTGCTCCGCATATCATTTCATTCGCGGAGCCTGGCTCAAATCCCTGCTCTGCGGGGATTTCCTGGACAGGCTCCTAGCCCGCCTTCGCCGCGAGCTGGAAGATGGGCATGTACAGGGAGATGACCATGGCGCCCACCACGAACCCCATGAACACGATCATGGCCGGCTCCAGGGTGCTGGCCAGCGCGCCCACCGCGGCTTCCACCTCGGTGTCGTAGAAGTCCGCCACCTTCACGAGCATCTCGTCCAGGTTCCCGGCCTCCTCGCCCACCTTCACCATCTGCACCACCATGGGCGGAAACAGCTCCACCTGCGAGAGGGGGATGGCGATGCTCTCCCCTTCCCGGATGCTGGCACGGACCTTCTGGATGGCCTCCTCCACCACCACGTTGTCCACCGCCTTGCCGGTCACGTCGAAGGACTGCAACAGCGGAACGCCTGCGCCCAGCAGGGTCCCCAGGGTGCGGGCGAAGCGGGCCAGGATGGTCTTCTGGATCACCGGGCCAAAGAGGGGAAGCCGCAGCTTGGCCCGGTCCCACCACGCCTTGCCCAGGGAGGTCTTGAGCCACCGCAGGAAGCCCCAGATCCCCAGCGCCAGGGCCGGCATCCAGATGTACCAGAAGGTCCGCAGGAAGTAGCTGATGGCCATCACGATCCGGGTCGGCAGCGGCAGCTCACCCACGTTGAGCTCCCGGAAGAACACGACGAACTGCGGGATGATCACCATGGTCATGAACAGCAAAGCACCCGTAGCGGCCAGGGTGAGGATCACCGGGTAGACCATGGCCGACTTGATCTTCTGCCGCAGGGCGAACTCCTTCTCCAGGAAGGTGGCGAGCCGCTGGAGCACCTCGTCCAGGACCCCTCCCGTCTCCCCGGCCCGCACCATGTTGACGTACAGGGAGCTGAAGGCCTGAGGGTGCTTCGAGAGGGCGTCCGCCAGCGTCCGGCCCTGCTCCACGTCCGCCCGAACCTTGCCCAACACCTCCCGCAGCCGGTGGTTGGACGTCTGCTGCTCCAGGATGCTCAGGGACCGGACCAGGGTGAGCCCGGAGTTCACCATGGTGGAGAACTGCCGGCTCATGAGGGCCAGGTCCCGGAGGGAGATCCCCCGGAACAGCTCGAGGAAGCTGCGTGCCTCCCCCGGCCCGGCCTTCGCCCGCTCGATGGCGGTGATGAACAACCCCATCTGGTGGAGCTTCTCCGCCACCTGGGCGTCGGACTCCGCCTCGAGCACCCCCGTGACCACCCGGCCCATCCCGTCCCGGGCCGTGTACTGGTAGACCGCCATGGCGAACCTCCTTCTCTCAGGCGATCATCTTGCGGAGTTCCTCGGGGTGCATGGCCTTCCCGATCGCGTCCTCGAAGGAAATGAGGCCGCGCTGGTACAGGTCCCGCAGGGACTGGTCCATGGTCTGCATCCCCCACTCCGCTCCCGTCTGGATCGCGGTTTCGATCTGGTGCGTCTTGCCCTCCCGGATCAGGTTCCGGATGGCGGGGGTAGCCACCATGACCTCCACCGCGGGCACCCGGCCGATCTCTTCCAGCGTCGGCCAGGCGCGCCGCAAGGTGGCCACCGGGGCGGCCCGCCGCGCGGCCGCGTACGCCTCCTGGCTCCCGAACCGCCGCAGGAACAGCTGGTTGGGGAGCAGGATCTGGCTGATGACCGCCTCCAGCACGGAAGCCAGCTGCACGCGGACTTGCTGCTGCTGGTGGGGCGGGAACACGTCGATGATCCGGTCGATGGACTGGGAGGCGTTGGCCGTGTGCAGGGTGGCGAACACCAGGTGGCCGGTCTCCGCGATGGTGAGGGCTGCCGCGATGGTCTCCAGGTCCCGCATCTCGCCGATCAGCACCACGTCCGGGTCCTCCCGCAGCGCGCTGCGCAGCGCGTTGGGGAAGGACTGGGTGTCGAAGCCCAGCTCCCGCTGGTTCACCACGCTGCGCTTGTGCTCGTGCAGGTACTCCATGGGGTCCTCGATGGTGACGATGTGGCAGGCGCGCTCCTCGTTGATCTGGTTCACCATGGCGGCGAGGGTGGTGGACTTGCCCTGCCCGGTGGGGCCGGTGACGAGGATCAGGCCCCGGGGCCGGCGGGTGAGCTCCACCAGCACGCTGGGCAGGTTCAGGTCCTCCAGGCGGGGGATCTCGTGGGGGATCACCCGGATGGCGACACCCACGGCTCCCCGTTGCCGGTACACGTTCACCCGGAACCGCCCGAGCCCGGGCACCCCGTACGAGAGGTCCAGCTCCCAGTTCTTCTCGAACTTCTGCTTCTGCAGGGTGTTGAGCATGCTGTACGCCAGCTGGTAGGTGTCCTCCGGGGTCAGCACCGGATAGCCACCCAGCGGGGTGAGTTTCCCCCACACCCGCATGAGCGGCGGGACCCCCGCGGTCAGGTGCAGGTCCGAGCCCTGGTGGTCCACCACTTCCTTCAAGAGCTGGTCGATCTGCATGCTCCCCTCCCCAGCGCGGGCCGTCCCGCCCCGCGTGCCTCGTCGTGTCGTCGGCTCTGTTCCCCCACGGCCCTAGCCACTGGCCAGCATGGCGGGCGGTGTAGGGTGCAGCAAGCCCGCCTCCTTCAGCTGCCCGTAGATCTCCACCACCTTCGAAAAGCCCCGGAAGTCTCCCCGGTACTCCTTCTCGTGCTTGAAGCCGAGCTCCACGTACTTGTTCAGGGTGATGAAGAACGCGAACTGGATGATGTTGGACTCCACCTCGGGAGCGTCGCGGTTCTTGTCGATGAACAGGTTGATGATGTCGATCTTCGGCAGCTCGTCCGGGTCCACCCCTTCCTGGCGGGCCTTGGACTCCAGGTACTCCCGCAGGTCCCTCGTGGCCTTCCAGTCCTTCACCAGCACCATGGCCACGTCCAGATCGTACTCCAGGTCCCCGGAGCCGACGCTGTGGTGCATGGTGGGCCGCTCGTACAGGTCCGCCTCCCCGTCCTCCTCCGCAGGCCGCTCGTCCAGCCGGCAGCCCTCCTTGTCGAGGGGCGAGATGGCCAGGACGGGCGCCCGCAGTTCCAGGCTCAGCTCCGCCAGCTGGGAGGAGATGAGGTCGGTGCGGGCCTTGTCGTCCGCCACGGGGGCGTCCAGGGGGATCTTCTGCAGGTAGTCGAGGCAGATCAGGATGCGGTCGGTGTCGTGCTCCTGCATGACGTTGTACGCGTGTGCCTTGATGCGCTCCAGGCTGTCCTTCCGCCCGGCCTCCACCAGGTACAGGTACGGCGCGTACCGGTACACCTCTTCCTCCGCGGCCCTCAACTTGGCCAGCGTCGCGGGCCCTCGGTCCAGCGTACCCGCCAGGATGTCTGCGGGGCTCACCAGCATCTCCTTGGCCAGCAGCCGGGCACTCAGCACCTTCACCGTCTGCTCCCACGAGTAGAAGAGCACGGGGATCCGGTGGTTGCGGGCCACGTAGCTCGCCAGCTGCAGGGCCAGGTTGGTCTTGCCCCGGCGCGGGGCGCCCGCCAGGCCGTAGTAGAAGCCTGGCCGGAGGCCCGACAGCACCTGGTTGAGCCGGTCGAAGGGCGAGATGGAGTACCCCAGGAGCCCTCCGGCCGTGGGGTTCTGGACGTGCTCGATCAGGTCGCCCACCACGTCGCCCACCGGCACCAGCCGGTGGCGCAACCGGCGCTTTTGGATCTCGAACAGCTCCCCCACCACCTCGCCCACGAACCGCACCAGATCCCGCGTCCCCGCCTGGTCCCCCCGCCGGAGGAACTCCTCGATCCTCCGCTGCACCGCCTGCAGGCGCCTGCGGCTCTCCCGGCCCTTCAGGGCCTCCAGGTAGCCGGCCATCTGCGCTGCCGACGGAGGCCGCGTGAGCCGCACCGCGCCCAGCAGCCGGTCCATCTCGGGGCTCAGCAGGCCGCGCTCCTGCACCTCGTGCCGCACGCTGAGCTCGTCCAGGGGCGAAGAGCGCACCATGGCCAGCTCCAACGCCACCCGGGCGAGCCGTTGGGCCACCGGGCTGTCGAGCATCTCGGGTCCGAAGCCTTCGTTGAGCGCCAGCGTCACCAGGTGCCGGTCCGCCAGCAGGCCGCTCAGCACCGCAACGTCCAACTCGTAGCGCGCGTCCATGGTGGCCAAGAGTTCCCTCCTCGTCCCCGCGGGTCCTCCAGAGGTCTAATTGGAGCAAGTTCCGTTCCAGCTCTGCGCTTCCCTTGCGGCGCCGCCGTGGGCTGTGCTACTGTCCCGACAACCGGACGGTAGGGGCCGGAACACCTGGGCACCGGACTTGCTCTGGCCTGTTCAAGCCGATAACCAGGCCGGACGGGGGGACGGGTGCCGCGGAGCCGTGAGCGGGCGATGAGGGCAGGGAGCACGAAGTCGAAGCAGGCCGACGCAGAGCTGGCGGCCCTGCGGGACTACAAGGCGTCTCTGGGGATCCCTCCGCACAACCAGACCCTCGAGTGTGCCTGGCGGTTCCACCAGGCGCAGCACCTGGCCCGTGCCGGCCGCGTGGCCGAAGCCATCGGGGAGTACAAGAGGCTCATCGAGCTCGCACCGCACGAGCCGGTCCACTACCTCGACCTGGCGGAGCTGTACCAGGCCCACGGCTTTCAGAAGGAGGCCGTGGTGGTGCTCCTCGCCCTGGGCGAGGTGTACGAGCGGCTGGGCCTGAAGGAGGAGGCTGCGAGCGTGATGGAGCGCGCCGCCGCTCTGGAGGGGGCGGACGGGGTTCGGGTCGGTGTGGAGGCCCCACCGCCACCGGAACCGGCGCAGGAAACACCCGGTGCAACCGCACAGGAGCCGCCCGCGGAACCCGCCGCGCCGGAACCGGTCGAGGCGGTGCCCCAGGCCCCTGAGGCACAGGCCCCCGCAGCCCCCGAGCCGCAGGTCGAGGAACCGGTGGGCCAAGCCCCACAGGCCGAGGAACCCCCGCAGGCGGAGGGCGCGTGGCTTCCCGTGCGGGCCCCGGAGGCGACTGCGCCACCTGCGCCGGCCGCAGGACGCCAGGCGGCCAAGCCCGGCGGGCCGGGTCTGGCCCGCCGGGAGGCGCTCGGCGGCATCCTCCTCCGCATGGGGCTGCTGAACGAGGCGCAGTTGGAGCAGGCCCTGGAGGTGCAGGCGCGGACCGGAGAGCGCCTGGGCCGGGTGCTGGTGCGCATGGGGCTGATCACCGAGGAGGACCTGGCGAAGGCCATCGGGGTCCAGTGGGGCTACCCCTACGTGAGCCTGTCCGCAACCCCCGTGGACCCGGATGTGGTTCGGCTCGTGCCGCAGCACCTGGCCTCCCGCCACAAAGTGCTGGCCTTCGGCCGCAACGGCGACAAGCTGCTCGTGGCCCTTGTGGACCCCTTGAACCTGCTGGCGCTGGACGACGTCCGGCTGGTGACCGGCCTGGACGTGGAGGCCCGCATCACCACGGAAGACGAGCTGATGCAGGCCATCAACAAGCACTACCACGTGGGCAACATCTTCGAGCAGGCGGTGGTCACGGAAGAGGAGGCCGCGGGCGCGGAGGAGGAGGTCAGCATCGACCGCCTCCGCGAGATGGTGGACGAAGCGCCCGTGGTGAAGCTGGTGAACGTCATCCTGGACCAGGCCATCCGCGAGGGCGCCTCCGACATCCACATCGAACCGCACCGCAACGGCGTGCACGTGCGGTACCGCATCGACGGGGTGCTGCACGACGTCATGTCGCCGCCCAAGAACCTGCGGGCGGCCCTGACATCCCGGATCAAGATCGTGGCCAACCTGGACATCGCGGAGCGCCGCAAGCCGCAGGACGGGCGCATCCACCTCAAGGTGGACGGCCGGGACATCGACCTCCGGGTCTCCACCCTCCCCACCATGTTCGGGGAGAAGGTGGTCATGCGGATCCTGGACCAGTCCAACGCCCTCATCAGCCTGAACCGCCTGGGGATGGCCAGCGACGTGCAGGCGAAGTGGGAGGAGCTGGCCACCAAGCCCTACGGCATGATCCTGGTCACGGGTCCCACGGGCAGCGGCAAGACCACCACCCTGTACGCCACCCTGAGCAAGATCAACACCCTGGACAAGAACATCATCACCGTGGAGGACCCGGTGGAGTACCAGCTCCCCCGGATTAACCAGGTGCAGGTGAACCCCAAGGCAGGCCTGACCTTCGCCACGGGGCTGCGGTCCATCCTCCGGCAGGACCCGGACGTGATCATGGTGGGCGAGATCCGCGACCGGGAGACCGCGGAGATCGCGGTCCAGGCCGCCCTGACCGGGCACCTGGTGCTGAGCACCCTGCACACCAACGACGCGCCCAGCGCCTTCACGCGTCTGGTGGACATGGGGATCGAGCCGTTCCTGGTCACCTCGTCGGTCATCGGGGTGCTGGCCCAGCGCCTGGCCCGCCAGATCTGCCCCAAGTGCAAGGAGGCGTACCGGCCGCCCCGGGACGCGGTGCGGCGGCTGTCCGAGGAGCTCGCGGAGGAGGACGGGCTGGTGCTGTACCGGGGAGCCGGCTGCGACCACTGCCGCCAGACCGGCTACAAGGGCCGCATCGGCGTCTACGAGCTGCTGGTCGTGACCGACCGCATCCGGGAACTGGTGGTGCGCCGGGCGCCCGCCAACGAGATCCGCGACGCGGCGCGGTCCGAAGGCTTCCGCACCATGCGGGACGACGGCGTCCAGAAGGTGCTGGAGGGGGTCACGACCATCGAAGAGATCCTGCGGGTGGTGTACGTCACGGAGGGCTGAGCGGGAACGCCGGAACGCCGCTGAACGGCACCACCTCTACCCCGCGTTCCTGCAGCGCCCGAACGAACGGCCCGAACCCAAGCGCGTCTCCTGCCAGGTGGCCGACCACGACCAGGTTGCCGCGGCCGTCGCGCCGCAGCCGCGCCAGCTCGTTCGGGTCCACGTGGATGTAGACCACGGTGTCCACCCCGTGCTCGAAGCACGTGCGCGCCACGGCGTAGCCGCCGTTCGTCAGCGCGCCGTGGGCCACAAGGACGCGGCCTGCGGGGCGCGTGGGGTCGCCGAGGGGGATCTGCACCCGCGTTGCCGCGGAGGCCACCTCCGGCAGGGCTGCGAGCGCTTCCGCCACCTCGCCCACGGTGGCGTGGGGCCGGCGGCGCTGGACCGCTTCCACCGCCTCCACCATCCGCCGCCGGCCGATCTCGTCCAACGGCGCGTGCACGTTCACCAGCGGCATCCCGAGCAGCCGGGCCACGCTCGGTGTGTGGTCCCAGTTGCCCGCGTGCGCGCGGACCTTCATCTCCTCGACCCGCTCCGCCACCGCCTGCCGCGCGGCCTCCCCGGGGACCCCGGCCTGCACCATGAACTCCACGTGGCGCAGGTACACCCTCCAGGCTTCGAGGTTCGCAGGCAGCGGGTGGTGGGCGACGCAGCCGTCCAGGCCGAGCTCCCTGGCCAGCAACAGCTCCGCGGGTCCCACGTCCAGCCCGAACAGCACACGCCGCAAGGGCCCGCCGGGGACGTGCACCGCGGAGTCCTCCGGCACCCGTTCGAGCCCCGAAAGCTCCACCGCCAGCTGGAGGACCTCTTCGGCGTTCACAGAGCTTCCGGCAGGTCTTCTGCGGGGAACACCACCGCACGCTCGCAGGCCGGCCGGACGCGCACCCGAGACCCCACGGGCACCGCAGCCTGGCCGGGCACCCGGCAGCGGACCCGCAGGCCGGAGGGCAGCCGGACCTCGTAGACGTTCTCGGGGCCCCGGAAGGTGCGGGAGACGACCACCCCTTCGCCTTCCTCCGCGGGCTCGAGGGTTAGGTCCGAGGGCCGGAGCATGACCTCCACCCGCATGCCGTCCGGAAGCCCGTTGCAGGGGAAGGGGCCGAGCTCGGTGTGGACGGCGTGGTCGCGTACCGAGCCCGGCAGGAAGTCCGCCTCGCCCACGAAGTCCGCTACGAACCGGCACGCGGGCGCGTGGTAAACCTCTTCGGGGGGCCCGACCTGCCACAGCCGCCCCCGGCTGAGCACCCCGATGCGGTCCGCGAGGGCGAACGCCTCCTCCTGGTCGTGGGTCACGAACAGGGCTGTGGCGCCCGACCGCTTCAGCAGGTTCCGCACCTCGGCCCGCATGCGGGCGCGCAGCTCCGGGTCGAGGCTCGAAAGCGGCTCGTCCAACAGGACGACCGCCGGTTCCGGAGCGAGCGCGCGGGCCAGAGCCACCCGCTGCTGTTCCCCTCCCGAGAGCTCGTGCGGGTAGCGGCCGCGCAGATCCAAGAGCCCCACTAGATCCAGGACCTCCTCCGCGCGGCGGGCGCGGGACTTCCGACTGAGCCCCCGCAGCCCGAAGGCCACGTTCTCGAGCACGGTGAGGTGCGGGAACAAGGACGGCTCCTGAAAGACCATCCCGACGCCGCGGGCCTCAGGAGGCACCCAGCGCGGGCCGGCCACCACCTGCCCGCCCACCTCCACGAGACCTTCATCCGGCCGTTCGAGGCCGGCCACGAGCCGCAGGGTCGTGGTCTTGCCGCACCCGCTGGGGCCCAGCAGAACGAACAGCTCCCCGGCGTGCACCGCGAGGCTGAGCCCGCGCACCGCTTCCACCGCGCCGTACCGTTTCGTGACAGCCACGAGGCGCACGCGCTCGGCGGCCGGGCTGCGTTGGAGGCCCGGCGAAAGAGCGGCGCGCACAGGGGCAGGCTGCAAGGGCACTCCCTCCAGGGACCGGGTTTAGGCTAGGCGAACTCGCTCCGCACGTCAACCCGAGCCGTCGAACCCGGTACGGCCGAAGGTGGCTGGCTTGCCACTTCCCGCGAACGGGCGACCGCCCGGTTCAGCAACAGCACGGGCAACAGCCCGACGGCCACGATGCAGAGCCCGGCGGTAGACGCCTGAGCCAGGCGTTCGTCACTCGCCAGCAGGTACACCCGCACGGCCAGGGTGTCGAAGTTGAACGGCCGCAAGACCAGGGTGGCCGGCAGTTCCTTGAGCGCGTCCACGAAGACGAGCAGCGCCGCCGTGAAGACGCTCCCACGCAGAAGGGGCGCGTGCACCCGCACGAGCACGCTTGCAGGCCCGTGCCCGAGGGTCCGCGCGGCCCCCTCCAGGGTGGGCCGGATGCGGCTCAGACCCGCCTCCACGGTGTTCAGGGAGACCGCAAGGAACCGCACGAGGTAGGCGTACACCAGCGTGGCTGCGGTGCCGCTCAGCACGAGGCCCGTCGAAAGTCCGAGCCAGCGGCGCGCCCAAACGTCCAGGGCGTTGTCCACCCAGCCGAAGGGCACCAGGATGCCCACCGCCACCACCACGCCCGGCACGGCATAGCCCAGCGAGACCACCCGGGCCACGAACCGCATGAGGGGGGTCGGTGAGAGCCGCAGCCCGTAGGCCAGCACCGTGGCCACCACCACCGCCAGAGCCGCAGCGGAGGCGGCCAGCACGAAGGTGTTCTGCGCGAACCGCACGAACGCAGGCCCCCACAGGGGGTCGCCGTGCCACCACGCCATCCACAGCAGGTACCCCCCCGGCACGCCGAACCCCAGCGCCGGCGGCAGTAGGCAGGCGCCCAGTGCGGCGAAGCCGCGGAATCCCCGGAGGTGATCCGCCGCCGGTCGTCCCCGGCTGGGCAGGGGGTCGAACCGGCGCCGCCCCCTCGACAGCCGCTCCAAGGCGACCAGGAGGACCACGAACCCCATCAGGCAGGCCGCGAGCTTTCCCGCTCCCACCACCGAACCGAAGCTGAACCACACCAGGTACACGCCGGTGGCGAGGGTGTCCAGCTCGAAGTACTTCACCGTGCCGAAGTCCGCGAGGACTTCCATCCCCACCAAGGTGAGCCCGGCCACGATCCCGGGCCGGGCCAGGGGGAGGGCCACGCGGAAGAACGTGCTGGCGGCACCGTGGCCGAGCGTACGGCTCACCTCCAGCACACCTGCGGACTGGTCCAAGAACGCGGCGCGGGCCAGCATGTACACGTACGGGTACAGGACGAAGGTCAGCACGAACACCGCACCGCCCAACGAGCGCACCTCGGGGAAGGGATAGCCACGCTCCCACCCCAACCACGCCCGCAGCGCGGACTGCACGGGCCCGGAGTACTGCAGCAGGTCGGCGTACGTGTAGGCCAGCAGGTACGCAGGCACCGCGAGGGGGAGGAGCAGGAGGCCCTCGGCGAGGCGGTGGCCGGGAAACCGGTACCTGGACACGAGCCAGGCGGTCCCGACCCCCACCACCGCGGTCCCCGCGCCCACGCCGGCCAGCAGCCACAGGGTGTTGGCCACGTAGCGGGGCAGGACGAGCCGGAGGAACTCGGTGATCTCCTCCGCGGTGGGTTGGAGGACGCTCGCGGCCACCGTCAGAACCGGCAGGGCCAACGCTGCGGCCACGCCGAGGCCGGCGGCCGGCAGAAGGCCCTGCCAGCGCGCCGGCCCGGGCCACGTGCCTTTGCGAAGTGGCTGCACCCTACCGCCAGCCCGCGGCGACCATCAGCTGCAGCGCCCGTGCTCCGTTCGCTGCGTACACCCGGGCGTTCAGGGTGTCCTCCTTCAGGGTGGCCGGGGCCACCGCCGCCATGGGATTCGTGATCCCCCGCACCGCCGGGAACTCGAAGTTGCCCTTCGCGAACACCTCCTGCGCGCGGTCGGAGGCCAAGAACTCGAGGAACGCCACCGCCGCGTCCCGGTTGCGGGAGGCGGCCACCACGCACGCGCCGCTCAGGTTCACGTGCACCCCGCGGTCCTCCACCCCCTGGTTCGGGAAGAACAGCCCCACCTGCTCGGCCACCGCCCGGTCCGCGGGGTTCGCGGAGTTCAGCAACCGCAGGTAGTAGTAGTGGTTCACGATGGCCACGTCGCCCTCGCCGACTGCGATGGCGCGCAGCTGGTCGATGTCACCCCCCTGGGGCGGCCGGGCGAAGTTGGCCACGACGCCCCGAGCCCAACGCTGCACGAAGTTCTCCCCGTGCCAGGCGATCATGGCGCCCACCAGCGACTGGTTGTAGACGTGGCTCGAGCTGCGGACCAGCACCTTGCCGCGCCACTTGGGGTTCGCGAGGTCCTCGTAGGTGCTGAGCGCCGCCCGGCTTACTCGGGCTCGCGAGTACGCGATCACCCGCAGCCGCTTGGTGAACCCAAACCAGTGGCCCTGCGGGTCCCGCAGGTGGGCAGGGATGCGACGGTTCAGGACCTCGGAGCTCACGGGCTGGCACAGGCCGAGCTGCTGGGCCCGGTACAGCCGGCCCGCGTCCACCGTGATCAGGACGTCCGCGGGGCTGTTCGGGCCTTCTGCGCGGATGCGTTCGATCAGCTGGTCTGCGTCGCCCTGGATCAGGTTCACGCGCACCCCGGTCTGGCGGGTGAACTCGTCGTACAGGACCTGGTCCACGTCGTAGTGTCGTCCGTTGTACAGGTTCAGGGTGCGGGTTTGAGCAACCACCGGAGCTGCCGAAGGCAACGCGACGACGGCTGCGAACAGCAGAATGGCCAGGCGGGTGCGCATCAGGCCTCCCTCCTCGCGAGACATTGTTGACTTTTTCAGTGCGGATTTCGATTTTAGGCTAATCTAACCAGGGTCGGCCGTCAACCCTAACTCCCGTCGTCGGAGACCCGTACCCGGCCTGCGGCCTCCCGGCCAATGGCGCGTTGGGTGCCGGACACCTCGAAGAACACCGGGCCGTTGAATGGGGCCACCTCCACCACCCGCACCTCCGCGTCCGGCACCAGCCCCAAGGACTTCAGGTACCGGACCAGTTCGGGGTTTTCCTCCGGGATCGCCCAGACCCGTGCGGCGGTGCCAGGGGCCAGGTCCGCCAGGGTCCGGGCCGGAAGCGGCGGCACCGCGCCGTCCCCAGAAGGGATGGGGAGTCCGTGCGGGCAGCGCGCAGGCCGGCCCAGCACCCGCTCCAGCCGGGCCTCCACCTCGGGGCTGATCACGTGCTCCAGCTTGCACGCCTCCTCGTAGACCCGCTCGAGTTCGAGCCCCAAGACGTCCGTGAGCAGGCGCTCGGCGAGCCGCAGCCGCCGGACGACACGCACCGCGACGTCCTGGCCTTCCCGGGTCAGCCCCACCCCCTCTTCCCCCGCCTGCACGTAGCCCTGCTGCTCCAGGCGCTTGAGCATCTCGGACGCCGAGGGCACGGAAACGCCCATGAACTCCGCGACTTTGGACACGGTGGCCGGTGGTGCGGTGTGCTGGAGCGCGAACACCGCCTTCAGGTACATTTCGGTGCGCTCGGTCTTGCCGATGTCGTGGGTAGACACGGAACCCCTCCTGCCACCATACCACGGCCGGCCTCCGTTGGACGGCGGAGGCCTCCGTGGCAATCTAAGAACGTGGACGGACCTTCCGACCGCGCCGGGACGCGGGCGCCCCGGTAGGCCCGCCTTGGCCCACCGCCGGCTCGCGTCGTTCCAGCGGCACGTCCGGTTGGTCCGGCAGGTGCGCGCCCAGTACGTGGCCTCGGGCTACACCCGTATCTTCGCCGACCTGCCGGGCGAGCGGCCGCCGCGTTCGGTGCACCTCTCCGGCTTCGCCCCCTCCCGGCCAGACCTGACGTGCCGGGACGCCCGAAACCGCCTCGTGCTCGTGGAGGCGGAGACGTGCGACACCCTGGACCTGGAGGAGACCGCACGGCAGTGGCAGCTGTTCCGGGCCTACGCGGACGCCTGCGGGGGCGAGTTCCACGTGGTGATCCCGTCCGAGTGCGAGGCGGCCGCCCGCGAACGGCTCACAGCACTCGGGGTGCGCGTGGACCGCCTGGTGGCCCTGCCCCTGGGGGAGGCTTAGCCGCGGTCAGGCCGGCTGCAGGCTGGACAGCCCCTCCAGGGCCCGCTCGATTTCCGCGTCCGGGTACTCGTAGTCCACGAGCCGGCCGGTGAGGTACTCCTCGTACGCGGCCAGGTCGAAGTGCCCGTGCCCGGACAGGTTGAACAGGATGGCCCGCGACTCCCCCGCCTCCCGACACCGGACCGCCTCGTCGATCACAAACCGCACCGCGTGCGCGCTCTCCGGCGCCGGGGGGATGCCTTCAGCCCGGGCGAACTGCACCGCGGCCGCGAACACCGCGGTCTGCGGGTACGCCACCGCCTCCACCAGGCCCTGGTGGTACAGCCAGCACACCGTGGGCGCGTCCCCGTGGTAGCGCAGCCCGCCCGCGTGGATGGCGGGCGGCACGAAGGTGTGGCCCAAAGTGTACATCTTGACCAGCGGCGTGGTGCGCGCGGTGTCGCCGAAGTCGTACAGGTACCGGCCCCGGGTGAGGGTCGGGCAGGCCGTGGGCTCCACGGCCACCACCCGCACCGCACGGCCCTTGAGCTTGTCGGACAGGAACGGGAACGCGAGCCCCGCGAAGTTGCTGCCTCCTCCGATGCAGCCCACCACCACGTCCGGCGCGTCTTCGAACACCTCCATCTGCCGCTTGGCTTCCAGCCCGATCACGGTCTGGTGCAGCAGCACGTGGTTGAGCACGCTGCCGAGCGCGTACTTGGTGTCGTCGTGGGTGGCAGCGTCCTCCACCGCCTCGCTGATGGCGATGCCGAGGCTCCCGGGCGAGTCCGGGTCCTGGCTCAGCACCGCGCGGCCGGCCTGGGTCCGGTCGCTGGGGCTTGGAACCACCTCCGCGCCCCAGGTCTCCATGAGCACGCGGCGGTACGGCTTCTGCTGGTAGCTGACCCGCACCATGTACACGGTGCAGGCGAGGCCGAACATCTGGCACGCCATGGCCAGGGCCGAACCCCACTGCCCGGCGCCGGTCTCCGTGGTCAGGCGCCGTACACCCGCCTGGCGGTTGTAGAACGCTTGCGCCACCGCGGTGTTGGGCTTGTGACTGCCCGCGGGGCTCGTGCCCTCGTACTTGTAGTAGATCCGGGCGGGGGTACGCAGGGCGGCCTCCAGGCGGCGCGCCCGCACGAGCGGCGTGGGCCTCCAGAGCCGGTACACGTCCCGCACCGGTTCCGGGATCTCCACCCACCGCTCCGTGGTCACCTCCTGCAGGATGATCTCCCGTGGGAAGAGGGGTTCCAGGTCCGCCGGGCCGATGGGCTGCTTGGTCGCGGGGTGGAGAGGTGGCGGCGGGGGCGACGGCAGGTCCGCGAGGAGGTTGTACCAGGCCTTCGGCAGCTCCTCTTCCGGCAGCACCACCTTCGTCCGGTCCTTCACGGGCGGCCTCCTCGGGTCGGCTATGGAGCGGGCGGTTCGACGTCCTGGCCCCGGAACCCTGCGGCCAGGCCGGCCAGCCACGCCTCGAGCCGGGCCAGCATCTCCTCCTCCGACCGGTACCGCGCCAGCTGAACCGACGGGTTCCCGGTCACCAAGCTGGACAGGTCGGTGCCTTCCTCGCACAGGCACAGGACGGGCTTGCCAAGGTCTTGCGCGCGCATGACCTCCATGCCGACGCCCAGGGACGGGACCGTCACCTCCGCCACCACCGCGTCTGCCTGCGCGATCCACGCCATGTCGCCCTCGTAGATGGCGCGGTCCGTGGCCCGGGTGGACCGTTCGTACTCCAGGACGTCCGGCCGGGCCACGTGCGTGGTCAGCACGGTGTGGCCGCGCTGCTGCAGCCAGCCGACCACGCGGGCGTAGCGCGGCTGCAGACGACGGCCTCCGCGGATGGCACCGCAGAAGTACACCTGCAGCGCCGCGCCCGCACGGGGCAAGAGACCGAGGGACCGCGCCGCCACCACCGGCAACGGCTCGGAGGACGTGGCGCCCGGGTCCACACGCAGCTCCCGCAGCAGGCTCGCCAGGGCGGTGGCCGCCTCCTCTGGGCTCCCGCCGGCTACCTCCACCTCCGCGGTCCAGCCCAACTCACAGGCCCGGTCCTGCCAACACGCGCTGACCCGCTCGACCACCACGCCCACCTGGTCCCGCCGCCAGGCACAGCCCTCCTGGTGCACCACCGCGAACCACGGCTCGAACCCCAGCAGGTCCGCCACCTGCAGCAAGACTTCTTCGGAGCCCTGGGCGAGCCGCACCTTGCCCCAGGGTAGCCTGGAGCGCTTGACCCGCACGCCTCCCGTGTCCTGCGTCGCCGCAGCACTCAACAGGAGATCACAACGCCCCGGGTGCGCGTCGCACCGCACCCGCAGGATGCGGCTTTCCAGCTGCGGCGGGCCCCAGCGGGGCCGGCAGACGACGTCGCGGAAGGCGAAGGGGGCCGGCCCGCGGCCGAAGTACGACCGCAGGCGGCGGACCAACGCCTCCGGGTCCGGCACCGGGAAGCGGACTTCCGCCTCCCACGGGGCCGAAGCCTCAGCCACCGAAGGCGTCGTGGCCGGTGAGGGCGCGGCCCAGGATGAGGGTGTGCACGTCGTAGGTACCCTCGTAGGTGTCCACGGACTCTAGGTTCGCCGCGTGGCGCATGCAGTGGTACTCGAGGGTGATCCCGTAGCCGCCGAGGATCTGCCGTGCCTCCCGCGCCACCTCCAGGGCCGCGCGCACGTTGTGCCGCTTGGCCAAGGACACCTGGGTGTAGTCCATGCGGCCGGCGTCCTTGAGCTGGCCCAGCCGGTAGGCGAGGAGCTGGCTGGTGGTGATGCGGGTGAGCATGTCCACGAGCCGCTGCTGCTGGAGCTGCGTAGCCGCGATGGGACGGCCGAAGGCCACCCGGCCCTGGGCGTACGCGAGCGCCTCCTCGAAGCAGGCCACCGCAGCCCCCACCACACCCCAGGCGATCCCGTAGCGGGCCTGGGTGAGACAGGAGAGCGCCTTACCGAGGCCCACAGCCCCTGGGAGGACGTGGTCCTCGGAGACCTCCACCTCCTCCAGCACGAGCTCGCTGGTGACCGAGGCGCGCATGGACGCCTTGGTGTGGATGTCGTGGGCCGAGTAGCCCGGGGTGCCCTTGGTCACCAGGAAGCCCCGCACCTGGCCCTCCTCGTCCTTCGCCCAGACCACCGCCACGTCCGCCAAGGACCCGTTGGTGATCCACATCTTGGTCCCGTTCAGCACCCACCCGCGGGCGGTGCGCCGCGCCCAGGTATTCATGGCCGCGGGGTCGCTGCCGGCCGTGGGCTCCGTGAGGCCGAAGCAACCCACGAGCTCGCCCCGCGCCAGGCGCGGCAGGTAGTGCCGGCGCTGGTCCTCGCTGCCGTACGCGTAGATGGGGTACATCACCAGCGCCCCCTGCACACTGGCAAAAGACCGGATGCCCGAGTCGCCCCGCTCCAGCTCCTGCATGAGGAGGCCGTAGGCCACGTTGTCGAGCCCGGCGCAGCCGTACTCCGCGGGGAGGTTCGCGCCCAGCACCCCGAGCTCCCCGAGCCGTGGCACCAGCTCTGTGGGGAACCGTCCCTCCAGCCACCAGCGGCCCACGTGCGGGATCACCTCACGGTCCACGAACCGCCGGACGGTGTCCCGCACCGACCGCTGGACGTCGGTGAACAGCTCTTCGAGGAGGTAGAAGTCGGTCGCGGTCCGGGTCTCGAGCATCCTCGCCTCCGCAGGGTGGTCTGGGCTGATTGTAGCCCACCCCGCGCCGGGGGTCAGGACCCTGCGAAGGACAGGTCTTCCACCAGGACCGTGGGTGTCCCCACGACCGCGCCGGGTACCGGCTCCCACTCCAGGCGGTCTCCGAGGCCGACGACGTGGCGAAGCAGTTCGAGGAAGTCCCCGCAGACCGCGAAGTCCTCTACCGGGTAGGCGACCTCGCCGCCCTCGACCCACAGCCCGAGGGCCTGCAGGGAGAACTGACCGCTCACGGGGTTGCAGCCCGCGTGCACGCCCATGAGCTCGGCCACCACCACCCCGCGTTCTAGGGATACGCCGTGGCCCGGCTGCAGGTACAGGTTGGTGGGCGCCACCTCGAGAACGCCCCGGTAGGACCGCCACGCGTGCCCGGTGTTCGGGTGCTCCAGCGCCTGCGCGCTCTGGGAGTGGGTGAGGTACGACCGCAGCACACCGCGCTCCACGAGCACGGTCCGCCGCGCGGGCGTGCCCTCCGCGTCGAAGGGCCGGCTCTGTAGCCCCGCCGCGAGCGTGGGGTCGTCCACGAGCGTCACCGGCTCGGAGGCCACCTGCTCGCCCAGCCTGCCCCGCAGCCGGCTTTTGCCCTCCGCGACCGCCTTGCCGCTCCACAGGACCCAGAAGGCTCCGAGCAGCTGGGCGAAGGCCCTGGGCTCGAAGAGGGCGGGGTAGCGTCCCGTGGGAAGCCGCCGCGCGCCCAGTAGGCGCGTGGTCCGCCGCGCGGCCTCCAGCGCCGTCCGGCCGGGCTCCAAGGCCGCGAAGCTAACCTGCCAGTCCGCGTGGTAGCCCTGCTTGAGGCTCGCTCCTGCCTGCGCCACGAGACCCACGCCCAGGGACGCCACACCCGTGCGGTAGCTCCCTTCCGCTCCCTCGGTGGAGCCCAAGTGCACGTGGTGCTCCCGTTCGTGGTACCAGGCCGCGGTCACCCGCCGGACGGACTCCTGCGCTCGCACGGCCCGGTCCACTTCCAGCGCTAGGGCCAGCTTGGAGTCCGCGGAGGCGGCCAAGCCCTCACCCAGGAGGTCGTGGTGTCCGAGCGCCCGTCCCTCGGGCAGGAAGGCCACCGCTTCGCGCTGCAACGACGCGTTCTCCTCCGCCTCCCGCAGGGTCCAGTCCAGCGCCTCGGGTGTGAGCTGCTCGGTGTACGCGTAGCCCGCCCGCTCCCGGATCACCACCCGCACGCCCACCCCGCCGCGGTCGGCGCGCGTCACCTGTTCCACGGACCCTTCGCGCACGCGGAATCCAAGCTCGCGATCCCAAACCCCCAGCACCTCCACCTGCACGCCCCGCTCCCGGGCGCGGCGCAGGAGGTACGCCTTGGCCTCCTCGGGTGTCACCGGGCCTCTCCTCCCACCACGATGGCGGACACCAGCAGGTGCGGCTGTCCCACCTCCACCGGCACGGTCCCCGACAGGCTCCCGCACATGCCGGGCGCGTTGCGCCGGTCGGAGGCCACCGCCACGACCCGCCGCACGGTCTCCGGTCCCTTGCCCACCAGCATGGCCCCACGCACGGGTTCCTCCACGCGGCCCTTGCGGATCATGTAAGCTTCGCGCACCGCGAAGTTGTACTCCCCCGAACCCGGCCGCACCTGGCCTCCGCCCATGTCCTTGGCGTACAGGCCCAACTCCACGCCCTCGAACAGGCTCTCCACCGACGCCTCCCCGGCTTCCACGAAGGTGTTCCGCATGCGGGACGTCGGGGCCAGCGTGTAGTCCTGCCGACGGCCGGACCCCGTGGGCGCGTAACCGGTGACCCGCGCGCCCCACCGGTCCACCAGGTAGCCGCGCAGGACGCCGCGCTCGATCAACACCGTCCGACCCGTGGGCGCTCCTTCGTCGTCCACCTCGCTGCTGCCCCAGCCGTGGGGCAGCGTGCCGTCGTCCACGTACGTCACCGCGGGGCTCGCGACCTCCTCGCCCAGGCGGTCGGCCATCACCGACGCCTTGCGGGCCACGGCGGTGGTCTCCAGCAGGTGTCCTAGGGCCTCGTGGAAGATCACGCCGCCGAACCCGTTCCCGATGACCACGGGCATGGTGCCTGCCGGTGCAGGCCGGGCCCGCAGCAAAGTCAGCGCCTGCTCGCCCGCGGCGCGCCCGATCTCCCGGGGCGAGTGGTGGTCGAACAGCTCCAGCCCGACGCTCAACCCGGGCGCGGACACACCCGTCTGCACCTCCGCACCGTCCTGGGCGATGGCCATCACGGAGAGCCGGGTGCGCACCCTGCGGTCCGTCGCCCACGTGCCGTCGCTGTTGGCCACCACGACCTCCTGGTCCCACTCCAACAGCGAGCACTCCACGTCCCGCACCCGACCGTCCACCCGGGCACCGGCCTCCGCCTCCCGAAGCCGCTCCAGCCGGTACGCCTTCGGCCGATCCTCCGGCTCCACGGACGGCGCGTGCAGCCCCACGGGAGCCCGAACGCGGAAGTCCAGGCCGCCACGGCCCGAGCTGTCCACCTGGCCCGCCCGCAGGCGCACCAAGTCGTCCACGAGCTGCCGCAGGCCCTGGGGTGTCAGGTCGTTGGTGTACGCGTACACCACCTCGATCCCGTAGAACAGCCGCAGCCCGGCGCCGTAGTCGAGCCCGCTCAGCGCCTCCCGCACCTCCCCGTTGAGCAGCCGCAGGGTGCGGCGCCGGGTGCGCTCCACGTACAGCTCCGCGAAGTCCGCGCCCCCACGCCGCGCGCGGGCGAGCACCTCCGCCACCAGGTCTCGGTCCAGCAACTCCGTCCTCCCGGCTACCGCCCGAGGAGCACCGCCTGCCGCGCGGTCCGGCGGACGACTTCGTCGCGGCCCCGCGCCAGCTGACTGTCCACCCCGCTGTCCAGGTCTGCTGCCGTCAGGTCCACCACCAGGTCGGGGGAAAGCCCACGGCCTTCCAGCTCCTCGCCGCGCGGGGTCAGCATGCGGGCGATGGCGACGCTGAGCCCGGCCCCTTCCGGAAGGGGAAACGTCACGCTGACGAGGACCGCACCCGCGGTCCGCAGCCCCACCAGCGTTGCCCGGCCGTGGTCCCGCAGGGCGGCCCCCAGCAGTTCTGCGGCCGACGCCGTGCCCTCGTCCACCAGGACCACGAGCGGCACCGTGGGGTCGAGTACCGGACCGGAACGGGTGGAGAACACCCGGCGCCCCTCCTCCCGGCTCAACATGGTGTACACGGGCCGTCCCGGTGGCAGGAACACCTCCGCAGCCCGGTTCAGCTCGTCCACGAACCCTCCGGGGTTGCCCCGGAGGTCCAGGACCAGGCCGCGCACGCCGGCCTGCTGCAGTTCTGAGACCGCCCGCGCCAGTCGGGCGGCAGAGCCTCGGGTGAACTGCCCGAACCGCACGTAGCCCACCCCACCTTCGAGCACCGACCACTCCACGGACGGCACCACGATGGGCTCCCGGACCACCACCACGCTGAGCGGCACAGCCTGTCCAGGCCGCTGCACGGTGAGGGAGACGGGCGTCCCTTGCGGTCCCCGGATGCGCGTGCTCACCTGCTCGGTGGTCATGCCCTCCGTGCTCACGCCGTCGACGGCCAGGATGCGGTCGAAGGGTCTGAGCCCCGCGCGCTGTGCGGGCGTGTCCGGGAACACCAGCTTGACGTAGAACCGGCCGTCGCGGCTCATCAGAAGGATCCCGATCCCCGTGAAGCCCGCCTGGTTCTGCTGCTGGCGGCGCAGCTCCGCGAGCCGCTCGGGGGTGATGAACCCCGTGTGGGAGTCCCGTAGGCTACCCGCCGCGGCCCGAGCCGCGGCGAACTGCAGCTCGCGCTCCGTGAGACGGCCTGCGGCCGCCGCCACGGCCCGGTCGAACCGCATCTGGAACTGCTCCCGCGCTTGCTGCTCGTCGCGGGCGAAGATGTCGGCGATGGGCTGCACCACCCCCGCCCGCTCCAGCGCCTCCCGCAGGCCCCGCAAGGCAGCCTGGTACAGCTGCACCGGGTCCGGGCGCGAGACGTGTTCGTCCCGCAAGAGCTCCACCACCCGGAACACCAGCGAGGCGTCCGCGGCCAGGGCCGCGGGCTGCGCAGCCAACAGGAGCGCGACGACAGCGAGGACCACAGCACCCCGCTGCACCCGCCGTGAGGTCCGCATGGTTCTTCTCCTCTCCGGGTGAAGGGGTCACCCGAGCAAAGCCTTCGGGCCCATTGTAACGTCGCGGTTTGGATGCGGGCGGGGCTGGCGGGGGCGCGTCCAGGGCTACCGGCGAATGGCCCCCGACTGCTGTCCGATAGACCGCGAGGGGGCTGCGGGCTCCTGCGCGTGGCCTACGGCGCGAAGGAGAGGACGAGGGGGCTACCGGGTCCGGCCTGCAGTCGTTCGGCCGCGTCGCCTTCCCGGACCGCGACCTCCAGTAAGCCGTCGCTCCCCACGAGCACCACCAGGTCGCCTACGGAAGCCTCGCCGTAGGTCCTCACCCGCCGCGCCACCTCCTCCCGGGTCCCCACCCGCACCACCACCACCTCGGGGAGGCCCTCAAGCCAGTCCCCGGGCAGGTTGGTGGCCAGGTTGCCGAACGGGTCCCGTCCGACCACCTCGCCAGACAGCCGGCCGGGTTCGCGCCGAGGAGGCTGTTCCGCGAGCGCGACCGGGTCGGGCACCGGGGGCCCGACCCAGTCGAAGGGGAAGCCCAGGGCTAACCACCGCGCGCACGGTGCGAACACGTCCCGCCCCCAAAACGTCGCCGCCACCCGGGGCCTGCGCAGATCAGGGTGCGTGATCTCCCGTACCTCGGGGTCACCCAGGGCAAGGGCCGCGGTCAGCAACAGCCCGTTGTCCGGGCCGACGAACAGGTGGCCACCGGACCGGACTGCCACGCCTCGCCGCGCGGTACCCACCCCCGGGTCCACCACCGCCAGGTGCACCGTCCCGGGCGGGAACAAGCCGACGACCGACCGCAGGATCGCAGCGCCCTGCCGCACGTCGTGGCGGCGGACGTCGTGGGTGAGTTCCACCACCCGCACGGGAAGGCCGGGCGAGGGCGCGCACAGCACCGCGCGCACCTCGCCCGCGTACCGGCTGCCCGTGCCGAAGTCCGTGAGGACGGTGACGGTCCCTCCGACCACCCGCTCAGGCCGGGAACAGGAAGTACACCACGAAGGCCGCCGCGGCCACCAGCATGAGGGGGTGTACGTCCCGGGCCTTGCCCGCCAGCAGCTTCAGGGCCGTGTAGGTGATGAAACCGGCCCCGATTCCGTTCGTGATGCTCCACGTGAACGGCATGACCAGCATGGTGACGAACGCCGGCACCGCTTCCTCGTGGTCGCCCCAGGGGATGTCCCGTGCCACGGTCATCATGAACAGCCCCACCAGGATCAAGGCCGGCGCGGTGGCCTCCTTCGGGATCACCCCGGCGATGGGGTTCAGGAACATGGCGAGCAGGAACAGGACGCCCACCACCACCGCGGTGAGCCCCGTCCGCCCCCCTTCCGCGACGCCGGCGGCGCTCTCGATGTACGTCGTGTTGCTGCTGCTGTTCGCGAAACCTCCGAAGGCCGCTCCCAGGGAGTCCACCAGCAGCACCTGGCGAATGCGCGGCAGCTTCCCGCGCTCGTCCAAAAACCCAGCCTCCCCACCGATCCCCACCACCGTGCCCATGGTGTCGAAGAAGTCCGCCAGCATGATGGAGAAGGTCACGAGCAGGGCCGCGGTCACCCCCAGGGTGGCGAAGAACCCGAAGTCCACCCGGCCGAAGATGCGGCCGTCGCCCCAAAGGCCCGCCGGTGCGCCGAGCCACCGCTCGGGCAGTACCGCGGACGGCCCGAAGGCCTTGCCGCCACCCCACAGGGCGTTGACCACGATGGCGATGACCGTGGTGAGCAGGATGCCGTACAGCAAGGCACCCCGCACCCGCCGGGCCAGCATCCAGCCCGTCAGGAGGAAGCCAACGACGAACACCAACACGGGCAGGGCGTGCAGCCGCCCCAAGGTGACCGCGGTGGCCTCCCCCTTGGCCACGAACCCGCTGTTCACGAACCCGATGAAGGCGATGAACAGGCCGATCCCAACCCCAATGGCCCGCTTCAGGGACATGGGGATGGCGTCCATCACCGCCTCCCGGAAGCGGGTCAGGACCAACAGGAGGATGACCAGGCCCTCCAGCAGGATCACGGACATGGCCTGCGGCCACGTGAGCCGCAGCCCACCCACCAGCTGGAAGGTCACCACCGCGTTCAGCCCCATGCCGGGCGCCAGCGCGAAGGGGTAGTTGGAAGCTAGGCCCATGAGGATGCTGAGGACCCCGGCGGTGAGGCAGGTCACGGTGAGCACCGCGGGGAACGGGAGCTTGGCGCCCGTGGGATCCGCCACGGCACCCAGGATGCTCGGGTTCACGAAGATGATGTACGACATGACCATAAAGGTCGCGAGGCCCGCCCGGACCTCCGTGGCCACCGTGGTCCCGCGCTCACGGAGCTGGAAGACCCGCTCCAGCCAGGACGGCTGGGCCAGCGCCGCGGCCTGTACAGCTTCCGCCAAACCCATCACCCCCTTGTTCGGGAATCGGGAACGAAGACGCCGTCCGCTATCAACTTAGCCGCGGATCCCGTCCGAGGTCCAGGGACGCGCGGATCAATGTTCGGACTTGTTGACCTGCTCGGGGGTCAGACGTCCTCCTCCAGGTTGAAGGCCCGGTGGAGGGCCCGCACCGCCCGGGGGACGCTTTCGGCGTCGATCACGCAGGAAATCTTGATCTCCGAGGTGCTGATCATCTGGATGTTGATCTGCTCCGCGGCGAGGGCTCCGAACATGGTGGCGGCCACCCCGGGGTTGCTGACCATCCCCGCGCCCACCACGGACACCTTGGCCACCCCCTCCTGGCCCTCCACCCGGCCGGCGCCCAGCTCCCGCGCCACGCGCTCGGCGCCCTCCACCGCCGCGCGGGCGTCCGCGCGGCTCACGGTGAAGGAGATGTCCGCGCGGCCGCCGCGGCTTGCGGTCTGCACGATCATGTCCACGTTCACGTGGGCCTCCGCCAGCACGCCGAACAAGCGGTGGGCCACGCCCGGCACGTCCGGAAGGTCCTGGACCGTCACCTTGCACACGTCCAGGTCGTGGGTCACTGCGTTCACCGACCGTACGGGCTCCATGGCTTCCTCCCCCACGATGGTCCCCTCCGTCTCCTCGAAGGTGCTCCGCACGTGCAGCCGCACCCGGTGCAGCTTCGCGTACTCCGCGGCCCGCGTCTGCACCACCACGGCGCCCGAGGAGGCCATCTCCAGCATCTCGTCGTACGTCAGGTAAGGCAGCTTCCGCGCCGTGGGCACCACCCGCGGATCTGCGGTGAATACCCCCGGGACGTCCGTGTAGATCTCGCACACGTCCGCGCCCAGGGCCGCGGCCACGGCCACCGCGGTGGTGTCCGAACCACCCCGCCCGAGGGTCGTGACCTCCCCGGAGGCCGTCACGCCCTGGAAGCCCGCCACCACGGGGATGCGGCCCCGGGCGAGCTCGTCCAGCAGGCGGCCCCGTTCCACGTCGAGGATGCGGGCCTTGGTGTGGACGGGTTCGGTGAGGATACGCACCTGCCAGCCCGCCAGCGCCGTGGCCCGCTCACCCTCCTCGTGCAGCGCCATGGCCAGCAGGGCCACGGACATCTGCTCGCCCACCGCCAGCAACAGGTCCAGCTCCCTCGGCGCGGGCCGCTCCGTGATCTGGTGCGCGCGGGCCAGCAGCTCGTCCGTGGTGTCCCCGGGGGCGGAGACCACCACCACCACCTGGTGGCCGGCCCGGCGGGTCCGGGCGACGCGCCGCGCCACGTGCACCATCCGCTCGGGCGTGGCCACGGAAGAACCCCCGTACTTCTGGACGACCAGGCTCATGTTCCCTCCGGTCAGGCGATGACCCGCAGCACCGGGCTGCACCCGCGGACGGCGGGCATGGCGTGGAGCCTGTGCAGGACCGCCCGCAGGGCGCGCTCGGGAGCCGGGTGGGTGCGCAGCAGCACGTCCGCCTCCTCGCCCCGGTTCTGCTGGACGATGGAGTGGAGGCTCACCTGCTCGTCGCCGAACGCCGCCGCCACCTGCGCGAACACGCCCGGGCGGTCGGTCACCCGCAGCACCAGGCACGCGGCCAGGACCCGCTCTCCGGCCTCCCGCACCGGCTTGCGGTGGTAGCAGGTGCACGCCACGCGGCCGTGGGCGCCCGCTCTCCGGTTGCGTGCCACCGCCACCAGGTCTGAGAGGACGGCGGACGCGGTGGGCTCCCCGCCCGCGCCGCGGCCGTACAGCAGGAGCTCGCCCGCGCCGTCTGCCCGCATCCACACCGCGTTGAACTCCCGGCGGACGGACGCGAGGGGGTGGGTGGAGGGCAGGAGGGCAGGGTACACCGCGGCCTCCACCGCCTCGCCCAGGTCCCGGGCGTGGGCCACCAGCTTGAGGGCGAACCCGAGCTCCCGCGTGTACGCCACCTCCCGCTGGGTCAGCTTCGCGATGCCCTCGCAGTGGACGTCGCTGCGGACCACGCGCGTGTTGAAGGCCACGCTGGCCAGAATGGCCAACTTGGCCGCCGCGTCGTGCCCTTCCACGTCGTCGGTGGGGTCCCGCTCCGCGAACCCGAGGCGCTGCGCCTCGCTGAGCGCCTCGGGGAACGACAGCCCGTCCTCGTCCATGCGCGTGAGGATGTAGTTGGTGGTGCCGTTCAGGATGGCCACCACCTCCCGCACCCGGTCGCCCGCCAGCGACTCCTTCAAGGTCCGGATCACAGGAATCCCGCCCGCCACGCTGGCCTCGAAGAAAAGGTCGGCGCCGGAGGCCTCCGCGGCCTCCATGAGCTCGCGGCCGCGGTTGGCCATGAGCTGCTTGTTGGCCGTCACCACCGACTTGCCGAGCCGGAGGGCCTCGTGGACGTAGCTGCGCGCGGGCTCAATACCGCCGATGAGCTCCACCACCACGTCCACCTCGGGGTCGCGCACCACCGCCCACGCGTCGTCCGTGATCCGGTCCCGCTCCACCGGGACCTGGCGGGGCCGGTCCGGGTGGGCTACGGCCACGCGGCGCAGCACCAAGGGCATGCCCGCCCGCTGGTCCAGCTCGCTGGCGCGCTCGCGCAGCCCGCGTGCCACCGCGCTACCGACCACGCCCAATCCCAGCAGGCCGATCTGAAGCATCTTGATCCCAGATTCTAGCGGCTCGAGGGGCTTGAGAAAACGGGTCAGACGAGCGCAGCGAGCGCTTGCAGCGTGGGTTCCACCCGCACCGGTGCGGCTGCACGCTCCGCGGCGCTCGGGTCCTTGAGGCCGTGGCCGGTGAGCACCGCCACCACCACGCCGCGCAGCAGCCCCTCCCGGGCCAGGCGCAGGACGCCCGCCACGGACGCGGCAGAGGCGGGTTCGGCGAACAGGCCCTCCTCCTGCGCCAGGCGTGCCTGCGCTTGCAGGATCTCGGCGTCGGAGACCGCCAGGACGCGGCCCCCGGATTCCCTGGCGGCGCGCACCGCGCCTTCCCACGACGCGGGCCGGCCGATGCGGATGGCGGTGGCCACCGTCTGCGGGTCCTCCACGGGCCGTCCCAGGACCAGCGGCGCCGCGCCCTCCGCCTGCACGCCGAACATCCCGGGCCGTCGGTCCGGCGGCAACGCCTCGCAGAACCCTCGCCAGTACGCAGTGATGTTCCCCGCATTCCCCACGGGCAGCACCACCGCATCGGGGGGGCTGGACAGCTGGTCGAGGATCTCGAAGGCCGCGGTCTTCTGACCCTCCAGGCGGTAGGGGTTGACGGAGTTCACGAGCGCCAGACCCAGCACCTCGCTGGCCTCTCGGACGAGGCCGAGGGCGCGGTCGAAGGAGCACGGGACGCTCGCCACCACCGCGCCGTGCACCCGTGCCTGCGCCAGCTTGCCGGACGCCACCGCGCCCTCCGGCAGCACCACCAGACACGGCAACCCCGCGCGGGCGGCGTACGCGGCCGCAGAGGCCGCGGTGTTGCCCGTGGACGCGCACACCACCGCCCGCGCCCCGGACTCCGCGGCCTTCGCCACCGCCACCACCATGCCGCGGTCCTTGAACGAGCCCGTGGGGTTGGCGCCCTCCCACTTGAAGAACAACTCCACCCCTGGAAGATCACGGGCGAACGCCACGGACGGCACCAGGGGCGTATTCCCCTCCCCCAGGCTCAGCGGAGGCGTGTCGTCGGTCACCGGAAGCCGGTCCGCGAACGCCTGCAGCACGCCCGGCCACGGCCTCATGCGGGCAGCCCCGCGGCAGGGTACGACCCCAAGTGGATCACCCACAGGCAGTGGGCCCGCAGGGCGTCCAGGGCGCGGCGCACCCGGTCTTCCTCCTCGTGGCCTTCGAAGTCCACGTAGAACACGTACTCCCACACGCCCTGGCGTGAGGGCCGGCTCTCCAGCTTGGTCAGGTTCAGCCCTTCGTGAGCGAAGGCGCCGAGCGCCCGGTACAGCGCGCCCGGCCGGTGCGCGGTAGAGAACACCACCGAGGTCTTGCTGGGATCCCGGCGGGGCGCAGGGGTCTGGCCCACGGTGAGGAAGCGCGTGTAGTTCTGCGGGTTCGTCTGGACGTCCTCGGCCAGGACCACCAGGCCGTACAGCTCCGCAGCTCGACGGCTCGCCACGCAAGCGGCGTCCAGGTCTCGGGTCTGGGCCAGCATCTGCGCCGACCCCGCGGTGTCGTAGAACGGCACCACCTCCACGCCCAAACTGCGGAGGAAACGCTCGCACTGCGCCAGGGCCTGGGGGTGGGAGTACACGCGGCGCACGCGGTCCAGGCTGGTGCCCGGCACGCCCAGGAGGCAGTGGGCCACCCGCAGGGTGACTTCCCCCGTGATCCGCACGGTCGGGTGGAACTCCAGCAGGAGGTCGTAGGTCTCGTTGATGCTGCCCGCCTCGGAGTTCTCCACGGGCACCACGCCCGCCTCACACGTGCCGTCGGCGACCGCCTGGAACACCTCCCGCAGCGTACGACGGGGGCTCGTCTGCGCCTCGGGGAAGTGCAGGAGTGCTGCCTCCTCGCTGAAAGCACCCGGCTCGCCCTGGAACGCGACCCGTGGCCCGCTCACGACGCCAGCTCGCGGGCCCTCAGGGTCGCCCGGCGCACCGCCTCCACCAGGGCGCCGCGGACACCGTGCTCCTCGAGGGCTCCCACGCCCGCCATGGTCGTCCCTCCCGGGGAGGTCACCCGGCGACGCAGCTCCGCGGGGTCCTCGCCCGTCTCCCGCAGCATCCGGGCAGCGCCGAACACCGTCTGAACCACCAGGTCGCGCGCCACCTCAGGCGCTAGACCCGCCCGGACGCCGGCCTCGATGAGGCTCTCCACGAGGAAGAACACGTACGCCGGACCGCTCCCGGACAAGCCCGTCACCAGGTCGATGCGCTCCTCCGGGACCTCGACCACGGCGCCTACGGAACCGAACAGCACCCGCGCGAGTTCGGCGTCCCGATCCGAGGCGTGCCGGCCGAGGGCGTACGCGGTGACCCCTTCCCGGACCGCGGACGGCGTGTTGGGCATGGCGCGCACCACCGGAAGGCCCGGGAACGCCTCCTCCAATCGAGCCAGGGTCAGGCCGGCCACTACGGAGAACACTCGATGGTGGGGCCGGACGTGGGGCTGGAGCTGGGACACGGCCTCCGCCACGTCCTTGGGCTTCACCGCGAGCACGAGCACCTCCGCGTGGTCGCAGAGCTGGCGCTTCTCCGGAAACGCGAGCACGCCGTACTGCGCCGCGAGGGACGCGAGCCGGGCGCGGTTCGAGCGGTTGGTGACCGCGATGCGGCCGCCGGGCCACCCCGCGGCGCGCATGCCGCCGACCAGGGCCTCGGCCATGTTGCCGGCGCCCACGAACCCGACCTTGGGCAGCTCCGTTCTTTCCACCACGCCTCCTCGCGAAAACGACTGCGCCTCCGCCCGCAAGGGCGGAGGCGCGCTCCGCGGTACCACCTTGCTTCCGGCCCAGCCAAGAGCCAGACCGGCGCTCCCGTCGCTGTCACGGGCGCACCCGGCGGGCTTCGGGGCACGTGGCCCTTCGTCCCGCGGCTCCGGGGTGGGTAGCCGGGCGCTCCCTGCCGGCGTCTCACCCGCTGCCGGCTCGCTTGGAGGTCGCCGTCCCGGCGGGCCCCTTCCTCGCCGAGTTCGCACCGTTTGTAGCACGCGTCCCACAGCCCCGTCAACTTGGGCCGGGGATGAGGCTGAGTAAAGTTTCGGTAGGCGACCGGGAGGGTTAAAACGAACGAGACCTCACCCGGAGGTTGTCCCTCGTGGGAGGGACCACCTACCCCGAGCTACGGGAGGGTGAGGTCTCGCATGGTGCCTA
>Ga0209276_100886_pt1 | contig 28323 bp, 31 predicted proteins | sample DewCreD2012metaG_3_FD_185473 | JGI IMG/M metagenome (GOLD analysis project Ga0209276, IMG submission 185473) | Hot spring sediment bacterial and archeal communities from British Columbia, Canada, to study Microbial Dark Matter (Phase II) - Dewar... ...
TAACAAGGTAATAGCGAAAGTTTCGTCATCCATTGGAGGCCCTCCTGATCCGTTAGTAATCTGGCAGGTCTTATGGATAGACGAATCCCGCGATCTTGTCAACCCCGATCGAATTCGCAGCACGAGTTTGCAATTATATGCTGTTCGGTGAAAAGCGCAAGCGAATCAATGATTGACAAACCCACCCGCGCGCGGTACAATCTGGCACGAAAGGCGCGATAGACGCGAAAGGCACGAAAGGCACGAAAGGCGCGATAGACGCGAAAGGCACGAAAGGTGCAAAAGGCGCGAAAAATCCTTCGTGTTCCTTCGTGTCCTTCGTGGTTTCACTACCTATGACTCTCTACGGCGGCATTGAGGCGGGCGGTACCAAGTTCGTCTGCGCGGTCGGCACCGGACCCGACGACTTGCGCGCCGAAGCGCGCTTCCCGACAACAACCCCTCAGGAGACTATCCGCCGGGCACTGGACTTCTTCCGGGAACAGCAGGCCCACCTGGGGGAGACACTCCGCGCGGTCGGCATCGCGTCCTTCGGTCCCGTGGATCCCAACCCCGACTCGCAGACCTTCGGCTACATTACCTCCACCCCCAAGCCTGGCTGGCAGAACGTGGACCTGGCGGGAGAGATTCGCCGGGGCCTGAACGTCCCGGTGGGGTTTGATACCGACGTCAACGGCGCCGCGCTGGCGGAGGGGCTCTGGGGCGCGGCTCAGGGACTGGATACGTTCATCTACATCACCGTCGGGACCGGCATCGGGGGCGGCGGAATGGTCGGCGGACGCCTCATCCACGGCATGCTCCACCCCGAAATGGGGCACATCCGCATCCCCCACAACTGGCAGGCCGACCCCTTTGCGGGCACCTGCCCCTACCACGGGGACTGCCTGGAGGGGCTGGCCTGCGGACCGGCCATAGAGGCCCGCTGGGGCGCGCGGCCGGAGGCCCTGCCCCCCGACCACCCGGCGTGGACGCTGGAGGCCCACTATCTGGCCCTGGCCCTGGCCAATTTCATCTGCACCCTCTCACCCCAACGTATCATCCTGGGCGGGGGCGTCATGCGGCAACACCACCTCTTCCCCCGTATCCGGGCCGAGGTGCTGGCACTGCTCAACGGCTACATCCAGGCCCGCCCGATTCTGGACGAAGAGGAGATGCAGGCGTATATCGTCCCGCCCGCGCTGGGGGCCCGGGCCGGTGCCCTGGGCGCCATCGCCCTGGCCCGCCAGGCCGCCGACATCCCGCCTCATTCTGATGCTTACACAAAGACACAAAGACACAATGATTAAATATATTCTTTTTTTATCTTTGTGTCTTTGTGTCTTTGTGTCTCCGTGTGAGGATTTCTGATATGGCACGCTTCCAGTTAGTCTCCGAATTCCAGCCCACAGGCGACCAGCCGGAGGCCATCGCCGCGCTGGTGGAGGGACTCCATCGCGGCCATAAACACCAAACGTTGCTGGGCGCGACGGGGACCGGGAAAACCTATGTGATGGCCAAAGTCATAGAGGCCGTCCAGAGGCCCACCCTGGTCATCTCCCACAACAAGACCCTGGCCGCCCAACTCTACGCCGAGTTCCGCCAGTTCTTCCCCCACAACGCCGTGGAGTACTTCGTCTCCTACTACGACTACTACCAGCCCGAGGCCTACCTCCCCCAGTATGATCTGTACATTGAGAAGGACGCCGACATCAACGAGGAGATTGACCGGTTGCGCCTGGCGGCAATGTCGGCCGTCTTCTCCCGGAGGGACGTCATTATCGTCGCCTCCGTCTCCTGCATCTACGCCATCGGCGACCCCCAGGAGTGGGGACGGGTGACGATGCGGCTGGCGCGGAGCGAACGGCACCGCCGGGAGACTGTCCTCCGCCACCTGGTGAGCATCTACTACGAACGAAACGACATGGAACTGGCCCGTGGCCGCTTCCGGGTGCGCGGCGACACGCTGGAAGTGATGCCCGCCCACAGCGAGACGGCCTACCGCATCAGTTTCTGGGGCGACGAGATTGAGCGCATCGCCGAGATCAACCCCCTCACCGGCGAGTTGCTGATGGACCTGGACGAAGTCCACATCTTCCCCGCCAAAGCGTTCATCACCCCCGACGAGAAACGGGAGAAAGCCCTGGCCGACATTGAGACGGAACTGGAGGAGCGGCTGAAGGAACTGCGCGCCCAGGGGAAACTGCTGGAAGCCCAGCGATTGGAACAGCGCACCCGCTACGATATAGAAATGATCCGCGAAGTCGGCTACTGCGCGGGGATTGAGAACTACTCCCGTCACCTCCAGCAGCGCCCGCCGGGCTCCCCGCCCTGGACCCTGATGGACTACTTTCCCGCCGACTACCTGCTCATCGTGGACGAGTCCCACATGACCATCCCGCAGATTCGGGGGATGTACAACGGCGACCGCAGCCGCAAAGAAACCCTGGTGGAGTACGGTTTCCGTCTCCCCTCCGCGCTGGATAACCGTCCCCTGACCTTTGAGGAATTTGAGGCGCGGGTCAACCAGGTCATCTACACCTCCGCCACCCCCGGCCCGTACGAACTGGAGAAGAGCCAGCAGGTGGTCCAGCAGATCATCCGTCCCACCGGCATCGTGGACCCTGAAATCATCGTCCGACCGGCGAAGGGGCAGGTGGACGACCTGATCGGCCGCATTCGGGAACGGGTGGAGCGAGGGGAACGGGTGCTGGTCACCACCCTCACCAAGCGCATGGCGGAGGACCTCTCCGATTATCTGCGGGAACTGGGCATCAAGGTCCACTACCTCCACAGCGAGGTGCAGACGATAGAGCGGGTGGAGATTCTGCGGGACCTGCGCATGGGCGTCTACGACGTCGTGGTGGGGATCAACCTGCTGCGGGAGGGGCTGGACCTGCCGGAGGTGAGTCTGGTGGCGATTCTGGACGCGGACAAAGAGGGCTTCCTGCGCTCGGATACGGCCCTCATCCAGACCATCGGACGGGCGGCCCGCCACGTCCACGGCGCCGCCGTCCTCTACGCCGACCGGATCACCGACTCCATGAAGCGGGCGATAGAGGAGACGGAGCGCCGTCGGGCCATCCAGATGAAGTACAACCAGGAGCACGGCATCACCCCCGCCACCATCGTCAAAGAAATCCGCGACCTGACCGACCGGGTACGCGCGCAGACGGCCCGCCAGCCCGACCTGCCGGTCACGATGATGCCCCGGGACGACCTGGCGCGGATGATCCGGGAGTTGGAGAAACAAATGAAGAAGGCGGCGGAGGACCTGGAGTTTGAGAAGGCGGCCATGCTGCGGGACCGCATCTTTGAATTGCGGGCGATGCTGGCGGAGAAGGAGGAACGACTCCCGCCATGGGAGCGGGACCGGCGGCTGGCCGCCGGAGAACCATGGTAGGGGCAGGGCTTGCGCCTGCCCTGGCCTTGCGCCTGCCCCAGGGCAACCGCAAAGGTGGGCAACCGCAAGGGTCGCCCCTACCTCCGCACCATCGGCAGATACACACTGGCCCGATGGGGCCGCAGACCCATCGTCAGGCTGACCTCCTGGGTCTCTACCCCTGAATAAACCTCCACCGGCAGCCAGCGGGGGAGCCACCCCGGCGGCGGGGAGGGCCAGCCCTCCGGCACCGCCTCCAGGGCGTAGAGCCCCACTGGCAATGTGGCGGTGAACTCCCACGACGTCCCCACCGTCGGCGTAATGGCATCCGCCCCCGCCGGGTCCAGCAGCCGGAGCGTCGCCGTCAGCACGGGCTCCCCCGCGCCCCGCATCCCGTCCCCGTCCTCGTCCCCGAAGACCGCGTCCACCGTCAGGTGGACGGTGCGCGTCAGGGTGACCGCCGCACAGACCTCCGGTGACCAGTCCCCCCGATTCCCCACCCGGTCCCACGCCCGCGCGCGGAAGCACCAGGTGCCCGTCCGGGGAGCCAGATAGGTGCCGGTGGTCGCGGTGGTCAGTGTCAGCCAGTTCGCCCAGGACCCCGTCCCCTCCCGGACCTGTACGTCGTAGAGCCAGATGCCAGCAGCATCGTCGGCCCCCTCCCAGGAGACGGTGACGGTGGGGGGCAGGGAGACCGTCACAGAACGAACCACGGCGGTGGGCGGGACGGTGTCCGTCTCTATGACCAGATACGGCTCCCCGCCGATGATATAGTCGGATGGAGAGATGCCGTTGTTGGCCGTCGCACCAGGGAGAGTGAGGGTGTAGACACCATTGGACGGGGTAATCGTGCGGGTAATACCCCGCCGGTCCACCAGCGTGGCGGTGGGGAGGGTCGCCGGGTAGGAGAAGACCGTCGTCGTGGGAAGATTGTTCCAGAGGACGCTGATTTTCCCCCGGGGCGTTCCCCAGAAAGTCACCCGCCGCACACCGCCGGAGTGGTTGACGCTGGTCACCATCGTCGGCGAGACCAGGTAGGTGGTCGCTACCTGGAAGGCGACGTAGGCGGGGCGGAGGGTGCGGTCGTCCCGCACCAGGCCAAAGAGTTCGCCCATGCCGTAGTCAATCCCTTCATCGCTACAATCGCCGTCCCGGTTCTTGTCGCAGTAGTCGTCATGGGCGCGGAAGAAGAAGTAGCGGGCAATCCCGGCGGCCCGCGCGTTGGCGTAGGACTGGATCACGTAGGCCGCCGCCTCCTCCTGGGTGGCAGACCAGAGATAAGGGACAGTGGGGGAGATGACGGTGTTGTCGTCCCAGACCGGCGAGCCCGTCTCCGTAAGCCAGATGGGCCGGTCGGGAACAAACTCCCGCATGCCGCTCCGGATGACCTGGGTGACGTCGTAGATGCTGGAAGAGCGGTGGTAGAGGTGGATGGCCATTATGTCAAAGAAGTAGTTGTTCGCGGAGGCTTCGGGGTCGTTCTTCAGAGTTTTCAGCACCTGGCGGTAAAACTCCTCCTGCGTGTTATCTGTTGTGTAATAGGCGATGCCGCCGAAGAGGACGGTGCAATCGGGACAGGCCGCCTTGACCGCCTGGTAGGCTACTTTAAGGAGTCGGGCGTAGTCGGTGGAGGTGCCCGTCCAGAACCAGGAGAGGTCCGGCTCGTTCCAGACCTCCCAGTGTTTGACCGAATCCCGGTAGCGGTAGGCGACCGTATAGACGAAGCGGCCCCAGGTGTTGACGGGGTCGCCGTCGGCGGCGGTCCAGTCGTTCCACTCCTCGTAGAGGCCCCGGGGCGGGGTGGTCATACAGGGGGGAATACCGTTCATCGGGGTGACCGCCGGGTGGAAAACAGGGGCGTGCCGCAGAGAGGGCGAGAGGTCCAGCCGGAGCGATTCGGGTGTGGGGATGCAATTTCCCGTTGCTGCCCAGTTCGGCGTCCAGAGGAAAATGCCCAGGATGTTCATCCCCGCCGCGCGCAGGTCACTCACCAGTTGGTCCTGGGCGGCAAAGTTCCACTGTCCCTCCTTGGGCTCCAGTTGGAGCCAGGAGAAGTCAAAGCGGTCCCAGCGGGAGCCGGCCTGGAGCATCAGGGGGAGAAAGGGGCGGCCCGGCACCTGGCCGAAGGGGTCGGGGTAGAAGGAGTAGCAGGTTCCGGCGAAGCCGTCAGTGCTGGTCACCGGCGGGAGCGGGGTAACCGGGCCGGACTCTCCAGAAACGGGCGGGGGCACCAGGGCAGCCGCCAGAGCCATCACCATTACGAGCATCCACCGGGCGCGCATGTCTCTCCTCCTGTTGATGCAGGGCAACTGCCTCCCCCTGCGTGTCATTGCGAGCGAAGCGAAGCAATCTCAAGTTCCTCCATAGTAACAAGAACATTCGTGGGGCCCGTGAGGGGATTGCTTCGGCGGCTTCGCCGCCTCGCAATGACCATGGGCAGTTAGAGGGCAACTGCGAGCAGTTGCCCTACGTAAGATGATTCTGCTTCCAGTATATCTGCCGGTGAGGGAAAAATCAAGGAGAGACCACAAATCGTAACGGGGATGTAACGATAAGAGGAACAGTCAGAGAGGACCGCGTCTTCACCAGGATGAGAAAACGAGGGCGCGAGCCGCGAATCCGCCCGCCTCCCACACCTCTTGATTATCCGGACTCCCGGTATGCCACGAGTGCCAGCAGGATGCTCAAAACGTAGAGGACAACCAGAGGGATCATCACCAGCCCCATGTTGATGGGGTCGCCGGTGGGCGTCACCAGGGCCGCCAGGAGGGCAATCAGGAAGACCGCCACCCGCCAGTTGCGCAAGAGGTCGCGCGGGCCCACCAGGCGCACCTTCGCCAGGAAGAATATGAACAGGGGCATCTCAAAACTGATGCCCACCCAGAACATCAGGTTGGTCACAAAAGAGATGTAGTTGGCCGGGCGGGGACGGGTGGGGATCGGAGCAAAACCCAGAAGAGCAGGAACTGCCGCGGGGAGCATCACGAAATAAGCAAAGGCAGCACCAGAAATAAAGAGAAGTGTTGCTGCCGGAGCCAGGATATAAATGTAACGCTTTTCGTGGGGATAGAGGCCAGGGGTAACGAATCGCCAGACCTGATAGACGATAACCGGCATTGCCAGAAGGACCCCACCCAGGAGGGCGACCTGCATGAAGACGCCGAGGTTCTCGGTAACCTCAATCGCTTCCAGTTTCTCCAGCCCCCCTACCGGTCGGGCCAGCCATTCCAGCAGTTGGTTGGTAAACAGAGCACTAATGACAAAGCCGACGGCCAGGGCCAGAAGCGCTTTTATCAGCCGTCGGCGGAGTTCCTCAATGTGTTCCAGCAACGATTTCGTCTCGTCGCCCCGCTTTTTCATCCGGCAAAATCATCGGTGGGTTCCGGGACATCAGCCAGGGACGGAAGCCCTTCTGACACCATCTGTTCCTGGAGAGAAGTGATTTCCCGCCGGGTATCCTGGAGGGCCTGGACGGACTGCGTCACATCCTGTAATACTCCCTGGCCTTCCTGTGCAACCTCTTTGAGAGCGGGTTGAAGGGCATCAGCGGTCTCCCGACTCAGCGCCTGGACCTCTTTCATCACATCCCGCTGGACAGCAAGCCACTCCTGCCGGATGCGAGTGGCAAAGCGGCCGGCCTGCTGAACCCATTCCACTGCCCGTTTGGGCCCCACCAGCAGGATGGCCAGCAGGATTAAAAAGACAAACTCCCCCGAGCCAAGGTTCAAAAAATCCATGCCCTTTCCCCCTCGGGGATGGAAGCAGGAGAGCAACCTTTTAAAAAGAAAAACCGATAGCCTCAGGCTTTCGGCTCTTCTTTTGGCTCTTCCGACGCTTCCTGTTTACCCGAGAGCGCTTCCCGGAAGTTGCGAATCCCCTTCCCCAATTCGGCGCCCAGTTTTCCCAGTCGCCCCACTCCGAAAAGTAGGAGCACAATGACCAGGATGATCACCCATTCCCAGCCACGAAGCCAGCCCATGATTCACCTCACAACAAAGAGTTTCAGGGTGTTGGGTGTGAGAGGTGGATTTTGCGGCGGCGGCCAAGGGCCGCCGCCGCAAAACCCCATATTCTCCCCCCTGCCGGGGGCATTCTACCACACAACGGATATTCGGCAAGCGGAAATACGCCTGGAAGCCCGGCGAAGCGCGCGTTTACGGCGCAGCAGGGGTCGGGTCCGCCGAATCCGTCACAACCAGCCGGATTTCTCCTGGCTGTACCATGCCGCCGTACCGCCGCGCCCACTCCTCCAGATAATCCGGAGACGAGACGTGCTGAAGTTCTTGCTCCAGTTGCTGCTGCCGGTTCTGCTCATACTGAATCTGGGCCTGGAGTTCCGCTTCGGTCGCCAGAAGATTGCGCAGATAGGCAATCTGCCTCCAGATGCCGCGACCAACCAGCCCGGCCACCGCCAGAACGACCAGGATAGCCCCCAGAATCAGCCACCGTTGCATCCCGCTGCTCCTCCCGGTCACTTGGCTCCTTTCTGACCTCTACTGGTGCGGCCTTCGTGTCCTTCGTGGTTTTTATACACCAAAATCCGTGATTGTCAACTCGCTAAGGGTGACCAAACCGCCGGAGCAGAATTTCCTCCAGCGTCGGCCGGCCGATAACCTGCAGTTCGTAGCGGACCCGATCCACCGGATACCGCACTTTCAGCAGACGGCGGATGTCCACGGGGGTCGCTGCCAGGACCAGGTCGCATGGCGTGGCGTTGATGGTCTCCTCCAGGTCGCGAATCTGCTCGTCGCCGTAGCCCATGGCCGGCAGGAGCGGCCCGATGTGCGGGTACTTCCGGAAGGTCTCGGCGATGGAGCGGACGGCGTAGGGGCGCGGGTCCACCAGTTCGGCAGCACCGAAGCGGCGGGCGGCTGTCACACCGGCACCGTAGGCCATTTCGCCGTGGGTCAATGTGGGTCCGTCCTCTATCACCAGCACCCGCCGGCCCTGGATGGCCTCCGGGTCCTCCACAAAAATGGGCGACGCGGCCTCCACCACAATGGCCTGGGGATTCACCTCCTGGATATTCCGCCGCACCTGGGCGATGCCGTCCGGATCGGCCGTATCCACCTTGTTGATGACCACCACATCGGCGGCCCGCAGGTTGGCCTCCCCGGGGTGATAGCGGACCTCGTGCCCGGGCCGGTGGGGGTCGGCGACGACGATGTGCAGGTCCGGACGGAAGAAGGGCAGATCATTGTTGCCGCCGTCCCATACGATGATGTCCGCCTCCTCCTCGGCCTGCCGCAGGATACGCTCGTAGTCCACGCCAGCATAGACAATCACCCCCCGTTCTATGTGGGGCTCATACTCCTCCCGTTCCTCAATGGTGCAGCGGTAACGGTCCAGGTCCTCGTAGGTGGCAAAGCGCTGGACAACCTGGGCGGTCAGGTCACCGTAGGGCATGGGGTGGCGGACGACGACGACCCGGTGGCCCATCCGCCGCAGCACATCGCAGACGTGACGGGTGGTCTGGCTTTTGCCGCTGCCGGTCCGCACCGCGCAGACCGCAACCACCGGCTTGCGGCTGCTCAGCATCGTGGAGCCGGTCCCCATCAGGCGGAAATCGGCGCCCGCTACCAGCGCCTGGGATGCCTTGTGCATCACGTACTCATGGGAGACGTCCGAGTAAGCAAAGACCACCTGGTCCACCTGATACCGGCGGACCAGTTCGGTCAGTTCCTCTTCAGGGTAGATGGGAATCCCTTCAGGGTACAGGTGCCCTGCCAGTTCGGGCGGGTAGCGACGTCCCTCAATATTGGGAATCTGGGTCGCCGTAAAAGCGACAACCTGATAGTCGGGATGATCGCGAAAGTAGACGTTGAAGTTGTGGAAATCGCGCCCGGCGGCGCCCATAATGATGACTCGTTTCGGCATGCAATCTCTCCTTATCTCTGATGTTGTTTCGGTCGGTTCGGAGGTGGGGAACTCTCCTGAATCCGACGGGCGATTTCTTTCCTCAACGGTGCCAATGCTCCCAGTACACCGTTGACGAAGCGGGGGGTACTATCGGAGCCGAACGTCTTGCCCAGTTCTATTGCTTCATTAATAGCCACTTTGATGGGGGTCCGGCTGTCCTGGGCAAGTTCATAGAGGGCCATACGGAGGATGTTGCGGTCCACAATGGCCACCTGCTCCAGCGGCCATTCGGGAGCCTGTTTCTGGATATAGGCATCCAGAACGGCCCGATGCTGGAGGACGCCGTAGATGAGCCAGCGAGCGAACTTCACCGCTGGTTCGGGCAGCGGAGTCTCCTCCAGACGATACCGGAGCACCTGGGCCGGGGAGTGATGGGTGCAGTCTATTTCGTAAAGAGCCTGCAGAGCGACGGTGCGCGCGAGTCGGCGAACCTTCACCGCTCCTCCCAAGAAATGGGCAGGGGTAGGGGCAACCCTTGCGGTTGCCCACCCTTGCGGCCGCCCTGGGCAGGGGCAAGCCCTGCCCCTACCTTATCGGGACGCGGGGACCACGTCCTCAATGTAAACGTTGACGGCTTCTACATCCAGCCCGACCATCTCCTGGATGGCCCGGGTGACCTCGGCCTGGACCTGACGCCCCAGGGCCAACATATTGTAGCCGGATTCCACCACCAGGTAGAGGTCCACCAGAACAGACCCGTCTTGAAGGGTGATCCGCACGCCCTCCTTCCCTCCCAGGAGCCGCGATCGGGGGACCGGGGCGATGCGGGCCACGCCCGGAACGGCCAGCGCGGTCAGGCGGGCAATGGTCTCCAGGACCTCAGGGTCCACAGTGATGCGGCCAAGAGCCGGAACTTCCTCCACGATACGCCTCCATTGAGCAGCACTCCTGCTTTTATCCAGACATCACCAGTCCGCCGTCTACGGGCAGGACGGCGCCGGTGATAAAGGACGCCTCATCGGAAGCCAGGAAAGCCACTGCATACGCGACGTCCTCTGGGCGCCCCACCCGCCCCAGCGGGGTCCGTCGGATGCCTTCCTGTTGCAGGTCTTCGGGCAGGCCAGCCGTCAGGTCGGTCAGGATGAATCCGGGTGCGACAACGTTCACGGTGATGCCGCGCGGGCCCAGTTCTTTCGCCAGACTCTTGGTGAAGCCAATGACGCCCGCTTTGGCAGCAGCGTAGTTGGTCTGGCCGCCCTGCCCGGCGATGCCGACGACCGAGGAGATGTTGATGATGCGCCCAGAGCGCTGACGGACCATCGGGCGGGCAGCCGCCTTGCAGGTATGGAACAGACCGGTCAGGTCCACCCGCAGCACCGTCTCCCAATCCTCCTGGCTCATCATCAGAATGAGGCGGTCCCGGGTGACGCCGGCGTTGTTGACCAGGATGTCTATCCGGCCATAAGTATCCAGGGTAGCCTGGATGAGGGCCTGGGCCTGGGCCGCGTCGGAGACATCGGCCTGGACGGCGATGGCCTCTCCGCCTTCGGCGCGGATAGCGGCGACGACCTCTTCCGCCGCATCGGCATTCTGGTGGTAGTTAACGATGACCCGGGCGCCCCGGCGGGCCAGTTCCACCGCGATGGCCCGCCCGATACCCCGGGAGGCCCCGGTAACCACGGCGACTTTTCCGTCCAGTGAGTGGGTCACCTTCCCTCCTGCACTACAGGTTTCGGTATGCTTCTCCGCGCGGCGCAATCTTTACGAGAAGACCAGTTCGGCGCGGATTTCCCGCCAGGGACGGGCGGCCCCGGTCTGCCGGTAAGATTCGTAGGCGCTGATCGCGTCCAGGGTGTCTCGGAGGTCTTCCAGTTCGGCCAGCAGGCTGTTCCACGTCTCTGGCTCCACCATCACGGCTGCGGCGATGTCATCGCGCGTCAGGACCACAGGGCCTTTCCGAAGATGCTCCAGAATTGTCAGCATCCGGGTTTGCAATTCTCGCAGCGGGACAATTTCCGGCACCATCCCCACAGGCATAGGACTACCTCCTCGTTTTCATCGGCCTTTTCCAGGGATACCGCCGCATTCTTACACTCCCAGGACCTGAGCAACGGTCAGGCCGTGGATGGAGGCGTCAATCCGGCGCAGGAGGCCGGTGAGGACGTCCCCCGGGCCCACTTCCACAAAGCGAGCAGCGCCCCGGCGAATCATCTGCCGTACGGAACCCTGCCAGCGGACCGGAGAGGTCAGTTGGCGGACCAGGGCCTCCCGGATAGACTCCGGTTCCTCCAGCACATCGGCGGTGGCGTTGGCGATGAAGGGGACGCGGGGCCGTCGCAGGGGAACTCTTTCCAGCGTGTGCCGGAAGGCGGCGGCGGCTTCGGCCATCAGCGGGGAATGGGCCGCGATGCTCACGGCCAGCCGGACCACCCGTCGGGCTCCGGCGGCCTGCATGGCCTCCATCCCGGCCGTCAGCGCCGCCTCGTCCCCTGAGATGACAACCTGACCCGGGCAGTTGTCGTTGGCAACGCCCACGTAGCCACCGGTCTCCTGCGAGACGCGCTCACAGATGGCCGCGACCTCTTCTGCATCCAGCCCCAGGATAGCGGCCATGCCGCCAGGTCGGCGAGCCCCGGCCTCTTTCATCAGCCGTCCCCGTTCCTGCACCAGTAGCAGCGCATCCTCAAACGTCAGCGCGTGGGCCGACACCAGCGCGGTGAATTCCCCCAGGCTGTGCCCGGCAACGCAGGCAGGGCTCTCCCCCATCCCTTCCAGCACCCGCAGGGCGGCAACGCTGGCGGTCAGGATGGCCGGCTGAGCATTGGCGGTGTCGTTCAACGCCTCTGCTGGTCCCTCAAAGCAGAGACGGGAGAGGGGAAAGCCCAGGACCTCGTCGGCGCGGGCGAAAATCCGGGCCGCAACGGGGAACCGTTCCACCAACTCTTTCCCCATCCCCACCCGCTGGGACCCCTGTCCGGGGAACTGGAAAGCAGGCTGGTTATTCATCACAAAACTAAAAACACCCATCGGCGGCTGAAGGCGCGCCGAATGGCTGCTGTTTTGGGGCTACTTCTTGCTCTTCTTTTCTTTGTCCTTAGGGGTAAACACCTGGTGGCCCCGATAGGTGCCACAATTGGGGCAGGCATGGTACGGCAACATCGGCTCCTTGCACTTCGGGCAAATGAGCAGTGAAGGCAGGGTCAGGGCCAGATGGCTGCGCCTCCGATCCCGCCGCCCTTTAGATGTTTTCCGTTTGGGAACTGGTGGCATTCTATCACTCCTTCTATGCGAGATTTCCGGCAAAACAAGTGGTGTTATTATAGGTTGAAGCGGCAAACCTGTCAAGGCGACGCGTTCTGCTGGGTGTGTCCCAAAGTTGTAGGACAACTGCGAGCAGTTGTCCAACGCGGCCAGGCCCGACGAAGTTGGGACACACCCCGTTCTGCTTTGCAAAAACGGCAAATTGGTGTTATACTTTTGCCTGTCAGGAGAAATTGTACCGGGCCGCAATTTGCCCGGGTCATGGGTGACGTTATTCCCCATCACTTCTACGAAGGGAGGTGAAGCCTTCTATGCCGTCAGATCGCAAGTGGCGCAAGAAGAAGATGGCCAAGCACAAGCATCGCAAGTTGTTAAAGAAGACTCGCTGGCAACGACGAGAGAAGAAATAGCAGGACATTAGGAAAACAAGGGAAGGATGGAGCGAATCGCGATCGGCGCCGATCATGCCGGGTATGCCCTGAAGGAGGAAATCGTTCGCTTCCTGCAGGCGTCCGGTTACCCGGTAGAGGATGTGGGGACTCACGGCGAGGAATCGGTGGATTACCCCGATTACGCCATACGAGTGGCCCGCGCGGTGGCAACAGGCCAGGCTGACCTGGGTATCCTGATCTGCGGAACCGGGATTGGGATGAGCATCACGGCCAACAAGGTGAAGGGAATCCGGGCAGCCGTCGCCACCGACGGGTATATGGCCCGGATGGCACGGGAGCATAACAACGCCAACATCCTCTGCCTGGGCGGGCGGGTGCTGGGGGCCGGTTCGGCGCTGGACATCGTGCAGGTATTTCTGCAAAGCCGCTTTGCTGGCGGGCGCCATGCCGGCCGGGTGAGCAAAATCCAGGCCCTGGAGCAAGCCAGCACAGTCTGACCTTCCTTCCTGCCAGAAGCTGGGAAAACTCGCGGGCGGATTGCCCTTTTGCGGCAGCGGCCTCCGGCCGCTGCCGCAAAGGTAAACCCCCAGCCCTCTTCCCTTTCCACATCAGGAGCAAAGATGCGCAAGGGAACCGTACTTCTGGGCCTGATCCTGATTCTGGTCGGCACATACTCTCTGCTGGGAGTCCTGTACTCTCAGCTTCCCGGCCTGGATCGCCTGTGGCCGGTCGCCGTGATTGCGGGCGGGATTACCCTCCTGGTTACGTACTGCCGAACCCCCCAACGGGAGACAGCCCGGGTCTTCTGGGGAGTCGCCCTGACTCTGAGCGGCCTCCTCCTCTTCCTCATCACCATGACCGACCAAAACTACGCAGTCCTGCAGACCTGGTGGCCCGCCTTTGTCGCCATCGCCGGGATTTCGTTCCTGGCAATGTGGATTGCCGAAGGGTTTCGGGATTGGGGCGTCCTCTTTCTAGCCATCGTGAGCCTCATCTTCGGCGGGGTGTACATCGCCGTCAACCTTCATCTCTTCGGGCCCAACACCATGCAGGAAATCGGCCGCTTATGGCCGGCATTGCTCATAATCACCGGCCTGATTCTGCTCCTCCGGGGCACACTGGGTGGAAAACGGACGGAAAAATAGCCGGGTGCCCGTCATCGGGATAGACGCCAGCCGCGCAGTCTCCCCTCAGCCAACGGGGACGGAGACGTATTCCCTCCGCCTGATCCAGGCCCTGCTCTCTCTGAACCCTCCCTGGAGCATCCGCCTCTACTTCCGACAGACACCACCAGGAAGCCTGTTCCCGCAGGCAGACCTCCGCGTCATCCCCTTTCCGCGCCTCTGGACCCATATCCGGCTATCCTGGGAGATGGCCCGCCGCCCGCCGGACTTACTATTCGTCCCCGCTCATGTCCTGCCGCCCATTCACCCCCGCCGAAGCCTGGTGACGGTCCACGACCTGGGCTACCGGTACTTCCCCCGGGCCCATACCCGGTTTCAACGGGCCTATCTGGACCTCTCCACCCGCTGGAACGCCCGGGCCGCCGCCCACATCCTGGCCGACTCGGAGGCCACCCGGGCCGACCTGGTCCGAATCTACGGGACTCCCCCGGCGAAGGTGACCGTCGCCTATCCCGGCTACGACGAGTCCATGGCCCCCGTGCGCGATCCGGCTGTCCTGAACACCGTCCGGGAGCGCTATGGCATCCCCGGGGAGTATTTCCTGTACCTGGGGACGCTGCAGCCCCGCAAGAACCTGGCCCGCCTGGTACTGGCCTTCTCCCGTCTCCCCACCCAGGCTGTCTTGGTCCTGGCAGGTCAAAAAGGGTGGCTCGCCGATGACCTCTTCGCCCTGATCCGCCGTCTGGGGCTGGAAGGACGGATCCTCTGCCCGGGGTACGTCCGTCCCGAAGACCGGGCACCACTGCTCAGCGGCGCACTGGCCTTTGTGTTCCCCTCCCTCTATGAAGGGTTCGGCCTGCCGGTCCTGGAGGCGCAGGCATGCGGATGCCCCGTCATCTGTTCCAGTACGTCCAGCCTGCCAGAGGTGGCCGGAGATGCCGCCCTCCAGGTCCACCCCGAAGATGTCGCCGCGCTGTCCGACGCGATGGCCCGACTGGAGAACGACCCGGACCTGCGCCGGGAACTGGTGGAGCGGGGCTTTGTCAACCTGCGCCGATTCTCCTGGGAACAGTGCGCCCGCACCGTCCTGGGAGTGATGGAGAGACTGCTGGGAGGGGCCTGATGCCGCGTTCCCCGACCCTCCGCATCCTGGGCATCCCGATCCACGACGTCACCCTGGAGGAGGCGGTGGAACAGGCGGCCGCGTGGGTGAAGGAAGGCAGTGCCCACCAGATGGCGACCGTCAACCCGGAATTCGTGATGGCGGCGCGACGGGACCCGGCCTTCCGGGCTGTGCTGGAGCGAGCGGACCTCTGCCTGCCCGATGGGGTTGGCATCACCCTGGCGGCCCGCTATCTGGGCCGTCCCCTGCGGGAGCGAGTGGCCGGTGTAGATTTGGTGGAAGCACTGGCCGCCCGAGCGGCCCAGGATGGGTGGCGGGTCTTTTTCCTCGGCGCCGCCCCCGGCGTGGCGGACCGGGCTGCCTCTATCCTGGCGGCCCGCTACCCCGGTCTGACCGTCGCCGGGACCTACGCGGGCAGCCCCCGGCGGGAAGAAGAAGAGGACATCGTCCAACAGGTACGGGAGGCTGGAGCGGACGTCCTCCTGGTGGCCTACGGCGCTCCGGCGCAGGACCTGTGGCTGGCCCGCAACCTGGCCCGGACCGGAGCGAAAGTAGGAGTCGGAGTGGGTGGGGCCTTTGATTACATCGCGGGCGTCGTCCCCCGCGCGCCCCGCTGGATGCGCCAGGTCGGGTTGGAGTGGCTGCACCGATTGCTCCATCAACCCTGGCGCTGGCGCCGCCAGCGGGTGCTCCCCCTGTATGCACTTCTTGTCCTGCTCTCTAAAGTCACCCGATGAAAGGTCGGGCTTATCTCAGGGGGCGCTTTTCCGCCTCAGAGCCGACTAAAGTCGCCCGCTATAGGCCTTCGGCCATGAGGTCGGCCTTCGCCGACCCTGGGAAAAAGCGTCGGCGCAGACCGACGCCCGGCGCGAAAGCGCACAGAAAGGCCAATTTCCAATCGGCGCAGGGGTGACAGAGAGCCGTCCGCCAAAGTTAGCGCCTATGCCCCTTACCCCTCCCATCTCCCGCTCGCTTTCAACAGCGGGAGACAGGAATCTTTTGACACCAGCGCAATCCTGTGGCATAATGAAGCCAGATACCACTTACCCATCCACCTTCACTGGAAAAGGAGGAACCCATGGCCTTCAAATTCCCATCGGACGAGTGGATCAAGGAACTGGCCCGCCAACTGAACGCCAGCGAGGCCTACGAGAAGTCGGCGAAGGACTGGGAAGGGGACTTCATCTTCGTGGTGGAGCCGGACGAGGCCTACCCGAACACCGCCTACCTCTTCCTGGGCCTCTACCACGGCAAGAGCACCGACGCCGCGATGATCGGCAGCGAGACGGAGCGCCCGGCGGGGTTCGTCATCCGGGCCCCCTTCAGCACCTGGCGGCAGGTCATTGAGGGGAAACTGGACCCCATCCAGGGGATGATGACCAAGAAACTGAAACTCCAGGGCAACATGATGAAGGTCATGCGCTACCCCAAGGCGGCCAAAGAGATTGTCTCCTGCTGCGCGCTGGTGCCGACCGACTGGGGATAGACACGCCATTCTGGAGGGAACATGGCTGTTATCCGACCATTTCGCGGAGTCCGGTATAATCTGCAGCGAATCGGCGACCTCTCCAGCGTCGTCACCCAACCCTACGACCGCATCCACGACGCGGAGCAGGCCCGGTACTACGAACTGAGCCCCTACAACTTCGTCCGCATCATTCTGGGGAAACGTACCCCCCACGACACCGAGACGGACAACGTCTACACCCGCGCCCGCTGCTACGGCCAGACCTGGCTGACGGAGGGGATTCTGGTGCGGGATGAGCGCCCCTGCCTCTACGTTCTGGAACAGACCTTTACCACGCCCGACGGGCAGACCCGCACCCGTCGCGGCCTGGCGGCGGCCCTCCAACTGACCCCCTTTGAGGAAGGGACCATCCTCCCCCACGAGCGCACCCTCAGCGGCCCCAAAGTGGACCGTCTCAATCTGACCCGCGCCACGGCGTTTGCCTGGGAGCACATTTTCATCCTCTACCCGGATGAGAGCAACAGGGTCAACGGCATCCTGCAACCGTACCTGGAGGCCCATCCGCCCGTGGTAGCCCGCGAGATGGTCATTGAGACCGCCGTGGAGCAGCGGTTCTGGGCGGTGAACGACCCCGCCGTCATCGGCGCGGTGGTGGAGGAGATGGCCCCGAAGCGGAACCTCATCATCGCCGACGGACACCACCGCTACGAGACGATGCTCAATTATCGGGAGGAAATGCGCCGCCAGTACCCGGATGCCCCCGCCGATGCCGCCTTCAACTTCACCCTGGTCACCCTGGTCAGCATGAGCGACCCCGGACTGGTCATCCTCCCCACCCACCGGCTGGTCCACTCCTACGGGCGGATGAGCGGGAAGGAGGCGCTGGAGCGGGCCCGGGAGTACTTTGATGTGATGCCCGTGGCCGACCGGGCGGCCATGGAGCAGGCGCTGCGGGAGGCGGAGCCCCTCCACCCCCGCTTCGGCTTCTACGACGGCGCCTACGCGGTGCTGACCCTGCGCGATCCGTCGGTCCTGGAGCGCATCCTCCCCGACCGCGCCCCCGACTGGCGGCTGCTGGACGTCAGTGTCCTGCACGAACTCTTCATTGAGCGGGTGCTGGGAATTGACAAAGGGGCCGTGGAGCGGAAGGAGAATCTGGACTATCTGCGGGACCCCAACCCGGGCTACCGGGCAGTGGACGAAGGGAAAGCCGAGTTCCTGATTGTGATGAACCCGACGCGGATGGAGCAGGTGCGCGCCTGCACCGCGGCCGGGGAGAAGATGCCTCAGAAATCCACCGACTTCTACCCCAAGGTCATCAGCGGGCTGGTGATGATGCCTATTGGGGTAGAGGAGCGAGTATAGACCTTGCGGCGGCAAACGTGCCAGGCACTTTCGGAAGTGCCTGGCACGTTTATCATCATTTCCGCCCCGAGCGGAGAATGGAGATCACCAGCCCCAGCCCCAGTAAACTGGCCAGAGCAAAACCCAGAATGACCAGCGCGGTAATGAGGCCGCCCCGCTCCGCCAGATAAAAGGCCGGCACCAGCAGCGCCAGCCCCACAATCAGCGATGCCAGCAGAATACTGAGGGCCAGCCGGTTCGCCAGCCGGTCCAGATAGACCAGTGCCCGCCCCAACTCCTGATGCCGCAGGCTGACCTCTAACTCCCCCCGCTCCGCCCGGGTCAGCAACTGCATGCCGGTCCGGGGGAGCATATCCAGCAACTGCGCCCAGTCCCCCATCCCACGAATCAGCGAGGGCACCCAGGCACGCGGGGAGGCCATCTCCCGCATGAACCGCTGAACATAGGGCCGGGAGACGGCGAACATATCAAAGTCCGGCACCAGTTTCAGCCCCACCCCCTCCATCATCCCCAGCGTCTTGCCCAGGAGCCAGAGTTCGGAGGGAAGACGCAGATGGTGGCGGAAGGCGATGGGCATCGCCTCCTCCACCACGTCCCGCGCCCGGATGGCCTTCAGCGGCAGACCAGCGTATTTGCGCAGCAGGCGCCCGATGTCATGCTGCAGCCCCATCCGGTCCACCGCCCCGCCCACCACCCCCATCCGGACCAACTGGTCCACCACCGCCTCCTCGTCCAACTGGACCGCCGCGATGTAGAGGCGAACCAGGTCAGTGCGGGTGCGGCGGCTGAGGTACCCCACCATCCCGAAATCCATCGCCCCAATCACCTCGCCGGGCATGACGAAGAAGTTGCCCGGATGGGGGTCGGCGTGAAAGAAGCCGTCCTCCAGGACCTCTTTGATGACCATCCGGGCCGCGTGGAGGCCGATGCGGTAGCGGTCGTATCCGGCCGCGTCCAGCGCGGCGATGTCGTCTATCTTGATGCCGTGAATCCGCTCCAGCACCAGCACCCGGCGGGTAGTGTACTCCCAGTAGACTTTCGGGATGTAAAGGTACGGCTCGTCGGCGAAATTGGCCCGGAAACGGTCGGCGTTGTGTCCCTCGCGGTAGAAATCCAGTTCCGCCCGCAGGGTGGCGGCGAATTCCTCCACGATGCCCGGCAGGTCGTATAGTTCTCCCAGGGGAGTACGCGTCTGCAGAAGGCGCGCCACGTCCGCCAGAATGTCCAGGTCCACGTTAATGGTCGCCTCTATGTTGGGGCGCTGGATTTTGACGACGACCTCCGACCCATCGGGGAGAGTGGCGGCGTGAACCTGGGCCAGCGACGCGGCGGCAATGGGTTCGGGGTCCAGAGTGGCAAATACCTCCTCCACCGGCGCGCCCAGTTCGGCCTCCAGTTGGGCACGCACCGGCTCCCAGGGCTCCGGGGGGACTGTATCCTGGAGTCTGGCCAGTTCGGCGATATAGGCGGGCGGGAGGAGGTCAGGGCGGGTGCTCAGCACCTGTCCCAGTTTGACGAAGGTGGGGCCCAATTCCTCCAGCGCCATCCGCAGTCGCTGGGGGGCGCCCAGAGCAGGGCGTCGGCGCAGAGGGCGGGCCAGGGGGAAAACCGGGGCAGCGCCCAGCAGGTCCAGCAGTTCACCAAAGCCATGGCGCGCCAGAATCTGGGCAATCTGCTGGAAGCGCCGCAGGTGGCGCACGCCCCGAATCGCCAGGATGGACATCTCAATTCACCGCTGGGGGCGGCACAGGACAACTGTGAGCAGTTGTCCTACAGCAGTTCCTTCAGGCGGGGGAGGGCGGCGCGGGCGGCCTCCTCTCCCGCCGCGATGACCTCCGCCGCGCGGGTCAGGCCGGTGAGGACAGTGATGCCTGCGGGGATGGCGGGGCGGATCAGCAGGTCGGGGCGGGCCTCTTCCAGACTCCGCCGGTTCACGTCCCGCATCATCACCGCCAGCGACCGCCAGAGGACGTCCGCCATCTCCGCCAGACTGTCCGGGATGAAGGGGCGGCGCTTCAGTTCCTCCGTCAGAGAGACCAGAGAGGTCTCGTCGGTGGAGATGTCCACCGCGACCACCCGCTCCGCGCCCATCCGACGCGCCACGTCGGCGGGGAGGTTGTCCAGAAGGCCGCCGTCCACCAGGAGTTGACCGTCCCGCTCCACCGGGCCGATCAGCCCTGGGAGAGCCGTCGTCGCCCGCACGGCATCTACCACACGGCCTTCGTTCAGCACCACTTTCTGACCGCTGTTCAGGTCCACCGCGACGACGGCCAGGGGTATGCGCAGTTTGTCAAACGTGAGGTCATCCAGGAAGGTTTCCAGGTATTCCGCCACTTTCTGGGCAGAAAGGATGCCGCGAAAGGGAAGGGCCCGGTTGAGGAAGGGAAGCAGGCGACGGGGTGAGGCCATCCGCAGCGCTTCCTCCTCCATCTGCTGCGGAGAGACGCCGGCCGCGTAAAGGGCACCGATAAGACCCCCGGCGCTGGTCCCGGTGACGGCGTAGATGGGAATTTCGGCCTCCTCCAGCACCTTCAGCACGCCGATATGGGCCAGCCCGCGCACGCCGCCACCGCTGAGCGCCAGGCCGATTTTTCGCGGCCCGCGCCGCCGGAATACAGGCAGGGATCGGAGTCTCTGTAGCACAGAACTTATCCTGTAATGCGGGTCCGGGCTCAATCCTGCGCCGCCGATTCCTGTGCCGCTTTCCGCCCCCGGGTCCGAGAGAGTTCCTCCACCCGCGCGGCCAGTTCGTCCACCCTACGCTTCAGGTCCTCCACGTCCTGGCGGGAGGGTGGTGCCCAGCGGGCCATTTCCTCCCGGATCATCTTCCGCAGGGCCTCCCGCTCCTCCTCCCCCCGGGCGACCAGTCGCTCCACCACTTTGGGGGCCTCCTCGGCGCGGACCTCGCCCTCCTCCACCAGTTTATCCACGAACTGGACGACCTTTTCGCGGGTGACGGTGAGCAGTCCCAGACCAAAGAGCAGGCTTCGTTCCAGCCATCGGGTCACCATTTCCCACCTCCTCAACGATTAGAAGCAAGAAGCAAGAGACAAGAAAATCCTGCATCCTGCATCTTACATCCTGCATCCCGCATCCTTTGCAGTAAAGATTATACCCCACAATCACCGTTCAGTCCAGCCGTCGGCTCACCCGGCGCACGGCCCCCACCAGAATGATCGCCGCCAGAAGGGCCAGGGCCAGCCCGTGGAGCCCCAGGTCGCCCAGCCCTGCGCCCTTCAGCATAACCGCCCGGATGACCGTCAGGTAGTGGTACATCGGCACCACCCGGGAGATCATACCCAGCGTCGGCGAGAGATTCTTCACCGGCACCAGGTAGCCCGAAAAGGTAAGGTCTATCATCGCCATGATGAACACAAAGAGGATGGCTTGCTGCTGGGTCCGGGAGATGGAGGAGATGATAACGCCCCAGCCGATTTCTGCCAGCAGGAACGGCACCGTCAGCGCCAGGAGGAGAAGGAAGGAGCCCCGCATCGGCACGTGGAAGCCGAAGCGGGCGACAGCGACCAGGAACAGAAAGTTGACCAGCCCGATGAGGAACGCCGGGATGGCTTTCCCCAGGACGGTTTCCGTCCGGCTCAGCGGGGTGACGATGAGGGCCTCCAGCGTGCCCAATTCCCGCTCCCGCGCCAGCCCCAGCGAGGCGATAATCAAGGTGATCTGATACACGATGAAGCCGACCTGGGCCGGAATGGTGAACTGCCGGACATCGTAGGTCGGGTTGTAATAGGTCACCACGCGCAGGTCCACCGCCGGGTCGGTGCGGATGCCCCACTCTGCCAGACGCCGTCGGGTGTAATCAGCGAAGACGGTCTCCACCGCGCTCTGAACGATGCCTGCCACCGTGTCACTGGAGCCATCCACCACTACCCGCACAGTGGCCGTCCGCGTCGGGTCGGAGAGGTCCGCAGCGAAGCCCAAAGGGAATATGATGCCCACCCGGGCCGTCCCCCGCTCCAGTTCCTCCCCCAGCGCCCGCTCATCTTCCACAAACCGGGTAACCGCCAGTTCCTCCCGGTTGCCCAGGAGGACCGTCAGTTCGCGGGTGATGGCAGAGCGGTCCAGGTCCAGAATCACCACCGGCTGCTCCTTGATGCCCCGCCCGGTGGCCCGCGCCAGCAGGACCAACTGGAGCATCGGCAGGACAAACAGGAAGGTCGTCAGCAGCCAATCCCGGGCCAGTTGCAGCAGTTCCTTCCAGACCAGATTACCGATTCGGGCGGTCATATCAAAATTTGGCCACGAATTGCACGAATTTTCACGAAAATTCGTGGCCCCATTCGTGCAATTCGTGTATTCGTGTATTCGTGGCCCCATTCGTGCAATTCGTGTATTCGTGTATTCGTGGCCCCATTCGTGCAATTCGTGTATTCGTGTATTCGTGGCCCCATTCGTGTTTACAGCCGCTTGCGAAACAGGAGCAAACTGAGAAGCAGTCCCCCCACCCCCATCGCCAGCAGGAGCAGGATGTGGGTCTGCAGGGAGGCCGGCCCCACGCCCTTCAGAAACACCCCCCGGCTGATGGCGACAAAGTGAGTCGTCGGCAAGGCATAGGATACCAGCGTGGAGAGAACGTTGTGGGTGTCCACCGGCAGAATCAGGCCGGCGATAAAGAAACTGGGCACGAAGAAGACCGTCAACACCAACAGCATGGCCGTCTGCTGGTTGTGAACAAAGTTGGCGATGATCAGGCTAAACCCCATTTCGGCCAGAAAATAGACCGCGCTCAGGGCCAGGTAGAGAGAAAAGTCGCCCCGGAAGGGGACGCGGAAGTAGAGGACGGCGACCAGCCAGACCGGCAGGACCCCCAGTATCCCGCAGGCCAGGTATGCCCCCAGTTTGCCCAGCAGATACTCCACCCCCCGGACCGGCGTGGCGATGAGACTTTCAAAGGAGCCGACCTCTTTCTCCCGCGTCAGCGCCAGGGCGAGAGCCATCGCGGGCATGGAGAGGACAATGGCCGCCAGCCCCGGCACCATGCTGACCAGCGATTTCAGTGCCGGGTTGTACCAGGCCTCGGAGCGAACGTCTATGAGGAGAGACGTCGGTGCCCCAGCCCCCATCCTCTCCGACGCAAACGCCGTTGCCCGCTGGCTGAGGGAAAAGACGGCCTGAATGGCGGCGATGGGGTCGCTCCCGTCCACCACTGCCTCCACCGGGGCGGGCCCTCCCGCTTCCAGTTGACGGGCAAACCCATTGGGGATCACCAGTCCGCAATCCACCCGTCCCGCCCGCAATAACTGCTCCAATTCAGAGTACGAGGCCACCCACGCCTGCACCTGGAACTCCTCATCGGCGGTCAGGGTGGCAATCATCTGGCGGGAGAGCAGGCTCCGGTCCAGGTCCCACACTGCGACCTCTAACTGCTGGACGTCCAGGACGAAGAGGTGGGCCAGCAGGAGCAGGAGGAACGCCGGGGAAACGGTGACCAGAAAGAACAGCCGGAGGTCCCGAAAGATGTGGCGGAATTCCTTGCGGAGAATAGCGAGGGTCCGGCGAGGGGACATACCGGTTTGCGCGGGTCAGACACCGGGCACGTTCAAAATGCCGGGCATCCGCGAACCATGCTATTTTCCAATGGGATTACCCAGACCGATAATCTGCCGGATAGCCGTCAGAATGCCCAGGCCGACCCGAATGGCCTCGCCGGGAGGAATAGCGGGGAGGCGCTCCCGTCCGGATTCGTCCACCTGGATGGGAGCGGAACGCAGATAGAGATAGGCCACACCGACGCCCAGGAGGGCACCGATGATGCCTCCGAGCAGCAAAACCCGGGTTCGCAGGTTCACATCCACCTCCTGGAATCTCTGAAAATAGGACACGGATCAACACGGGTTTCACGGGTCGGCACGGATAAAAACCCGTGAAAATCCGTATCATCCGTGCCCATCCGTGTCCCATTTAATTGGATTTCTTTCCGACTCCCAGCATCCGGGAAAGCGCAGCGCGGGCCGCTGAGGCGGCGAAGATGGGCGCCGTAGCCCGACGACAAACCCGCTCCACCCCTCGCTGCCCCAGGGACAAATACTGACGCGCCTGCAGGAGCCAGCAGGGGAGGACCCGCCACCAGCGGGAGCGATAAAGGCCATAGTTCACCGCCGCGCTCAGGGCCACCCCCACCAACGCGCCCAAGGCCGCCTCCAGCGCCAGCAGAATCAACGCCAGATCGCGCAGAACACCCAACTTCGCCTCCTGAGGGTGACGGTCACCCCGGCGGGGTGACCGTCACCCGAAGAACTGAGGCTACTCCTCCGGCGGAGGCGGCGGGGCCTGACCGGCGGCCTTTGCCCGCTCCTCTGCCACCAGCATCCGCCGCAGTGTCTTGCCAACGAAGGTCTTGGGCAGTTCGGAGCGGAACTCCACGTAGCGCGGGTACTTGTATTTGGCCAGCCGCTCCTTGGACCACTCAATGATCTCCTCCTCGGTGGCCGTCTCCCCCGGCTTGAGGACGACCCAGGCCTTGACTGTCTCCCCGCGGTAGGGGTCGGGGATGCCCGCCACAGCGACCTCCAGAATCTTGGGGTGCTGCTTCAGGACCTCCTCCACCTCGCGCGGGTAGACATTGTAGCCGCCGCAGATGATCATGTCCTTTTTGCGGTCCACGATGTAAAAGTAGCCGTCCTCGTCCATCTTGGCGATGTCGCCGGTGAAGAGCCAGACGTTGCCATCGGGGAGTTGCCGGAGGGCGTTGGCCGTCTCCGTGGGCATCTGCCAATAGCCCTTGAAGACCTGCGGGCCGCGCAGGATCAACTCGCCCTCCTCGCCCGGGCCCAGGAAGCGGGTGCCGGTATCCAGGTCCACGATGGCGGCGTCCACATCCGGCAGCGGCAGGCCGATGCTCCCCTCCCGGTTCTCCCCGTACATGGGGTTGCAGTGGGTAGCCGTGGGCGCTTCGCTCAGGCCGTACCCCTCCCGCAGGTTGCCCCCCGTCAACTGCTCAAAGCGGGTCTGGGTCTCCCGGAGAAGCGGGGCCGAGCCGCTGATGCAGGCCTTGATGGAGCGAATGTCCACCTTCCCTTCCAGCACCTTCGGGTGGTGGTTGATGGCGTTGTACATCGTCGGCACGCCGGGGAAGATGCTGGGCTTATACTTGTTGATGGTCTCCAGGATGTCGTTAATATCCCGTGGGTTGGGGATAATGATCTGCGTGCTCGCCGATGCCAGAGCGAAGCACATCGCCGCCACCATCCCGTAGACGTGGAAGAGGGGCAGAGCCGTCAGCACCGTCAGTTCGGCGTCCCTCACCCCCGGCAGCCAGGACTTGATCTGGAGCGAGTTAGCCACCAGGTTGAAGTGGGTCGCCATGGCCCCCTTTGAGATGCCGGTGGTGCCGCCGGTGTACTGGAAGATAGCCACGTCCTCTCGGGGGTTAATTTCCACTTTGGGACGGTCGGCGGGCGAGTTCGCCTTCAGAACATCCTGGAACCACTGGTCGCCCGATGCCAGCGTCACCCGGTCCCCCTGCTTCTTCTCCATCGCCAGGGTGAAGAGCAGTTTGAGGACCGGCGGGAAATACTCTTTGATGTTGGTGACGATCACCTGGCGGAGCCGGGTGTTGGGCTGCACCTTCTTGACCACGGGGTAGAAGCGGCTCATGGCAATGATGACCTCCGCCCCGCAGTCATTCAACTGGTGCTCCAGTTCCGGCGGCGCGTAGAGGGGATTGCAGGCCACGACGATACCGCCCGCCTTCAGGATGCCGAAGTAGGCGATGACGAACTGGGGACAGTTAGCCGTCAGAATGGCCACCCGGTCACCCTTCTTCACTCCCATCTTCGCCAGCCCCGCCGCCATCCGGTCGGTCAACTCATTCAGTTGCCGAAAGGTGAGTTTGCCCCCTTTGAAAATGATGGCGACGTGGTCGGGATACTTGCGGGCGTTTTCCTCCAAGAAATAGTAGATAGGAACTTCGGGGTAATCAATGTGATGGGGGACACCGGGGTCGTACTTGTTCAGCCACGGTCGCTTGATCTCCTCCATGCTTTACCTCCTTGCTGGGGATATGGGATAGGGCCTGGACGCAGAAACATGGAATGGAGCGGTCTCTTCTGTCGGGTCCGTCTCACCTCCTCTGCAAGGATGGGAATTTCGTCTCGGGGCGGCGGAGAGACCGCCGCCCCGAAGACGTTCGGGCCCAGGTTCTAAGGAGTCACTGGAATCCGGATGACCTGCCCCACGCGAATCTGGTGGGGGTTCGCGATGCCATTGTAGGACGCCAGGTAGAGATAGTTCATGTTATACCGCAGGGCGATGCGGAAGAGGTTATCTCCCGGCTGAACGGTGTACAGGATTTCATTCCCGGTCGGCGGCTGGCCTCCCGTCCCAGGGATGCGTAAAACCTGGCCGGGGTAGATGCGGTTGGGATTCACAATGTTATTGTAAGCGGCCAGTTCTCGCCAATCCACGCCGTACTGGCGGGCAATCTGCAGGAGCCACTCTCCCGGCTGGACGACATGGGTCCTTTCGGCGCCAGCAGGAGCCACTACCGTCGCACTGGTCGGCGGTGGCACCGGTGTGGAGGTAGGGGTCGCCACCGGCAATACCGTAGGGGCCTCAGTAGGTGCAGGTGTGGGCGCCGGGGTTGTCTCCGCAGGGGACGGAGGTGGCGACGTAGGAGTCTCCGTGGGCGCTGGCGGGGTAGCCGCCATCGCCGTTATGGTCAGATTCGTCTGGGCCGCCTGAGCCGCCATTGTCGCCATCAAGGCGTCTTCCACCTCTTGCTGGGAGGGAGTCGGGGTCACATCGGGGGCAGCGGGCATATAACATCCCGCCAGCAGCAAAAGAACCACAAGCAGGCCCAGCAGAGAGGGGAGTAAAGAACGGACGCTTTTCATGAAATCCTCCTTCCGGCAAACCGGGAACAGTGGAAACACTTCTATCATATCATAAGGCAGTACAGATGTCAAGCAAAAACTGCAATATGTCCCCTTCCCAAAATCCGCATTCGGTGATATATTTCCTTCTGAACCTACGAATCCGAGGTGACGAAGAAATGAGCGGACGAAAGACATTCTGGCTGGCTGGACTTCTGGCCCTGCTGATCCTGGCCTGTACGGCGGGCGCGGCGTTCCTGGCCGGTTTCAGCACAGCCCATCTCGTGAACCAGGGCACCGTCTCCCTGCCCATCCCCCTGATGCCCACTCCCACCCCCGTGTCTCCTCAGTCCGAGGAAGAGGCCATCCAACTGTTCTGGGACGTCTGGGACATCGTCCGGCAAGCGTACTACGGCGACATCCCCGACACCCAGACCATCATCCACGGCGCGATCCGGGGGAGCCTGCAGACGCTGGGGGACCAGTACACATCGTTCATTGAGCCCCGCATCGCCGCCATTATCAACGAAGACGCCAGCGGCGAGTTCCAGGGCATCGGCGCCTACGTCCGGATGCGGGAGGACGGGAAACTGGAGATTGCGGGCATCATCCCCAATACCCCCGCCGAGGCCGCCGGCCTCAAGAGTGGCGATCGGGTGCTGGAGGTGGACGGGCAGTCCATCGTCGGCTACAGCATCTACGAGGCCATCGCGCTGATCCGGGGGCCCGCCGGGACCCAGGTCACCCTCCTGATTGAGCGCCCGGGCCAGGAGGAGACCTTTGAGGTCACCATCACCCGCGCGCGCATCCAAATCCCGCTGGTAGAGACCAAAATGCTGGAAGGCAACATCGCCTACATCCGCCTGACGGATTTCAGCGCCACCGCCACCCGGCAGATGAATAACGCCCTGACGGACCTGTTGAGCCGCAACCCTAAAGGGCTGATCCTGGACCTGCGGGATAACCCCGGTGGCTGGCTGGACCAGGCACTGAACGTCGCCGATCTGTTCCTGGATCGGGGCATCATCGCGATAGAGCGCACAAAAGAAGGCGAAGATGTATTCCGTTCCCGCGACGGCGGCCCGGCGGAGTCCATCCCACTGGTCGTCCTGGTCAACGGAGGGAGCGCTTCCGCCTCTGAGATTGTCGCCGGGGCCATCCAGGATCGGGGGCGCGGGATTCTCATCGGCGAACAGACGTTGGGCAAAGGCTCGGTCCAACGTCCCTACCGTCTCCGCGATGGCTCCGAACTGCGGGTGACCATCGCTCTCTGGTTCACGCCCAACAACCGGGCCATCAACGGTCAGGGCCTGACGCCCGACATCGTCGTGCCCTGGCCCGAGGACGCAGGTCCAGACGAAGACCCCCAACTGGACCGGGCAGTGGAGTATCTGCTGACCGGTAAATAATCCCGATAGGAGTTACGCAGTTGACGGCAGATTGTAAAGCGGTTGAGCCAGATAAGAACGGATGGCCTCTCGGATGATAGATGCTTTCGCTTCAAACCACGAAGTACCGGTTTGAAGGCGATGGACTTCCAGG
>Ga0209276_100929_pt1 | contig 26574 bp, 24 predicted proteins | sample DewCreD2012metaG_3_FD_185473 | JGI IMG/M metagenome (GOLD analysis project Ga0209276, IMG submission 185473) | Hot spring sediment bacterial and archeal communities from British Columbia, Canada, to study Microbial Dark Matter (Phase II) - Dewar... ...
CGCCAACGCGATGTGGGGCAACGCACCCAGCGTGCTGGTAGGAGATTTTCTGTATTCGCGCTCGTTCGAGATGATGGTTGAACTGGGCTCGATGCAGGTGATGCAGATCCTGTCGAAGGCCACCCGAATCATCGCGGAAGGTGAAGTCCTGCAGCTGTCCAAGGTGCGCGACGCCAGCACCACCGAAGAAACCTACATGGAAGTCATCCGCGGCAAAACCGCGATGCTCTTCGAAGCGTCTACCCACAGCGCGGCAGCCCTGGCCAACGCTGGCCCGGAGCAAAGCGAAGCGCTCCGCACCTTCGGTGATCATCTGGGTGTCGCTTTCCAGTTGGTCGACGACCTGCTGGACTATCGCGGCGATGCGGAAACCCTTGGCAAGAACGTCGGCGACGACCTCGCCGAAGGCAAGCCTACTCTGCCACTGATCTACACCATGCGCGAAGGTACGCCTGAACAAGCCGCGCTGGTTCGTCAGGCCATTCAGAAAGGTGGCCTGGAAGATCTCGAAAGCATTCGCGATGCCGTGGAAAAATCAGGGGCCCTCGAGTACACCGCACAACTGGCGCGCGACTACATCGCTCGCGCCATTGCCTGTCTGGATGTACTGCCGCCGAGCGTCTATCGCGACGCACTGGTCGAGCTGAGCGAGTTTGCGGTCGCTCGCACACACTGACCGCTGCCCTGCCCTGCTCCGCTGAAAGCCCGTCCACATGACGGGCTTTCAGCGGAGCAGGGCAGGGCCGCCCACTGATCTCCAAACAGTCGATGCGAATTAATCTCAAATAGATCCTTGCTATTCCTCAGATAGGAATTATTCTCATTGAAATACTCAAGGAGAATCACATGACCTATCTGATTGATGCCTGGCTTGATCGGCCACAGCCCTACCTGCGCATCCTCGATCGCGAGACGGGAAAAGTGTGTGCGGTGCTGGAGGAAGAGGCGCTCGACGAATTGCGCGATCAGGGGGATCTGGATGTCAGCAGCCTGAGCTCCAGCGAACCCGGTGTTCAAAAGGAGATGGTGCGAAGTTTGTTTCTATTCTGCTATGCGCGGGCGTTGCGTCCGGCCAATGAGCTGCATTGATGGGAACAGCAAAAACGACAATGCCGAGCCAGCGCGGGGCTGACTCGGCATCTGTCGAGCGTGAAGCGGTCGCTACAGAATCTTACAGAACGTCCAGCAGCTCGACGTCGAAGACCAGAACGCTGTGTGGCGGAATGCTGCCAACGCCCTGAGCGCCGTAGGCCAATTCACTAGGTACGTACAGACGCCATTTGCTGCCGGCCTTCATCAGTTGAAGGGCTTCGGTCCAGCCTGGAATTACGCCGCCAACCGGAAATTCAGCTGGCTCGCCACGATCGTAGGAGCTGTCAAACACAGTGCCGTCGATCAGCATGCCGTGGTAATGCGTGCGCACGTTGCTTTCGCGGGTCGGCTGAGCGCCTTCGCCCGCAGTGACCACTTCATATTGCAGACCGGAGGCCAGAGTGGTCACGCCATCACGCTTGGCGTTCTCGGTCAGGTATTCCTTCCCGGCGCCGGCCGCTGCTTCAGCCTTCGCGGCTGCTTCGGCTTGCATGATTTCGCGAATGACTTTGAAGCTCGCGCCCATTTCTTCCTGGCCAACACGGCTCGGTTTGCCGGCAAAAGCGTCGGTCAGGCCGGCCAGAATGGCGTCGAGGTCGACACCCGGTGGCGGGTTGTCACGCAGTTGGTCGCCCAACTGACGACCAATACCGTAGCTGACGCGGGTTTCGTCGGTGGACAGATTGACTTCGGACATGACACTGCTCCGCTGAAGAGCGCCCTCGGGCGCCCGTATTTAAAGGCCGGGCAGCCTAGCACAAAGCGTAATACCCGTAACCTCTACCAGGCCGAGCGAATGGACAGGGGAATCTTGACGTTCTGATCCAGGTCATCGTGTACGCCGCACATCTCATCGTGAACCACGGCGTGAACCAGACTGAACGGCAAAGGCGGCACCGACTGCAAGAGCTCGCGCGCGTGCTCGACGGAACGCAGGTGCAACGCCTTGTTATGGATGTCGACGAGACGGTGTGCGACGCCCTGCATCCGTGCTTCCAGCAGGTAGATGCCGCCTTCGATGGAGATGAGGTTGAGTTCGTCGATGCGGCCGGCGCCGGCGTGTGAGTTGAGTTCCTGCAAGTTCATGGCTAAGCCTCGTGATCACTGGCTGAATGAGCGAACCCCAAGTCTCGCTGACCCTGGCCTGAGCGCAAGGGACCAGCAGTGCCACTGGTCATATTTGCTCAGAACGCTGCTATCGCCGCGCCGCCACAAGCGCAGGCACTCAGTGCTTGGTCAGCTTGTCCAGATAGCCCATCGCGAAGGCCGAGACCACGAAGGTCATGTGGATGATTACGTACCACATCAGGTATTGCGGCTCGATGTTCTTGGCGTCCATGAACACCCGCAACAGGTGAATGGACGAAATCGCGACGATGGACGCGGCGACTTTCATCTTCAGCGACGAAGAGTCCATCTTGCCCAGCCAGTTGAGCTTTTCCTTGCCTTCGTCGATATCCAGCTGGGACACGAAGTTCTCGTAGCCGGAGATCATCACCATCACCAGCAAACCGCCGACCAGGGCCATGTCAATCAATGACAACAGCACCAGGATCAGGTCCGACTCAGCCAGAGCGAAGACATTGGGGATGATGTGGAAGATTTCCTGGAAAAACTTCAGCGCCAGCGCCAGAAGCCCCAGAGACAAACCAAAGTAGATCGGCGCCAGCAACCAGCGCGATGCGTACATGGCATTTTCGATAAAACGTTCCATTGAAGCTCACAGATAATTTAAAAGCCCGCGAGTATAGGGGGAAGGCCGATTAGCACAACCCACCGCGAAAAGAGTTGAAACAATAACGCGAGATCAGGCTTAGGGAACGCTCGACGAATCCGCATGTGCAGACTGCAGACAACAAACGCGGGACTCGTCGAAACGCAAGGTCAGCTGGCCGGAGAAGTGCGCTGACTCTGGGCGGCGTCGCTGTTGATTCTTCGCAGCTCCCCCTGCAGGTGAAGCCCCCAGATCGGGATTTCCTCTGCCGCTTGATAGCCATGCAACACCAGGCTTTCAGCAATGGCATCAAGCACCGATTCGGCAGCAACCGGTCCATGAAAAGGCCCCTGAGCCTTCAGTGCGGAGGGCTGCTCGCCAGACATCCCGGCGGCGAACAACAAGGTCCACATTCCTTTATCGCCTGACAGCGGGCGAACGACACATTCGATTCGGGTCACCAGACCCAGGCATTGGCGAGTAAGGCAGAGGCTGCGCGGCATGGCGAGCTCCTTATTGATTGCAGTATTCATCTCCTTCGCATAACGAGGGAAACGCGTCAGTCCCTTTGACAACTGCTGCAACCCGACAATATCGAACAAATACCCCGTTGGAAAAGCGCGAAAACGAAAAGGGCGCCGAATGGTCATTTTGCCATCAAGCGCCCCGTTTCATTGACGTCAAAGGCCTAGCTTTTCAGCTCGGGCTGTAATTGTGGCGCCTCCTTTTCGAGCTCTTTAAGGTCGTCGTCGCTGAGCATTTCAGCGATGTCGCGCAGGCGGTCCACTACCCTGCCGTTGACTGAATCATCGGGGAATTGACCGTCTTCATCCGCTTCACCGACCGGCATGCCCACCAACAGGCTTAGCGCCTCGTCCACCTGACGCACGGCGTACACATGGAACTGCCCGGCGCGCACGGCTTGTAGCACGCGCTCGTCGAGCATCAGCGTGGCGACGTTGGCATGGGGAATGATCGCGCCTTGGTCACCGGTCAGACCTCGGGCTTCGCAGAGTCGGAAGAAGCCTTCGATCTTCTCGTTGACGCCGCCGACCGCCTGAACCTCGCCGAACTGGTTGATCGAACCGGTGATGGCGAAGCACTGCTTGAGCGGGGTTTTCGAGAGTGCGGAAATCAGCGTGCAGACCTCGCCGAGGGAAGCGCTGTCGCCATCGACGTAGCCGTAGGACTGTTCCAGCGCGATGCTCGCGGAAATGGCCAGCGGGAATTCCTGGGCATAACGGCTGCCCAGATAACCGGTGAGGATCATCACGCCTTTGGAGTGGATCGGCTGGCCAAGATTGACCTCACGCTCGATGTCGACAATACCGCTGCCGCCCGGGTAGACCGTCGCCGAAATGCGCGCCGGCACACCGAACGCGGAATCCCCCACTTCCAGTACCGTCAGGCCGTTGCACTTGCCGACTGCAGCGCCATGGGTGTCGATCAGGATGATGCCAGCGAGCATGTCGTCGAGAATGCGGGCGGAAACGCGACCGGTGCGGGTGGCCTTGGCTTTCAAAGCGCGCTCGATGTGCCCGGCGTCGGTGCGTTCGTCCCCGGCCACGCTGCGGATGAAGTCCGCTTCGCTGACCAGTTGAAACAGATCGCCAATACGCGCCGACAAGCGCCCCTGGTGCTCGGCGAGACGCGCGCTGTAGGTGGCAAGGCGCGCGACCGCATCCGCCGTCAGGGGCGCCATGCCCTCCTCCGAGGTGCGGGTTTTGAGCAACTGGGCGAATTGCTCCAGGCTCTCGTCGACCATAGGAATGTCTTCGTCGAAATCAACCAGCACCCGGAACATCTCCTGGAAGTCCGGATCGAGGTCCTGCAGCGTGTAGTACAGCGACCGCGCGCCAATGATGATGACTTTGACCTGCAGCGGGATGGTCTGCGGGGTCAGGGTCACGGTGGCAAGACGGCCCAGTTCACCCAGTGGTGCTTCCATCTTCAGCTTGCGCGATTGCAGGGAGCGCTTGAGGGCGTCCCACACGAACGGCTCGCTGAGCATTTTCTCGGCTTCAAGCACCAGGAAACCGCCGTTGGCCCGGTGAAACGCCCCAGGCCGCATCTGGCGGAACGTGGTGTAAAGCGCGCCCTGATCGGTGCTGTATTCGATGCGGCCAAAGAGGTTGTCGTAGGTCGGGTGCGGCTCGAACACCACCGGCGCGCCACCGCTGACCGAGTGGCCGACCATCAGGCTTGGGCAGTATTGCTCTTCGAGCAGCTTGCGCGCCTGGGCATCGGTTTTGCTGTCGTCGACCAGTTGCTCGACCACGGTTTTGAGCAGGTTGACCTGCACCGCCTGAAAGTAGGCGCACACCGCGGCGTTTTCGGCGTACTGCTCGGACAACGGTGCCAGCAGCGGCTGAAGCGCGAGGATGATGGTCTCTTCATTGAGCTCACGCATCTGGTTGTTGGACTCGCGCTTCCACTGCGGCAGGCTGGCGAGTTCTTCATTCAACCGCTCTTCCAGCGTCGAAATATCGGTATGAAAACGCTCGCGCTCGGCTTCGGGCAACTGCGAAAACTCGGCCTCGTCCAGTGCCTTGCCTTCGAGCATCGGGGTGAACGCGATGTTGGTGTTATCGCGGTACAGCGCGATGTCCTTTTCCAGCGCAAGACGCTCGATGACATCGAGGGCGCGGTCGTAGCGCTGATTGAAAGCGCGATCGATCGAACTCTTTTTTTGCTGGTAGGACGGATGCTCGAACACCGCAGGAAACGTCGACAGCAGGTTGTCGATCAGTCCGTTGATGTCGGCAATGAAAGCGCTGGCGCTGCCGGGTGGCAGTTCCAGTGCGCGCGGCTCACGGGCGTCGTCGAAATTGTTGACGTAGACCCAGTCCGACGGCGTCTGCATGCGCTTGGCTTCGGCCTTGAGGTAGCGTTTGACGAAGGAAAAACGGCCGGTGCCGGGCTCGCCCATGACGAACACGTTGTAGCCGGGGCGCGGCATGGCGACGCCGAATTGCAGGGCTTCGACCGCTCGTTCCTGACCGAGCACGCCGCGAAAGGGTTCCAGATCGTTGGTTGTCGTGAAGCTGAACTGTTCAGCGGAAAAGGGACGGGTCAGCGCTTCGGGCGCAAGTCGCAAGCTGGCAGCAACAGAATCGGGCATCGGACATCCTTACATCAGGCGGGGCAGATGGGCGCATTCTGGCGCTCGCCGCACCGCACTGGCAAGGCATGAACCGCCTGATCGCTTTTCCGTATGAGGAAGCGACCTACACACCCGGCGGAAGCGGATTACACGCAACAATCTGTAATTACTGACGGAACGTTCATATCGTGCCTAAACTCCAAGTTGCGCGACCGGCAACAATTTAAATAGCCGGTTCGCCCTGGCGCACTTCCGGCCAGGAATCCGACCCTTGGTTGAAACAACAGAGACTAAAGCTATGAAACGGATTCTTCTTGGTACTCTCTTCGCCGCTGTGTCCATCAACGCCATGGCTCAAGCTCCTGGCGGTCCGGACTGCGGTTGGGGCAACATGCTGTTTGAAGGTCAACGCGGTACTCCCGCTCACTTCCTCGCTTCCACCACCAACGGTACTTCGGGTAACGCCACCTTCGGCATGACCTCGGGCACTAACGGTTGCTCCACCAACAGCGCACTGACTTATGGCGGCAAATCCTGGATTGCCATGAACGGCATGATGGACGAGCTCTCCAAAGACATGGCCATGGGCCAAGGCGAAGCACTGACCACGTACGCGGTCGTGTTGGGCGTTGCACCGGAAGACCGTGCGCATTTCGCCGCAGTCACCCACGAGCACTATCAGCAGATCTTCACCAAGGCCGACGCCACTGCTGAAGATGTTCACACCAACACCATCGACATCCTGAAGAACGATCCGACTCTGGCTAAATACGCGACCCAAGCTTAAAGTCGTGCCGCCTGCCTTCCTCCTCGGAAGGCAGGTTCTCCGCCCTGCCCACTTCTGACTAGTTGCCAATCTATGCTCAAACGCCTTGCCTGGCTGGTGCTCTGTGTCTGCGCCCCGCTGTACGCCTCGCCTCACGTCGACAATGATCGTTTGCAGCAACTGGCCAATTCCAGATTCTGGATCTCCATTGGTCACTACGAAGCCGGCAAGCTGGGTGGCTGGCGCAGCTATGTCGATGATCCGAAGTTCTTCCTCGCCCAGAACGGCGCCCATGACCCAAAAGCCGAACTGGCCGCGACCCTTGAGGCGATCTACCGTCCCGTCACCCAGGGCCAGGAAAACGCGCATCCGCAATGCGTTTATCCCTCTCGCACGCGTTTCTTGCGCGACGAATTGAAGCTGACCGATCTGCCTGCGGTCGACTGCAAAGAATTCAACAAATGGTTTTCCGATGTGGCCCCGGACAGCACGGTGCTGATTTTCCCGGCGGCGTACCTCAACAGCCCGTCGTCCATGTTCGGCCACACGCTGCTGCGCATCGATCAGGCGGACGTGCAGGCCAACAAGACTGCCTTGCTCAGCTACGCGATCAATTTCGGCGCTTACATCGAGGGTTCCGACAACAGCATTTTGTATGCGTGGAAAGGCCTGGCGGGAGGCTACCCGGGTCTGTTTGCGCTGGTGCCTTATCAGGAAAAACTCTCCGAGTACCGTAGTCTCGAGAATCGTGATCTGTGGGAATACCGCCTCAATCTGACGCCGGAAGAAACCCGGCGCATGGTCGAGCACGTATGGGAACTCAAACAGATTCGCTTCGGCTATTTCTTCTTCGACGAAAACTGCTCCTACCGTTTGCTGGAGCTGCTCCAAGTGGCTCGCCCGAGCCTGGACCTGACGCCGCAGTTTCGTCTGACGGCCATTCCCACGGACACCGTTCGTGCTGTGAAAGAAGCAGGACTTGTGGAGAAGATCGACTATCGCCCGTCCCGGGAGCGCGAGCTGCTGAGCCGCGCCGAGCCGTTGAATCACGACGAGCAGCAATGGGTGTTGAAAGTCAGTGCGGACCAGAAGCAAATGCAGAGTGCCGATTACATCGCCCTGCCTAAGGAACGTCGCGCGTTGATTCAGGACGCGGCCTACAGGCTGGAGCGGTATCGCGCCAATGGCCAGGAGCGTGATCCTACAAGCGCTCAACGCAGCTATGAACTGCTGCGCGCGATCAGCACCAATCCGCCACCTGCGCTGGAGATTGAGCGGCCGGGACTGCCGGAAGACGGGCATGAGTCGCGCACTTGGCAACTGGGTGCGGGGACGCGGGATGACAAGGCGTTTGCCGAATACGGCCTGCGCATGGCGTACCACGATTTGAACGACAACGCGTACGGCTTCCCGCTGGGCGCGCAGATCGAAATCCTCCAGCTCAAGCTGCGCCAATACGAAGACAATCGTTGGCAAGTGCAGCGGCTCGATCTGGCGACAATCCGCTCGCTGACACCGCGCAACGAGCTGCTGCAGCCGTGGTCATGGCAAGTGGCAGGCGGCCTTGAGCGCGTACTGGGCAAGCACGGCGACGAGAACCTGGTCAGCCATGTCAACGGCGGCGCCGGCGGCACGTGGAAGCTTGGGGACGACGTGCTGGGCTTCGCCATGGGAACGGTGCGGATTGAGCACAACAACGATTTCTCGGCGCTGGTTTCGCCGGCCGCGGGGTTCAACACCGGTGTGCTGTGGCGTAACCCGCTAGGTAACTTCAGCCTGGAAACCAAGGGCGATTACTTCACCAACGGTGAAGTGCGGCGCAACATCAGCCTCAATCAGCAATGGGAGCTGTCGCGCAATCTTGGCCTGCGGCTCAGCGCGCAGCGGGACTTCAGCCAACTGACCTCACCCGTGAATGAAGTGATGCTGGAGCTGAAGTGGTATCACTACTGAGCTGTGCAGGACGGTAGGAGCGCGCTTGCCCGCGAATGCGTTTTCCAGACACATGACCTGGGGATGACACACCGCAATTCGCGGGCAAGCGCGCTCCTACAGGACCCGCGTCAGTCTGCTGTTGCGGTATAGCCTTCTTCTTCGATTAATCCCACCACCTGCTTGGCGCCAAGCAGGCTCTGGACTTTCACTTCACCCTTGTCGAGATCAACCTGCACATCTGCCGCCGGGTCTTCACCCTGAATGGCGCTGGTGACGGCGCGCACGCAATGTGCGCAGGTCATGCCTTGAACCTTGAATACCTGCATGTGCTGCCTCCTGTTCTCATCGAAAACGTGTGATAACGCCATCTAAGACCTTCCCGTCGGGGCAAGGTCAAGTTTCCGAGGGATCTGCCGGGCTGGCATTCATCTGCACTCTGCGCCAGAGTGCGCCTACAACCGTCATATCAGGAGAATCAGCCATGCGCTGGTCAGCCTTTCGTATTGCAGGTTTCGCCGGCCTGTTGGCGTGCGCATCCTGGGCTCATGCCGATCAGGACTATGGCGTGCTGATCATTTCCCGCGAGCGCCTGGAGGTCTCCACCTCCTGCGAAATCGGAATATTCATGCAGGACCAACTCGTCGGCCGTCTGTATCAGGAAGAGTCACGCTCATTCAATTTGCCAGCAGGCGACCTGTCGGTGCGCTTGCGTGTGCTGCCGGGCCAGACGCCGGGCTGCTCGCCGGGCATTGAGGCGCAGAACAACACGCGCCTGCACATCAATGCGGGTGACGTATTGAAATACCGCATCGCGTCCGGGCCCAACGGGATGTATTTAAAGAAAGCGGATTTGAATTACTGATCACGGCGCACAATGACCTCGCCACCGCCGCGAGGTCAGCCTGAAGTCAATCGACTTCAGTGAGCGCATCCCTGCGCAATACCCCCACTCCTGCCATTTCATTGCACAACTGCCGACAGGCAACTCGGCGCCGCCGGCGCCCCGCTGTTTTATTCGCTATATGCGTGCGAGCATCCTATCGCGAATCGATATTCGTAGAACATGGTAAACAGCGCGCTTTCCACCTATATATTGAATGCACGACACGATCACCCAGCCCTGCTTACATGGAGTTTGCAACATGGCGCACATACACCCTGAAGCCACATCAAAACAACATCTAGATAACAGCGTCACCCTTGGAACAGCCATGTTCCAGGGCGATGAAAACTGAAACTTACTCGCCACGGAACGCGCAAAAAGCCAGCATACGTTTAATGCGCATTGCAATGGTGCGACGCCTCAACCCATGGAAGGATTAGATTCAACAGCATAGCGACTTTTTACGCACAACTCGTGTGGGCCGACAACCTGTCGTCCAGCATTACGGCATCACCTCTAAAGGTGATCGAGTCATTTGATTAACACACAGGCGACTTTATTCAACGCGTTAGCAAGAGCGGGTACGCGCTCATCCAGCAACCGCTCAACATTATTTAGAGAGGAACCCTCATGAAACCAAGTACACTTTTAATCGCAGCACTGTTAACCAGCGCCGCTACCACGCAACTATCAGCCGCTGAAGTGGCGACGCAGAAACCACTCAAGCCTTCTATCACTCAGAACTGCCCCGAATACATTGAAAGCGGAAAGTGGGTCTATCGATACAGCAGCGACTATCCATTCAACGAATGGATGCTGTCGCTTAAGCCCAGTGACTGCGGGCGCTACATTGATCCCAGCGAAACTGCTTACATGTTTTATGAAATCGTCAAGAAGTTCGGACAAAGCGAACACTGGTCGAACAACAGGGGCATGATCAACCAACTGACCTGCCACCTGGCTATAGCGCGTGAAAAACCCGAGTGGAACATAGAACCGTGGCGGCCATACGTGGGATTCGATAGCACGGTAGCAAGCAAATGCAACCCGATCGAACCCAACCCGGACCCTGCCTTTCACTGAGCCCCAGCAAAGGTTGCCTCGATCGATAACCTTAAATAAAGTCCGGGCTCTGTGTTTCATGATCAAGGCACAGAGCCCGGCGATAGCAGCGACTACGTGGGTGGAGGCATAGGTTCGGTCTGATCCGCAGGCAGGTAATAAAAAGTCGCTGGATCGGTTGTATTACCTGGCAATCTGACGCTAATAATCGGAATCAATCTACCGTCAGTACGCTTTAAGTCCCGCTGGTTGTTCTGTGCAACCGCCAAGCCGTTTGTGCCCGAGAGGTAGAAAAACGCTTCCAGAGGCAGTGTCTTACCGAGGCCATCCGCCCAAGCGGCCATGATGAATTCGTTTTGGGTTGCAAAAGACTCGGCCCCCATTAGCTTCATGGCACCAACGCCCGCAGCAAAGGCTGGCCCGGCTAATGCGTTGCGATCATTCCTTACATCAAAGCCGCACTGGTAGAAACGTCGGTCAGATGAATGAGCGTTGTAGTGGGTCCAAAATTGAGCCGCTGTATTAACCCCCTGCAAATGACAAGGCCCGCTTCCCGCAAAACCGGTATAGGGCCCGCACCCTTTATCGGATCTATTCACCGTGGCCCCATCAATTGGAAAAAAGCACAAGACCTCCGGATGAAGCTGATTATCAGCGTAAAAATAAGCATTGAAGATAAATCCGTTGGTATACCCAAGGGCCAGTTTTCCAAATTTCGAGTCGGTCCTTAGGTAGGAAAATGAGACGCCACCTTTTTCAATAGAGGCCGGGCTATTATTCCACACATGGTAGGTTGGGTTGCTAGACGTGCCCCTGATCGTAACGCCACTGCACAAAAAAGCGGGCTGCGAATCCGTACCGCAGTTTGCTCGAACATCGGTGTAACGTTCCGTCAAGTGCCGAGCAACTTGTTGACCAAGGTCTTCTTGAATAACCGGTGTCTGCTGCGGCGGGAAAGGGGTCGTGCCTCTATCAACGGTTGCGCATGACGTGATCGCTACAACAAAAAAACAAACCAACGGTGCTCTTAATCTCAACATGGCGTAGACCTCCTGGTCGATTGGCCCTGACATAGGCAGACCACCGAGCAGCAAGAATCCTCCACAAGGAAAAGGGGACTTACCATTCAACAGTCCACGCTGCACCACCATATTTCCCTTAAGACCCCAGCGGCGGCAACTGTCAGGAGTGACAGTACGTTAAACCGAATAGAAATAAACCCAGACACGCTCATTTCGAATACTCATAAAAATAAAGTCCACGCAAAAAACTTGACGACCTAAAACACTCTTCCTAGCCTTAACCTCTCACCTTATAGTTTTGCAACCGCCTAGGAACTGCTCATGAACCCAGTCAAAACTTCCATTGCACCATCCTCACGAGATGTGGAAATGATTAATATCTACGATGGCGACGCTTTATTGGGCACTGCTACCAGCAACGGAAACACCTGGTCATTCACCGCACAAAACCTTCCTCTTGGCCTGCACACTATTACTGCACGCTCCGCCACCATGCGCTCAAACGAATGGCGTATTACTGTGGCCGAGGAAACCATGAATTTACTCGCCCCGCACGTGAGGGAGGCAAGCCAAGTTGGGGGTAACAGCGAACGCCTGGATTACTACCAGGTCAACGACGATATTCACTGCATCGTCCCTGACTACACGATGAAGTCTGGCGATACCGTGAAGGTGTATTGGGTGGGTCGAAACATCACCATTGCCTCCTCACCGCAAACGGTGGCAAACCCACCCTCGCTGCAACCGTTTCCGATATCGAAGTACGAAGTCATTGATGCCATTGGCCACAACGTTTCCCTCTACTACACCGTGGAACGCCCCGCTAGCACACAAACGTTTACCTCGTTGTCACTTGCCCTCGCCGTAGAGGGGCACTCATTCCAAGTGGATGCCCCCACCATCAATAGTGGTCACGATAATCTCAGAGTGCAAAGGCAAACTCAGTTCAATAACAATAGCACTGCCGGCGTTCGCGCTATTGGTGCAGGAGGGGACGAATGGTCCGAGGATATTACGCCTGTGTTTGGCAATGACCCTTATCTCAACTTCAAGCTCGATCCTGCCTGGCTAGCCCGAAACAGGGGAAAGCCGGCGGTTTTCAATTGCAGCGTAAGGGTAAATCCTGGAGACCCTCACTACCTGTTCTCGCAATTGCTGAGAGTTCCTTCGGTATAAGACAGGTTCGGCCTGAAACCAAAGATTCGGCCGATCCGGGGTTCTCCTCAGGTTGGCAAACTTACCGATCAGCACATTTCGATGTCTCTAAACGTGTCGCGATAAACCCTATCGCGAATCAATATAAGCGTTTACGGAAGTCATAGCGGCGCGGGTCTAAACCTTAATTCAAGGGGCACAATAAACGTACAGAAAGGAGCTTGAACATGGCGCGCGAAACGACACCGCAGACAGAAACGTTAACGACACAGTCGTCAAAGCATAAACTTGCCGAGAGCGTTTCAACCGTGAACGTTTATGACAACGAACAGTTCATCGGTGAGGCCATCTTGACTGGTAATCAGTGGTCGCTACGACTGGACAACAGATTGGTCGGCAGCCACAGCATCCAGGCATCCTCCGGCGTGAAGTCCAATCTATGGCAGTTCAACGTGACGGTGGCACAGGTCGCGCCTCAGATCGCTTCTGTCACCGGCCCCGGAGGGGCGCTCGGCAATCCGGGCACGACCTCCGATACAGCGCTGACCTTTATCGGCACTTCATCGCCCGACGCGAACGTGGAATTATTTGATGGCGCTGTTCGCTTGGGCAGTACGACGGCCAATAACGCAGGGGCGTGGAGCTTAACCGTCACACTGGCTTATAGAACTTACAGCGTCACGGCCAAGACCTCAGGCGGGCAGTCGGCACCCGCCTGGATGATCACCGTTCAGCAAGGACTTGCGATTGACACCTCTACATTGTTTCTCAATGGTCAATTGGTGCGTTTGGGGCGCACGCCCACTCACCCGCCTTCCTACACCTTTGAAACGCGAGCTGCCTCCGGTGGTGCACCGCCATACCGCTACAGTGTGAGCACTACAGTCGTAGACATTAACGCAAACACTGGAATGGTCGTCTCCTCCAGAAACGGTGCTGGGATCGTCACCGCAATTGATAGTCGTGGCGCATCGGTGAGTTATCCGGTCCAGGTCTCCAATGTGTCCGCCCTTGATGGGTGGGTAGGAAATCAAATCTATCGCGATGCCGTCTCCAAAGCTCAATCCATGGGTGGACATTTGCCGTCGCTTGCAGAGATGAAAGCAATGAGAGCCGCTTATGGCGGGGCTCCTGGACTTTCGGCAGAACAAGGAGATGCTGCTGCATGGACATCTACTCCAGGCGGTCAAGGCTATATAACGATCGCTCCAAACTCCGGAGCTGAGGGCTCGCAGCCCGATGTCAGCGTCATCATTGGTGGCAGAGGCGTTGCGAAGGGATGGGCGATTCTGGTGAGAAACTGACGTACCCGACCCTTAATGCATCCGCGCGGGCATGCACTCGCAGGTGATATCCACGGCCCCCCCCAAAAAAAACGCCAAGCAGTCATGACTTGGCGTTTTTTTCGGTTTACTGCATCCAGGGCGGAGGCGGTTCTTCAGTTTTCCCCAGCGGCGCATCGTCCGCCGCACGCCCCGCCTGGCGACGGTCTTCATCCATACGCGCCGCTTCGATCTCACGCAAGACACTGCCTACGTCGGCAATTTCATCCGGATCAGCGAATACCCCGGTCAGAACAGTCGTCGGCGACAAAGTACCCGCTTCGAAGTAGGACCACATCTCGCGGGCGTAGCGCGTTTGTTTCAACTCAGGGGCAAACCGGCCGAAGTACGAAGCCATGTTGCCGACGTCGCGCTCCAGCATGATGAATGCGTGGTTGTTACCCGCCGCGTCAACCGCCTGCGGCAGGTCGATGATGACAGGCCCGGTCGGCGTCAACAGCACGTTGAACTCCGACAGGTCACCGTGCACCAGACCGGTACACAACATCAGGACGATTTGCTGGATCAGAAACGCGTGATATTCCCGTGCCTGATCCGGCTCCAGCGTGACGTCGTTCAGGCGCGGCGCCGCGTCGCCATATTCGTCGCAGATCATCTCCATCAGCAGCACGCCTTCGAGGAAGTCGAACGGCTTGGGAACCCTGACACCCGCGCTCGCGAGTCGGAACAACGCCGCGACCTCGGCGTTCTGCCAGGCGTCCTCGGTTTCTTTGCGTCCAAACTTAGACCCCTTCGCCATGGCGCGGGCATCACGGCTGTTGCGGACCTTGCGGCCCTCCTGATACTCCGCAGCCTGGCGGAAACTTCGTTTGTTTGCCTCCTTGTAAACCTTCGCGCAACGCAGCTCTTTGCCACAGCGCACCACATAAACAGCTGCCTCTTTACCGCTCATAAGCGGGCGCAGCACCTCGTCGACCAGACCGTCTTCGATCAGGGGTTCAATGCGTTTTGGAGTCTTCATCAGCTTTTATTCTGGGTCCTTCGTTGCCGAACACGCGATTGTTGCCCGTTATACGGCAATCCTCTGCCAGCGAGTAGGGGCATATGCAATGCGGACCTCGATTCGATGCCAGAGCTTGCCGTCTCCGCGTCCCATGAAGCAGCTTTCGTGCCGCGGCGCGGCATAGACGAAACGGTCATCGGGCAGGTGTCACCACGGTGCCAGGAAACGACGCTGATCGGCATGCGGTGTTGGAACGCTCAACGCAGGCGCAAGAAAGAGGTCAGCCAAGACCCCTTTCATTACATCAAATGGTTGCGTCTTCGTTACCAGCTGTAGCGAAGCCCCACATTCATGCCCCAAGGCTGTTCAATGTTCTGACCATTGCTGTATTCAACATCGGCATGCAACTGCAACACGTCTGTCAACTGAGCAGCGATACCGGCTCCCAATTCGCCGCGAGAGCCGGACAGATCATTGCTGAAAGTATTGTCGTTGACCTTGATCCGATTACTCTTCGCGAATTCATGCGCCATTGCGATCTTCACATAAGGCTGAACATAGCCACCTTTATCCAGCGGGTAGTTACGCCCCACTGTGGTGCCGACTTTGCCCAGGAACGAATCGGCGTTGTTGCTGCGTGCTTCCATGCCGTTGTCCAGGGCATAGTCCTGGCCCTTCACCCACAGCGTCGACGCCTGCACGAATGGCTCTACGAACCAGTCGTCCTGCAGCTTGATGTGCTTGCCTGCTTCCACAGACATGCCCAGTCCCGAGGTGTTGTAGTTACCCTCGGATTTGCCTCCGTCGCTCATGCGCACATCAGAGGTGTTCTTGAACCGGTTAGCCTTGATAATTGCATCGATGTAGTAGCCGCTGTCAGACAACCACGTGGTGTACGCACCCAAGTAGTAACTGTCGACTTGTCCGGATGTGCCTGCCGCGATGTTCAGATCCGAACGGCTGTAACCCGCCAGAATGCCTACTAGCCATTGCCCCTCGGTCACGGGCAAAGGCGCATCGACACCAAACGATATGCCCTGCTGGTTCTGCTGATAGGCGGTGCCACCGGCTGCGGAGAGATTGTACTTATTGCCATAAGCCCGCGACCATACGCCTCCCTCCGTCTTGCCGTAGCGCAGCTCGCCCATGCGACTACGAAGACTCGTCAACTCGCCATACCATACCGTAGGAGCGGCGCTGAACAGTCCTATAACCGAGCGCGTACCTGGGGTCGGGATCGGCTCGCCTTCGTCATCAAACTTCTGCACCAGATACCAATCAGTTCCGTCACCATTGCCTCGCTGCTCCAGCTCGTAGGCAAAGGTGCCGAAATCCACCTGGCCGCCTATCACCGCGAAGCCGGCCGTACTGCCCGTCCCTGTGTGCACGACCTGCTGATCCGGGCCGCCCTTGACCGGGTCGACGCCGGTGTTTCTGATCTGCAAATCGTAACTGCCGGTCGCGACACCCGATACGTTGATCTGGTCACCCTGTTGACTGGCGAGGTCAGTGTCCATGATGAACCGGCCGTTACCGGACAAAGTACTTAGATTCAGGGTCTGGAACGTACCGGCATTTGCGCCGACGTTCACCGTGCCCGCATTCATGGTGAGATTGCTCACGCCCTGGCCGTCGCTGGTGGTCCAGGTAGAGTCTTCCAGACTCAAATTCTGAACACGCAAAAGGTTGCCACTGAGTTGAGAGCCCCCGCTCAGATTCAAGCGCTGCACGTCAGAAACATTGCCGCTGACACTGGAGCCCGCTTCAACACTAAACGTGTCAATTTGGGAAATGTTGCCTGTTACGGAGGAACGTCCGTTCACCTCCAGGCTGCCCACATTTGTGACATTACCCGCCAGCGCGGCGCTATTTTGTAGAGTCAGTGCGCCGGTGGACCCAGCGTTCACCAGTACGTCTCCTGTCAGGCTGCTGCTATCAACGATAAACGTCGCAGTGGAATTATTGGCGGCTTCGAGAATGACGCCATTGCCACCGCTTAGTGAGGAGCCGTTCTGAATGGTGATGGTCGCTGTCGAAGGAAGGGCGTCATCGAATGACCCGACGATTATCGCGCTTCCGGTTGCGCCAGCGATCGTAGCGTTATCGATCAGCACGCTCGAGGGGAGGTTGGGCGTCACCGAGTCCGGGCTGATCAATATGCCGTTCTGACCACCCGTGACACGGCTGCCGTTTGTAATGGTTGCCGAGCTGTTGAATAGCGCCACGCCCACGCCGCCCCCCAGAAAAGACCCTGCGCCCCCCGCATCGTTGCCCTGCACGATGGTATTGGACAAGCTCAATTCACCGGTCGAAGCACTCACCCCCCGTCCAGAGCCGATGATGGTGCTGTTGACCACATTGGCAGTTGTGCCGGGGGTACCCGCAAAATCAGTAGTAAGCACAAGTCCGAAACTGCCAGTGCTCTCTATTCGCGCGCCAGCGATTTTAGCGTCGCTCTGGTTTAGCGAAACTGCGCTCCCTCGCGACAGCACAGACGAATCCGCATTTAGATTCAAGGTCGACCCTGACTGGACTGAGACGGAGGACGTCTGAGCATTCACGTCTAATGTCGCGCCATTTAGCAGCGTCCAGCTTTCAATGGGATCACCACTGTTCACGGTAGCAGAGCTTCCATTGAGTGTGCGCGCCTGGGCGCCCTCTTGAAGCAAGAACCCTGCGAGCGCAGCGGAACACGCCAACGCAGCTTTTGGAAATTTATCGGACATTAGTTAGACACCTCAACGAGGAAAACAAAACGAAGGCCGCAGTATGATTAATCAGGCTAGCTGCACGTGTAGGACATTTCCTGTTCTAAACAAGGAAATTTCCTACCAGATAAGAATTTAGAAAATTTCGCGATCACGCATTGCGTTGTTATTGCCATTCGAAATAACGAGCAGAAAAGATCTGTTCGCGGAGTATTTTGCTTACTCGGAAACACACGCACTAAACGACGACGTACAGGACTCCGAGGTAAAAGCGCTGGCGTTATCGCGAAATATTATAGTTGCGTTAGTTTATTTACGATTCGGGTGCACTAACCTTGATTTCAGATGCCGAGATGCACTTCGTGTCTCCATCGAAATGGACTTCGGGTGGAGGCGTGATTCTTGATGAATTCGCGACAACTCCAAGTCCGTGGCGCGCTATCAAATAGCAGCAGCCCACCTGCGCGCCAAACGGTCTGTACACCTCAATGGCTACTAACGGCAGTAAATTAGTGGCCTCGGATCTGCTACGAATTTTACTGCATCTTGAATATTAGGGAGAGTCACATGAGCAGCTATGTTTCTCGAGCACTACGGCTCGGCGCTTGCCCGGCGGACCGGTCTGGTGACGTCGCACTGGCAGAGCCTATTATCTCCGTCCCCGCCGCAATCGCGGATTATGACGGACTTTTACCCATCACCGTCCTCGGCGACGATCTTGAAATAAACATGCCATGGTGGGATGGGGTTAGACCCCAAATGCGGCTGCAGGCGGCATGGAAATTATTCATCCCGGGTGATCCCAATGACCCGGGTGTAGACGACTTGGTAGGGACGGAATACATCGTCACGGAAGCGGAGGCAGATGCCTCCACAACCGTATTCAAGATTTATGTGCCGAGCGACCGGCTGGTCCATGGTGTATACATAGTGAGGGTCAGGGCTCTCTCGTTCCCTGGCGGGAATGAGAGCTTTAGCCAAAGGTTAACGGTGCGGGTAGACACCGTCGCGCCCGGTGGCGGAGCCTTTCCGTTACTGCTTTTTCCGCCTGCGGTTGCCCAAAGTGGAATGATCGTAGATTCGGACATTATCAATGGGCAGCTAAAAGTTCAGCTTGCACATTACGAAGGGATTGCCCGAGGCGATAAGATTGACCTATATATCGGAACGACGCTCGTCAACTCACAGGAACTGGATCAGGAACCTACAAACCCAGATGAATTTATCCAGCTCTACTACCCAGAAGACGCACTGGAGCAGGTACGCAACGGGGTTCATTTGTTCTCTTTTGGGGTGACCGACAAGTCCGGCAACTTCGCTTCTTCTTTCACCGTGCAATATGACATTCAACTACACACAATCCCCACAATCATCCCTGCCCCCACCGTGCCACAGGCCGATTCCGATCTGCTGGACGAGGCCGAAGCGCGCTCGGGGACATTGGTCAACATCACGAAATATGATCTGGCGCAGGTGGGTGATGAGATACAAGTTAATTGGGGCAGCCAGCTCTCAGATAAACACGCTTTGACTGCCACCGACCTTCCGAACGACCCGATCCTTGTCATTGATCTTTCGTATGCCCTGGTGGCCGCCGAAACCGAAGTGGGTAACGTCGACGTTTGGTTTGAGGTGTTCCGCAATGGCAAGTCCATTGGCAAATCGCTAACTGACAACGTCGAGGTGGACTTGAGACTGCCTGGCGGCCCAGACCCCGACCCTGAGACCCCTGAACACGAAAACCTTTTGCCCTTGGTGGTGCGCAGTTTCAGTAATACCGGCAGCCCGCCACCCGGCCCTGAAGACAACATCATTCCACCCGAGGATTTCGATCAAAACGCCACTGCGTACATTCCATGGTTGGGCAAGGACGGAGACGATGTATACGAGCTTGAGGATCTCATCAAGCTCACCTGGGGTTCGCAAACCCAGACAACGGTCACGCGCAGCATTGTGCAAAAAGATCTGGACGACGGGGTGGATCTGCAGCTGACCGTTCCTGGCACGACGATCGAAGCGGAGGGCTCCGGTTCAGCGATCCCGGTGGGTTACACCGTCACTCGTATCACTGACGGCACCCCGTCCGCGACCAACACGGCGACGGCGGCCCCAACCCCAGTGGACGTGACAGGGCCGGATGAACTCCCAGGGGAGGGTACGATCGACGACGTGGTCTTCACGGTGTTGAATGAGTTGGGGGCTATTGGCTACGCCCAATTGATCGGACCATCGGGGAGCCGTTACAACCCGGTGCAAACTCGACTGGACTACAGCAACGTCGTGGCGGGCAGCAAAGTGACGCTGTTCTTCACCGGTTACGATCAATTGACGGGGGGTAACCTTATCCCCGCAGCAACCTACAGCGCGACCTACAATGTGACCGAAAAAGACATCGTCGATGGCAGATTAACCTACGACTTCAACGTACCGGCGACCTACCACTTTGCTGTCTGCAGTCAAGGCCATGTAGAGGCATATGTCGTTTTCGAAAACGACAAAGGGTCCGCTCAGTCCGATCCCAAGTCGGCGTACTGCGACGTCAAGCTGCCGGGCGAGTCAGTCTGCCCGGGCGGCTCTAAAACCTGCAGAAACTACCGATGATGAATGACGGCGATGCAGGCTGAGCCCTGTGTCGCCGCTCATTAACGAAAGCTGAACGACTGCGACGGTCAAACTTGTATTAGAACAAGGATAGTTCCATGAACACTCCACCCGCATTAAAGGCGCTTAACATTCCCAGGGTTCCCTCCACCGAAGCCAACGGCGGCCTTAACTGGAGCGACCTGTATGAGGACCCACAAGCGACGGTTCCGGTGCAGGTTGTCCTGCCCGTGGAGGGAGCCATTAACTTGGGAGATCGCATTGATATTGAGTGGGAAAACACGACACTGATCTCGAAAGAGGTAGACGATGCAGCCGTACAAACCAGGCTCGTCAGTTTTCTCGTGAAAGTGACAGACATCACCCGATTCGGCGATGGATTGCATACCCTCAAGTACAAGGTAACCACCGCGATCGGCGGCAACGAGAGCACATCGCCTCAATTGGAAGTAAGAGTTAAAACCAGTGTGCCGGGTGGCAATGATCCGGATCCGGGTTCCCCCTACATCAATGAAGATTTACCTGTCGTCGCGGGTGTTCCTGATGTGATTGACGACTCCACAGCAGACTTGACGCTAACAGTGGCTCCTTACACAAACATGGACAAGGACGATGTAGTAACGCTGGATTGGGGCGGACAGCGACTCAGGCCGTCCTCCCCGTTGATAGCCGGCCAACCTGTCACCTTTGTCGTGACTCGGACGATGCTCGAAGCGAGCCCCGGTAAAGTCGTCGTCCGCTACGAAGTGCGCGACCTCGTGAACAACTGGTCCAGATGGTCGTTGCAAAAAGAAACTGACGTTGAGGTGGGTACCAGCTTTTTGCAAGCCCCGCGGGTTAGCGGTAAGGGGGTAGTCGATGGAGCCGTGGATATCGCCATACTTGATGGATATGATCTCAATGTCGACATTCCAGCTTACAGTCAGTCACCTCATGCAACGTATTACTGGGTCACTAACACGCCGCGCGACTATAACCAACCAGCCATGGAACTTGGCGATGAGGTCGAGCTGACCTGGAGCGGACACACGGCCGGTGGCACTGTTCTTCCGGACGAGCGGGTTAGCCACACTGTCCAGCAGGGAGATATCGGCTGGGGCTTGTCTCTTAAAATACCCAACGCCAAGGTGAAATTGATCGCCTCAGGGTATGCGGTGATGCGATACACCGTTACGCCACAAGCGGGAAATGTAAAAAGTTCTCGCAGGGCGAGTGTCGCGGTCATCGGCGCAGTCGAGGCCTTGCCTGCTCCGAAGGTCGTGGGGTTCGAGGGTACGCTTGATCCGGGGCTTCTCCCCGCTGAAGGCGCAACTCTCCGTATTGACGCCAGCGAAATGATTGTCGAGGGAGATTCCCTGCATGTGACGTGGGCCGGTACAACAGCATCGGGCGCTCCACAGAATTACACATTCGACGTCATTGTTACGCAGAATATGGATGGTCATCCCATAGAGCGTTACATCGACATGATGTACATCACACCGCTTATAGACGGTAAAGTCGATGTTAGCTACGTTCTCAACAAAGGCGACGGTCCGGTAATCAATTCACCCGTAACGACCTTGCAGATCAGAAGTTCCATTTCCGAACTGCCAGCACCCGTGATCGAACTTGCAGAAGGCGAGACACTCGACCCGACCCAAGTACCCGCCAACGGCTTGCCCGTAAGTATTTCCTATAAACCAATGATAGCCTCGGAATATGTCGAGTTTCACTGGGACGGTTTGAAACCGTTAACAAATGGCTTCAGAATTCCCGCCACATGGGGCGATAAGGCTATTGAATTCATCGTAGAAAAAAAAGACGTTCTGGCCGATTTGAATCAAAACGTGCAAACCTATTACACAGTAACCTTGGACGGCAAAACCAGGACATCCTTAAGCAGATCACTGCTGATAACTGCCGGCAGTGAAAGCGATGTCACTGAAGACTTTTCAGAGCAAACAGGAGACGCTGCTGTTCTAATAAGCGAAGGCGGCTCAATTAAAACAAAGCACATGACAGTCCGGTTTCTGCAGGGAGATGGAAAAGCCGGCTTCTTGAGCAGCTATATATTACCGCCGGAGGCGGCCAGCTATTTCGTAAATCCGGTCCTACAGCTGGCCTATGCAGCGAAGGGAGACCAGACGATCGAGCTGGAACTGAATGCAGAGTGCCAGGCCGTCTCGTTCGATGTTCATGGTGTGGAATCCGGAAGTACTGCCGTTCGCTATCTGGATGCAGCAAAGACGGAACTGAGTTCACAGCTATTACCTGCAACTCCCAATCAGCAAATTTCATATACCAGCGCAGGTAAGCCGATACGCTACATCGAACTTATTGTCCGCAGTGACTGGACACTGTGGGACAACTTTGTAATGAGAGCCTGAGTGACAACCGTTTTAAAATAAATAGCGCGCACTCATTCCGTGCATGCCCATTGTCGATAATGGTCAACAATATCGCTGACCAAAACCATGGAAAGGTGGAATATCATGACCGAACCAACCGCTGAACAGAAAAGCCAACTCGCCGAAGCATTTGCTTCGATTGCCGGCGGAAGATACGCCACATTACAAAATTCGGAGTTCCCAAAGCCAAAGGTAGACGTTGCCGGACAGGGTGACATTCTGGATCCTACGATGGGCCTGGCAGGCGTAGATGTCATTGTCTCTTACCCGACGATGCTGACCTCAGACATCATTGGCTTGTCATTCAACGGCGACGATTCGTTTGAGACGCTAAACGGCAGCCTTTTTCAAAAGGTTACGTTCAGAGTAAAGGCCGCTCAAATTGCAGCGGCGGTCGGCAAGACCATCCAGATAATCTATGCGGTTGTTCGGCCCGCCGGTGTCGCATTGTCCGAGATCCTCGATTTAACGGTATCGTCCATTCCGGCCCAGCAGCTCAAACCTCCTAGAATCACTGAAGCATCTTCAGCTGGTGAGCTGGACGTGTCGAGTCTTACAGAGGATGCGAAAGTTACAGTTGAGCCTTGGCCATTGATTATGGCAGGACAGCAGCTATGGCTGCGGATGGAAGGCTCCAGCAACCTGGATGTGCCAGCGTGGCAAGGCTATCCGATTGGCGATGCAAATGCCCAGACCACTACCATTCCTCTGGACTATTTGAAAACGTTGGCCGATGGGTCGGAGTTGAAGCTCGCGCTGGAAGTGTCGTTTGACGGTGGCAAGACGCGGCAGGCGTTCCCGCTGCAGTCCTACACTGTCAAAACTGTACCAACCGTCAGCGCCGTCACTATTACCAGGGTGACGAATGAGGCAGGTGATGTTGAAATTCCCAACGGAGGATCCACAACCGATACCAGTGTGGTTATTCACGGCACGGTGACCTTTGCCTGATAAACATGCATATTTTGAGGGGGTGATCGGTGATGAACCAGTGGACCGATCACCGCCCTGTTTTCCTGATCCGCGACAGCAAGGTGAAAGTTGGCTTTGGCAACGGACCACCCGATATCACTTCATCTTCTTTTCAAGCGTGAATGTGAGTACCCCTCCGGATTTTCAATCCGAATAGCGGCCATGCTATCTCCAGCTTAATGACATAAGGAAATGTGAGATGAACACTAAAGCGCCAGGCGTCGTACCTGTAGAGATATACGACAATGACACCCTGTGTATCACCGTAGACACGCTGCCCGACGGCACCTTCTGTTATCAGGTGCCTGGACTTAATGAAGGCCACCATAAGCTGACTGCAAAAGTCGGCGATCTTGCAGACGACTACTCTTTAGTAAAAAATATTTTATTAGAGGATTTCGAAGGCTTCCCAACTGTATGGCTTACTCCGGGAGTACCACTGACAAGCACAGTTACGGGTACAACAATTACACTAAATGGCATAGGGGGGATTGCCGACTATGACGATACTGGGCTCCCTGGAAAATCCCTGAGCCTTCACGTGGGGGAGGTTGAAATAAAGCCAGCTCTTCCAACGCGTAAGGTTAAGTTCCAGAAACGCATTCACCCCATCAATGATGTTTACGCTAAATATTATGATATTCACGACAACCCACTAGGGGAAATAAAACTAACTGGCTCCATGGATAACGTAGAGTTCACCGGCACCGAACCAATTGCTACGATTAAAATTATTTCCGTACCAGCCAGCACAACTTTAATAACAGTGGTGGACAGTTTTCTGTTCGAATAGCCTAGACCAATGATCATAACTCACCGATCGGCATGCCGTATTTATTGTTTCTGCTGCGCTATGAGCATCAATGATATCGGTCATTGGGAATTCTAAATCCGGAACGCAGAATAAGTGGGGCGATGCCATCATGCCGATGGTTTTATACTTCCAGCCGCTGCGACAACACTATGACTCACGTCTGAATAACTCCCCAGGTGTAAACCCGAACAGTCCCTTGAACGCGGCGATAAAGGCCGAGGTCGAGTCATAGCCGCAATCGAGGGCGGTGCTCGTCACGCTGCCGCCCTCCTCCAAGGCAGTGAGCGAGGCGAGTAATCGCGCTCGTTGCCGCCAGCCTCTGAAACTCAATCCGGTTTCGCGCTGGAACAAACGCATCAGCGTCTTCTCCGACATGCTAAGCCGATGCGCCCAGTCGCTCATCGTGGTCGCTTGTCCCGGCTCTACAATCAACTGGTTGCACAATGCCAATAACCGCACATGGCGGGGCAGCGGCAACGAGAAGCCCACTTCCGGCAAGCTCGACAACTGGTCGAGCAGCACCTGAACAAGGCGCGATTCCTGGCTGTCGTGTTGCGGGTAATCGGTGGGCATCAGGCAGAATGTCTTGATCAGTTCGCGAGCCAGCGGGGTGACTTCAAGCACGCGGCAGCGATCCACAGGCCCCGAAGAATCAGGTGAGCGCACATAGAGGCTGCGCATCTCCGCGCGGGTTGACGTGACTACCTCGTGATCGAGCCCGGCAGGAATCCAGACGCCCCACTGCGGCGGCGCGAAGAAGCTGCCCTGTTCGGTGTGCACGCCCAGCACGCCGCTGATGGCGTAGGAAAACTGCACCCAGTCATGACGATGAGTCGGCGTCCACGAACCTGCGTTCAAGCTCTCCGCTCTGGCGTAGAGCGGGCGCGGCAAGTCGGTCAGTTGTGGAATCAGGCGCTGGGTGTCGGTGTTGCGCAGTGGGCGCTGTCCGTTGGGCATGTGCAGACCTTCTGTCGTGAGGAGACAGTTTATGTCGCTGCCCGAAACTTCTGCTAGCTGTGCACGCTGAAAGCTTCAACTAAAGAAAATGGATAGATTGGTGATACCCACCGGGATACGGCGATAACCGCTATAACTATAAGATCGATTATCGCCAATAAATATAACCAGCGACCTGCCAACACATCCACAGTCAATTATGCTTAAACACTGTAGAAACCTAACGACAAAAGGATTTGAAAATGACTTCTCAAGCATCCCGGACCACTTCTGTAGAAATTATCGATGCCAATAATGTGGTTGTGGGTACAACCACAACACAGGCAGATGGTTCATTTAGCTGTACGGTACCTGCGGGCCTCGGTGAACACGTCTTTACTGCGAGATCTGCTAACGAGACTTCGAGCGCATATACGGTAAATGGAGTTCCAAGCCAAACTATTGAAGATAACTTCGAAGACCTGTCCCTTCAACACTTTAGTCCCGGCGTTACGTTAATAGCCCCTGTGACGCAAACATCTTTCACTTTGCGCTCGGGCCAAGCGGAAATAAGGGAGGAATGGGCAGGCAACCCATATCACCACTCGGTGAAACTTACGTTTGGCGATTTTGAAGTAAGGCCCAAATATCCTCCAAAGAAAATTTCGTTTAGACGATCCCAAGGCGAGGGCGCCGATATTATAGTGAAATACTATGGGAAAGACGACACCCTGCTTTACATCAAAATCTTAGACGAGTTTATGTTTCCGGTTTTTGAAAGCGAGACACCAATTTACTACATGGTAATTATTAAACCCACGGGAACCATGATGAGAGCGACGTATGTAGACTATTTCAAGTTCTATTACAACTAACCTTACTTGGATTTTTTATTTGTGATAAAGGGGGCTGATTTATTTAAACCGGGGACAGTTTAATTTACGGTGAAGCGCTGCAAATAAATCAGTCCCTTTTAAAGCACTCATTCCGTGCATGCCCATTGTCGACAATGGTCAACAATATCGCTGACCAAAACCATGGAAAGGTGGAATATCATGACCGAACCAACCGCTGAACAGAAAAGCCAACTCGCCGAAGCATTCGCTTCGATTGCCGGTGGAAGATACGCCACATT
>Ga0209276_100956_pt1 | contig 25675 bp, 20 predicted proteins | sample DewCreD2012metaG_3_FD_185473 | JGI IMG/M metagenome (GOLD analysis project Ga0209276, IMG submission 185473) | Hot spring sediment bacterial and archeal communities from British Columbia, Canada, to study Microbial Dark Matter (Phase II) - Dewar... ...
CGATGTCGGCTCGTCCCATCCTGGGGCTGGAGAAGGTCCCAAGGGTTGGGCTGTTCGCCCATTAAAGGGGCACGTGAGCTGGGTTCAGAACGTCGTGAGACAGTTCGGTCTCTATCCGCGGTGGGCGTTGGAGGCTTGAGGGGGGCTGGCCCTAGTACGAGAGGACCGGGCTGGGCGGACCTCTGGTGTGCCGGTTGTCCCGCCAGGGGCAAAAAGCCGGGTAGCCATGTCCGCACGGGATAAGCGCTGAAAGCATCTAAGCGCGAAGCCCTCCCCAAGATGAGGCCTCCCACCCCCTCAAGGGGGTAAGGCCACGGGAAGACCACCCGTTCGATAGGCGGCAGGTGTAAGCCGGGCAACCGGCGTAGCTGAGCCGTACTAATGGCCGAGGGCTTGACCACTACACCACCGCCCTCACAACCAGGCAGGCCTGGGGCTATAATGAATATCGGGACGCGGGGTGGAGCAGCGGCAGCTCGCCGGGCTCATAACCCGGAGGTCGTGGGTTCGAATCCCACCCCCGCTACCATCCCCTCCTCTCCCTATCTCGGCACGCACACGGGCCCTTGGTGGCTAGAGCGAGGCGGACCCACCCGTTCCCATCCCGAACACGGAAGTGAAACGCCTCAGCGCCGACGATACTGGCGGGGCAACCCGCTGGGAAAATAGGCCGCTGCCAGGGGCCCACTATCTTTTACCTCGCCACCCCTAGGCGCGCTGACCACCACCACTTATAATTAGCGCAAAGGCCCTGAGGCCCAACCTATTAAGCGGAGGCGAGACCCCTTGTCGGCACCTCCCCAGCCCGAAGAGAGCACCCCCGAGCCCCAGGAGAGCATGGCCCAGCTCCTGGGCACCTACACCGCCTACCCCCACCTGCGCCGCGGCGACATCGTCGACGGCACCATCGTCGGCTTCACCCGGGAGGGCGTCCTGGTGGACCTGGGCGCCAAGACGGAGGGGGTCATCCCCCGCAGCGAGATGACCTGCCTCGGCCCGGGAGGCGAGGCCTCCCTCAAGGTGGGCGACCAGGTGAGCGTCTACGTCCTCCGCCCCGAAACGGCCGATGGCCAGATCCTCCTCTCCCTGGACAGGGCCCGCGGCGAGCAGGGCTGGCAGATCCTGCACGAGCGCTACCAGCGGGGGGAGGCCTTCCAGGCCCCGGTGGTGGGGCACAACCGGGGTGGCCTCATCCTCAATGCCGAAGGGGTGCGTGCCTTCCTGCCCATCTCCCAGCTGGTGCCCGACCCTGAGCTGCCCAGCCGAGACCTCTCCCGCTGGGTGGGGCGCTGGCTCACCGTCAAGGTGCTGGAGCTGAACCGCCGGCGGGGGAGGGCCATCCTCTCCCAGAGGGCGGCCCTGGAGGAACAGCGGAGCCATTTGCGGGAACAGCTCTTGCACGAGCTGCAGGAGGGGCAAGTGCGGCGGGGACGGGTCACCAGCGTGCGCGACTTCGGCGTGTTCGTGGACCTGGGCGGGGTGGAGGGGCTGGTGCCCGTCTCGGAGCTGAGCTGGGATGCCACCCCACCGCCGCCCCACTCCATCTGCCGGGTGGGCGACGAGGTGGAAGTCTTCGTCATGCGCATCGACCAGGAGACGGGAAGGGTGAGCCTATCCCTGCGTCGCGCCCAGGGCGAACAGTGGGAGGCCATTGTCGCCCACCTGAAGGAGGGCGACGTGCTGCCGGGCCTCGTCACCAAGCTGACCAACTTCGGCGCCTTCGTGCGCCTCAGCGGCAAGGTGGAGGGCCTCATCCACATCTCGGAGATGTCCGAGCGTCACCTGCAGCACCCGGGCGAACTGGTGCGAGAAGGCGACATCGTCCCGGTGAAGGTGCTGCGCATCGAGCGCGACCGTCGGCGCCTCAGCCTGTCGCTGCGTCAGGCACGGCCCGAGGCCGAGGCCCAGGGATGGGCCTTCGACCAGAACGGGGCCGTGGTCTTCGTTCCCCCTGAGATGCGGGCCGCCGTGCAGCCCCAGAACGGCCCACAGGGGGAGTAGAAAATTCGACGGCCAACGGGTATGGTATAAGTGTGGCGGTGATAGGCTATGGCCGATCGTTTCGAGAAGTTCACTGAGCGTGCCCGGAGGGTCCTCACTCTGGCGCAGGAGGAGGCCCTCCGTTTCAACCACAACTACATAGGGACCGAGCACATCCTCCTGGGCCTGGTCAGGGAAGGGGAGGGTGTGGCCGCCAAGGTGCTGGCCAACCTGGGGGTGGACCTCAACAAGGTCCGCTCGGCGGTGGAGTTCATCATCGGCCGCGGCGACAAGGCCGTCACCGGTGAGATCGGTCTCACCCCCAGGGCCCGCAAGGTCATCGAGCTGGCGGTGGACGAGGCCCGCCGCCTGGGCCACCACTACATCGGCACCGAGCACCTGCTTTTGGGCCTGGTGCGCGAGGGCGAGGGCATCGCCGCCGGCGTGCTGGAGAGCCTGGGCGTGAGCCTGGAGAAGGTGCGGGCCGAGGTCTCCCGCGTCCTCTCCCAGAGCATGCCCCAGCAGGGAGGGCCACAGGCGTCCCGCGCCCCGGCTCGCACCCCCACCCTGGACCAGCTGGGCGTGGACCTGACGGCCCTGGCCCGCCAGGGCAAGCTCGACCCCGTCATCGGCCGCGACCGCGAGATCGAGCGGGTGGTCCAGATCCTCTCCCGGCGCACCAAGAACAACCCCGTCCTCATCGGCGAGCCGGGGGTGGGCAAGACGGCCATCGTCGAGGCGCTGGCCCAGCGCATCATCCGCGGCGACGTTCCCGAGATGCTGCAGGGCAAGCGCATCGTCACCCTGGACATCGGCGCCCTGGTGGCCGGCACCAAGTACCGGGGCGAGTTCGAGGAGCGCCTCAAGAAGGTCATCGAGGAGCTGAAGACGGCCGGCAACTGCATCCTCTTCATCGACGAGATGCACATGCTGGTGGGTGCTGGCGCCGCCGAGGGGGCGGTGGATGCCGCCAACATCCTCAAGCCCTCCCTGGCCCGCGGCGAGATCCAGGTCATCGGCGCCACCACCCTGGACGACTACCGCAAGCACATCGAGAAGGACGCCGCCCTGGAGCGGCGACTGCAGCCCATCGTGGTCAACGAGCCCACGGTGGAGGAGACGCTGGAGATCCTGCGGGGCATCAAGCACCGCTACGAGGAGCACCACGGCCTCTTCATCGCCGATGAGGCTCTGAAGGCGGCGGCGGAGCTGGCGGCGCGCTACGTGCCCGACCGCTTCCTGCCCGACAAGGCCATCGACCTGGTGGACGAGGCTGCCTCCCGAGTGCGGATCCGCCGCTCCTACGCTCCGCCCTCCCTCCAGGAGGCCATGAAGGGCCTGGAGAGCCTGCGGCGGGAGAAGGAGCAGGCCATCGCCCAGCAGCAATACGAGTACGCCGCCGAGCTGCGGGACCGGGAGGTCAAGCTCCAGGAGCGCATCAAGCAGCTGGAGGCGGGCTGGCGCAGCCAGCGCCAGGAGGAGCGCCCGACCGTCACCGCCGAGGACATCTGCGAAGTGGTGTCCATGTGGACGGGCATCCCGGTGACCCGCATCGCCTCCGAGGAGTCTCAGCGGCTGCTGAAGATGGAGGAGGCGCTGCACGAGAAGGTCATCGGTCAGGACGAGGCCATCCGCACGGTGGCCAGGGCGGTGCGGCGTGCCCGCGCCGGCCTGAAGGACCCGCGGCGTCCCATCGGCGTATTCATGTTCCTGGGGCCCACGGGCGTGGGGAAGACCTACCTGGCCCGCGCCCTGGCGGAGTTCATGTTCGGGTCCGAGGACGCCATGATCCGCCTGGACATGAGCGAGTTCATGGAGAAGCACAACGTGTCCAGGCTCATCGGGGCGCCGCCGGGCTACGTGGGCTACGAGGACGCCGCCCAGCTAACCGACACGGTGCGGCGCAAGCCTCACTGCCTCATCCTGCTGGACGAGATCGAGAAGGCCCACCCGGACGTCTTCAACATGCTGCTGCAGATCTTCGACGACGGTCACCTGACCGACGCCAAGGGGCGGCGGGTGGACTTCCGCAACACCATCATCATCATGACCTCCAACGTGGGCTCCGACCTCATCCGCAAGGAGCAGGTGCTGGGCTTCGCCACCAAGCGGGAGGAGGCCCAGACCTTCCAGGAGCAGTACGAGCGGATGAAGGAGAAGGTGCTCCAGGCCATGAAGCAGGTCTTCCGGCCGGAGTTCCTCAACCGCCTGGACGCGGTGGTGGTCTTCCACCCGCTGACCAAGGAGCACATCCGCAAGATCGTGGAGAAGGAGATCCGCGAGATCGAGCAGCGGGTGGCCCTGAAGGGCATCAGCATCGAGATAACCGACGCCGCCAAGGACTGGCTGGGGGAGAAGGGGTTCGACCCTGTGTTCGGCGCCCGACCCCTGCGCCGCGTCCTCCAGAACGAGATCGAGGACCGGCTGTCGGAGGCCATCCTGGAAGGGCGCTTCGGCGAGGGCGATACCGTCCGCATCGATGTCCAGGACGGCGAGATCGTCCTGCTGAACGTGTCCCAGCCGGCCCTGACCTAGCCCGCGCTGCGAATGGCCCCTGGCCGAAGGGGAGCGGTGGCCCGCCTCGCCGAGGTGGGCCACTTTCTTTTGCCCCCGACGGTGGCCGCCCTGCTATTCCTGCCTTCCCTCGGCGACTGGTTCATGCTCCACGACTTCATCCACCTGCGGGGCGCCGCCTGGCACAGCGCCGCCCACTACCTGGAGGCCATCTTCGACCCCCGGGACGGGGGCGAGAGCCTGTTCAACACCGGCAAGCTCTACCGCCCCCTCTACTACCTGGCCCTGCTGGTCCAGGAGCGCCTCTTCGGCCTCCACCCCCTGCCGTATCACCTGGTGAACGTGGGGCTTCATGTCCTGAACGTGGCCCTGGTCTGGTGGCTGGCCCGCCGCCTCCTGGGGCAGCGGTCCCTGGCCACCCTGGCGGCCCTGGGCTACGCGCTCCACCCCCTGGCCATCGAGGCTGTGGTCTGGATCTCGGCGGTCACCGAGCTACTGGTGACCGCCTGCACTCTCGCCGCCCTGGCAGCGTGGATGGAGAGCTATCGCAGCCAGGGCGTCAGGGCGGCCCTCTGGCGGGCAGGAGCCCTCGTCCTGGCAGCCGGAGCCGTCCTGAGCCGGGAGCCCGGCCTGGCGGCCCCCCTGGCCCTGGCTGCCTACCACCTGCTGAGGGCGGGGCCGCGACAGTGGCCGCGTCTTTCGACCTGGCTGCCGCTGCTGCCCCTGGCTGCCCTGGTCCTGGGCTACGTGGCTCTGCGACTGCCCCATTTTCGCGAGGCGGCCGCTGGCGAGGCCTCGGGCCTCGGCAGCCTGGGCTGGCACATCTTCGAGAACCTGTTCCTCTACCTGGGCTGGCCGCTGGTGCCCGTCTGGTCGGGGGACCCCGGGTGGACGGTGCTGCGGGGCCTGTCCGCCATCCTCGTCCTTCGTTTGGCGGAATCCCTCCTGCGGCGGCGAGACTGGCGTTGGGCCTTTCTCATGCTCTTCTGGCTCCTCTTCGCCCTTCCCTACGCCACCAACGCGCCGGAGTTGCAGGCCGGCCGCTACAACTACCTCCTGCTGGCCCCCCTGTGCATCCTGGGCGCGCGGCTGCTGGCCGATGCCGCCTCGTGGCTGGCGCCGCGAATGCCCCGCCTGGCCCAGGCTGCCAGCCCCGCCCTCTGGGCGGGGGCGCTGCTGGCCCTGGCGGTGCCCGCCCTGCTGCTGCACGTATACCACCAGCGCAACCTGCACGCGGTGGCCGACTCCAGCCACGATCTGCTGGCAGCGCTGCAGGCCCAGTATCCGCGACTGCCGCCGGGCTCAGTGCTCTACGTGGAGAACGCCCCGCCGGCGCTGCTCTTCGAAGGCGGCCCCTTCTATCTGGACCCTATGGTGGACCTGTTCTACGGGGTGGACGTGCAGGTGGCGCTGGGGCCGCCGCCCACGTCCGGCCCGTCCGTCTACAGCTTCGTCTATCGCCCCCGATGAGGGGGTGGGAGAGCGAGCGTCTTCCCTATCTCGCGAGGCCAGGCTCGGGGGGCCTTGGCAGGGGCGCACAGGGGTGGCATAATCAGAACGTGAGTTCTAAGGGGCGGGCACAGTCCCTGTTCGTCTGCCAGGAGTGCGGGCGGGAGAGCGCCAAGTGGCTGGGGCGCTGCCCCGACTGCGGCTCCTGGAACACCTTCCTCGAGGCGGCTCCTGCTCCTGCAGGCGGCCATGCCCCAGCCGTCCCGGTCCAGGTCTGGGCCGTCCCCCAGGACGGGGAGGAGAGGCTGGTCCTGGGGCTGGGCGAGTTCGACCGGGTTCTGGGGGGTGGGCTGGTGGCGGGCTCGCTGGTGCTCATCGGCGGCGACCCTGGCATCGGCAAGTCCACCCTCGTGCTGCAGGTGGCGGCGCTGGCCGCCCGTGCTGGGGGCCGCCCCGTCCTCTACGTATCGGGCGAGGAGTCGGCACGGCAGGTGTCCATGCGGGCCCGTCGCCTGGGGCTGGTGGGGGCTGGTCTGTACCTCCTCGCCGAGACGGAGCTGGAGGCGGCTTTGAAGGCCGCTGAGGCCCTCTCGCCCTCCCTGCTGGTGGTGGACTCCATTCAGACGGTCTACTGGGGCGGCCTGCCCCAGCCAGCGGGGAGCGTCGTGCAGCTGCGCCAGTGCGCCCTCAAGCTCCTGCAGTGGGCCAAGAGCACCGGGGTGCCGGTGATCCTGGTGGGCCACGTGACCAAGGAAGGCGAGCTGGCCGGCCCCAAGGTGCTGGAGCACATGGTGGACGTGGTGCTCTACCTGGAGGGGGAGCGCTTCAGCAGCTACCGAGTCCTGAGGGGTGCCAAGAACCGCTTCGGCTCGGTGGCCGAGGTGGGCGTGTTCGAAATGCGGGGTGAAGGGATGGTGGAGGTAGCCAACCCCTCGGAGCTGTTCCTGTCGGAGCGGGCCCAGGACGGCATAGGCTCGGCTGTAGTGCCGGTGATGGAGGGCAGCCGCCCCCTGCTGGTGGAGGTGCAGGCCCTCACCAGCCCTACCGTGGCCCCTGCCCCCCGCCGCACCGCTAACGGGCTGGACTACAACCGTCTGGTGCTGGTGGCGGCCGTGCTGTCGCGGCGCCTGGGGCTGCCTCTGGCCAACCAGGACATCATCGCCTCGGTGGTGGGAGGCCTGCGCGTTCAGGAGCCGGCGGCCGACCTGGCCCTGGCCCTGGCTATCGTCTCCAGCCAGCGCGACCGTCCCCTGCCAGCGGACCTGGTAGCTGTGGGCGAGGTGGGGCTTTCGGGCGAGCTGAGGTCGGTGCCCCACCTGGAGCGTCGGCTTCTGGAGGCGGAGCGCCTGGGCTTCCGCAGGGCCGTTCTGCCCCGCTCCGCCCTGCAGCGGGGCCTGCGTTGCCGCCTGGAGCTGGCCCCGGCCGCCACGCTGCGGGAGGCCGTGCGCCTGGCCCTGGCCTAAGGCTCGAAGGGGCGCCGGCGCAGCAGCACGCTCTGCACCAGCCCCAGGGCCATGAACGTCATCAGCAGGGAGCTGCCTCCCTGCGAGATGAAGGGCAACGGGATGCCCGTCACCGGCAACAGCCGCACGTTGACCCCGACGTTGATGAACACCTGCACCAGCAGCATGACGGCGATGCCGGTGGCCAGCAGGCGCCCGAACAGGTCGTAGGACAGGCTGGCCGCCCGCAGACAGCGGAAAATCACCACCACGTACAGGGCCAGCAGCAGCAGCGCCCCTACGAAGCCCAGCTCTTCCCCCAGCACGCTGAAGATGTAGTCAGTGGTGGCCGTCTGCAGGAAGTCCAGCTGCGTCTGACTGCCCTGGAACAGCCCCTTCCCCAGCAGGCCGCCGGAGCCGATGCCTATCTCGGCCTGCAGGATGTTGAAGCCGCCCCCCAGCGGGTCCAGGTTGGGGTTGAAGAAGAGGGCCAGCCGCTCCCGCTGGTAATCGCTGAGGGCGGCTGCCGAGACCAGGGGAATGGAAAGGATGAGGATGGCCACCAGCAGCCCCACGTAGTAGGGCCGTGCCCCGCCCATGAGGGCCATCACCAGCCAAACGGAGCCGAAGATGATGGCCGTGCCCATGTCCGGCTCCAGCATCACCAGCACCGCCGGCACCAGCCCCATAGCCAGGGTGGCCAGGAAGTGGCGCAGGCGGCGCATATCCAGGGGACGGTCGGCCATGTAGCGGGCCAGGGCCAGGATGGTGAAGGGCTTGGCCAGCTCCGACGCCTGCACCTGCACCGGCCCCAGGCTCAGCCAGCGTCGCGACCCCAGGGACTCATCGCCCACCAGCAGCACAGCCACCAGGAGCAGCAGCCCCAGCCCGTAGAGGAAAGGCGCCACCCGCCCGAAGGCCCGGTAGTCGGTCATCATCAGCACGACCATGAGGGCGATGCCCAGCAGGGCGAGCAGGGCCTGCTTCACCACCGGGTGGCCCAGGCCGTTGATGCCGTCGGGATAGGAGCTGAGGGAAGCGCTGTAGATGAGCAGGCCGCCGTAGCCGGCCAGGGCAATGGCCCCCGCCGCCAGCACCGGGTCGAAGTGGCGGGCCAGCCGCTCCTGGATCAACGTCTCCCCTCCCGCAACGCCTGGGCGATGCCGCTCTGGTTGAACATGAAGTCCAGCACCTGGGCGGCCACCGCGGCCGGCCTGTCGGCGCTGCCACGGGCCATGTAGACCACCACCGCCACCAGGGGCTGATCGGCAGGGGCGAAGCCGGCGAACCAGGCGTGGCCGTCCTCGCCGGCGCCGCTCACCCCCGCCACTTGCAGGCCGCGCACCGCCGCTGCCCTGGCCACCCCCTCGCTGACGGCCCTGACCATGGCCTGGCGGACGGCGCTCAGGTTCTCCGGCGAGACCGGCAGGCCGGCGCGGGGCTGGCCTCCGGCCTCGGCCAAGACCCGCCCTTCGGGGTCGCGGATCTCCCTCACCAGGTGGGGACGCAGGAGGCGGCCGCCGTTGGCCAGGGCAGCGGTGGACACCAGCACCTGCATGGGGGTGGCCGACAGATAGGACTGGCCCAGGCCAAAGCGATAGGTGTCGGTGGGCCGCCAGGGGTCGCGCAGCGTCCGCTCCTTCCAGCGGGCGTCGGGCACGAGGCCTGCCGCCTCCCCTGACAGGTCGATGCCCGTGGCCTCCCCCAGTCCGAAGGCGCGGGCGTAGCGGGCCAGTCGCTCCTCCCCCAGGCCGCGCACGGAGCCATCGGGGGAGCCTCCCGCCAGCTGAGCGAAGTAGGTGTTGGCCCCCTGGGCCAGGGCCCGTGCCAGGTCCATGTCCCCCAGGGGGCGGGGGTCGAAGATGATGTCTGGCACCGCCCCCGGCGCCAGGGGGTTGCTCACCAGCATGTAGCCGGCCAGATTGCGGATGACGGTCTCAGGGCGGACGATCCCCTCCTGCAGGGCGGCCAGGGCCACGATGGGCTTGAAGGTGTCCAGGGGAGGATATAGCTCCCCCAGGGCGTGGTTCAGGAGGGGCTTGCCCGGGGCGTCCAGGAGGGCGGCCGCCAGATCGCGACGGCCGGGGTCGGCGAAAACGTTGGGGTCGAAGCTGGGCAGGGAGACCAGGGCCAGGACCTCTCCGTTGCGCACGTCCATCAGGGCGGCTGCTGCCACCTCTCCGGGGGGCACCTGGGCGCTGAGGGCCTCGTAGAGGCGGCGCTGCAGGTCCAGGTCCACCGTCAGCAGGAGGCTGGAGCCGTCCTGCCCCGGCTGCTCAGCGACGATGCGGCGGGGGCGGCCGAAGGCGTCCACCTCCAGCAGCACCTGCCCCGGGGTGCCCCTCAGGATGGTCTCGTAGGTGGCCTCCACCCCTGCCTTGCCCACCCAGTCGTGCAGGTGGTAGCCCAGCCCCTTCAGAGCTTCCAGCTCCTCGGCTGATATAGGCCCGGTATAGCCCAGCACGTGGGCCAGGGCCGGCCCCCCAACGTAATCGCGAACCGTCCGCTCCAGCAGACGGACGCCTGGCAGGTCAGGCTCCCGCTCCTTCAGGGCGAGGGCCTGCTCCCGGGTCAGACCCTCTTTCACTACCAGAGGGTCGTAAGGGCTCTGGCGGGTACGGCCCTCCCGAAAGCGGGCCTCGATCTCCTCGGGCGGAAGGCCGACGATGCTCCCCAGCTCACGGAAGAGCCTCTCCTGCTGCTCCGGCCGCACGTTGGCCGGGACGATGGCGGCGTCGAAAGTGGTGCGGTTGTATACCAGGGGCCGGCCGCCGCGGTCATATATCAGGCCCCGGCTCACCGGCACCTGCAGCTCGCGCAGCGCGTTGCTGGCGGCCATCTGACGAAAGCGCTCCCCCTCCACCAGTTGCAACCGCACCAGTTGCCCCACCAGGATGGCCATCAGCAGCAGGGCCAGCCCACGAAGGGCGAGGAAGCCCCAGCGGCTGGCGGCCGGCGCCGGTTGCTCGCGGCGCCTGGGCCGAGGCGAACGCCAGCGACGGGTAGTGGTGGCCACTTCTCACTCTCCCAGTCGGGGGCCTGCCATCCTGGGCCCGAGGAGCGCCCTCAGCCCCCACAAGAGCACCAGCACCAGGGGAGTCCACAGGGCGTTGACTAGGGCGGCAGGCAGAGCGCCCCGCAGCAGCGCGTCGCCCCAGGACGGTCCCTCTCCCGTGATGGTGTAGACCATCAGGTGCAGGATGTGCTGGGCCAGGGTGCCCAGGCCCACCGCCACCAGGGCAGTGGGGAGAGACGCCTGCACCACCGTCGCCTGGCCCAGGGCGGCCAGGGCCAGCGCCGGCAGGGCTCCCAGCGCCGAAAGCCCCACGGGCCGCGTCCCCAGCAGGTCCGACAGGGTTCCAGCGACGATGGCCAGCAGCAGTCCTTCCCCCGGCGACCAGGCCACGGCCCAGCAGACGGCCAGCAGCAGCGCCAGGTCGGGCTGCACCCCCAGGGGCCGCACCGAGGGCAGGACGCTGTAGGCCAGCAGGGCTGTTGCCAGGGCCATCAGGGCGCCGAGGGCATACCTCATGATGGTTCCCCTAACCGGATAGGCTGAAAGGTGGTCAGCACCAGAACCGCCTGCAGGCGCGAAAGGGGCGCCGAAGGCTCCACCTGGGCACGCACGAAGGTGTCCTGGGGGTGAGCACGCACCGAGCGGGCCACGCCCACCAGAAGGCCGGGAGGGAACTTCCCTCCGAGGCCCGAGGTGACCACCAGGTCGCCGTCCTCGATGCCGGCCTCGCGGGGTACCAGCTCCAGGGACGGGGGCGACCCCGCCCTCCCTACCACTACCCCGCGGGCATCGCCCTGCCCGCCCTGCACCGTCACGTTGACAGCTGAGCGGGGATCGGTGACCAGTGTCACCCAGGCATGGTCGGGGTACAGGGTGGTGATGGTGCCCACCAGGCTTCCCCCCTCCGAGAGGACCAGCATCCCTTCCCTCAGGCCGTCGTCGCTGCCACGGTCGATGGCCACAGCCTGGCGCAGCGGCCCGAGTTCCAGCGCCACCACCCGCGCTCCCAGGAGGCCGTCCTGGGGGCGGGAGGACTTGAGCTGTAGCAGTCGCTCCAGCTCGGCCAGGCGCTGGCTGGCATCCTGGCGGCGGGCCAGCTCCGCCCGCAGCTCCTCTACCTCGCGGCGCAGGGCCTCGTTCTCCTCGAGCACCTGGTCGCGGCGGAGGAGCGACCGCACCAGGTCGGAGGCGTCCAGCGCGGCGCCGCGCAGGGCCAGGGTGGCGGGGGCGGCCGCCTGCACGGCCAGGGAGCGCAGGGAGTCCAGGGCCCCCGCCTGCGACAGGGACATGGAGGCGATGGCCAGGGCCAACGTCCCCACCAGCCACAAGGCCCATCTCAACAGGGGCCCGGGCTCGGGCTGAAAGCTGGGGCCCTCCATAGGCCTGGGCAGCGGCCGCCTCGGCTAGCGCGGCGGCCGGTGACGGCGTCGGTTGAGCCGCGACTGGATCTTCTGCAGGATGGTGGCCTCTTCCAGCACCTCGGCGCAGCCCCGCACCACGCAGCGCAGGGGGTCTTCGGCGACGTAGACGGGGAACTTGGTCTCCTGGGCCAGGCGCTTGTCCAGGCCCCGCAGCAGGGCCCCTCCGCCGGCCAGGACGATGCCCCTGTTCATGATGTCGGCCACCAGCTCCGGCGGCGTGGCCTCGATGGTCTGGCGCACGGCGTCCACGATGGCGTTGACGGAGGCAGCGATGGCGTCGCGCACCTCCACGCTGCTGATGGTCACCGCCTTGGGCAGGCCCGTGGCCAGGTCACGCCCCTTGATGGTCAGGGTCATCTCCTCTTCCAGCGGGTAGGCGGAGCCGATCTTGATCTTCACTTCCTCGGCCGTGCGCTCGCCGATGAGCATGTTGTGGACCTGACGCGTGTAGGTCATGATGTCCTGGTCCATCTCGTCGCCGGCCACCGGGATGGAGTTGCTGACGACGATGCCGCCCATGGAGATGACGGCTACCTCGGTGGTGCCGCCGCCGATGTCCACGATCATGCAGCCTCCCGGCTCCGTCACCGGCAGGCCAGCGCCGATGGCTGCCGCCATGGGCTCCTCGATGAGGTAGCAGACGCGGGCGCCGGCATTGAGGGCGGCGTCGTGCACCGCCCGCTTCTCCACCTCCGTCACCCCCGAAGGTATGCCTATCACCACCCGCGGCCGTGGCAGCAGGGAATGGTTGTGGGCGGTGCGGATGAAGTATTGCAGCATCTTCTCGGTGACGGCGAAGTCGGAAATGACGCCGTCCCTCAGGGGCCGCACAGCCACGACATCGGCAGGCGTGCGGCCCACCATGCGCTTGGCCTCGGCACCCACGGCGATGATGCGCCGCTCGATGCGGTCGATGGCCACCACCGAAGGCTCCTCGATGACCAGACCCTTGCCCCTGACCATCACCAGGGTGTTGGCTGTGCCCAGGTCGATGGCGATGTCGTGGGAGAAGATCCCCATCAGGCTGTCCAGCGGGTTCAGCCTCACCTTACCCCTCCCTATGGCTCACTTCACGCATTATAACCTCGGCCTGGGCGGTGGCTGAAGCCTCAGCCCCTAGCGGGCCGCGGGGCAGGCCCCCCACAGCCCCAGGCCCCTGGCCCGAGCCTCCTCCTGCAGCCGTCGAAACAGGTCCACGTATTTCACGTCGGGCGGGAAGGTGGCCACCTGCGCGTAGCCCTCGGCCACCAGCACGGCATTGACCATCACGCCGTCGGCCCAGACGTAGCGCAGCAGGCGCCCGTAGCGGTCCGTCTCCGACACGTCCTTCTCCAGGAGCACCGTCTTCCCCTCCACCAGCTCGCGGTTGCGCCGCGACGCCTCCCGACCGTAGCACTCCACCGGCTGGCCGGGCGCCACCGACTCGGGGGTGTCCACACCGATATAGCGGACGGTGTAGCGGCGGCCACCGATGCTCACCTCGATGGTATCACCGTCCACCACGCGGGTGACCCGCGCCTGCGGCAGGTCTGGCGGCGGGGTGGGCAGGGCGACGCCCGCTGGCACGGTCGGGGCGGCGGGTGGCGTTCGCTCCCCGACGGCCTCGCCCCCGGGCGAGGGGGTGTGGGTCAGGTCCTGGGCCAGCCCACAGGCGGCCAGCAGGGGCAGGATGAGGAGCAGCAGGGCGGTGCGCGCCACTAGACCTCGACCCCGTGGCGCCTGAGCAGGTCCAAGAACTCCTCCTCCGACAGGGTAGGGATGCCGTAGCGCTGGGCCTGGGCCAGCTTGGAGCCGGGGTCCTCGCCCACCACCAGGTAGTCGGTGTTGCGGGTCACCGTGTCCTTGGCCAGACCGCCCAGGCGCCGCACCAGCTCCTGGGCCTGAGAGCGGGTCATGGACTTGAGGCTGCCGGTGAAGACGATGACCTTACCCTTGAGGGGGCCCTCTTTCTCCTGCCTGGCCCCGGCATCGCCCATATTCACGCCGGCCCGCCGCAGCTTCTCCAGCACCTTGCGGTTGCGCTCGTTGCGGAACCACTGATAGACGCTCTCGGCGATCTTGGGGCCGACGCCGGGGATGCGGGCCAGCTCCTCCAGGCTGGCCTGGGCCAGACGGTCGATGCTGCCGAACTCGTAGGCCAGGAGCTGGGCCACCTCGCTGCCCACGTGGCGGATGCCCAGGGCGAAGATGAGGCGGTCCAGGGGCCGCTTCTTGCTCTCCTCGATGTTGCGCAGGATCTTGTCGGCCAGGGTGGGGCCCATGCGCTCCAGGGCCAGCAGGCTGTCCCGCTTCTCGCGCAGGTAGTAGAGGTCGCCCGGGTCTTCCACCAGCCCCTCGCGCATGAGGGCCTCGATCCACCGCTCCCCCAGGCCATCGATGTCCATGGCCGACCGCTGCACGAAGTGGGTCAGCCAGCGGAAGGCCTGGGCCGGACAGGAGGGATTGATGCAGTAGCGCATGGCCTCGCCCGGGGGCCGCACCACCTCGCCGCCGCAAGCGGGGCAGGAGGTGGGCGGCTCGTAGGGCCGCTCCTGGCCGGTGCGGCGGCTCACCACAGGCCCCACCACCTGGGGGATCACCTCGCCCGCTCGGTGCACCACCACCCAGTCGCCGATGCGGATGTCGCGGCTCCTGATGATGTCCTCGTTGTGGAGGGTGGCCTGCTTGACGATGACGCCCCCCACCTTCACCGGCTCCAGCACGGCGTAGGGGTTGATGGTGCCGGTGCGGCCCACATTATGGCGTATGTCCAGCAGGCGGGTGGTGGCCTCCACCGGCGGGAACTTGTAGGCGATGGCCCACCTGGGCTCGCGCCCCACCGCCCCCAGACGGTCCCACAGGTCCAGGTCGTTGGCCTTCACTACCAGGCCATCGATCTCGTACGGGAGCTGGTAGCGCCCCTCCACCCACCGCTCCCACTGCTGCTGGACCTCTTCCAGGGTGCGGCAGAGGACGTTGTGGGGGTTGGTGCGGAACCCCATCTCCCGCAGCCACTCCAGGATCTCCCAGTGCTTGCGGGGGTGAGGGCCGTCGCACCAGCCGAGCTGGTAGACGAAGATGTCCAGCTTGCGGGAGGCGGTGACGCGGGGGTCCTTTTGCCGGACGGAGCCGGCGGCGGCGTTGCGGGGGTTCATGAACAGCTTCTGGCCGCGGGCGGCCAGCTCCTCGTTCAGCTTTTCGAAGGCGTCCTTGGGCATGTAGACCTCGCCCCGCACCTCGAAGCGGGGCGGCACATCGTTGCCCCGCAGGAACAGGGGAATGCTGCGGATGGTCTTCAGGTTCTCGGTGACGTTTTCGCCCCGCAGGCCGTCGCCGCGGGTGGCACCCTGGACGAAGCGACCGTTCTCGTAGACCAGGGCCACCGAGAGGCCGTCTATCTTGTGCTCCACCACCATGTCGAAGCCCTCCACCTCGCCCAGGGAGCAGGCGCGCCGGTACCAGGCCCGCAGCTCCTCGAAGTTGAAGGCGTTGGCCAGGGAGAGGAGGGGCACCCGGTGCTCCACCACCCCGAAGGCCTCCACCGGCTGGCCGGGCACGCGCTGGGTAGGGGAGTCGGGGGTGACCAGCTCGGGGTAGTGCTCCTCGATGGTCCGCAGTTTGCGCATCAACTCGTCATATTCGGCGTCGCTGATCTCGGGCTGATTGAGGACGTAATAGAGGTAGTCGTGGCGGTTGATCTCGGAGCGCAGCTCCTCCGCCGCCAGTCGTGCCTGGAAGACGTTGTCGTAGCCGCAGCCCATCTCCGTCCCCAGTTTAGCCAGGTCGGCGCAGGCGCCTCAACATTTGACCTGACAGCTTATGGCCGGGCCGTGGCCAGCGAAGGCCGGTGTTACAATGGGGGCGTGAGGGTGGTCATCATCGACTACGGGGCGGGGAACCTGCGCTCGGTGGCGCGGGCGGTGGCCTGGGCGGGCGGGGAGCCGTTCATCTCCTCCCGTCCTCAGGACGTCCTGGCTGCCCAGGCAGTGGTGATGCCGGGGGTGGGGGCCGCCGCCGACACCATGCGCAACCTGCAGGAGCGGGGGCTGGTGGAGCCTATACGGGAATACATCCGCCAGGGACGTCCCTTCCTGGGTGTCTGCATGGGCCAGCAGGTGCTCTTCGACTACTCGCTGGAGGGAGGGCATCACACCTGCCTGGGGGTGCTGCCGGGTCGGGTCGTCCGCCTGCCCGACGGCCTCAAGGTGCCCCACATGGGCTGGAACCGGGTGCACATCGTCCGCCCCCACCCCTTCCTCGAAGGGGTCCAGGACGGCGAGTACTTCTACTTCGTGCACAGCTATTATCCGGAGCCCGAGGACGAGGAGGTGGTGGTGGCGGTGGCCGAATACGGCGTGCGCTTCCCGGCGGTGGTGGCCCGGGGCAACCTGGTGGCCACCCAGTTCCATCCCGAGAAGAGCGGACAGGCGGGCCTCCTCCTATACCGCAACTTCCTGCGCATGGCGGCCCGCGTCCATGCCTAGGGCGCAGGCCCGCCGCGCTCCAGTGCCCCGTCCGTCCCGCTGAGAGGAGGTCGCTCCCCATGATGGCCCAGGGACAGCAGCCCAAGCTCGTGCCCCACCTGTGGTATACGGCCGAGGCGGAGGAGGCCGCCCGCTTCTACGCCTCCCTCTTCCCCGACTCGCGGGTGGAGCAGGTGAACTACTTGCCCGCCGATTCGCCCAGCGGGCCGGCCGGCACGGTGGCCGTCGTCCGGTTCACCCTGTTCGGCCAGCCCTTCATGGCCATCAACGGCGGCCCTCACCACCCCTTCAACGACGCCGTGTCCTTCCTGGTGCTGTGCGACTCGCAGGAGGAGCTGGACCGCTACTGGGACGCCATCGTCCGGCACGGTGGCCAGCCCGCCGCCTGCGGCTGGATCGTGGACCGCTACGGCCTGCGGTGGCAGATCGTGCCGCGCCGCCTCCACGAGATGCTGGAGGACCCCGACCGGGAAAGGGCCCGGCGGGTGGCCGAGGAGATGCTCAGGCAGGTGAAGTTCGACCTGGCGAAGCTGGAGGCGGCCTACCGCGGCGACTAGGCTGGCGGCCCACGCGCCGGGACGGACGTGGACGGGCGCCCCGCGGGGGTGCTAGCTCACCACGTGGTGGTCTTCGCGCTGGAGGGGCGGGATGGACAGGCTCAGCACCAGGGCGTCGCGCTCTCCCGGCCGCAGGGCGTGGACGACCCCCCTCTCCACCCGCACCGTCTCGTAGGGGAGCAGGCGGTAAGTGCGCTCCCCCACCTGCACCTCCACCTCAGACTCCAGGACGGTGTATATCTGCACACACTCGCGGTGGTAATGGGGGGACACGTGCTCCCCCTGGCGCAGGCGCAGGATGCGCAGGCTGCACTCGGCCATCTCCACGTGGGAGAGCACCTCGTAGTTGCCCATGGACTGCATGGCCGTCACCCTATTCCTGCAGCTTGCCCAGGGCGCGCAGGACCCGCTCGGGCGTGATGGGCGCTTCGAAGACGCGGGCGCCCACGGCATCGGCCACGGCGTTGGCCACCGCCGCTGGCCCGGGGACGATGGACGGCTCCCCTACTATGCGCGCCCCGTAAGGCCCCTCTTCCGAGGGCACCTCGACGATGATGGCCTCGATGGGCGGCACGTCGCGGGCCGTCGGCAGGCGGTAGTCCAGCAGGTTGGGGTTCAGCAGACGACCCTTCTCGTCGTAGACCATCTCTTCGAAGAGGGCGATGCCCAGCCCCTGGGCGGAGCCGCCCTGCATCTGGCCCCCCACCGACTTGGGGTTGATGGCGAAGCCCACGTCCTGGGCCACGGCGTAGCGCAGCACCGTCACCTGGCCCGTGTCGGGGTCCACCTCCACCTCGGCCACCTGGGCCGTGAAGCCCGGCGCCTGCCGGCGAGCGGTGATGGCCCCCCGACCGACGATGGGCGCGTAGCGGGCGCCGAAGCCGGTGGTGAGCCGCCCCAGCTCGCGGAAGGTGATCTGCTTGTCGGGTCGGCCCCTGGCGCGCACCACCCCGTCCTCCATCTCCAGCTCCTCGACCGGCACCTCCAGGCGCTGGGAGGCGATGGCCAGGATCTGCTGGCGGGCGTCCTCGGCCGCCAGCTTCACCGCCCGACCCACGGTGTAGGTGGTCTTGGAGCCGGCGGTCATGCCGGCGTAGGGGGCGGTGCGGGTGTCGCCCGTCACCACCGAGACCATCTCCAGGGGGACGTTCAGCTCCTCGGCAGCGATCTGGGCGAAGGAGGTGTTGGTGCCGGTGATGTCGGCCGCGCCGACGGTGACGTTGATGGTGCCGTCGGCGTTGAGGCCCACGGTGGCCGAGGCGGGCTGCAGGCCCCCCAGCCAGCCGCCCACGGCCAGCCCCACGCCCCGGTGGGGGTGCTGGCGTGTGCGGTGCCGCTCCCGCCAGATATCGGTGCGGGCGATGGCCTCCAGGCACTCCCTGAGGCCGATGGCCGGATAGGGCTGGCCGCTGGGCAGGGGGTCGCCCTTCTCCACGGCGTTCTTGAGGCGCACCTCCAGGGGGTCCAGCTCCAGCCGCTGGGCCAGCATGTCCATGGCGCTCTCCAGGGCGAAGGCCACATGGGGGGCGCCGGGCGCCCTCAGGGCGCCCACGCTCACCTTGTTGGTCAGCACCTCGAAGCCCTGGATGTCCAGGTTGGGGCACTTGTAGGAGCCGCCGATGAGCAGGCAGCCCGGCAGCACCGGCGCCCCGGGGAAGGCGCCCGCGTCGTAGATGACCCGCGCCTGGAGGGCCACCAGGGTGCCGTCGGCCTTCATACCCGCCTTGAGCTGGACGACGGCCTGGGGGGAGGGGGTGGCGGCCAGCATGTCCTCCCGTCGGCTCATGGCCAGCTTCACGGGGCGGCGCACGGCCATGGCCAGGGCGGCCACCAGCGCCTCGTAGAGGTATATCTTGCCGCCGAAGCCGCCCCCCACCTCGGTGGCCGTCACCCGCACCCGCGCCTCGGGCAGGCCCAGGGTGCGGGCCACCTCGTGGCGCACGTGGAAGGGCGCCTGGGTGCTGGACCAGATGCTCAGCTCGCCGCTGGCATCGTAGTCGGCGACGATGACGTGGGGCTCGATGTAGGACTGGTGCACCATGGCCGAGCGCCAGGTGCCCTCCACCACCGCGTCGGCCTCGGCGAAGCCCGCCTCCACGTCCCCCCGGCGGAAGGTGATGGTGGAGGAGACGTTGCTGGGGCGCGACTGGGCCTGCTGCTGCTCCGCCTCCACGGTGATGTGACCCTGCTCCTCGGAGCGGTCGGCCTCTCGTATGGCGGCCGTTCGGGCCAGGGGGGCGTCCTCGCGCATGGCCTCCAGGGGGTCCACCACCGCCGGCAGCTCCTCGTACTCCACCTCCACCAGGTCGCGGGCGTAGGCGGCAGTGTAGGGGTCGCGGGCCAGCACCGCCGCCACCGGCTGGCCGTAGAAGAGCACCTCGTCGCGGGCCAGCAGCACCTGGGCGCGGGCGTCGGGGTTGACGTGGTGGGGCGGGAGGTCGGCGGCGGTGATGACCGCCTCCACCCCTGGCACCGCCAGGGCCTTGGAGGCATCGATGCGGCGGATGCGGGCGTGGGCCAGCGGCGCGTGCACCAGCTTGACGTGCAGCAGCCGCGGCAGGCGCAGGTCGTCGCCGTAGACTGTCTTTCCCGTCACCTTGCCCGTGGCGTCGATGCGGTCCACGGGCCTGCCCACGTGTCGGAACTGGGGCCGCGCGGTGGTCTCTCGCGCCATGGCTTACCCCTTCCCTCCGTCGCCCCTCAGCCGCTCGGCGGCGGCCAGGACGGCCTCGTATATCTTGGTGTAGCCGGTGCAGCGACACAGGTTGCCTGCCAGCCCCAGGCGCACGTCCTCCAGCGTCGGCCTGGGGTTGCGGCGCAGCAGGTCGTAGGCGGCCATGACCATGCCGGGGATGCAGTAGCCGCACTGGACAGCCCCCTTCTCCACGAAGGCCTGCTGCACCGGGTGAAGCTGTCCCCCCTGGGCCAGGCCCTCTATGGTGGTCACCTGGCAGCCGTCGGCCTCCACCGCCAGCACGATGCAGGACGTGACCAGGCGGCCGTCCAGGAGCATGGAGCAGGCCCCGCAGTCGCCGGTGCCGCAGCCCTCCTTGCTGCCGGTGAGGCCCAGCTCCTCGCGCACGGTGTAGAGCAGGGTCCACCAGGGCTCCACCGCCACCTCGTAGGAGGAGCCGTTGACGGTGAGGGAGATGACGCGCTTGGGCATGGCTAGCTCCTCCTGGCCCTCTCGATGGCCTCCCTCAGCAGGCGCTCCGTCATGACCCCCACCAGGTGGCGGCGGAAGGCGGCCGAGCCGCGCAGGTCGGAGATGGGGCGCGCCTCCTCCCGGGCCAAGGCGGCTGCGCGGGCGATGGCCTCGTCGGTGGGGGCCTGGCCCTCCAGGGCGGCCTCGGCCCGCCGCGCTCGCATGGGCGTGGGCGCCACCGCCCCCAGGGCGATGCGCACCTTCCGCAACGTCCGGCCGGCTTCGTCGAGGGCTACGGCCACGGCCACCCCCACCACGGCGATATCCATCTGCTGGCGGGGCGTGTGCCGACGATAGATGGAGGCGCTGCGGGGCATGGGCGGCGGCAGCAGGAACTCCACCAGCACCTCGCCGTGGCGGAGGGCTGTCTGGCCCGGCCCCAGCCAGAACTCCTCCAGGGGCACCAGCCGCTCCCCCTCCGGACCCACGATGCGGGCGCTGGCCTCCAGGGCCAGCAGGGGCGGGGCGGTGTCGGCCGAGGGGGCGGCGTTGCAGACGTTGCCGCCCACGGTGGCCATGTTCATGGTCTGGAGGGACCCCACCAGCCCGGCCCCATCGGCCAGGGCGGAGTAGCGCCCACGCACCGCCTCCGCCCTGGCCACCTCGGCCATGGTGAGGCCAGCCCCCAGGAGCAGCCCCTGGCCGTCGCGCCACTCCAGCGCCCTCAGCTCGGGCAGCCGTCGCAGGGAGACCAGGTAGCGGGGATAGGGGAACTTGTGGCCGCCCTCCTTGAGCTGGACCACCAGGTCGGTGCCGCCGGCCAGGGGCCGGCCCCCTTCGCCCTCGCGTCGAAAGATTTCCACAGCCTCGTCGAGGCTCCCGGGGGCGAAGTGGGCGAAGGGCCTCATGGGCCTGGCACCCGCAACCTGACGTTCACGGGAAAATTCTAGCCCAGGCGGCCCCCGCCAGCAATGGCGAGGGGCCTGGATGGCGCTATAATGGCGCTGACTATGGACTCCGTCTCGCAGACGCCCTACGGGGAGGAGGCCGAGGCCCGGAGGTCGCCGGACAGCGGGCATTCCCAGCCCCGGGAACGCCCGACCACTGCTGCCCTTCCGGTGCGCATAATCGCCGACTACATCTGCCCCTGGTGCTACATCGGACTGGCCCGGGCCGAGCGGGCGGCCAGGGAGTTGCCCCTCGTCCTGGAGCCCTGGCCCTATCAGCTGATGCCCCACCTGCCCCCCGGCGGGCTGCCACGGGAGATGGTGCTGGGACGTCGCTATCCCAAGCAGCATTACGAGCGGCTTCGGGAGCAGGCCGAAAACGAGGGCATACCCTTCCGGGTGCCGGAACGGCTCTACAATACCCGCCTGGCCCATCAGGCGACCCTCTTCGCGGCATCCCGGGGCAGGGGCCAGGAGCTACACCGGGCCATCTACCAGGCCTACTGGGGAAGGGGAGAGGACATCGGGGATATCGATGTCCTCTGCAGGCTGGCCGAGGGCTGTGGGCTAGACCCGTCGGCCCTGGCGCAGGCGCTGGAGGAAGGCACCTACCGCCAGGAGATGGAGCGCCGCGAGGCCTGGGCGCGAGGGCAGGCCATCGCCGGAGTGCCCACGTTCATCTTCGGCGAGGGCCTCTTCGCCCTGGTAGGCGCCCAGGAATACGGTGTCTTCGTGGACGTGGCCCGACGGCTGCTCAAGCGGTCGCGGGGAGGCTGAGACGATGGGGATGGACGGGCGGCCCGTGTCCGACTCCGCGCCGGCTCGGCAGCGGCCGCGATGGAGGTGCATCCTGGCCTTCCCACTGGCCCGGCCGTGGGGGTCGGCAGGGCCGTGGCGAGGCGCTTCGTCTCTCGGGCCGCAGGCCCGGCGAACGCGGAGTCCCATCCCTTTGGGGAACCACCGGACAAAGTCGTAGCGAGGAGGGGTCATGGACTTCAGGTTCACCGCTGAGGAGGAGGCCTTCCGGAGGGAGGTGCGGCAGTTCCTGGACGCAGAGCTGCCCCCCAACTGGGAGGACCAGTTCGACACCGAGACGGAGGAAGGCATAGGAGGGCTGTCGGAGTTCGCCCGTGCCTTTCAGCGCAAGCTGGCGCAGCGGCGCTGGCTAGCCCTGCCCTGGCCTCCCGAATACGGCGGCCTCGGCGCCACCGTGATGCAGCAGGTCATCTACAACGAGGAGATGGCCTACCGTCGCGCCCCCACCGGCTTCAACATGGGCGTCGCCTGGGTGGGGCCGGCCCTGATGCTGTACGGGACGGAGGAGCAGAAGAGGCGCTTTCTGCCCAAGATCGCCTCGGGCGAGGAGATCTGGTGCACCCTTTATTCTGAGCCGGGCGCCGGTTCCGACCTGGCCGCTTTGCAGACCCGCGCCGTCCTGGAGGGGGACTATTGGGTCATCAACGGCCAGAAGATATGGACGTCCCTGGCCCACCAGGCCCACTGGGGATGGCTGGCGGCCCGCACCGCCCCCGACGCTCCCAAGCACAAGGGCATCAGCACCTTCGTGGTGCCCATGGACGCTCCGGGCATCACCATCCAGCCCCTCATCAACATGGCCGGCGAACACGGCTTCAACCAGGTCTTCTTCGACAACGTGCGCATCCCCCGCGACTACCTGGTGGGGGAGGTCAACCGTGGCTGGTACCAGGTGGCGGTGGCCCTGGACTTCGAGCGGTCCTCCATCTCCGGCGTGGCGAGGGCGCAGCGCTTGCTGGACGACCTGGTCCAGTTCGCCCGCCAGGAGCGGGTGGCCGACGGCAGGCCCCAGGTGCGCGCCCGCCTGGCGGAGATGGCCATCGAGGTGGAGGTGGGCCGCTACCTGTCCTACCGGGTGGCCTCCATGCAGCAGGCGGGGCAGATACCCAACTACGAGGCATCGGTGGCCAAGCTCTACTCGTCGGAGCTCGACCAGCGGCTGGCCAGGACGGGCATGGAACTGCTGGGGCTTTATGGCCAGCTCCACCCCAGGAGCAAGTGGGCCAGGCTGAAGGGCAGGGTGGAGCGCAACTACCTGCTGAGCGTGGCCTCCACCATAGGCGGGGGCACCTCCGAGATCATGCGCAACGTCATCGCCGGGCGGGGCCTGGGCCTGCCGCGGGCCTGATGCCTACCCTTCAGTCGTGCTGGGGGGATGGGTGAATGGAGGAGGCGATGATGCCCTGCTCCTCCAGCCGCTGGATGTCCTGCTCGCTGTAGCCCAGGATCTCCCTCAGGACATAGCGGTTGTGCTGACCGAAGCAGGGGGCCGGGCGCTCGATGGGCTGGGAGCAGGGCCCCCTCTGCCAGAGGGACCTGGTCCTGACCTCGGTCCCGAAGAGAGGGTGCTGCACCTCCTGCGTCATGCCGCGGGCGTTGAGCTGGGGGTCGAACCTGAGCTGGCGGTAGTCCAGGACGGCGCCGGCCGGGACGCCCGCCTCCTGTAGGGCCGCCTCCAGGGCGCGGGCGCAGTGCTGGGACGTCCAGCGCTCCAGGTGCTGGTCGATGAGGTCGTGGTGGCGGCGTCGCCCCTCGACCGTGGCCAGCTCGGGGTCGGTGGCCCAATCGGGGTTCCCCATGAGCCGCACCAGGGCCTGCCATTCCTGGTCGTTGCGGACGCTTATGGCTATCCACTCGTCGGCGCCGTAGGCGCGGTAGACGCCCTGGGGAGCGTAGGAGGGGTGGCGGTTCCCGAGGCGGGGCCGCTCCCGTCCGTTGAGGGCCCAGTCCACAAAGGCGCTGCCGATGCCGAAGGACAGGGCGTCCCGCATGGCGATGTCGATGAAGCGGCCCTTGCCTGTGCGGCGCCGCTGGCGCAGGGCCAGCAGGATGGCCCCCAGGGCCACCAGGGCGGAGACCGGGTCGGCGTAGCTGAAGCCTGTCTTGGCTGGGGTGGCCTGGCCGTGATAGCCATTGAGGGAGAAGAGGCCGCTGGCCAGCTCCACCGGGCTGCCGAGGGCCAGGGCGTCCCGCTCGGGGCCGTCCTGCCCGAAGCCCGAAATGGACAGGTAGACGATGTCGGGCTTCACCTTCCTTACGTCCTCGTAGGCGATGCCCAGCTTCTCCTTGACGTGGGGGCGGTGGTTCTCGATGAAGATATCGGCCCTGGCCAGCAGGTCCAGCAGGACCCTGCGCCCCTCCTCCCTCTCCAGGGCCACGGCCAGTGAGAGCTTGCCGCGGTTCCACTCGTTGAAGTGCTGGTTGAGGTTGCATCGTTCCTCGGGAGGGAGGGCCTGCTGAGCGCCCCTGGCCCCAGGGTTGACGTCCAGGATGGTGCGCATCGGGTCCCAGTTGTAGGGAGACTCCACCTTCACCACCTGGGCGCCCAGGTCGTGCAGCATCATGCCCAGGTAGGCCCCGGCCCAGAAGACGGACCAGTCCACCACCAGCAGCCCCTTTAGGGGTAGCCTGCCCGTGCGCCAGTCCATGGCCCTCATCCCTCCTGAACGGGCTCTCCCAGCAACTCCCGGTTGGCTTCCCCCAGAAGCGGGGCGGGGGCGGGCGACCACCCGGGCGGGTGCTCCCACAGGGGTCCCAGCACCGGCACCTCGCCGGCCGCGGGGTGGCGGACGCGGTGCACGTAGCAGCGCTGCCGCCATTGCTCCCCTTCCAGAAGGGAGGGAACCGTCTCGGCCACCGTCAGGGGGTAGCCCTGACGCATGAGCCGCCGCAGCTCGTCACTGCTCATGCTGACGGTCCAGGAGGCTATGATGGCCTGCAGCTCGTCGTTGTGGGCCAGGCGGCTCGCCTGGCTGCCGAAGCGGGGGTCTTCCAGCTCGGGCAGGCCTATGGCCGCCTTGAGCCTCTCCCAGAGGGAGGGGGAAACGGCGTTGACGAACACCCAGCCGTCGGCGCAGGGGTATACGCCGTAGACGGCCGAGGGGCAGAGGCCTGAGCGTTGGGCCATGACCCCCAGGTTGAAGGTCAGGCTGCGCCCCTCCAGGTTGTTGGCCACCACGTCCTGGATGGACAGGTCCAGGTAGTCGCCCTCCCCTGTCTCCTCGGCCAGCAGCAGGTTGGCCACGGTGCCGGCGAAGGCGGCCAGCCCCCCCTGGTACTCGGCCTGAGCGCCGGCATTGCTGAGGGGCGGCAGCCCCGGGTCGCCGGTGATCTTCATCTGCCCCCCAAGGGCCAGGCAGACCAGGTTGGTGCCCTGATAGCGACGGTAAGGGCCGGTATCGCCGAAGGGGGTGACCCGGGTCATCACCAGGCGGGGGTTCTCCTGGTGCAGGCGCTGCCAGGAGAGGCCCATGGAGTCCAGCTCCTCGGCCGGCACATCCGTCACGAAGGCGTGGGCCTGTCGCAGGAGGGCCAGCAGACGGTGGGCCTGGGCGGGCAGCTCCAGGGCCAGGGAGCGCTTGCCGGCGTTGACGAACAGGTGGGGCGCCGACGCCTCGGGGTGAGGCCGGTCCTGGGGGAAAGGCCCCTCGTGGCGAAGGGGATGACCGTCGGGGGGCTCCACCAGCAGCACGGCGGCGCCGGCATCGGCCAGCAGACGGCCGGCGAAGGCCGCCGCCCAGGTGCGGCTCAGCTCCAGCACCAGCACGTCGGACAGGGCGAGGCTGAGATATTGCTCCTGGTGCACGTTGCTGTTGGGCGTCCTTGTGGTTGGTGTTGAACATGTTATACTGTGATGCGTCCCTGAGGCAAGGGAAGCCTTGAAGCTGGTGGAGGTCATGGCCCATGCAGTCGTCTGAGCGTCGTT
>Ga0209276_101015_pt1 | contig 24190 bp, 25 predicted proteins | sample DewCreD2012metaG_3_FD_185473 | JGI IMG/M metagenome (GOLD analysis project Ga0209276, IMG submission 185473) | Hot spring sediment bacterial and archeal communities from British Columbia, Canada, to study Microbial Dark Matter (Phase II) - Dewar... ...
AGCGCACCGCGTTCCACACGAACACCAGGAACGACGCGCCGAGCACGAAGCCCGCCACGCTGATCGCCCGGTTGAGCCCGGCGTAGGCCGGCAGGTAGTCGGACACGCGTCGGTTCATGCCGCGGACCCCGACCACGAACATCGGGAGGAACACCGCGTTGAACCCGAGGAACATCCACCACGCGTGGAGCTTCCCGAGGCGCTCGGAGAACATCCGCCCGGTGATCTTGGGGAACCAGAAGTAGATCCCGGCGAAGAGGGCGAAGATCTCCCCGCCCATGATCGTGTAGTGGAAGTGGGCCACCACGAAGTACGTGTCCTGGAGGTGCACGTCGGTGGCGACGTCGGCGAGGAAGATCCCGGTGAGCCCGCCGATCAGGAAGTTGAACACGAAGGCCAGGGCGAAGAGCATCGGCGTGCGGAGCCAGAGCTTCCCCTGCCAGATCGTCCCCAGGGCCGAGAGGAACACGAGCCCGGTGGGGATCGAGATCATCTCGGTGGTGAGCATGAACGGCGCGTGGAGCCAGCTCGACATCCCGCTCGTGAACATGTGGTGGGCCCACACCAGCCCGGAGAGCCCGACGATCCCCAGGAACCCCGCCACCGCCGCCTTGTACGCGTAGAGGGGCTTGCGGGACATGTGCGTGAGGACCTCGAGGGCGAGCCCGAAGCCGGGGAGGATCATGATGTAGACGGCGGGGTGGGAGTAGAACCAGAACAGGTGCTGGTAGAGCAGGGGGTCCCCGCCGCGGGCCGGGTCGAACCACGCCATCCCCGCCACCCGGTCCAAGAGGACCAGCAGCAGCGAGGCCGCGAAGAACTGGGTGACGGTGAGCGAGAGGAGCGAGGCGGCGAAGACGCTCCACACGAAGATCGGCAGCCGGCCCCAGCTCATCCCCGGCGCCCGCATCTTCCAGATCGTCACGAGGAAGTTGAGCCCGCCGAGGATCGAGGAGATCCCGAACGTGATGATGGCCAGGACGAACAGGACCTGCCCGAACGCGTTCCGCTCCGAGAGCGGGGGGTAGACGGTCCAGCCGGCGTCCCAGCCCCCGGCGAAGGGCGCCGCGAGGAGGAGCGCGGCCACCGGTGGGACCAGCCAGTACGAGAGCGCGTTGAGCCGGGGGAAGGCCATGTCCTCGGCGCCGATCAAGAGCGGCACGAGGTAGTTCCCGAGTCCCCCGAGGACCGCGGCGACGGCCACCGCGATCATCAGGATCCCGTGGAGGCTCATCACGACGTTGTAGCGGTCGGGGCCCATGACGGTCTGCCCGGGCGCGACGAGCTCCGCCCGGATCAGCATCGCCAGGGCACCGGCCAGGAGGAAGACGACCACGAACGTCACGAGGTACTGGACCCCGATCACCCTGTGGTCGGTGCAGAACCGGAGGTAGCGGAGCCGGTCCCGGTGGTCCTCCGGGACCACCGGGAGCCCCAACCACTCCCTGGCCCACCGCTCCCAGGCGCCGATCCCGAGGAGCCAGCCCGCGAGGCCCGCGACGTACCCGACGACGATCGCCACCGGCCCGCCGGCGCCCGCGCCCATCGCGAGCCGCACGGCCGAGGCGAGCGCCCAGCCGGCCGCGTACCCCAGCACCCCCCAGGCCGTGGCACGGATCAGCGGTCGCACGCCCTCCCCCCTTCAGCCCACGATGAAGGTCCCGGTCATCGTCGCCGGGTGCACGTCGCAGCGGAGGAAGTAGGTCCCCGCGGGGAGCGCCGGCACCTCGTACACGACCTCCGTCGGCCCCGTGACGATCTCGCCGACGAACAGCGCCTCGGCGGCCGTCTCGTCGGTGTAGATCGCGACGTTGTGCGGCACGCCCTGGTCCCGGTTGTCGAACGCGATCGTGAACGGGCGCCCGGCGGGCGCGGCCAGGCACCCGAGGTCGAAGACCAGGTCCTCGGCCGCGATCCGGAGCTCCGTGCCGGACGGCTCGCAGGTCGCCGGCGGCTTCCCCCCGCCCGCCGCGAGCCAGGACCGGAACTCCTCCTCCGGGACCACCCGCACCGGCATCCGCATCCCCGCGTGCCCGAACCCGCACAGCTCGGCGCACTGGAGGCGGAAGGCGGGATCGGTCTCGAACTCGCCCACCCGCGTGGGCCGCACGTAGGCCTCGGTGACGCGCCCCGGGACCGCGTCGATCTTCACGCGGAACGCCGGCACCCAGAACGAGTGGATCACGTCGATGCTCGTCACCTCGAACCGCACCAGTCGGTCGACGGGCAGGACGATCTCGGGCGCGGCCTCGATGCCGCTCCCCGGGTAGGACACCTTCCAGGCCCACATCGAGCCCTCGACCCGGACGACCACGTCGGGGTCGTGCCGATGCCCCGCCATCAGCTCCGACAGGCCCACCAGGCCGGGGTTCACCATGATCCCCATCGCGAGGAGCCCGGTGATCCCGAGCCACGCCCCGACCACCCGGGGGGATCCCCACACGGGCGGCCCATCGCCCTCCGGCCGCCCCCGGACCCGGAACCGCGCGACCGCCACGACGAGCACCGAGACCACGAACGCGAACACCGGCACGGCGAGCCGCACGAGGAGCCGGAACGCCTCGTCGGAGACCCGCGCCTCGTGGGCCGCGGCGGTGGGCAGGAGCGGCGCCCGCCAGAGCAGCGCCTCGCCCAGGCCGGTCAGCGCCAGCCAGAGCGCGGCGGCGGCGGCGAGCGTCCTCCCAGGTCGCGTCATCCCGTGGTCCCGGCCCGCGCCGGGATGCCGGGATTTTCGCGACCGAACGAGCGACCGCGGAGGGACGAGGGTCCCGTCCGAGGCGGGACCTTGATCCCTACTTCCGCGCCCGGGCAACCGTCCCCGAGGGCCCCGTGGGCGGTGGAGGCCGGTCACCGCGCGGCGCGAGGGGGACGACCGGGCGCTGGGCCGCCCCGGGGCGGCTCAGCTCGGCGCACCGCGGGGCGCCTCCGAACGCGTCCCGCGCGTCAGCTCGGCGCGGACCGCGGGGGCGACCTCGGTGCCGAAGAGCTCGATCGAGCGGAGGACCTCCTCGTGCGGCAACGACCCCACGCTCGTCTGGAGCAGGAACCGCTCGTGCCCGAAGACCTCGTGCTGGAACAGGATCTTCTCCACCAGCTGCTGGGGGCTCCCCACGAAGTTCGCCCCTCGGAGCTCGGCCGACGCCTCGTACGCGTCGCGGGTGAGCGGTGGCCAGCCCCGCTCCCGGCCGATCCGGTTCATGACCTCGGCCACCGCCGGCCAGGACTCCTCGATGGCCTCCTGCGAGGTCGGCGCGAGGTAGCCGTGGGAGTCGATGCTGAGCGGCGGGGGCCGGTGGCCCGCCCGCCGCGCCGCCTCCCGGTGGAGCGCCGCGAGGGGCGCGAACCGTTCCGGCAGGCCCCCGATGATCGCGAGCGCCAGGGGGAGGCCGAGCGCCCCCGCCCGGACCGCCGAGGTGGGGTTCCCGCCGGTCGCCACCCAGATCGGGATCCTCTCCTGGAGCGGCCGGGGGTACACGCCCATCCCCTCGATCGGCGGGCGGAACCGGCCCCGCCACGTCACCCGCTCGCGTTCCCGAAGCTCGAGGAGGAGGCGGAGCTTCTCCTCGAAGAGCTCGTCGTAGTCCGCGAGGTCGTAGCCGAAGAGCGGGAACGACTCGACGAACCTCGCCGAACGAGTAGATCCCGAGCTCCACGGCCGCCATCGTACGGGGACGCGTCCCCTCGCGCCCCCGAGCCCGCGGGGGTCGGGGAGGACGTGGAGCGGCGCACTGGTCGCCTTCCCAGCTCCCGCGGTGCCCTTCACCGGACCTCGAGCACGTAGCTGAGCTCGGCCCCGTGGTAGGTGGCGGTGACCCGCCAGCACCCCTGCTCCGCCGGGAGCTCGAGCCCGACCAGCAGGAAGTTCGCGATCTCGGGGTTGAACGAGGGCACCCCGTGCTCGTAGCTAACGGCAGGGGCCGACGCATCGAGGCGCGTCGCCGTGATGGTGGTGATGTTGGGATCGCCGGAGAAGTCCTCCCCCTCGGTGGTCGAGAACCCCTCGCTGAACCAGAGCGTCTTGTCACCCACCAGGCGGACGCCGTCACGGACATCGATGGGGAGGGCGCCGAGTTCCCAAATCACGGGCCCGGGATCGAGCAGGGTCCAGAGCTCGCGGGTCCCGTACCAGACCTGCCCGGAGGGGGGCTCGGGCGGGTACGGTTCAGGGGGCACGAAGCCAGGCGTCGGAACCGTCACCGGACAGGAGGTGGGATCCGCTGGCCCAGCGGCGGACATCGCGTTACCCGAGGCGGGGGCGTCCCCCCGCTCCCCGAGCCGGGCACACCCGGACAGCACCAGGATGCCCGTGACCGTGAGGGCGATCGCCCTCATCGAGAGGCGACGATCACCGTGAGGACGGGAACCCGGTTCCGGCTGCCATCTCACGGCCCCCACCTCCCAACGGCCGCTCCGCCTCCAAGCAGACCTTCGCACGAGCCGGGATCAGGATCAGCCGCCCGACCTGCAGGAGGTCTGTGGGGCGGGGAGGACTCGAACCTCCGACCGGCGGATTATGAGTCCGCTGCTCTGACCCACTGAGCTACCGCCCCGCCCTCATGCTACGAGGCCGGGGCCTCGAGCGGGAGGGTTAGCGGCGGCGGCGCCGGGGCTGGCGCCCGCCCTCGGTCCGCTCGCGGGCGAGGCGTCGGAGCTCCTCCTCCACCTCGCGCTCCTCGAGCGTCACGCCGCGCAGCCGCAACCTTAGACCGCTGTTGTCCCAGGGATCCATCCGCACGAACCGACGGTCGATCACGTTCCAGCTCATCGCGGCCCGAAGGTAACGCGTCGGAGGAGGGCCGGACATCCGACGAGCGTCGCTCCTGGGGGGACCGGCGGTCGGCCCTTCCCCCTTGACCGGATGCCTAGGACGGACGGCCCGGCTTCGGTTCCGGCCAGGCCGTCCGTCCCACGCCCACGCCTCACGCGGCCTTCCGCAGCTCCTCGCGGCGCTCCGTGGGCCGCCGCCGGGGCCGCTCGACCCACCACAGGTACCCGACCACGGCCGCGCCCACGACGAGCACGACGGCCCCGACGAGGAGCCCTTCGGGACCCGTGGGATACGCGGATGGCTCGAGCGGCCAGCCGATGCCGAGCATCGTCCCCGCCCCTGACACCCATCCTGGTCCCCGCCGACGCGGCCGTCAGGGGCGGGGGGCCCTCCCCCGCGTGGACGATGGGCCCACCTCCGATGGGCTCCGGGGGGGAGACTCGAACTCCCAACCATCGGATTAACAGTCCGCCGCTCTACCTGTTGAGCTACCCCGGAACGCGCGCCGGACGGCGCCGACGGAAGTCTACCAAGGGCCCTCCCCGGCCCCGTCCGGTAGGCTCGGGAGGCTCCCATCGACCGAAGGAGGCGCGGATGAGGTTCCGGACGGGGCTCCTGCTCGGGGTGGCCATCGGCTACGTGCTCGGCTCGCGGGCCGCGGAGCGCGGGGAGCGGCCGGTCGGGTCGGGTGGCGACCTCGCCGAGCGGGGCAGGCGGCTCGTGGACGAGGCGGCCCGCCTGGCGGCGGACGCCCTCGGGCGAGCCCGGGAGGGCATCCGCGACGGTCTCGCGGAGCCGGGCTAGAGCCCCGCGCCGAGCGAGGCCGCCCCTATTCCAGGTAGTCCCGGAGCTTCTGGCTCCGGGAGGGGTGGCGGAGCTTGGAGAGGGTCTTGGACTCGATCTGGCGGATCCGCTCGCGGGTGACCCCGAACTCCCGGCCCACCTCTTCGAGGGTGCGGGGGTGGCCGTCGAGGAGCCCGAACCGCAGCTGGATCACCTTCTTCTCCCGCTCGGAGAGCGTGTGGAGGACGGCCTCGAGCTGCTCCTGGAGGAGGATGAAGGAGGCCGCGTCCACCGGGACCACGGCCTCCGAGTCCTCGATGAAGTCCCCGAGGTGGGAGTCCTCCTCCTCCCCGATCGGGGTCTCGAGCGAGACCGGCTCCTGGGACACCTTGAGGATCTCGCGCACCTTGTCCGCGCCGATCCCCATCACCCTCCCGATCTCCTCGGGCGTGGGCTCCCGCCCCAGGTCCTGGAGGAGCTGGCGCTGGACCCTGACCAGCTTGTTGATGGTCTCCACCATGTGCACGGGGATCCGGATGGTCCGGGCCTGGTCGGCGATGGCGCGGGTGATGGCCTGGCGGATCCACCAGGTCGCGTAGGTCGAGAACTTGTAGCCCTTCGAGTAGTCGAACTTCTCGACCGCCCGGATCAGGCCCAGGTTCCCCTCCTGGATCAGGTCGAGGAACAGCATCCCCCGCCCCACGTACCGCTTGGCGATCGAGACCACCAGCCGGAGGTTCGCCTCGATCAGCCGCTTCTTCGCGAGCTGCCCGTCCCGCTCCACCCGGCGGAGGAACTCGAGGAGCTCCTCCCGCCCCTTCGGCCGCCAGCCCTTCCGCACCGGGTCCCGGCCGATCCCCTCCACCTTCCCGAACTTCTCGAGCTGGTGGTCCCGGATCGCGAGCACCCGGTCCACCACCCGGCGGAGCTTCTTCGGGTCGGGCTTCTCGGCGGTCTCCAGCTCCCGGGTGAGCTCGGCGGCGAACTCGCCGGCCTCGATCCGCCGGGCCAGGTCCACCTCCTGCGCCGCGTTGAGGAGCGGGACCTTCCCGATCTCCTTGAGGTACATCCGGACCGGGTCGTTGGTCGGGGCCTTGAGGAGGTCGACGTCGATCCGGGAAGCCCCGGGCTCGGTGAGGTCGTCGCCCGGGACCTCGATCACCTCGATCCCCTCGGTGCGGAGGTGCTCCTCGACCGCGGTCAGGAACTCCTCGACCTGCTCGGGGGTGAAGTCCTCGACCGGGACCGACTCCAGGAGGTCCTCGGAGGTGACGAACCCGCGCTCCCGCCCCCGCGCGGCGATCGCCTCCTTCGCTTCCTCCAGGAAACCCAGGTCCCTCGCCACGTCGGTCAAACGGCTCTCCTCGGCTGGGATCGGTGGGCTGGGGGCAAGTGTACGAGACGGAGGGGCCGGTGACCGCCCACCGCCGACCTAGCCGGCCGGGACCTCCTCGGCCAGCTCGCGGATCCGGCGGAGCTCGCCGTCCAGCCGGACGAGCTCCTGGAACAGCTCGTCGTAGGCGGGGTCGGTCCGGGGGTTCAGCCTCTGGAGGCGCGCCCGGACCTCCTCGGCCCGCCGGCGGAGCCGAAGCTCCTGGAGCCGGAGCCAGACCCGCTCGGCGTACCCCTCCGAGGGCTCGCCCTCGAGCGGCTCCAGGGCAAGCCCGGCGAGCTGGCCGGCGAGCCGTTCGTCCTCGGCCGCCGCCACCAGCGCCCCCACGTCGCCGCCCTCCCGGAGCAGCCCGAAGAGCTTCCGGAGGTGGGGGGTGCGGAAGTGCTCCTCGGACAGGCGCGGGGCGTAGGCCCGGTGGAGCCCGGCGTCACGGGCCAGGAGCCGGAGCATCTCCCGCTCCACCCGCTCCTGGGCCGAGGCTCGCTTGGCCACCCTGGCCACCTCGGCGGGACGGCCAGCGAGCCTCCGCTCCAGGGCGATCACGACCGAGGCCTCGGTGACCCCGGCGAGCTCCGCCAGGAGGTGCGCGTACTCCGCCTGGCGGACGGGGTCGGAGAGCCCCTCGATCACCCCGAGCGCGGCCGCGACCGCCGCGGTCTGCCCCTCCACGGTGGAGAGGTCGTGCCGTCCCACGATCCGCCGGAGCATGTACTCGACGAGCGGCCGGGCGGCCGCCGCGGCTTCGAGGAACGCCTCCGGCCCGTGCCGCCGGACGTGGTCGGCCGGGTCCAGGCCCTCGGGGAGGACCAGGACCACCGCCGTGATCGGGAAGCGCTCGTGGAAGGCGTGAGCCCGCTCGGCCGCCCGCATCCCCGCCTCGTCGGAGTCGAACGAGAGCACCGCGCGCTCCGCGAACCGCGATAGCAGCCGGAAGTGCTCCTCGCCCAGCGCGGTCCCGCAGGTGGCCACGGCGTTCCGGATCCCCGCCTGCCAGAGCACGATCACGTCGGTGTAGCCTTCGACCACGATCGCCTCCCCCGCCCGGGCGATCTCTCCCCGCGCCCGGTGGAGGTTGTAGAGCAGCTCCTGCTTGCGGTAGACGGGGGTCTCCGCGGTGTTCAGGTACTTCGCCTGGCCCTCGGCGCCGGGGAGGATCCGGGCCCCGAACCCCACGGCCCGACCGGCGAGGTCGTGGACGGGGAACGTGATCCGGCCCCGGAACCGGTCCCGGACCCCGCCCTCGGCGTCCTTCGAGGCGAGCCCCGCCTCGAGCAGGACCTCGGTGGAGAAGCGCCGCGCGAGCCTGCGGAGGAGGTAGTCGGGGTAGCCCGGGGCGTAGCCGAGCTGGAACTCGAGGACGGCCTCCCGGCCGATCCCCCGTTCCTCGAGGTAGGCGCGGGCCTCGGCCGCCTCGCGCCCCTCGAGCAGCATCCGGTGGTAGAGCAGGGCGGCCTCCTCGTTGGCCCGGTGGAGGGCCTGCCGGCGGGAGGCGGCCCGCCGGGCGGCCGGGCTGTCGCCCTCGTAGCGGAGCGTGACCCCCGCCTCCTTCGCCAACCGCTCCACCGCCTCCACGAACGTGAGGTGCTCCACCGCCTGCAGGAACCGGACCGCGTCGCCGCCGGCGCCGCAACCGAAGCAGTGGTAGAGCCCTTTGGAGGGGGAGACCGAGAACGAGGGGGTCTTCTCGGCGTGGAAGGGGCAGAGCCCGACCATCGTGTCGTGCCCGGCCTTCCGGAGCGTGAGGTAGCCGGAGACCAGCTTCACGATGTCGGTCCGCTCCCGGACCGCCTCCAGGTCCTCCTGCCTGATCCTCCCCGCCACGGACCCGGTCCCTCCCGCGAGCCGCTACAAGAGCCAGCCCCGGGGAAGGAAGAGCCGCTCGTAGGCCCGGAGCGCGTACCGGTCGGTCATCCCCGCCACGTGGTCCGCGACCCGGGTGGGCAGGTCGCCCGGGGCCCGATGGTACTCCTCCGGGATCTCGTCGGGGTGCTCCAGGTAGTGGCGGAAGAGGGCCCGGAGCATCCCGACCGCCTTCTCCTGCTCCGAACGGACCTCCTCGCGGAGGTAGACCCGCTCGAACATGAACGCCCGGAGCTCGTCCAGCGCCCGGCCGACCTCCTCCGAGAGCCGCACGTCCGGGCCGTCCCAGGACGCCTCCACCAGGTCCTCCACGAGCGTGGCGATCCGCTCGCCGTGGGTCCGGCCCAGGACGGCGAGGGGGCCGGGGGGGAGGTCGTCCTGGGTGAGCACCCCGGCCCGGATCGCGTCGTCGATGTCGTGGTTCACGTAGGCGATCCGGTCGGCGAACCGCACGACCTGGCCCTCCGGGGTGGCCGGGGGCGGCATCGACCACGGGTGGTTCACGATCCCGTCGCGGACCTCCCAGGTGAGGTTCAGGCCCCGCCCGTCGCGCTCCAGGTGGTCCACGACCCGGAGGCTCTGCTCGGAGTGGCGGAACGGCCTCCCGAGGAGCGGGGTGAGGGCCTGCTCGCCGAGGTGCCCGAAGGGGGTGTGGCCGAGGTCGTGGCCGAGCGCGATGGCCTCCACGAGGTCCTCGTTGAGGCGCAGGGCGCGGGCCGCGGTCCGCGCGATCTGGGCGACCTCGAGGGTGTGGGTGAGCCGGACCCGGTAGTGGTCGCCCTCGGGCGCCAGGAACACCTGGGTCTTGTGCTTGAGCCGCCGGAACGCCTTGGAGTGGACGATCCGGTCCCGGTCGCGCTGGAAGCAGGTGCGGAGGGGGTCGGGGGGCTCCTCGCGCTCCCGTCCCTTCGAGGCCTCCGAGCGGGTGGCCCGGGGGGAGAGCGTGGCCCGCTCGATCTCCTCCGTGCGCTCCCGGGGGGTCGGCATGGGCCCATGGTAGCGCCCGCCACCGACCCGCCCGCCGGCGCGGTCGGCCCGGCCGTACTACCGTTGGCCGGGGGGCGAGGAGGGGGGAGGCGGACGGCGTGCTCCGGAAGCGGCTCGGGATGGCGGCGGCCTGCATCCTGCTCGCCGCCGCCTGCGGTGCCGACGAGGGGTCGGGCGGCCTCCCCCCCACCTCGCCGGGCGTCGCGGCGCCCACCGTCCAGATGAACAACTTCTCCTACGCGCCGGCTCGCATCGCCGTCCTCCGCGGCTCGACGATCGAGGTGCGGAACGGGAACGCCGCCACGGCCCACACCTTCACCGTGGGGGGGACCGCGATCGACGTGGAGGTCCCGCCCCTGGCCTCGGCCGAGGTCGCGATCGACCTGCCGCCCGGGCGGTACCGGTTCGCCTGCCGGTTCCACGCGGCCCAGGGCATGGAGGGGACGCTGGTCGTGACCTGATCCCAGCCGGGTCGGGGCCGACGGCCCGGGCTACCGCGGCGCCCCCGCCACCTGCTCGCGCTCGGTGGCCTTGCGGACCTCGATGGCGAGGGCCACCTCCTCGGAGATCGGCCGGGCCACCATCACCGCCGCGACCACCCGGCCCAGGACGTCCCGCACCGGGCAGCCGTTCACAGCGAGGATCACGTCCCGGTCCGACCCCTCGGGGCGGAGGCGGATCAGCTCCTGGCGGAGCTCCTCGCCGCGCAGGACCCTGGACTCGGGGAGGTCGGCCTCGGCGAGGGGCTCGCCGTGGAGGGTGCGGACGGCGAACCGGCGCGCGATCTCCCCGAGGGTCGCCCCCGAGGAGATCCCGAGCAGGTGGTGGAGCACGCGGTTCACGTAGAGCACCCGCCCCTCCCTCGAGACCGCAATCGCGCCATCGGGGATCGCCTCGAGGATCGGCTCCACGTCCGAGGCCGGCGCCACCCCGAGCTTCTGGAGATACTCCCGGTACGAGCTCGTGCTGCCCATCGCCATCCGGTACTCGGAGAGGTTCGCGATCAGGGTGTGCTCGGTGTTCGTCGTCCGGCCCTCGATCTCCTGGACCGTCGCGGCGAGCCTGACGAGTTGCTCGCGCATCTCCCGGGCGGTCCGGCCGAGGAGCGAGACCTGGCGGTGGCCCCGCCAGAGCATGGCCCCCATAACGACCAGCAGGACGAACAGCGCCAGCTGCCACTGGCTGGAGAGCGGTGCGAGCAGCTCCGTCATCGAAACCTCCTGCCGGCGACGCCGAGCGCCGGGGTTCCATCTCCAGCCTCGGCACCGAGCGGGGCCGGCGCATCGCCCGGGATACCCGTTCCCGGGTACGAGCCCCTACCCTCGCCCCTCCCCGGCCGGCGATGGCCCACGGGACCTCGGACCTAGGGCGTTCGGCCCCCGGAGGTCTGCGTCGACCTCGGAGGGACCGGCCCCCGGCCCGGGATCGGCCGCCGTCGAGCCCAGGGGCCCCTCCTCAGCGCCCGAGGAGCCGGTAGGAGAGGTAGGCCATGGTCTCCCTGAGGTAGCCCTCGAGCCGCGTCCACTCGGTGCGGGCGGCGGAGTGCCAGGTGGCCGAGGCGTAGCCCCGGATCCCGAGGTCGTGGGCCATCCGCTCGACCCGCAGGTTGTGCCAGGGGTCGGAGACCAGGAACGCGGTCTCGAGCCCCTCGCGCCGCATGTAGCGGGCGGCGGCCCGGAGGCTCTCGAGGGTGGTCCGCCCGACCGGCTCCGCGACGACCGCCCCGGGCGGGACGCCGCTGGCGATCAGGTACCCGCGGCCGGCCTCGGCCTCGGTGGTCCGGTCGCCGGGGCGCCCGCCGCCGAGCACCACGATCCGGTCGGCTCGCCCCTGCCGGTAGAGGAGGGCGGCGTGGTCGAGTCGGCCCGCGAACACCGGGGACGGCCTGCCGTCGTACTGGGCGGCCCCGAGGACCACGATCACGTCGACCCGGGCCACGCGCGCCGCGTCGTCCTCGTGGGCCGCCCGCCACACCGCGAGGCCGGTGACGCCGACCACCCCGGCGCCCAGGAGGAGCGCGGCCCCGAGGGCGGCGAGGAGGGGGTGGCGTCGGAGCCCGCCCACGCGCCGATGCTAACAAGGGACCCCGACGCCCCCGCGGAGCTCCACGCCAGCCCTCCGGCCGCTGGGCCCTACCCCGCGGCGAAGTCGCCGGCAGGGAGGCGTGAGGAGACCACGTCGAACACCGCGCCCCGGCCATCCCGCAGCAGCACGAGGAAGTACCCGGGAACGTGGGGCGACTCCCCGAGGTCGAGCCGGAGCGGACCTCCGTGCTCCACCTCTCGCTCGATCCGCAGATCCCCGTACTCGACGACGACCGTCGCGTTCCTCGCGTCCTCGAGGTCGAACGCGAGCTCGAAGACGCGATCCCGCACCCAGACCGTGGGGTCGTGCTCCGGGCTCCCCCACGCGTTGTCAACGCTCCACCACCTGTCCCCGACGAGCTGCCCCACCCGGACGCTGACGGCGGGTCCCCCGGGTTCCCGGCGGACCTCCACGAGCGTGAGCCCCATCGGCTGCTCCTCGACCCGGCCCACCTCAGGCTCCCCCCACCCCAGGACCTCGCGCGCGAAGGCGAGCGCCGTCTCGACCGGGTCGCCTCGCCAGGGGTCCGCCCCGGCGGCCAGACGCTCGGCGGCCGCCGCCGCCTCCGGGGTTCCCTCCGGCCAGATCGCGAACGCCGCGGCCGGCGCCGGCGAGCCCTCCTCCCCCGGCGAGCCCGGGACCGGCTGCGGACGGCACGCCGCGAGCCCGAGCAGCGCGCACAACCCCGCCGCCCACAGCCAGCGCACCGTGGTTGTCAAGTGCACCGCGGGTAGCACTCGGGTGTCCACGATCTCCTCGCGATGGCCTTGTACGCCGATCGACCGCGGTAGTCCGTCCACGCGATCCTCGTCCCCGGGTCGTCGCTCTTGGCTTCCACGATCAGATCGGTGCCCCCCGATCCCTCGAGATAGATCACGCCGATGTGGCCGCCGCCACCCTGTCGGTAGACGAACGCGTCCATGTAGGTGGTCGCCGAGTAGGACTTGCTCGACGAGGCGTTGAAGGGGCATGTACTGCACGAGGAGTAGAAGTCGCCGGTGCTGTAGGGTCCGTGGACGTTCCGTTCGTGAGGGTGGTACGTGACGCCCGAGGCACCGAACGTCGACCGGAGGGCCCAACTCTTGAAGGTGGATCCCGAGCAGTCGGCCCCCTCGCCGCCGCTGTCGGGCGCCCCCCGGGTATCGTCCGGGTCGTTCAGGTCGTAGCACCCGCCGCCCCACTCGTAGCCCTCGTAGTTGCCCTGCTGTGCGTACGACTTCGCCTGGGACCGCTTCCAGGTAGAGATCGTGTAGCTCGTGCCGCTGCAGTTCGCATCGGACCACGTGCCCGCCACGGCGCGGGCCGCGCCGAACAGCAGCTGCACGCTCACGACCCCACGATCCCCGAGGCACCTCGCGGTCTCTCCGCCGGTCGGCGGAGCTTCCGCTCGGCGTCAGACCCGTAGGAGGCTCGAAGGTTGATGCCCGATCGACCCTCGAGCGGATGCCCCTCGGTCGCCCTCTCGCTAGATCGGACAGAGGTCTTGCACCTCGACCGAGATGAGAGGCGTCCGGCCCGCCGCCTCCACGACCTCCTCCAGTTCGGCCTCGGAATCGGCCCACACCCCGAGCACGTAGTCTCCGGCCCCAGCGACGTGGGATGGTAGACCCCCGAGGCACCCACCGGGCGACACGATGACGGCCTTCCCGACGAGATCCATCAGCTCCTGGGTCTCGGCGTCGAGCTCGTTCGGGTCGCCGGCGACATCGAGGACCGCCACCCACATCGTCCGTGCCCGCGAGGGCGCGGAGGAGGAGGGGGCCTCCCCCATCCGGCCGCCCGTCGATCCACAGCTCGCCGCTGCCACGAAGGCCAGCAGCGCCGCCAAGCCGAGCCGTTTGTCAAACATCCGCACCCCCTCCGATCAGATGGCCACGATCCAGCTCGCGTTCGCGAGGGCCGGGAAGCGCTCCCGGAACCGCTCCAGCGCGACCGCAGGATCCTCCTCGGGTTCCAGCCGAACGAGCACCCCCCACACGCCGGGGGCGATCGCCCCAGGTGCTCGACGATGCTCCACCAGCCTCACCTCGTGGCCAGGTCCCAGGTCCGCCCGGATCGCGCGGAGGACCCCTTCCGCCAGCGCCTTGGTCTGGAAATCTCCCACGATGATGTAGACGGAGAAAAGCGAAGCACCGGTTCTCGAGGACCCGTCCGTCCTCGCGGAGCTTGGACCGCCGCCCCTGCCAGGCCGTGCCTCCGGGACGTCCGGATCGGGCTCGGCCAGCGGATCGACCATGACCCGACCGCACCCGAGATCCCGGAGCGAGCCCCCGTCATCCTCCGCCAGGATGCGCCAATCCTCGTCGGCCTTCGAGTAGACGTTCCAGAGCCGGTCCCCCTGATCCGCGCCCGCCAGGTACATCTCCCCGGGGAGATCGCGGACCTTGGACGCGATGCCATCACGCAGGTTCCACAGCTCGAACGATGGCGGGATGGTGGCGGAGGCCGTACCGGCGACGCGGACGAACGAGATCGAACCATCCGCCTCCACGATCGGGGTCCGGATCACGGACCAGTGCTCGGCGTCGGCGGTGAAATCGGTGAGCCGGGACCAGGAGCCCTCCTCGAGCGAGTACAGCCACAGGTTGTTGAGCGCGTCGCGCTCCGCCGGGACCCCTTCGACGGCTTCGGAGGCGACGGTGATGATCGCCGAAGCTCCCATGAACAGCGGGAACGATGCCATCGTCGAGCCGGGAGGACCGCCGATCGCGGTGACGGAACCGTCGGGCGCGGCGAGGCGCAGCCCGTCGCCCTCCGCCCACACGAGCTCTCCCGTGGGCGACAGGGACGGATGCCGCGCCTCATCGGCCCTGGCGAAGACCCGGGGGCCGCTCGACGACACGGCCACGACCATGTCCCCACCCTGCCGGTCGAGGACGTACGCCGTGCCCACGCCCTCCATCGACGAGACGTGGCGCATCACGCCCGCTGCCTTGACCGGCGGGGGCAACGTGACTCGATCGTCGCCGGCGCGCACCACCACGATCGAACCCCTCACGATCGCGGGGACGCCGATACCCTCCGCGAGCACCGCGCCGGGCGGCCCGCCAGCCTCCGATGGGCAGCCCATCGGGGTCGCGGGGGCCAAGCCGGACCCGACGATGGTCCCCAGGATGGCCATGGAGCACGGGAGGAGCAGAGCGATCGACCTGCGCATGACGTCTCGACCTCCTCAGTAGCCGGTGACGTACTGGAAGTGCATGGGATCTGGGGTCGTCGAGAAGTTCAACCCCCAGTAGAAGCGGTGGCCGGGATCGGGCCCCTTCCAGACGTTCGGGATGTACTTCCCGTAGTCGCGGCCGTCCGCTCCGATGCCGTTCCAGTAGGTCTGACCCCACGGGTTCTTCGCCGTGTTGGTATCGATGGCAGCGCCGAACGCGTGCGTGGACCACTTCGTGCTCCCGCTGATGAGTCGACAGTCGTAGCCGTACACGCCGTAGTCCACCGCGTTGTTGCGGTGATCCGCCTCGATGTGATTGCGGATGTTGTAGCCCACGTTCCGGCCGATGTACGCGTGGTAGTAGACGTAGCCGTACACGTTCCTGGCGGACTGGTGCGGCCAATACGAGCGCGCGTCGTCCGCCCGGGCGTTGCAGTGCTCCCCGAACGTCGCGACGAGATCGGCGTATCCGCTCGGGCGCCTCGGGATCCCCGACGACGAGTGATCGTGCACCCATCCGCTCATGTGCGACGCGCCCGCCGCCAGCGGGAAGGCGAGCGCGAACGACGCGACGAAGCTCGCGACGCTCAACCGGAGGAGCCGGCCTGCGCGTCCCATGCGTCACCTCCTTCGAGGTCCGTGGGGGAGGTGGGAGGGTCGCCGATGCTACCCGGGGGGCGCGCGGGGCGCATCGCCTGACCGGGGGAGGTCCGCGCCGCGGGCGGCGGATTCCGCGTGGGCACCGTCACGCGTCCGGCCGCCGGCCGTGGCCGGGGTCACGCCCGCACCCGGCGCGGGTGCGCCGGGTCACGGCCGGCGGACCGGGGAGGCGCTCCGGCTACTTCGAGGCGACCTCGGCCTGGCCCACCGCGGCCTGGCCGGCCGCGAGCCGGGCGGTCTCGACCCGGAACGGCGAACAGGACACGTAGTCGAGCCCGATCTCGTGGCAGAAGACCACCGACGCCGGATCCCCGCCGTGCTCGCCGCAGATCCCGAGGTGCAGGCGGGGGTTCGCGGCCCGGCCCTCCTCCGCCGCCATCCGCATCAGCCGGCCGATCCCCGCGCGATCGATCGTGACGAAGGGGTTGGCGGGGACGAGCCGCCGTTCCTCGTAGAGGCCGACGAACCTCCCGATGTCGTCGCGGCTGAACCCGAACCCCATCTGGGTGAGGTCGTTGGTCCCGAACGAGAAGAAGTCGGCGACCTCCGCGATCTCGCCGGCGGTGAGCGCCGCCCGCGGGACCTCGATCATCGTCCCCCACTCGAGGTGCTCGAGCGTCTGCCCGGTCCGCTCCAGCACCTCCCGGGCGACGGGCTCGAGCTCGGCCCGCATCTGCTCGAGCTCGGCCCGGGTGGCCACGAGGGGGATCATGATCTCGACCTTGGGGTCGACCCCCTCGGCCTTCACCCGGCAGGCGGCCTCGACGATCGCCCCCACCTGCATCGCGTAGAGGCCTGGCTTCACGATCCCCAGGCGCACCCCGCGGAGCCCCAGCATCGGGTTCGCCTCGTGGAGCTCGCGCACCTTCGCCAGGGTCCGCCGCGCCTCCTCGAGCGGCATCCGCTCGCCCCGGACCACCACGTCCCGCTCCCCCCGGGCCTCCGCGGTGGCCACGGCCACCGCGAGCTCCTCGAGGTTGGGGAGGAACTCGTGGAGCGGCGGGTCGAGGAGGCGGATCGTGACCGGCAGCCCGTCCATCTCCCGGAAGATCCCCACGAAGTCCTCGGTCTGGAGCGGCCGGAGCTCGTCGTAGGCGGCCCGCTCCTCCTCCGGGCTCTCCGCGAAGATCATCCGGCGCACGGCGGCCACCCGCTCCTCGCCCAGGAACATGTGCTCCGTACGGGCCAGCCCGATCCCCTCCGCTCCCCGCGCCCGCGCGTTCCGGGCCTGCTCGGGGGTATCCGCGTTGGCCCGCACCCGGAGGCGGCGGCGGCGGTCGGCGTGGGTCATGATCCGCTCGAACGCCCGCCAGATCTTCTCCCCCCGCGCCGCCGGGTCCCCGGTCCGGGCCCGCTCGAGCACGGACTCCTCGAGCGGCAGCTCGCCCAGGTACACGTTGCCGGTGAACCCGTCGATCGTGACGACGTCGCCCTCCCGGACCCGGGTGCCGTCCACGGAGAACTCCCGGGCGGCGGCGTCGATCGCGATCTCGGCGGCCCCGCACACCGCGGGGATCCCCTCGCCCCGGGCCACGACGGCCGCGTGGGAGTTCGTCCCGCCCCGGGAGGTGAGGATGCCCTGGGAGGCGATCATCCCGTGGTAGTCGTCGGGGGTCGTCTCGGTCCGGACCAGGATCACCCGCTCGCCGCGCCGGGCCCACTCCTCGGCGTCGTCGGCGGAGAACACGACCTTCCCGGAGGCCGCCCCGGGCGAGGCGTTGAGGCCGCGGGCGATGGGCCGGGCCCGCTCCACCGCCTCCCGGGCGATCACCCGCTTGAACAGCTCCTCCAGCCGGTTCGCGTCGACCCGGAGCAGCGCCGTGTCCTCATCGATCAGGCCCTCCTCGAGCATGTCGTACGCCATCACCCACTCGGCGAACGCGGTCCGCTTCCCCACCCGGGTCTGGAGGATCCAGAGCTTCCCCTTCTCGATCGTGAACTCGATGTCGCACATGTCCCGGTAGTGCCGCTCGAGCGTGTCCATCACCTCGAGCAGCCGCCGGTAGGAGACGGGATCGAGCTCCTCGAGCTTCGCGAGCGGGAGCGTGTTCCGGATCCCGGCCACCACGTCCTCGCCCTGGGCGTTGGGGAGGTAGTCGCCGTAGGGGACCTTCTCGCCGGTGGCCGGATCCCGCGTGAAGGCCACGCCGGTCCCCGAGTCCATCCCCCGGTTGCCGAACACCATCGCGACGACGTTCACCGCGGTGCCGAGGTCGTCGGGGATCTTGTTCTGCCGGCGGTAGTCCCGCGCGCGCTTCGTGTTCCAGCTCTTGAACACGGCTTCGATCGCGAGACGGAGCTGGACCCGGGGGTCCTGGGGGAAGTCCTCCCCCACGTGCTCCCGGTAGATGGCCCGGAAGCGCTCGACCAGCTCCCGCAGGTCGTCGGCGTCGAGGTCGGTGTCCTGGGCGCCCTCGCCCTTCCGGCGCTTCGCCTCCTCCAGGGCCTCCTCGAACCGCTCGCCGGGCACGCCCATCACGATCTTCCCGAACATCTGGATGAACCGGCGGTAGGCGTCGTAAGCGAACCGCCAGTCGCCCTCTGACTGCTTCGCGAGGCCCTGGACCGAGGCGTCGTTGAGCCCGAGGTTGAGGACGGTGTCCATCATCCCCGGCATCGAGAACTTGGCCCCGGAGCGCACCGACACGAGGAGCGGGTCGTCGGGGTCCCCGAGCCGCTTGCCCATCCGCTCCTCGAGGCGGCGGAGGTGCTCCTCGATCTCCTCCTCGAGGCCCTCCGGGAACTCGCCGCGGGTGAGGTAGGCGATGCAGGCCTCGGTGGTGATCGTGAATCCCGGCGGGACGGGAAGCCCGAGGTTCGTCATCTCGGCGAGGTTCGCCCCCTTCCCGCCGAGGAGGTCCTTCATGTCCTTGTTGCCCTCGTGGAAGTCGTAGACGTACTTCGGCATGCTCCCCTCCGGAAGGTCCGTCGTCCCAGTCTATCGACGACCGCCCGCGTTCCTGCGCCCGAGGCCCCTCCGACCGACCCCTCCGTCTCAGCCCAGGGCGGCCTCGAGGGCCTCGAGCGTCGCGCGGTCGGAGCCGAAGAGCGCCGTGACCCGTTCCCCGGAGACGCGGACGGCCGCCGGGCGGCCCGGCCCGATCCAGGACCGGAGCGCCTGCGCGAACTCCGCCGCGTCGGCCTCCCGGTCCCAGGCCGTCGCGAGGACGACCGCCACGTCCCGGCCGTGGGACCAGGCCCGGTAGATCCCGCCGTCCCACCCGGCGGCCGCGGCCCGGGCGGTGGCCGCGTCGAGGCGCAGCCCGAGCATCGTCTGGAGCCAGGCCTCCCCCACCTCCATCACGTCCAGGTCCCGCCACCCGGGGCCCAGGGCGCCGGCGAGATCCGGCACGTCCACCAGGGTCGGCGCGTCGTTCGGGTAGCGCTCTGGGTGGATCACCTGCTCGGTCGAGACGGGGAGGTCCCGGAGCGCCTCGTCCACCGCCCGCCGGCCCCCCGAGGCGGCCCGGGCCGCGACGAAGGCCGCCCCGGCCGCGTAGGGCCAGAGCTGGAGCCGGACGATGAACGGCTCGACGTCGGCGAGGGAGGCGCCCACCGACCCCAGCCCGAGCTGCTCCTCGAGGGAGAGGAACCGCTGGGCGTAGAGGACCGAGAAGTACTGGGCGCTCCCCTCGACCACCCCGAGCGCCGCCTCGAGCGCCTCGTCCCGGCACCTCGCCTCGAGCCGGTCCAGGCGGTCCAGGTCGAAGTGCTGGTCGTCGAGGGCGTGGGTGAGCTCGTGGGCCAGCACGACCCGCTCGAACGGCGTGGGGCGCTCGCTCCCGATGAACACGAGCTCGCCGGAGGTGGGGACGTAGAACCCCACCACCTGGCCGGCGGCGAACCGCCGGACCTCGCGCTTGATGCTCGCCCCGGGGGAGATCACCCCGATCGTCGCCCAGGCCGCGCTCCGCCGCCGGTAGAGGGTGGAGGGGAAGGAGCGCTCGAAGGAGCGCCGGAGGCGCCGCACCAGCTCCTCCTGCGAGACGGGCTCCGCCGCCACGGGGTCGCGGAAGCGGAGCCCCCGGACCTGCTGGATCGCCCCCTCGACGTCGGCGATCACCGCGGGGACCTCCCCCTCGGCCCGGACGGGTCGTTCCTTCGGGACCCGGGGTCGGTCGCAGAGCTCCCGGAGCGCCGCGTACGCGGTCCCCCGCCCGGCGGGGGGCGACCGCAGCGGCTCGGGCGAGGCGGGGACCGCCGCCTCCGTGGGGGTCGGTGCGCCCCCGGGGGAGCAGGCCGCCGCGACGAGCGCCAACGCCGCGAGGAAGGGGGCCGCCCGGACGCTCCGGCGCCGCCTCACCGCGGCACCAGGACGCTGGCGGCGGCCGCGAGCAGCGCCAGCGCCGAGAGCCCGATCGAGAGCCACAGGAGCTCCACCGATGCGAGGAGCTGCACCGCCGCCGCCGCCAGCGCCGCCGCCGAGGCCACGACCAGGACGAACGCGACCGCGTACAACCCCGCGCTTCCCCGCGGCCGGCCCCTGGCCGTCCCGCTCACCGGCCCCTCCACCTCAGAGCCGCTCCCGGAGGTAGGCGACGAGGTTCTCGATGGGGAGCCGGTCCTGGCGCATCGAGTCCCGCTCCCGCACGGTCACCTGGCGGTCCTCGAGGGTGTCGAAGTCGATCGTCACGCAGTACGGCGTCCCCACCTCGTCCTGGCGACGGTAGCGCCGCCCGATCGACCCGGCGTCGTCGTAGTCGCAGACCCAGTGCGGCTTGACGAGGTCGAAGACCCGCTTCGCCTCGGGTATCAGCGCCTCGTTGCGGGAGAGCGGGAGCACCGCGACCTTGATCGGCGCCAGGTCCTTGTGGAGGCCGAGGACGACCCGCCTCTCCGTGCCGCCGGAGGCCGTGGGCGCCTCCTCCACCCGGTAGGCGTCGAGGAGGAACGCGAGGAGCGCCCGGTCCACCCCCGCGGCCGGCTCGATCACGTAGGGGAAGTACCGCTCGTCCCGCTCGGGGTCGTAGTACGTGAGGTCCTCCCCGCTCTTCGCGGCGTGCGCCCGCAGGTCGAAGTCGGTGCGGTTCGCGATGCCCTCGAGCTCGCCCCAGTCGGTGAACGGGAAGCGGTACTCGATGTCGACGGTGCGCTTGGAGTAGTGGGAGAGCTCCTCCTTCGTGTGCTCCCGCGTGCGGAGGTTCTCCTTCCGGATCCCGAGGTCCACGTACCACTGGAGCCGCTCGTTGATCCAGTACTCGTGCCACTCCTCGTCGGTCCCCGGGACCACGAAGAACTCCATCTCCATCTGCTCGAACTCCCGCGTGCGGTAGATGAAGTTCCCGGGCGTGATCTCGTTGCGGAACGACTTCCCGATCTGGGCGATCCCGAACGGGAGCTTCTTCCGGCTCGCGGCCTGGACCGTGACGAAGTCCACGAACATCCCCTGCGCGGTCTCCGGCCGGAGGTAGACCGTCGCCGCCTCGTCCTCCACCGGCCCCATGAACGTCTTGAACATCAGGTTGAAGTTCCGGGGGTCGGTGAACCGGTCGTGCCCGCAGTTGGGGCAGCGGGGCCGGGCGGCCATGTCGATCGTCGTCTCGTCCTCCTCGTGCCCGGACTGGGGGGCGTGCCAGCCGGGGATGTGATCGGCGCGGAACCGCTGGTGGCAGTGGAGGCACTCGACCAGGGGGTCGGTGAACGACTCGAGGTGCCCGCTCGCCTCCCAGACCTTGGGCGACATGATGATCGAGCTCTCGAGGCCCACGACGTCCTCCCGGAGCTGGACCATCGAACGCCACCAGGCGTTCTTCACGTTCCGCTTCAGCTCCACGCCGAGCGGGCCGTAGTCCCAGAACGAGCGCAGGCCCCCGTAGATCTCGCTCGAGGGGAACACGATGCCCCGGCGCTTCGCCAGGGCGGTGATGGCCTCCATCAGGTCGGCCACGGCGCATCCTCCTTTCCCGGCCGCTGGCGGCGGCCGCTGGCGTGCCTGCCAGTCTAGCGGCGGCGACGCGGCGGGGAACGAGACCTCCGGCCGATGCCGGTCCCCCGGTCGGGGGGCGAGGATGGGACGGTGGACGCCCCCCACCCGGTGGCTCCGGCCGGCGCGCTACGCCTCCGGGACCCCGCCGAACCGCCGCGAGCGCTTCTGGTAGTCGCGGATCGCCTCGAACAGGTGCTCCCGGTTGAAGTCCGGCCAGAGGACCGGCGTGAACCACAGCTCCGAGTAGGCCGCCTGCCAGAGGAGGAAGTTGGAGATCCGCTGCTCGCCGCTGGTCCGGATGATGAGGTCGGGGTCGGGCATCTCGGGGTCGTAGAGACGGGCCGCGATCGTCTCGGCGGTGATCCGCCGTCCCCGCAACCTCCCCGCCTCGAGGTCCGCGACGAGCCTCCGGACGGCGTCCACGATCTCCGCCCGCCCGCCGTAGTTGAAGGCGATCGTGAGCGTGAGCCCGGTGTTCCGCCGGGTGAGCTCCTCCGAGACCTCCATCTCCCGGATCACCGACCGCGGCACCCGGCGGTCGCGCCGCCCGATGAACCGGATCCGGACGTTCATCGCGTTGAGCTCGTCGCGGCGGCGCCGGAGGAGCCCGCGGTTGAACCCCATGAGGTAGCGGACCTCGGAGACCGGGCGGTTCCAGTTCTCGGTGGAGAACGCGAACATCGTGAGCCACTCGAGCCCCAGCTCCACCGCCCCCTGGACCGTGTCCCACATCGCCCGCTCCCCGGCGGCGTGCCCCTCGGTCCGGGGCAGGCCCCGCTGCCTGGCCCACCGGCCGTTCCCGTCCATCACGATCGCCACGTGCCGGGGGAGCCGGGAGCGGTCCAGGTCGTCGAGGAACGAGCTCACGGGGCCAGGCTCCTCGCCAGCAGCGGGAGCGAGCGCATCCGCCGCTCCAGGTGGTACTCGGCGAAGCCGTAGAGCAGGGCCCGGGCCTCCCGGCGGTCGCGCTCGTCGAACGCGAGCCCGCCGGCCCGGTCGAGCGGCTCCCGGGCCAGCGCGTCGAGGAGCCGGAGCGAGCCCGCCGAGGCCGGGCCGGCCCCGTGCTCGGCGCACCCCCCGCACACCGCCCCTCCCTGCCCGGAGGAGAAGAGCGGGGGGTCGGGCGCCCCGCAGACCGCGCAGGCCGCGAGGCTCGGGTGGAACCCGGAGAGCGAGAGCAGCTTGAGCAGGAACGACTCGGCCACCGCCGCGGGGTCCGCCGGCCGGGCCTCGAGCGCCCGGAGGCCAGCGAGCAGCAGGAGGAACAGCCGGACGTTCCGCTCGTGCTCCTCGGCCACCTTGTCCACGGCCTCGAGCATCGCCTCCCCCGCGGCGAACAGCCCGAGGTCCCCCCGGAGCGGCAGGAAGGCCGAGATGATCTGGGCCTGGGTCACGGTGTCGAGGGACCCCCGCCCCCTGAAGAGCAGGAGGTCCACGTGGGTGAAGGGCTCGAGGCGGGCCCCGAACCGGCTGGTGGTCTTGCGGATCCCCTTGGCCACGGCCCGGACCTTCCCCGAGCCCTGGGTCATGACCGTGACGATCTTGTCGGCCTCGCCCAGGCGGTGGGTGCGGAGGACGATCCCCTGTTCCCGGTAGAGCGGCACGGCGGAATCGTAGCGCCCGCCGGGGCCCCCCAGGCCGCGGAGCGTGTTGAGGATCCGTGGAATCGGGAGGGCGCGAGCCCGGGGTCGCAAGACCAGGTGCCCGTCGCCAGCCTCCGCGGGTGGTGGCGACCCACACGGCCGGGAGTCACCGGGCCGGGCGGCCGGCGCGCCCCTACTCCCCGCCGATCTGGACGTAGCCCTTCACCAACCCCTCGGCGTTCTCCTCGAAGAGGGCGGCGATCTCGCCCAGCAGCTTGCCCAGCTCCTCACGGAGCCCGCCCGCCCTCGGGGCGCGGCTCACGAAGTAGCTCCCGGAAGCTACTTCGCCGGCGTGCGCGCCGTCGGGCTGAAGGTCCTCAAGAACAACCTCAGCGAGTACGTCAGGATGGCGGCCGCGGGGGAGACGATCCTCGTGACCGACCGCGACCGGGTGGTCGCCGAGCTGGGCCCTCCGCGGCAGGGCCGCGCCCCCGAGGTCCCCGACGCCCTGCTCGCGGAGGCGGTCCGGAGGGGCTGGATGACACCGCCGCTCAGGGCGTTCGCCGGCCTGCCTCCGAGGAAGCCCGTCGCGCCGCTCGGCGCGCTCCTCGAGGAGCTCGCGGCCGACCGGGCCGACCGATGATCTACGTCGATACCACGGTCGTGCTGGCCGAGCGGCTCGGGGAGGACGTCCACCCCGATCCCTCCTTCTGGGCGAGCGGGTCGTTCGTCTCCAGCCGCTCCTCGAGTACGAGCCGTGGGTCCGGATCCACGGGCGCGGCCTCGCCGAGAGCCACGGCGAGCTCGTCCGGGGTTCCTGGCGGGCCTCGCCTTCGTCGAGCTCGCCCCGGTCCTGTCCCGCGCTGGAGCCGTTCCCGCTCCCGGTCCGCACCCTCGATGCGCTCCACCTCGCCTCCCTCGAGTTCCTGCGCCGCCACAGGCAGCGCCCCCCCCGCCACCTACGACCGTCGTCTCTCCGAGGCGG
>Ga0209276_101022_pt1 | contig 23948 bp, 15 predicted proteins | sample DewCreD2012metaG_3_FD_185473 | JGI IMG/M metagenome (GOLD analysis project Ga0209276, IMG submission 185473) | Hot spring sediment bacterial and archeal communities from British Columbia, Canada, to study Microbial Dark Matter (Phase II) - Dewar... ...
GGGGAAGCTGTCCACCAGGTCGCTGATGAAGTACGCCAGGTGCCCCTCAGGAAGCCACTCTTGCAAGGAGGGAGGGAGGAGCAGCAACTGATGGGGATGGTAAGGCCGGTATTGTTTGCTCCGCATACCATTTCATTCGCGGAGCCTGGCTCAAATCCCTGCTCTGCGGGGATTTCCGAGACAGGCTCCTAGCGAACTAGCCGGGGCCCGCGGAAGTCGGTAGGACCCGGGAGGGAGGGCGCGGGTACAATCGGAGGCGTGGGAGAGGAGCGCAAGCTGGTCCTTCTGGACGGGAACGGCCTCGTCTACCGGGCTTTCTACGCCCTCCCGTACTTCACCACCAGCGACGGCCGGCCTACCAACGCCGTGTACGGCTTCACCAACATGCTGCTCAAGGTCCTGGAGGAGGAGAAGCCCACCCACCTGGCGGTGGCCTTCGACCGGGCCGCGCCGACCTTCCGGCACGAGGACTACGCGGAGTACAAAGCGCAGCGGCCCCGGATGCCCGACGACCTGCGCCCGCAGATGGCGCTCGTCAAAGAGGTGGTGGAGGCGTTCCGGATCCCGATCTTCGAAGTCGAGGGCTACGAGGCGGACGACGTGATCGCCACCCTGGCGCGGCGGGCCGAGGAGGCGGGCTTCCAGGTCGTGGTGGTCACCGGGGACCTGGACCTGCTGCAGATCGCCAGCGACCGGACGAGGGTGGTGGTGACGAGCCGGGGCATCACCGAGACGACCGCCTACGACCGTGAAGGGGTCCGGCGTCGGTTCGGGTTGGAGCCGGAACAGTTGCCGGACTTCAAGGCGCTGCGGGGAGACCCCACGGACAACCTGCCCGGAGTGCCGGGCGTTGGCGAGAAGACCGCCGCAGAGCTGCTGGCGCGGTTCGGGTCTGTGGAAGAACTCCTGGAGCGCGTGGACCAGGCGCCGCCCAAGCTGCGGGAGAAACTCCGGTCGCACGCGGACCTCGTGCTGCAGAACAAGCGACTCGCCACCGTCGTGCGGGACGCACCGGTCCAGGTGGACTGGGACGCGCTGCGCCTGCGGCCGTACGACCGCGACCGGGTGGTGGACCTGTTCCGCGACCTGGAGTTCAAGAGCCTGCTGGAGCGCTTGGGCGTGGGCGCGGTGCACGAGCGGGGGCAGTACGGCCTGGCGGACGGATCCGCCCTCGCCCGACTGAGGGCGGCACCCGAGGTGGCCCTGAGTGTGGACGCGGAGGGCAAGCCCATGCTCGGCCGTGTGAAGGGCGTGGCGCTGTCGGACCGGGCGGGACAGGCGGCGTACGTCCCGGTGGAGACGGGGTGGCCCGAGCCCCTGGTGGCCCTGTTGGAGTCCGCGGACGTGCGCAAGGTCAGCCAGGACGCGAAGGCCGACCTGGTCCGCCTGCGGCGTGCGGGCCTCGAGCCGCGGGGGTTCGAGTTCGACGTGGGGATCGCGTCCTACGTCCTGAACCCTGGCCGGCGCAGCCACGACCTCCCGACCATCGCGTGGGAGCAGATCGGGTGGCGGCTGGACGAGGAGAAGGCCGACCTCCTGGACGGCCGCGAGGCGTGGGAGCGGCGGTGCGAGGAAGCGGACGCGTTGCAGCGGGTGGTGCCCTTGCTGCGGAAGGCGCTCCGCGAGCGACAGGTGGAGCACGTCTACCACGAGATCGAGATGCCGCTTGTGCCCGTACTCGCGGACATGGAGATGGCCGGGGTGGCGGTGGACACCCCGTACCTGCACGCGCTGGCCGAGGAGCTGCGGGCCCGGCTGGACGCCTTGACGACCGAGGTCTACGCGCTCGCTGGCCTGGAGTTCAACCTGGGCTCGCCCAAGCAGCTGGCGTTCGTGCTGTTCGAGAAGCTAGGGCTGCCGCCCCTGAAGAAGACCAAGACCGGCTACTCCACGGACGCGGACGTGCTGGAAGCGCTCGCACTCCACCACCCCGTGGTGGCCAAGATCCTCCAGCACCGGGAGCTGGCGAAGCTGTTGTCCACGTACGTCGAAGTGCTCCCCCGGCTGGTGCACCCCGAGACCGGGCGGGTCCACACCACCTTCAACCAGACCGTGGCGGCCACGGGCCGGCTGAGCTCCCAGGACCCCAACCTCCAGAACATCCCGATCCGCACGGAGGAGGGCCGGCGGATCCGTCGCGCGTTCGTGGCCCCTCCGGGTCGCGTGCTGCTCACCGCGGACTACAACCAGATCGAGCTGCGCCTGCTGGCCCACATCAGCGGCGACGCGGCACTCCAGGAGGTCTTCCGCACGGGCCGGGACATCCACGCGGAGGTGGCCGCGGAGGTGTTCGGCCTGCCGCGGGACCAATTGACCCCGGAGCAACGGCGCCGGGCCAAGGCCATCAACTTCGGCATCGCGTACGGCATCAGCGGGTTCGGGCTGAGCCAGCAGATCGGGAGCACCCCGGCCGAGGCGGACGCGTACATCGAGCGGTACTTCGCCCGCTACCCCGGGGTCCGGTCCTACGTGCGGAGGACGATCGAAGAGGCGCGGCGCACGGGCTACGTCTCGACCCTGCTGGGCCGGCGCCGGTACCTCACGGACCTGCACAGCCGCAACCGGGTGGTGCGGGAGGCCGCGGAGCGGGTGGCCATCAACACCCCGATCCAAGGGAGCCAGGCGGACCTGATCAAGCTGGCGATGATCCGCATCCACCGGGAGGTGCTGCCGCGCTTCGCCGGCGCGCTCATGATCCTCCAGGTGCACGACGAGTTGGTGTTCGAGCTGGACCCGGAGCAAGCGGAGGCCTTCGGCCGCCAGGCCGCGGAGGTCATGGCGAACGCCCTGCAACTCGCCGTGCCGATCGTTGTGGAGCTGAAGGCGGGCCCCAACTGGAACGACCTGGAGCACCTGGGCACCGTGTCGTCCTCGCCTGCTGCGGCAGGGAGGGTGCAGGCGTGACCACCTTCGCGACCCTGTGCTTTCCGATTCGGGACGGGCAGGTGCTGCTGCTGCGCAAGGCGGAAGGTCTCTGGGGCGGCGGCAAGTGGAACGGCCCGGGCGGAAAGCTGCTGCCCGGGGAGGACCCGGAGGAGGGAGCGGCGCGCGAGGTGCAGGAAGAGACGGGCCTTGTGGCCCTTGCCCTGCAGTTCGCAGGGCTGCTGCGGTTCTACTTCGGTGAAGAGCGTTCCCCCGGCTGGGTGGTGTACGTGTTCACGTGTGACGACTTCTCCGGCACGACCACCGCAGGGCGAGAAGGGACGTTGCAGTGGCACCGGGTGGACGACCTGCCGCTGGACCGCATGTGGGAGGACGACCGACACTGGTTGCCCCGAGTGCTCGCAGGCCAACGGGTCTGGGCCGAGTTCCGGTTCGACGCGGACGCAGAGCGCCTGGAAGGCGGCCGGGTGGTGGAACTCGGCGGTCAGTTCGGGGTGGCCTACCGGTTGAACACGTCGCGCGGAGGCGTGCCGAAGCGGCCTGTGCTCGAGGCCGAGGTCACCCACGAAGGGCTCCGGGGCGACCTGCACAACGACACGCGCCACCACGGCGGGCCGGAGCGGGCCGTGTGCCTGTTCTCCCTGGAGGTCCTGCGCCGCCTGCGGGCGGAGGGCCACCCCGCAAGGCCCGGAGGTCTGGGCGAGAACGTGACGGTGGCGGGCCTCGAGTGGGCCAGAGTGCGGCCGGGTACGCGCCTGCGGGTGGGGGAAGTGGAGCTAGAGGTGACCCGGTACACGACACCGTGCGCGACCATCCGGCAGAACTTCCTCGACGGCGACATCAGCCGGGTACACCCCGACCGCCACCCGGGTGAGGCGCGCGTGTACGCGAGGGTGCTGCGGCCCGGGCTGGTACAGGCCGGAGCCTTGGTGGAGCTCGCGGAGAGTCGCTCCGCCCCGTCTCGATGAAGGTGGTCGCCCTCACCGGGGGTATCGCGAGCGGGAAGAGCACCGTGGTGCGGATGCTCCGCGAGCTGGGAGCCGAGGTGGTGGACGCGGACGTCCTGGCCCGCGAGGTCGTGTCCCCTGGCGAGCCGGCGCTGGCGGAGATCGTGGCCGCCTTCGGCGAAGAGGTGCTGCTGCCGAGCGGGGAGCTGGACCGGAAGAAGCTCGGCGGCCTGGTCTTCTCGGACCCGGAACGCCGCGAGCGGCTCAACGCCATCGTCCACCCGCGGGTGCGGGAGCGCATCCGGCACCGGTTGGAGGAGATCCGCGCGGAGAACCAGGAAGCCGTGGTGGTGCTGGACGTGCCCCTGCTGTTCGACGTCCCGCTCCCGGACCTCGAAGCCCTTCCCGCGGTGGTGGTGTACGCGTCGCCCGAGACTCAGCTGCAACGGTTGCGGGAGCGGGACGGGCTGGCGCAGGACGAGGCCGAGCGCAGGCTGCGGGCACAGCGCCCGCTCCGCGAGAAACTCGGCCGCGCCCGCTGGGTGGTGGACAACGACGGCGACCTGGACCGCACGAGGGAGCAGGTCGAACGCCTGTGGGCGGAGCTCGTCGCCGACCCCTGAACCGGATCGCTCGGAGGACGACGGCAGGGTTGGTGCGGTACGCTGATCGGGCCGTGAATGGCGCAGCGCGCTCCTGCCACTGGGGGGACTTGTGGGACGCGCCCTGCCGGAACGCACGGCATCCTGGGAGGCAGACGTGCGGCGGCAACATGGGTACGTGATCCCACCCCGTGCGGTCCCGCGCACGGACGACCGCTACCTGGAGGTCCTGGCGCAGTCCGTGTTCCAGGCAGGCTTCAGCTGGGAAGTGGTGCGTCGCAAGTGGCCGACCACGCGTCGAGCCTTCCGCAACTTCCGAATCGACGCCGTCGCACGGTTCGGCTGGCACGACGTGCAGCGCCTGCTGGCAGACCCAGGGGTCGTGCGGAACCGGCGCAAGCTGCAAGCCGTGATCGAGAACGCCCGCGTGCTGCAGGAGATCCGGCGGCAGCACGGGTCCGTGCGGAGCTACGTGCAGGGCTACCTGCGTCCGAAGCCGTACGCGGAGAAGGTCCGTATCCTCTCCCGCACCTTCCGGTTCCTGGGCCCCACGGGCATCTTCCACTTCCTGTGGTGCGTGGGCGAACAGGTGCCGGCATGGGAGCACCGGGACCCCAGGCGTAGACGCTGACGAACATACGGTCGCCTCCCGCCGCCTCCGGTGCTACAATCGCCCTTGGCCACCCCAGTTGGAGCGGCAGCGGTCCGGGACGCTATAATGGGCTGTTCAGCGAGGGTTCCCAGCCGTGCCTGAGTTCCGAATGGTCACCGACCTGCCCCCGCGGGGCGACCAGCCCAAGGCCATCGAGGAGCTGGTGGAGAGCATCCGCGCGGGGCACCGGTACACCACTCTCCTCGGGGTGACGGGCTCCGGGAAGACGTACTCGATGGCTCGGGTGATCGAGCGGATCCAAAAGCCCACCCTGGTCATCGCCCACAACAAGACCCTGGCCGCGCAGCTGTACGGCGAGTTCCGGCAGTTCTTCCCCCACAACGCGGTGCGGTACTTCGTTTCGTACTACGACTACTACCAGCCGGAGGCCTACGTCCCCCAGACGGACCTGTACATCGCCAAGGACGCCAGCATCAACGACGAGATCGACCGGCTCCGCCACGCCACCACCAAGGCCCTCATGGAGCGCCGGGACGTGATCGTGGTGGCCAGCGTGTCGTGCATCTACGGGTTGGGCCGGCCGGAGGACTACCGGGACGTGGTACTGGTGGTCCGCCGGGGCGAGCGGCGCACGCGGGAGGAGATCCTGCGGCGTCTGGTAGACGTCCAGTACGAGCGCAACGACGTGGACTTCGCCCGGGGCCGCTTCCGGGTGCGGGGGGACGTCATCGAGGTCTTCCCCAGCTACGAGGAGCGGGCGGTGCGGGTGGAGCTGTTCGGTGACGAGGTGGACCGCATCCTGGAGCTGGACCCGCTCACGGGCGAGGTTCTCGAAGAGAAGAATGTCGTGGCCATCTGGCCCGCCAAGCACTGGGTGACCACCGAGGAACGCCTGGAGCGGGCCCTGCGCAGCATCGAGGAGGAGCTGGTGGAGCGGGCCGCGTGGTTCCGCGCCCAGGGCAAGCTCCTGGAGGCGCAGCGGCTGGAGTTCCGGACCCGCTACGACATGGAGATGCTGCGGGAGACCGGGTACTGCCCCGGCATCGAGAACTACTCCCGGCACCTGGACGGCCGGGCGCCCGGGGAGCGGCCCGGGTGCCTGCTGGACTACTTCCCCCGGGACTACCTACTGTTCATCGACGAGTCCCACGTCACCGTGCCGCAGATCAAGGGCATGCACGAAGGCGACCGGGCCCGCAAGAAGAACCTGGTGGACTTCGGATTCCGCCTGCCCTCCGCCTACGACAACCGGCCTCTTCGGTGGGACGAGTTCGAACAGCTCGTGCACCAGTGCGTGTTCGTGTCCGCGACCCCGGGTCCCTTCGAGCTGGAGGTGAGCAGCCGGGTGGTGGAGCAGATCGTGCGGCCCACGGGGCTCGTGGACCCGCAGGTGGAGGTGCGGCCTGCCCGGGGCCAGGTGGACGACCTGGTGGCGGAGATCCGCGCCCAGGTGGAGCGCGGGGAGCGGACGCTGGTCACCACCCTCACCAAGCGGATGGCGGAGGACCTCACCGCCTACCTGCAGGAGATGGGGTTCAAGGTCCACTACCTGCACTCCGAGATCGACACCCTGGAGCGGGTGCAGATCCTCAAGGACCTGCGGCTCGGCACGTACGACGTGCTGGTGGGGATCAACCTGTTGCGGGAAGGACTGGACCTCCCCGAGGTGTCGCTGGTGGCGGTGCTGGACGCAGACCGGGAGGGCTACCTGCGGTCGGAGACCGCCCTGGTGCAGACCATGGGGCGGGCGGCCCGCAACGTGTCCGGGCGCGTGATCCTGTACGCCGACGAGGTCACGGACTCCATGCGTAGGGCCATCGAGGAGACCAACCGGCGCCGGCAGATCCAGCTCCGCTACAACGAGGAGCACGGGATCACCCCGCAGACGGTGCAGAAGCCGGTGCGCGACCTGATCGAGCTGGAGCAGGTGGCGGAGCCCGCTGCAGACTACCGCCCCGCCTCGGGCGAGGTGCTGACCGCGGAGGAGATCGTCCGCCTGGTGGAGGAACAGGGTGCCACGGTGCCGTGGGACGTGGCCCGGCTGCTGATGCTCACCCCTCAGGAGCTGGAGGCCACCGTGGACCGGCTGGAGCGGGAGATGCGGCGGGCCGCGGCCAACCTAGAGTTCGAGAAGGCCGCGAAGCTGCGGGACCAGATCGCGGAGCTGAAGAAGGGCCTGGGCGAGCCGTACTTTGCTCCGGCGGGCCGCCGCGGACGGCCTGCGGGGCCGGCTCGCCCTCGGCGCAAGCGGTGAGGGCGGGGAGGGAGGAAGGATGAGGGTGCTGCGCGTGAACCACGTCCTGATCACGGCGCCCCCGGGCGGGGAGGCGAAGGCGCGCTGGTTCTACGGCGAGCTGTTGGGCCTGCGCGAGATCCCCAAGCCGGCGGGGCTCGCGGAGCGCGGCGGCTGCTGGTTCTGGACGCCGAACTGCGAGGTCCACGTGGGCATCGAGCGCGACGGCGACGCGCGTGCCTCCCGCCGGCACGTGTGCTTCGAGGTGGACGACCTGGAAGCCGCCCGGGCCCGGTTGCGCTCCCACGGGGTCCGCATCCAGGAGGCGCCGCCGCGCCCCGGGGTGCGCCGGTTCTTCTGCTGGGACCCGTTCGGGAACCAGGTGGAGCTCATGGCCGAGCCCGAGGAGGCCGTCCTGCTGGAGCTGGAGGAGGCCCTGCGGGAAGCACCGGTGGCCGTGGCCACACCGTCCTAGCTCACGAGGGAGGCTATGCCGCTCGACCGCATCGTCGTCCGGGGCGCCCGGGAGCACAACTTGAAGAACGTGACCGTGGAGATCCCGCGAGACCGGCTCGTGGTGTTCACGGGGATCTCGGGGTCCGGCAAGTCCACCCTGGCCTTCGACACCATCTACGCGGAGGGCCAGCGGAAGTACGTGGAGAGCCTGTCCGCGTACGCCCGCCAGTTCCTCGGGCTGATGGAGAAGCCCGAGGTGGACGCCATCGAGGGGCTGTCGCCCGCGGTGTCCATCGACCAGAAGGGCGCTCCCCGCAACCCGCGGTCCACGGTGGGCACGGTCACGGAGATCTACGACTACCTGCGGCTGCTGTTCGCCCGGATCGGACAACCCCACTGCCCGGTGTGCGACCGGCCCATCCAGCGGCAGACCCCCGAGCAGATCGTGGACCGGGTCTTGAGCCTGCCCGAGGGGAGCCGGATCTACGTGCTCGGGCCGGTGGTGCGCGGCCGCAAGGGGGAGTACCGCCAGCTGTTCGAAGACCTGCGGCGGCAGGGGTTCGCCCGGGTGCGGGTGGACGGCGTGCTGTACGAGCTCACGGAGTCCATCGTCCTGGACAAGAACCGCAAGCACGACATCGAGGTGGTGGTGGACCGCCTGGTGACCAAGCCGGAGGTCCGGTCGCGCCTGCACGACTCCGTGGAGACCGCGCTCAAGCTCGGGCAGGGGCTCGTGCACGTGTGGCGGGAGACGGAGGCGGGGGAGGGAGAGCTGCTGGCGTTCTCCACCGCGTTCGCGTGCCCGGAGCACGGGACCACCCTGCCGGAGATCGAGCCGCGCATCTTCTCCTTCAACAGCCCCTACGGCGCGTGTCCCAAGTGCTCGGGCCTCGGCTACCGCCAGGAGGTGGACCCCGAGCTGGTCCTGGACCCGGACAAGTCCCTGGCGGACGGCGCGGTGGTGCCGTGGGCGGCCAGCACCGCGGAGTACTTCGACCAGTTGCTGCGTTCCCTGGCCCAGGCGTACAACGTGGACTGGAAGGCACCCCTGCGTACGCTTCCGAAGTCCTTCGTGAAGGTCCTCCTGCACGGCTCGGACCGGCCCATCCGGGTCCGGTACCACAACCGCTACGGCGTCCTGCGCTCGTACGAGACGGAATTCGAGGGCGTGATCCCCTACCTGGAGCGCCGCTACCAGGAGACGGACTCCGAGGCTGTGAAGGAGGAGATCGAGAAGTTCATGAGCCTCGTGCCGTGCCCCGAGTGCCACGGCGCCCGGTTGAAGCGGGAGAGCCTGAGTGTGCGGGTGGGCGGCCGCACCATCGCCGAGGTCACCGCCATGACGGTCCGCCAGTGCCTGGAGTTCTTCGACCGCCTGCGGCTCACGGAGCGGGAAGAACTCATCGCGCACCAGATCCTCAAGGAGGTCCGCTCGCGCCTGGGATTCCTCGTGAACGTGGGCCTCGACTACCTGACCCTGGACCGCATGGCCAACACCCTCTCGGGCGGCGAGGCGCAGCGGATCCGGCTGGCCACCCAGATCGGCTCCGGCCTCATGGGCGTGCTGTACGTCCTGGACGAGCCCAGCATCGGCCTGCACCAGCGGGACAACCACCGCCTCATCGACACCCTCAAGCGGCTGCGGGACCTGGGGAACACCATCATCGTGGTGGAGCACGACGAGGACACCATCCGGTCCGCGGACTGGATCGTGGACATCGGGCCCGGAGCGGGCAAGCACGGCGGCGAGGTCGTGGTCTCCGGCACCCTGGAGGACGTGATCCGGGAGAAGCGGTCCGTCACGGGTCGCTACCTGGCGGGGGAGCGCCGCATCCCGGTCCCGCCCCGACGGCGGCCACCGCAGGACAAGTGGCTGGTGGTGCGGGGTGCCCGGGAGCACAACCTGAAGGGGATCGACGTACCGTTCCCCCTGGGGCTGTTCGTGTGCGTGACGGGCGTGTCGGGGTCCGGCAAGTCCACCCTGGTGGACGACGTGCTGTACCGGGCCCTGGCGCAGAAGGTGATGGGTACCCGGGTGCGGCCCGGCGCCCACGACTTCGTGGAAGGCTGGCACCACCTGGACAAGGTGATCGAGATCGACCAGTCGCCCATCGGTCGTACGCCCCGGAGCAACCCGGCCACGTACACCAAGACCTTCGACCTGATCCGGGAGCTGTTCGCGGCCACACCCGAGGCGCGCATGCGCGGCTACGGCCCGGGGCGGTTCTCCTTCAACGTGCGGGGAGGCCGCTGCGAGGCGTGCGAGGGCGACGGGATCGTGCGCATCGAAATGCACTTCCTGCCGGACGTCTACGTGCCCTGCGAGGTCTGCAAGGGGAAGCGGTACAACCGGGAGACGCTGCAGGTGCTGTACCGGGGCAAGACCATCGCGGACGTGCTGGAGATGACCGTGGACGAGGCGCTGGACTTCTTCTCCGCGGTACCCCGCCTGCGCCGCAAGCTGCAGACCCTGCACGACGTGGGGCTCGGGTACATCCAGCTGGGGCAGCCGGCCACCACCCTCTCGGGCGGGGAGGCGCAGCGGGTCAAGCTGGCCGCGGAGCTGTCGCGGCGGGACACGGGGCGCACCCTGTACATCCTGGACGAGCCCACCGTGGGCTTGCACTTCGCAGACGTGGAACGCCTCCTGCAGGTGCTGCACCGGCTGGTGGACGCGGGCAACACCGTGGTGGTGATCGAGCACAACCTGGACGTGATCAAGACCGCGGACTGGATCATCGACCTGGGCCCGGAGGGCGGCGAGCTGGGGGGCCGGGTGGTGGCCTCGGGTACGCCGGAGGAGGTGGCGGCTCAGAACCACTCCTACACCGGGCAGTTCCTCCGCAGGGTGCTGGACCCCGCCCGAGTGGAGGAGGCGCGGCGCCGCCTGGACCGTCCGGCACGGGTGGCCGCGCGCGCGGCGGGCGGGTAGGGCCGTGGTTCCGGACACAGCCGAGCTCGCACGCACCGTCGAACGCATGGAGCAGAGGCTGCGGGCGCGGGGCGACCCTCGCACCGCACAGCTCCTCCAGGCGTACCACCGGGTGGTGCAGCGGTCTCGGGAAGACCTCACCGACCCTCGCGACCTGCTGCTCTCCCAGGGCGCGGCGCTCATGCTGATCCAGGAGCTCGTGCGGAGCGGCGGGGAACCGGGGGCCGGCGGATGAACCTGCCGGCCTTCCACCCGGCGGTGCTCGACTGGTTGCGCGAGCGGTTCGGCGGGCCCACGCCCGTGCAGGAACTCGGGTGGCCCGTGGTGGCCTCCGGCCGCGACGTGCTGCTGGCCGCGCCCACCGGCTCCGGAAAGACCCTGGCGGCGTTCCTGTGGGCGCTCAGCGAGCTCCTCGGGAGCGACTCCCTCCCGGACGAGACCCGGGTCCTGTACGTGTCGCCCCTGCGGGCGCTGAGCCACGACGTACAGCGCAACCTGCAGCAGCCGCTGCGGGAGATCCGGGAGCGGGCCGCGGCGTGGGGCGGGCGGCTTCCCGAGGTGCGGGTGGCGGTACGCACGGGGGACACCCTCCCGAGCGAGCGCGAGCGCATGAAGCGCAAGCCACCCCACATCCTGGTCACGACCCCGGAGTCCCTGTACATCCTGCTGACCGCCCAAGCGGGGCGGGCTCTCCTCCGGACCGTGCGCACGGTGATCGTGGACGAGGTGCACGCGGTCGCGCAGGACAAGCGGGGTGCTCACCTCAGCCTGAGCCTGGAGCGGCTGGACGCGCTCGCCGGGCGGCGCGCGCAGCGCATCGGTCTCAGCGCCACCGCACGCCCCCTGGAGGACCTGGCAGGCCTGCTGGTGGGCGCGGCCCGGACCCTGCCGGACGGGCGTCCCGACTGCGCCCTGGTGGACGTGGGGTGGCAGCGGGAGTGGGATCTGTCCGTGTGGGTGCCGCAGCAGGTCCTGGGGCCCGTGGCCACGCACGAGGTGTGGTCCGAGGTGTACGACCGCATCGCGGATCTGGCCCAGCAACACCGCACCACCCTCGTGTTCGTGAGCACCCGGAGGCTCGCCGAGCGGCTCGCGCACCGCCTCACCCTGCGGCTCGGCGAGGGTCGGGTGGCACCCCACCACGGGAGCCTGGCGCGCAGCCTGCGGCACGACACCGAGCGGCGCCTCAAAGCCGGCGAGGTAGCGGTGGTGGTGGCCACCGCGTCCCTGGAGCTTGGCATCGACATCGGGACGGTGGACCTGGTCTGCCACGTGGGCGCGCCCCGGGCCGTGACGACCTTGCTGCAGCGGGTGGGCCGGTCCGGGCACGGGCTGGACAGAGTCCCCAAGGGTGTGTTGTTCCCCCTGACCCGGGACGAACTCGTGCAGTGCGCGGCCGCCGTACGGGCGGTGCGGGCGGGTGTGTTGGACCGCGTGCGGATCCCCCGCAAGCCGCTCGATGTCCTCGCGCAGCAGTTGGTGGCGGCGTGTGCTGCGGAGCCCGTGCACGTGGAGGCTCTGTGGGACCTGGTCCGGCGGGCGTATCCGTACCGGGACCTGGAGCGCCGGGAGTTCGACCAGGTGCTGCGCATGCTGGCGGACGGCGTCGCCCCCTCGCGCGGCCGGCAGGGCGCGTGGGTGCACTGGGACCGGACCACGGGCGTGGTGCGGGGCCGGAGGGGCGCGCGCCTCGTGGCCATCACGTGCGGGGGCGCCATCCCGGAGACCTTCGACTTCGACGTGGTCGAAGAGCCCACCGAGACGCTCGTGGGCAGGGTGAACGAGGACTTCGCCATCGAGTCGCAGGCGGGCGACGTGTTCCTGCTCGGCAACACCAGCTGGCGCGTGCGGCGGGTGGAGGCTGCGGGGCGGGTCCGCGTGGAGAACGCCCACGGCGCCGCCCCCACGATCCCCTTCTGGTTCGGCGAGGCGCCGGCGCGCACGCCGGAGCTGTCGGCTGCGGTGAGCGACCTGCGCCGCGAGTTGGCCAGCCGCGCAGCCGACCCGGAGGGTGCGGTGGAGTGGCTCGTGGTGCACACGGGCGTGGACCGAGCCGGTGCCGTGCAGCTGGTGGACTACGTGCGGGAGACGCTGGCGGTCCTCGGGTGCGTGCCCACCCAGGAATGCGTGGTCGCGGAGCGCTTCTTCGACGAGGCAGGGGGCATGCAGCTGGTCCTGCACGCGCCCTTCGGCGCCCGCGTGACCCGCGCGTGGGGCCTGGCCCTGCGCAAGCGCTTCTGCCTCACCTTCGACTTCGAGCTGCAGGCGGCCGCCACCGACGACGGGGTCGTGCTCTCCCTGGGCGAGCAGCACAGCTTCCCCCTGGAAGCCATCTTCGGGTTCGTCAGCCCGCACACCGCGCGCAAGGACCTGCTGCAGGCCACCCTGCAGTCGCCGCTCTTCCCCACCCGCTTCCGTCAGAACGCCAACCGGGCGCTCGCGGTGCTGCGGCAGGTGGGAGGTCGCCGCGTGCCCCCGCAGCTCCAGCGCATGCGGGCCGAGGACCTGCTGGCGGCCGTGTTCCCCGAACAGGTGGGCTGCCAGGACAACCACACCGGCCCCATCACCCCGCCCGACCACCCGCTCGTGAACCAGACGGTGGCGGACTGCCTGGAAGACGCCATGGACGTGGAGGCGCTCGAGGCCGTGGTGGCCGCCATCGAGCGCGGCGAGGTGCGGACCGTCGCCGTGGACACCCCGCAGCCCTCCCCGATGTCCCACGAGCTGCTGAACGCGAACCCGTACGCCTTCCTGGACGACGCGCCGCTGGAGGAGCGGCGCGCCCGGGCCGTACAGCTGCGGAGGGTGGATCCCGACCTGGCCTCCGGGCCCGGGCGGCTGGACCCCGAGGCCGTCGAGGAAGTGCGGGCGCAGGCCCGGCCGGACGTGCGGGACCCGGACGAGCTGCACGACCTGTTGCAGACGCTCGTGTTCCTCCCCGAACCGGACGCCGGCCCGTGGCTCGGGTTCGCGGACGAGCTGGTGCGGGCGGGGAGGGCGGTGCGGGTGCGGGCGCCCGTGAGCGGCTACGCCGCGGCGGAGCGGGCCGAGAGCCTGCGCAGCGTCTGGCCCTCGGCGGCCTTCGATGGCGGCGTGCCACGGACCGGCGGACCCGCGAGCCGCGAAGACGTCCTGCGCGAGCTGGTGGGCGGGTGGATGCTGCACACGGGTCCCACCACGGCTTCAGCGCTTGCGGCGCGCCTGGGCCTCGCGCGCACGGACGTGGAGGGCGCGCTGCTCGCGCTGGAGGGGCGGGGCGTGGTCTTGCGCGGGCGCTTCACGCCCGACGCTGGCGAGGAGGAGTGGTGCGAGCGCAGACTCCTCGCGCGCATCCACCGGCACACCCTGGCCAGGTTGCGCCGCGAGGTGGAGCCCACGAGCCCCGCGCAGTTCCTAGAGTTCCTCCTGCGCTGGCAGCACGTGCACCCCGGGACCCAGTTGCACGGCCGCGCAGGGCTCCTGGAGGTCCTGCGGAAGCTGCAGGGTTACGAGCTCCCCGCACCCGCCTGGGAGGAGTGGGTGCTCCCCGTCCGCGTGCACGCCTACGACCCCGCGGACCTGGAGCACCTGTGCCTCGCAGGAGTCGTCGCGTGGGGCAGGATCGTGGGCGCAAACCCGGAGCCCCCACCCGCGCGCCGGGCCCTGCGCTTGGCCCGGAACACCCCCATCGCGTTCCTGCTCCGCGAGGACCTGTCCGTGTACCTGCCCGCGGAGCCTGTGCCGGCCCGGCTGTCCGGCCTCGCGCGCGAGGTGGAGGAGTACTTGGGAGCGCGCGGGGCGTCGTTCCTGGGTGAGGTGAGCCGCGCTCTGCGCCGCATGCCCTCCGAGGTGGAGGAGGCGCTGTGGGAGCTCGTGGCCGCCGGCCGCGTGACGGGCGACGGCGTGGCCGGGCTGCGGTCGCTACTGTCGCGGTCCCGCAAGGCCCCACGACGCCTGAACCTGCGGCTGGTCTCCGCTCGGAGGCCGCTCCCGGTCGGGCGGTGGTCGCTGTGGCGTGCGGACGACCCCCCTCCGGAGCCCGAGCGGCTGGAGCGGATCGCCGAACAGCTCCTGCGGCGGTACGGCGTGGTCTTCCGAGAGGTCCTCGCGCGGGAGCGGGCGGCGCCGCCGTGGCGCGAGTTGGTGAGGGTGTACCGGCGGTGGGAGGCGCAGGGCCGGATCCGCGGGGGCCGGTTCGTGTCGGGGTTCGCAGGCGAACAGTGCGCGCTCCCGGAGGCCGTGGAGGCGTTGCGGGCCGTGCGGAGGGCGGAGCCCAGGGGCGAGGTGGTCGTGGTCTCCGCCGCGGACCCGCTGAACCTGGTGGGGATCCTGGTGCCCGGAGAACGCCTGTCGCCCTTTTCCGGGCTCGGCATCGCTCTCCGCGACGGCGCGGTGGTGGAGGTGGGCCCTATGGGCGCCTTGCTGCGCCGGGTCGCTGCGCAGCGCGCGTGAGCGTCGCCCGAGCCGCGCCGTCGCGACACCGCTGGACGAAGGAGGAAGGAACTTGGAGGACCGCGGGCACTTCCGCTCTACCCGGGCCAGCGGCGCAGGAAGTCGCCGATGCGCGCGGCAGCTTCTTCCAGCCGGTCCGCGGGCTGGACGAGGGCGATGCGGACATAGCCCTTCCCGCCGGGCCCGAAGCCTTGGCCGGGCGACAGGGCCACGCCGGTCCTCCGGCACAGCTCTAAAGCGAACGTCACGTCGTCCTGGTCCCCGGGCACCCGGGCCCACACGTACAGCGTGGCACGGGGCCGCGGCACCTCCCAGCCCACCCGCCGCAGCGCGTCCACCAGCACGTCCCGCCGCTCCCGGAACACCTCCACCTGCGCGCGCACCCACGCCGCGGGCTGCTTTAGGGCCACGATCCCCATGCGCAGCACGCCCTGGTACTGGTTGAAGTCCAGCGCCGACTTCCCCGCCTCCAAGGCCGCCACCGCCTCCGCGTTGCCCACGGCGAAGCCCAGCCGGAACCCGCCCATGTGGTACGACTTGGACAGGGTGAAGAACTCCACGCAACGCTCCCGGGCCCCAGGGATGGACAGGGGCGAAGGCGCCGGCCCGTCGAACACCACGTCCACGTAGGGGTTGTCGTGCACGAGGAAGACGTCGTGGCGACGGCAGAAGTCCAGGGCCTGCGCGAAGAACGTGAGGTCCGCCACCGCCGCCGTCGGGTTGTTGGGATAGTTGAGGACGAGCACCCGCGCCCTGCGGGCCACGGCCTCAGGGACCGCGTCCAGGTCCGGCAGGTGGTCCTCCCGCAGCGGCACGGGGACCGCTTCCAGTCCCGCTAAGGCGGCCATGCCCCAATACGGAGGGTAGGCGACCTCGGGGATCAGCACCACGTCCCCAGGGTCGGTGAGGGCCATGAGCAGGTGTCCGATCCCCTCCTGGCTGCCGATGAGGCTCAGCATCTCCGTGTCGGGGTCGAAGGTGACTCCGTACCGCTGCTCGTACCACGCGGAGGCGGCCTCCAGGAACGGCCGGGTCGCCGACCGCAGCGTGTACTGGTAGGTGGCTGGGTCTTCCAGGGCCTCGGCCAGGGTGCGCAACGCTTCCGGCGGCGGTGCGAGGTCGCTGGACCCCAACGACAGGTCGATGACCCCGAGCCCGGAGCCGCGGGCCTCCTGCTTCGCTCGGTCCATGAGCAGGAACACCGACTGCGGGATGGCGCGGGTGCGGCGCGACGTCCACGACGGCATGCGCTTGTAACCTCCTCCACGCGGCGCTTGGCTCCAGTCTACCCGCAGGCGGCAACCGCTGTCCCGGCCCGCCCAGGCCCGGTGCCGCGCGGGCTATCATGGAAGGGCCATGGAGCGGGTGGCCAACCTGGAGGAGAAGCTGCGGGCCCTACCCCACCGGCCCGGCGTGTACCTGCTGCGCGACCGTGCGGGCAAGGTGGTCTACGTGGGCAAGGCCTCCTCCCTGCGTAACCGGGTCCGCTCCTACTTCCAGGACCCCGGGTCGGTGGACTCGCCCCGGGTGCGCCACCTCATGAGCAAGGTGTTCGACTTCGACGTCGTGGCCTGCGCCAACGAGGTGGAAGCGCTCATCCTCGAGACGAACCTGATCAAGCAGTACCGGCCCAAGTACAACGTCCGGATGGCCGACGACAAAGCCTACCCCTACATCAAGATCACCCACGAGCCTTACCCCAAGATCGTCATGACCCGGCGGGTGGTGCGGGACGGCGCCCGGTACTTCGGCCCGTACCCGTACCACGAGCCGAAGTTGGTGGGCCGGACCATCCGGACCATCCGCAAGCTGTTCCAGGTCCGCAGCTGCTCCGTGGAGATCGACCGCACGCTGCCGAGGCCCTGCCTGGACCACGCCATCGGCCTGTGCACCGCGCCGTGCGTGGCGTGGGGCGCGACGCAGGAGGAGTACGCGGAGCAGGTGCGCCGGGCGGTGCTGTTCCTGGAGGGGAAGCAGGAAGCGCTCGTGGACCAGCTGCGTCGGGCCATGCAGGAGGCCGCGGACCGGCTGGAGTTCGAACGCGCCGCGGCCCTGCGGGACCAGATCCAGGCCGTGGAGGCCATCGGACAGCGGCAGCGGACCGCGGCGGGCTCCCTGCAGGACCGGGACGTGGTGGCGGTGCACGCGGACGGCGACGACGCGTGCGCGCAGGTGTTCTTCGTGCGGGGCGGGCGGGTCACGGGCCAGGAGCACTTCTTCCTCACGGGCGCTCAGGGTCACAGCGCGGCCGAGGTCCTCCGGACGTTCCTCGAGCAGTACTACGAGTTCGCCACCACGGTCCCGCCCGAGGTCCTGCTGCCGGAGCCGGTGGAGGACCAGGAGGTGATCGCCCGCTGGCTTTCGGAGCGCCGGGGCAGCCGGGTGGAGGTGGTGGTCCCGCAACGGGGAGACCGCCGCCGGCTGGTGGACCTGGCCCGGGAGAACGCGCGCCTGCACCTGGAACAGGAGCGGGCCCGGCTGGTGGGCCGCGAAGGGGGCGCGGTGCGCGCCCTGCAGCAGGTCCTGGGGCTCGAGGAGCCTCCGTTCCGCATCGAGGCGTACGACGTGAGCAACCTCCAGCACGGCGAGGCGGTGGCGTCCCTGGTGACGTTCGAGGGCGGCCGACCACGCAAGGACGCCTACCGGCGGTTCCGGATGAAGTTCACCGAGGGCCCGAACGACTACGCGATGCTGCAGGAGGCCCTGCGACGCCGGTTCCAGAACGCCCGGGAAGAGCAGGAGAAGCTGGACCGGGACGAACCCGTGCGGCCGAAGTGGGCCGTGCTGCCGGACCTGATCCTCATCGACGGGGGCAAGGGGCAGCTCAGCGCGGCCCTGGAGGTCCTGTTCGAGTACAACGTGCAGGTCCCCGCGGTCGCCCTGGCGAAACGGGAAGAGCTGGTGTTCCAGGCGGGCCGGGAAGAACCCCTGCGGCTCCCGCGGGACTCCGCGGCCCTGCAGCTCCTGCAGCGGGTGCGGGACGAAGCCCACCGGTTCGCGAACGCCTACCACCAGCAGCTCCGGGGCCGACGCGTGGTGTACTCCGTGCTGGACGAGGTTCCCGGGATCGGAGAGAAGCGCAAGCGCGAGCTGATCCGCCGGTTCGGGTCCGTGCGGCGCCTGCGGGAGGCGACGGAGGACGAGGTGGCCGCGGTGGTGGGCCGGGCCGCGGCACGCCGGGTCCTGGAGTACCTGCGGACCCACGAGGCCGGTCGCTACCGGGAACAGGCCGTGCGGTGACCGCGAAGACCCGCGGCGCGCCCAGCTCCGCCGACGCGCCGACGGGTGCTATGGCACCCCGCGAGTGAGCGGTCCTCTTCGGCCTGGGCCTGATCTGGGGCACCTCGTACCTGTTCATCAAGGTGGCGGTGCAGGAGTTCCCGCCGCCGACCCTGGTGGCGGTGCGCCTCGGGCTGGCGGCCGTCTGCCTTGCGCCCGTGGTGTGGATGCGCGGCCTGAACTTCCCCCGCGACGCGCGCACTTGGACGCACCTCACCACCCTCGGCACACTGAACGCCGCCGTCCCCATCACTCTGATCGCGTGGGGTGAGCAGTCCATCACGAGTGCCGCGGCCTCAGTGTTGAACGCCACCACGCCGCTGTGGTCCGCGCTCCTCGCACACCTGGTGGACGCGGAGGTCCTGTCCGTCCGGAGGGTGGTGGGCGTGGCGCTGGGGCTTGGAGGCGTGGTGGTGCTGCTCGGCCTGGACCCGGCGGAGCTCGGCCGCGGGCACCTGCTCGGAAGCCTGGCGGTGGTGGTGGCTTCCGCCCTGTACGCGGTGGGGATCCTGTACGCCCGCAACCGTCTCGGGCACCTCCACCCGCTGGTGGTGTCCGCGGGCTCGCTCGTGGGCGGGACGGCCTTCCTGCTGCCCGCGGCGGTGGCGGCAGGCTTTCCCGCACAGCCCGCGCTGGGCCCGGTGGCGTCGCTGCTGGCCCTGTCCGTGTTCGGGACCGGGGTGGCCTACCTGCTCTACTTCCACCTGGTGATGACCGTGAGCCCCACGCAGACCGCGCTGGTGACCTACCTGAACCCTGCCACCGCGGTGTTCTGGGGCTGGCTGGTGCTGGGCGAGGCGGTGACCGGGCAGACCCTGGGCGGGCTCGCCCTGATCCTGGCCGGGATCGCCCTCGCCTCGCGCTCCGCACCGACCAGGAAAAGCCGGGCCGTCCGTCGAACCCGCACGGCGGGCGCGGCCGCACGCGGGGGCCGGTCCCAGGGGGTGTGGCGGTGGAAGCGCCACCGAGACCGCTGACCTACGCACGGTACCTGCGGGTGCCGGAACTGCTGTCGCTGCAGCAGCGCCTCAGCGCCGCCCACGACGAGCTGCAGTTCATCGTGGTGCACCAGGTGTTCGAGCTGTGGTTCAAGCTCGCGCTGTTCGAGCTGGAGGCGGTGCGGGACGCCCTGAACCGCGACGACGCGGCCTCAGCTACGCGGCTCCTGCGGCGCGTGGCGGAGGTGGTGCGGACCATGCTGGGGGGCTTCGACGTCATCGAGCACATGCGGCCGTGGGACTTCCTGGAGTTCCGGTCGCACCTGAAGCCTGCCAGCGGCTTCCAGAGCCGTCAGTTCCGAGAGGTGGAGTTCCTGTCGGGCCTGAAGGACTCCCGGTACCTGCGCAGCTTCGACGCGGAGCCCGCGGAACGGGCGGTGCTGGAACGGCGCCTGGCGGAGCCGAGCGTGTGGGACGCCTTCGTGGGATTCCTCCGCCGGCGCGGACTCCCCGCGGACGACGACGGTCAGGTGCTGGCGACCTTGATCCGGGTGCAGCGCGACCCGGACCTGAGGGACGTGGACGCCCTGTGCGAGGCCCTGGTGGCGTACGACGAGGCGCTGGGGCTGTGGCGCTACCGACACGTGCTCATGGTGGAGCGCATGATCGGTGCGCGGCCCGGGACCGGGCAGGAGGACGTGCAGCGTGCCCTGGGCGGGGAGGGCGGGACGGGGTACTTCACGGGCGTGGACTACCTGCACGGCACCCTTCGCAAGCGGTGCTTCCCGCTCCTGTGGGAGGCGAGGACCTTCGTGGAGCGTGACTGATGGACGACCCGTTGCTGCGTTTCCGTGCGGAGTTCCCCATCCTCGACCGGGTCACCTACCTGGTGTCGCACTCCATGGGCGCCATGCCGCGGTCCGCCCGGACGTGGGTGCAGCGCTGCCTGGACGCGTGGGACGAGCGGGGCGTGCAGGCGTGGGAGGGGTGGGAGCCGTACCTGCGGGAACACGCGGACCGCTTGGCGCTGCTCCTGGGCGCGCCGTCGGGGAGCTTGGTCCTGCACCAGAACGTGACCACGCTGTTCAGCGCCCTGCTGTCCGCCCTCGTCCGGCCCGGCGGCCGGCGGACGGTAGTGGCCACGGACCTGAACTTCCCTTCGTTGCTGTACGCAGCCCGCGGGCACGAACCCCTCGGGCTCCGGCTCGTGCTGCTGCCCAGCCCCGACGGAATCGGGGTCCCCCTGGAGGCGTGGGAGGAGGCGGTCGGCCCGGACACCCTGGCGGTGCTGGTGGACCACGGCATCTTCCGGTCCGGGTTCCTGCAGGACGTCACGGCCATCTGCGAGATCGCCCACCGTCGCGGCGCGTGGGCGGTGGTGGACGCGTACCAGACCGCGGGCTGCGTGCCCTTCGACGTCGGGGCGTGGGGCGCGGACGCGGTGCTCGGAGGCTCCCACAAGTGGCTGTGCGGCGGTCCGGGGGCCGCGTGGATGTACGTGCGGCCCGACCGCGCCGAGGAGCTCCGGCCGGCGGCCGCGGGCTGGTTCGGGCACCGGGATCCCTTCGCGTTCGCGCTGGAGTTCGACCCCGCACCCGGGGCTGCGCGGTTCGCCACCGGCACGCCGGCGATCCCGGCCCTGTTCGCCGCCCGGCCAGGCCTGGAACTGGTGTTGGGCGTGGGTGTGCGGGCCATCCGGGAGAAGTCCGTGCGCCTGACGCAGCGGATGCTGGAGCGGGCGGAGGCGCTCGGGCTCACCGTCCGGACGCCCCGGGACCCGGCTCGGCGCAGCGGCATGGTGGTGGTGGACTTTCCGGGGGCGGAGGCCGCATCCCGGGAGCTCGTCGCCCGCGGGATCCTGGTGGACTACCGCCCCGGGGGTGGGATCCGCATGTCCCCGCACTTCTACACCCGCGCGGACGAGGTGGAGGCCGCCTTCGACGCGCTGGAAGAACTGGTCCCCCGCGTGCGCCGGTAAGCGAGCCGATTCCACCGACGGGATTCGTTTCGCCCGAAATAGTTGACAAATCAAACGTCCTGCCTCTACCCTAGGCGCACACGCCAGGCGCTCGCGGAGGACCGGGGATGCGGGTGGTGTGCGTGGGGGGCGGGCCCGGGGGCCTGTACGCCGCCCTCCTCTTGAAGAAGCTAGACCCCCGGCACGACGTGGTGGTGTACGAGCGCAACCGGCCGGACGACACCTTCGGCTGGGGCGTGGTGCTGTCCGACACCACCCTGGGTAGCTTGGCGGCCGCGGACCGGGAGAGCTACGACGCCATCCAGCGCGCCTCCTACCACTGGGACGACATCGAGGTGCACTTCCGCGGACGGGTCGTGCGGTCCGGCGGCCACGGGTTCGCCGGGATCGCCCGCACGACGTTGCTCCGGATCCTCCAGGAGCGGGCTGCGGAGCTGGGCGCGCGCCTGGTCTTCCAGCGCGAGGTGGAGGAGGTGAAGGCGTTCGCTTCCGGTGCGGACCTGGTGGTGGCCGCGGACGGCGTGAACAGCCGCACGCGCCAGCGCTACGCGCACGCCTTCGGGCCCGAGGTGGATTGGGGCCGGTGCCGGTACGTGTGGCTGGGAACCCGGCGGCGGTTCGACGCGTTCACCTTCGCCTTCCAGCCCACGGAGTGGGGTTGGTTCACCGCCCACGCCTACCCCTTCGACGGCGGCACCAGCACCTTCATCGTGGAGACACCCGAGGAGGTGTGGCGGCGGGCCGGCCTGGACCGCATGGACACCGACGAATCCCTGGCGTTCTGCGAGCGCCTGTTCGCCCACGTGCTGCAGGGCCACCGCTTGATGTCCAACGCCGCGCACCTCCGGGGCTCCGCGCAGTGGTTGCGCTTCCCCTGGCTTCGGTGCCGGCGGTGGGTGCACGACCTGCACGTGGACGGCCGCACGGTGCCCGTGGTGCTGATGGGCGACGCGGCCCACACCGTGCACTTCTCGGTGGGCTCCGGTACCCGCCTGGCCATGGAGGACGCCATCGGGCTCGCCAAGGCCCTGGCCCGGCACGGGGAGACCGACCTGCGGGCCGCCCTGGAGGCCTACGAGGCCGAGCGCCGGGTGGAGCTGCTGCGCCTCCGCCACGCGGCCCAGAACTCCGCGGACTGGTTCGAGAACGTCCGCCGGTACGTGCACCTGGAGCCGGAGCAGTTCGCGTACACCCTGCTGACCCGCTCGCAGCGGCTGTTCCACGAAGAGCTGCGGCAGCGGGACCCGCGGTACGTGGAGTCCTTCGAGCGGTGGTTCGCCCGGCGCTGCGGTCTGGACGACCGACCCGTGCCGCCCATGTTCACCCCCTTCCAGCTGCGGGGCGTGCGCCTCAAGAACCGCGTGGTGGTCTCGCCCATGGCCATGTACTCCGCGGAGGACGGGACCGTGGGCGACTTCCACCTGGTGCACCTGGGCGCGCGGGCCCTGGGCGGGGCGGCCCTGGTCTTCACCGAGATGACGTGCGTGTCCCGGGAGGGCCGCATCAGCCCCGGGTGTGCGGGCCTGTACAAGCCCGAGCACGTGGACGCGTGGCGCCGCATCGTGCGGTTCGTGCACGAGCACACCGACGCCCGCATCGGGCTGCAGATCGGTCACTCCGGGCCCAAGGGCTCCACCCGGGTCGGCTGGGAGGGCTACCACGAGCCCCTCGAGGACGGGAACTGGCCGGTGATGGGACCCTCAGCGGTCCCCTGGAGTCCCCGCAACCAGGTCCCACGGCCCATGACGCGGGACGACATGGACCGGGTCGTGGAGGAGTTCGTGCGTGCCACCCGGTGGGCGGCGGAGTGCGGGTTCGACTGGCTGGAGGTGCACTGCGCCCACGGCTACCTGCTGTCCGCGTTCATCAGCCCGCTGACGAACCAGCGGACGGACGAGTACGGAGGGAGCCTGGAAAACCGCATGCGGTTCCCCCTGGAGGTGGTGCGGGCGGTTCGCACGGCGTGGCCGGACCACCTGCCCCTCTCGGTGCGGATCTCCGCCCACGACTGGGTGCCCGGCGGCATCACCCCGGACGACGCGGTGGAGGTGGCCCGCATGTTCAAGGAGGTGGGGGTGGACCTCATCGACGTCTCCAGCGGCCAGACGACCCGCCACGCGCAGCCCGCGTACGGCCGCCTGTACCAGACGCCCTTCGCAGACCGCATCCGGCACGAGGTGGGGATCGCCACCATGGCGGTGGGATCCATTTACGAAGCGGACCACGTGAACTCCATCGTGGCCGCAGGCCGAGCAGACCTGTGCGCCATCGCGCGGCCGCACCTGGCGAACCCCCACTGGACCCTGGTGGAGGCGGCCCGCATCGGCTACCCGGACGTGGGCTGGCCCAAGCAGTACCTGGACGGCAAGGACCAGCTGGAACGGCTCATGGCGCGGGCTCGGGCGGCGCAGGCCGGCGCCCGAGCCGCCATCGAGGAGCTGGAAGGGATCCTGGCGCGCGCGGCCCAGGACCGGGCACCCGCGCGTCGCTAGTGTCCTGAGTCGAGATTGCGATTAAGAAATCTGGCCAAGCTCGCCAGGATCTGGTCGGCGCTCTTGGTCCAGACGAAGGGCTTGGGGTCGCGATTGCGATGGTCGATGTACCGGTAGATGGCCTGCTCCAGTTCGCGGGTGCTGCGGTGGGTACCCCGGCGGAT
>Ga0209276_101026_pt1 | contig 23805 bp, 37 predicted proteins | sample DewCreD2012metaG_3_FD_185473 | JGI IMG/M metagenome (GOLD analysis project Ga0209276, IMG submission 185473) | Hot spring sediment bacterial and archeal communities from British Columbia, Canada, to study Microbial Dark Matter (Phase II) - Dewar... ...
TGCACGCACCCTGATCGGTATATACTGGAGAGGCAGGTGAAAGCAGTGAGGCCACAGGACATCGAGGACCTCACCCGCCTTATCGAGAGGCAGCCAGAGCTGGCCCACAGGCTCCGTCAGGCCCTGCTGACGAAGGAGCTGCTGGAGCTGCCACAGCATGTGGCTGCCCTGGTGGGCGCCATGCGGGACATGGCCGGCACCGAGAGGGCCATCCTGGAGGCAGCGCACTCGCTCTCGCAGGGACTGACCACCGTCATCGAGGGCATGCACACCCTCATGGAAGGACACCAGCGCCTGCAACAGGACGTGGTCACTCTCAAGGAGGACGTGGCGGCCCTGAAGCGGGACGTGGCCGTCCTCAAGGAGGACGTGGCGGCCCTGAAGCGGGACGTGGCCGTCCTCAAGGAGGACGTGGCGGCCCTGAAGCGGGACGTGGCCGTCCTCAAGGAGGACGTGGCCACCCTGAAGCGGGACGTGGCCGTCCTCAAGGAGGACGTGGCGGCCCTCAAGGAGGGGCAGACGCGCCTAGAGCGGTGGATGGCACGCCTCCAGGACCAGGTGGACGAGCTGCGCGGCGACTCGCTGGAGAGGCGCTACCGCGAGCGCGCCCCCAGCTATTTCGCTCCCCTGGCCAGACGCATCCGCGTCATCCCCCGGGAGGAGCTGGCAGAGCTGCTGGAGGATGCCCAGGAGGAGGGGGCTATCTCCGAGGAGGAGGCGGCAGAGGCGGCAGATGCCGACGTCGTCGCCCGCGGCCGCAGGCGCGAGGACGGCGAGCCGGTGGTCATAGTGGCCGAGGTCTCGGCCACCATCTTCCCCAGCGATGTCCATCGGGCCGTAGCGAGGGCGGCAGCCATCGGCAAGGCGCTCAAGGCCACCACCATAGCGGCCGTGGCCGGACAGCGCCTGCGCCCCGAGGCCGAAGCCATCGCCAGGGAGCGCCTCTGGCGCCTCCTGGATGGGCGCCACTATCCCCCAGGCACGGCGGCGCCGGCGGTGGCGGAGACTTGAGGCCCTGCCCTGGCGCCCACGGCGAGCGGGGATAGCGCCGTCCGAGGAGGCGGCGCCCCAGGACTGCTGCCCCCAGCATGCGCCATGGCCGGGCGCCCAGCTTGTGGCCTTAGGGGCGCCCGGCCACCATGAGACTATCCACGCAATCAACCCTCCCCTGGCCGGCAACTGTTGATAACAGCCGCCGGCCAACACTTTCGCGCTCCGAGGGAGGCGGCCTTCCGTTGCCAGGGCAGGCCTCCTCCCTCGGGGCGCGACCCCGACCCCTCTCCCGACGCGGGGCCGCAGGCGGCGGGACAGGGGCCTCTCTTGTGAGACGGGACTGCGGCAGGCGCCGGGGCAGGGCGCCGTCCTCCAGGAGACGGGTGGGCCTGGAGGAGAAGGGGGGACATGCCCTCCGGCAGGGCAATCCCCTTCACCTGCCCCTCCCACGAGCGCCGGGGAATGCCGGGCCCCGGCGACGTGGGGTGGCAATGGCAATGGAGAGCGCCGGGGTGGTCCCGCCCCGCCTCCCCCACGGGAGGGCTTCTGGAGATATGGGGGCCCCCGCGGGGGAGGGACAAGGGCGCGCCAGCTGGCGGCAGGCGCCCCCAGGGATGCGCCGGGCCGGATGCCGCCACCGGCCCGGCGCCTTCTGCACAACCACCGGCAGGCCGCTAATTGCACCCAGCGTGCCAGTTAGCGGCCTACTCCCTCCTGCCATCCCGGCCTCCCGCCCGCCGGGGTGGCAACAACTGAAACCCCCTCCTCCCACCACAGGGAGAGATGGAGGCGTCCCGGGGCTGGCCCTCCCGGGGCGATAAAGGCGGAGGGCCATAGACCTGCCCCTGCGGCTGTTCTCCTGGCAGCCTCAGGGGCTTTTGCTTTGAGATGGGGCCAGGAGGACAGCCGGCCCCGGCGCGAAGAGGATAAGGCCGGGGGGCCGGTCAGGGCAGCACAGAAGGGTCTCACCCCCTTCCCTCTGGCCTCGGAGGCGAAGCCAGAGGAAAGGGGGTGAGGCTTTTTAACCCCAGGCGCCAGGGGCTCGCGCCTGGGGACAACAGCATCCCCGCCGCGGGGGAGCCAGGACACCCTGCCTGCCGGGCGCTCCTGCGCCGCGATCCCACGCAGCGGGCAAGGCAGGAACACTAACCAAAAAGCTTCGGCGGCCCCTGGGCGCCTGCTAGCGCCCCGGCAGGACCGCCGCCGAAGAGAAAGGAGAGCCGTAATGCAAGTGTACCCGTCATCCCGCTCGATATCCAGGGCCCGCGCCAGGATGCGGGCCCCCGTCACCGTGGGGTTCTTCCTCAACAGGGAAGCCCCCGGGCGGAGGGCCCGCCACGCAGGGCCCTCCTGCCGCCGCTGCGGCGGCGCCCTCGTGCACGGCTGGTCCCTCGCCTACCCGGGGCTGGCCTGCACGAGCTGCGGGCGCCCCGCCTAGGCGCGGCAGGCCCAGTTACAACCGAATCCCCCACCCGGCAGGGGGGCGTGTCGGCAGACGCGCCAGGGACAGCTCCCACCCCTGCCGGGGATGTGGGAGGCCCCAATGCCCCTGGTCCCGGGGGCATGCCTTCCCCGAACGGGACACAAGTCCAAGGGGAGGCAGGAGGGCGGTATGCCCAACCTAAAATCCCCATCCCCCATCATATGGTTCCTGGTGGGGGGGCTACCAGGCCTTGTGGCCTGGTGGCTCCTGTTCCAGGCCACTGCCCCCGCCCGGCGGGCGCTCCTCACCGCTGCCGGCGTCCTCGCCGGCGGCCTCATCCTGGCAACGGCGGCAGGATATGCCGCCGCCCAGGCGGACCCGCCGGCGCCGGGGGAGACGTCCCTCCTGCCAGGAGCGGTCTTCCTGGCAGGGCTGGCCGGGGGCATCGCCCTGGCCGCCGTCGCCGGCCTCTGGGCCTGGCGGAGGGCCAGGAGGGAGCCCCCCTCCCCTCAGCAGCAGGAGCCGGGGAGGGATGCCCCGGCCCCCACTTCCCCTCAGCAAGACCAGGACCACGGGCAAGCTGCCGCTTCCCAGCAAGACCAAGGCCATGGGCAAGCTGCCACCCGACCCCCCAGGGTGGTGGTGGTAGGCTGCTCGCCCCAGGAGGCAAATAGCCTGGAGCAAGCGCTCCAGGCCGTGGCCGATACCCTGGGGCGGAGCCTGCTGGTGTTCGTCCACCCCCGGGGGCAAATGGCCGCCATCCCCTACGGGGAGGTGATCGCCGTCCGGGTGCGGCAGCCGGAGCTGCACCCGATCACCCAGGCGATCTTCGCCTCCCTCAATGGGGCGCAGGTGCAGCGGCCCCTGGAGCGGCAGCGGCTGCCCAACGCAAGCCCCGCCTCTCCCCGGCGGCTGCGGCATGACGACCTCGCCGCGGCCGTGGGGGAGGCCAAGGCCAGCAAGGGGGAGGGGTAGCTCCCCTCTCCCTTGCCGGCGGCCCAGAGAAGGGGTATTAAGGGGGTGGAAGGATGGCTGCGACCGTGGAAGAGAGGCTGGCATCGCTAGAGGCATCCTACGCCTCCATCGCAGACCGCCTGAGCTCCATCGACCAGCGGCTGAACGGCCTGGACCAGCGGCTCACCACCGAGATCGGCCAGCTGCGGGGCGAGATGGCCCAGCTGAGAGCCGAGATGCGAGAGGAGATGGCCCAGCTGAGGGCCACGCTGGAGCAGCGCTTCCTGTGGACGCTGGGCATAATGCTGTCGGGCTTCGCGACCCTTCTCGCCGTGCTCATAGCACGCGGGTGAGGGTGATATCATGAGTGTGCCGATGCAGGAACGCCAGATCAGGACCTTCCAAGACATCCTACGGGCCCTCCAGGAGGAGCCCTCCCTGCGGGAGCAGCTGCGGCTGCTGCTCCTCACGGAGGAGCTGCTGCGCCTGCCCGAAGAGGTGGCGAAGCTCACGGCGGCCGTCTCCCGCCTGGAGCAGCAGGTGGCGAAGCTCACGGAAGATGTTTCCCGCCTGGAGCAGCAGGTGAGCGCCCTCGCCGAGGCCCAGCAGCGGACGGAGCGGCGGCTGGAGGAGCTGGCGGCAGCCCAGGCCAGGACGGAGCGGCGGCTGGAGGAGCTGGCGGGAGCCGTAGGCAACCTGCAGGGGTGGCAGATGGAGGAGGACGTGCGCAGGCGGCCCCTGCGTTACCTCCGAAGGCTCGTCGCCAACCCCCGCGTCCTGGAGGAGGAGCAGCTGCTCGCCCTAGCCAAGGACCTGCCCGAGGCCGACATCGATGCCCTGCTGGATGCCGACCTGGTGGTCATCGGCGAGAAGGACGGCCAGATGGTCTACGTGGTAGCCGAGGTGAGCAGGACTGCCCGCCTCTACGATGTAGACCGTGCTGCCGACAGGGCCGAGAGGCTCGGACGGGCGGTGAAGGAGGCGGTCCTGGCAGCCGTCATCGGCGACAGGGCACGACCGGCGGCCATCGACAGGGCCAGGGAGCGGCAGGTGTGGCAGGTCATCGGCCGGCAGGTGTGGGCGCCCGGCGAGGCCCTCCCAGACGACCTGGTAGCCGATGGCCCAGATGAGGGCCCCTCTGCCTAGCTGACCTCTACCCCTATCCCCTCTGAGATCCCCCCTCCCCCTGATTGTCCCCTGCTTGCCGGCGGAGGGACGCCCTAAGGGGGAGAGACCCTGTAGCTGGCCTCCCGCAGGCAACAGAAGCGGGAGGCGCATCACCCCCTCTCCACTGCCCCCACGAGGGTGGGGACGGCGGAGAGGGGGTGATCCCCTTTTCAGCACCCCTGGGGGACCCCGGCGGGAGGGGGCCCAGACGCCGGAAGGCCCCAGGGGGAAGGACAACCGAATCCCCCCGGCGGGCGAGCCAGGGGACGCCTCGGCGGCCAGGGGCGTCCCCTGCGCCATGACCCCGCCAGGAGGGAGGCCTGCCTGCCGGAAAAGAGAGCTGCCCCGGGCAGGCCACCTGGGCCTACACCAGGGCAGCCAAAAGGGGCACCCATGGGTAGTATACCACACTCGTGGTCCTACCCGTGTGCCTGCGACCTGGGGCCCCGCTGCCCCATAGCGCGGGCCCTGGTCCAGGCCGCTCAGGCGAAGGGCAAGAAGTAGCCTGGGCCCCCGTGAGGGTGGCCGCCTCACGGGAGAACGTAGGCCCCCGCCCCTGTGGGCGGGACACAACCGAATAGGGAACAAGGGGGGCCGGAGGGCATCTGCCCGTCCCGGCCCCCCTCTCTTTGGGCCAATGCCCCTGGTCCCGGGGGCCATGTCCTCCCGAACGGGACGCAAATCTGAAGGGGGGACAGGAGGAAAGAATGGCCCGCTCGAAGAAGACCCACCTCATTGACCCCGTCGAGGACGGGGTCGACCCCCGGCTGGCCGTCCTTGCGGCCATCCGGGACGAGTTGCCCCCGGAGGACGAGGCGGCCACGCCAACCTTGCCACCGCCGTCTACTCCCACTCCTACTCCTGCTCCTACCGCTATCCCCACTCCCGCTCCTGCTCCCGCCTCCACCCCCACCGACCTCTCAGACCTCCTGGAGGGGATCCGGCAGGTCGAGGCCCGGGCCCAGGCGGCCCGGCGGGAGGCCGAGGCCAAGAAGGCCGAGGCCGATGCCCTCCGGGCCGACCTGGAGCGCCTCGCCCAGGCCCGCCGGGAGGCCCAGGGCCTGCTGCGCCGCCTCCAGGCACAGCGGGTGTGGGCTGGCGAGGTGGAGGGCCTGGAGGTGCGGGTTATGGAGCGCCTCCGGGTCCTCGAGGCCGAGGCCCAGGCGGCCTCCTGCCGCCTCCAGGAGCTGGAGGCGGACGAGGGGGTGCGCCGCCTGCGGGCGGAGGAGGAAGCCCACAGGCAGGCCGAAGCCGCCCGCCAGCGGGCCGAGGAGGCCCGGCAACTCCTCAGGGAGGGCAAGGTGACGGAGGCCCTCCGCCTCCTCGCCCGCGCCGAGGGGGAGGAGGCCGCCCGGGCCCGCGATGAGGCCCTGCAGGTGGCCCGGCGGCTCGTCGGCGGGGCCCTCTTCCGGGCCCGCCAGGCCCTGGAGGACGGTGACCACCAGGGGGTGGTCCGGGCTGCCCAGCAGGTCGCCCACCTGCTCCCGCATATGGGCGGCCCTGACAGGCAGGCCCTGCAGGGCCTGTTCTGTCGGGCCGCTGCCGCCCTGGCGCCCGCCGACCTGCCCCTGGTCCTCATCAGGGGCAGGAAGGTGGAGCGGCGGGGGCGGGTGGTGTGGACCGCCCGCCCCGGCCTTCTGGCCGTGGGAACCCCTGTCCAGGGGGGCGCCAAGGTGCTCTTCAACCTGGGTACCCCCTGGGAGCCAGGCCGCGTAGTGCCGCCGGAGGAGGCAGAGATCCTGCCCCTCCGGGCGCGGCACGGCCAGACCGCGAAGGGTGCCCAGGCCAAGTCCTCCTCCTCCTAGGAACCGGACGCCTGGGGGGTGGGGCCTCTGGTCCTCACTCCCCCAGGCGCGGGCCCGTGATACTATCGTCACAGGGGGATGGCTATGGATAGAGAAGCCATTACCCAGATCTGCCAGCGCTACCGGGTCAAGTCCCTGGACCTCTTCGGATCGGCGGCGAGGGGCGACATGGGGCCAGCAAGCGACTACGACTTCCTGGTCGAATTTGCCCCGCCGCTCGACGACTACGCCGACCGCTACTTCGGCCTGAAAGAAGAGCTGGAAGCGCTGCTGGGACGCCCGGTAGACCTGGTGGTGGGGAAGTCCATTCGCAATCCGTATCTCCGCCGGTCTATCGAGCAAAACCGGGTGAACGTCTATGCGGCGTGACCCCTCGGTCTACCTCTACGACATCGTCAGCGCTTCTAAACTGATCTTCCAGTTCGTGCAGGGAAAGTCTTTGGAAGACTATCAGTCCGATCCCCTATTACGGTCCGCGGTGGAGCGCCAGCTTCAGATCGTCGGGGAGGCCTTCGCCCAGCTGGCGAAAACTGCGCCCGAGATAGCCGAGCAGTTCCCCGAGCAGAGGAGCATCATCGGGTTCCGCAACGTCTTAGTCCACGCCTACGCCGACGTGGACGACCTGCTGGTCTGGGACATTGTCCAGAGCAAGTTGCCGCTGCTGCTCGAGACGGCCACAGGCATATTGCAGCGGCTGGGCGAGGCAGGCGCCGAACGGCAGGACTCCTCATGAACGAAGAAGCATTGCTGGCACGCATCACTCGCTCTCCGGGCATCTTCGGCGGCAAGCCACCATTCGGAGGATGCGTATAGCCGTCGAGCACATCCTCGACATGCTCGCCGCCGGCGACGCCGTAGAAAGCCTGCTGGAATACTACCCGCAGCTGGGGCCTGACGACCTACGCGTCTGCCTCGCATACGCACGCGGCCTGGTCGCAGAGGAGCGCGTGGAGCCGTCCCAGGCGCCCGACGCGGTCTGACAGTCCTCCCCTAGCGTTACAGCCTGAGCCCCAGCGTCTCGGTGGCCTCCTGTGTCCACAGGGGGCTCCGAGAAGGAGGTGGTACTATGCCCCACGTTTCCTTGCGCACCCTTTCCACCCCCTCCCCTCGGGCAGAAGGACGAACCCCTGAGGGACTTGCCTCCAGCTCTCGGGGCTCCCTGCGGGTGCAGGAGAGCCCAGATGCCTGCCGGCACGGTGTGGGAAGCGCTTGGTGCCGACCTCGCGAGTACTCGGCGCCGGCCTCACCGACTGCCCAGCGCCGACCTGTTGGTCGAAGTGTTGATGCCATGCCACCATCAACACTTTCATCAACACCTGCCGACGCCTCGGCCCGGCTCCTGCGCCCCTGAGGGGAGGGCACGGGCCCCCGGGGGCGGGAAGCTCCCACACTCTCCCTTCCTTCCCCCCCTTCCCCCCTTCGGGGGGACAGGGGGGAAGTGTGCCGCTCAGACCTCAACCCTGGGCGGCAGGTGAGATATTGGGGAGGTGAGCCGAGCATGCTCAGCATGGCCGATGCTGCCCTGATCGAGAGGCGGCAGCAAGAGGACTGCTTCGCCGCCGTCCTCGCCCGGACACTGGGGCCGCCCGGCGAGGCCTGGGAGAGGTATGCCGCCCGCCTGGGAATGGACTGGGAGCGCTTCCTCTGCCTCGCCATCACCAGGGTGCCCAGAACAGACGAGGCGGTGGCCGCGGTGGCGGAGGCCTTCTCGCTGCCCCAGGCCACCATCCGCCGGCTGGCGGCAGGGGAGGTGAGCGGAGATGACTAGGGACTGGCGCGCCCTCAAGGAGGAGGTGCGGGCCAGGAACTCCCTGCTGGAGGTCGTCCGGGGCTACGGTGTGGAGCTGCGCCGCAGCGGCCGCACCTGGGCGGGGCGCTGCCCGTTCCACCCGGACACCAGGCCGTCCTTCCACATCTACCCCGACGGCTTCTACCACTGCTTCGGCTGCGGCGCCCACGGCGACGTCATCGACTTCGTCGCCCGGGCCGAGGGAGTAGAGTGGCGAGAGGCGCTGCTGATGCTGGCAGGCAGCCAGATCGGCGGCGGCTGCATCGCCCCCCAGGTGGCCGAGGAGGAGAGGGAGCCTAGACCCGAGGAGCTGACAGCAGTCCATGCTGCCTGGGAGGCCTGCCGCCGCCACCTCTCCCACCCCCGCGCACAGGAGTACCTGGCCAGGCGCGGCATCCCCACGGCTGCGGCCGATGCCCTCGGCCTCGGCTACTGGGCGGCAGGGGTAGCCGCCCGCCTGGAGGGAATGGGGCTGGTGGAGCCCGCCCTCAAGGTAGGGCTCCTGCGCCGCCGCCAGGGGCGCCCCTACTGGGAGCCGTTCCGGGGGAGGCTCATCATCGCCGACCTCGACCGGGAGGGGAGGGCGCGCTGGCTCACCGGCAGGGCCACCGACGACGAGACCCAGCCCAAGTACTTGAACCTCTCCTCCCTCCCCAAACCCCTCCTCGGCATCGACCTGGTGGAGGGGGAGGAGGTGGCCCTGGTGGAAGGCCCCCTCGACTGGGTAGCCGCCAGGGCCATGGGGCTGCCCGCCGCCGCCACCCTAGGGGCGCACGTCTCCCGCCTGCGGCTCGTGGCCCTGGCCAGGTTCCAGCGCGTCCTGGTCCTGTTCGATGCCGACGAGGCCGGCAGGCAGGCGGCACGGGACCTGGCCAAGGCGCTGGGCCAGCGGGCAGCCATCGTCACCCTCCCCAAGGGGGTGAAGGACGTGGCCGACCTCTTGCTTCTCGACGGCGGGGGCGACAGGCTGCGGGAGGCCATCGAGAGGGCAAGGGGATGAGTTAGATGGAGCAGACACGGACCGCTCTTGACGAGCTGGTAGGCGAGATCGAGGACTCGCGCGGGAAGAGGTGGGGCCTCCGCCTGACGGTGACCATGACGGAGGAGGCCCACGACACCTGATGGGCCCACAAGGATGCCAGGAGGCGGTAGGGCCGTCCCCCCTGTTGGGAGGCCGGTGAATGCCTCCCCTCGACAGCCTCGCCCAGCCCCTCTCGCCGGCTCCCCTCATCCAGACGGTCGCCCTCATGGGGGGAGGCCTCCTCTTCCTCACCTGGCTTGCCACCACCAGGCACTTCGAGATGGTGTGGGCCCTTGCGGCCTTCGCCATCCTCGCCTACGTGGCGCATAGATAAGAGGGAGATAGATAAGAGGGAGAGGAACAGCATGGCCGTCCTCTCCGACCGCTCCCTCAGGGAGGAGCTGGCCCAGGGCCGCATCGTCATCGAGCCCCTATGGGAGGACGCCATCCAGCCTGCCAGCGTGGACCTGCACCTGGACAGGGTGTTCCGCATCTTCAGGGTCACGCGCCGGCCCTACGTGGACGTCCGGGAGCCCACCGAGGACTTGACGGAGCGAGTGGTTGTGGCTGACGATGAACCGTTCGTGGTCCAGCCGGGCATCTTCGTGCTGGCCGGCACCATCGAGACCATCGTCCTGCCGGATGACACAGTGGCCAGGGTGGATGGCAGGTCGTCCCTGGGCAGGCTGGGGCTGCTGGTGCACGCTACGGCGGGGTATGTCGACCCTGGCTGGTCGGGCAAGCTGACTCTGGAGCTTTCCAATCAGTCGCAGATGCCCATCGCCCTGTATTACGGGATGAAGATAGCCCAGTTGTCGTTTTACCGCCTCTCTACGCCCGTAGAGAGGCCATACGGCTTGCCCGGGCTGGGAAGCAAGTACCAGGGGCAGAAGGAGCCCACGCCCTCCCTGGTCCACCTGGACTTCCCCCGGCGTCCTCCCCAGGCCTGAAAGCCGGGGCCTCCGGGGCAAAAAGAGGAGGTGAGACAATGGCGGCAGAATACCCGCCGCGAGAGACCGTCTTCTGCTCCCCCGACCACGCGGTCGTGGCGGTGCACGACCCTGAGCGGGGGCCGGCCGCAACTCGTCTGTCCCGGCCCTAGGGACCGCGGCTGGCCGCTGGTGGCCTGGGCATGCGAGCACATCGAAACCCGCAACACGGTGCAGGACGAGCCGGACGGGTACTCGGTCTCATTCCGCACTGCCGGCGCCGCTCCCTAGGCGAACCACACAGGAGGTGGGAAGCATGATGCAGGAGGGTGAGAACATGGCCGAGCCGTTCGACAATTACCTCGACCTCCTGGAGGCGGCCCGCGAGCTGGGCATCCATCCCCAGAGCCTGCGCCGCCTCATCAAGCAGAAGAAGGGGCCGGCCGTCGTCATGTTCGCCGGCAAGTACCTGATCCCCCGCGACCAGTTCGAGAGGTTCAAGGCCAGCTACGACCCCCGGCCGGGGCGGAAGCCGTACCGGGCCCGGCCCTAGTCCTCCCCCTCCGCCTGACGCAGGCTAGGCAGCGCTATACTCGGGGGCGAGTGATGGCTGCGACGATAGAAGAGCGGCTTGCCGCCCTGGAGGCCTCCTATGCCGGCATCTCCGACCGGCTAGGAGCCGTCGAGCAGCGGCTGACCTCGCTGGAGCAGCGGCTGACCACGGAGGTCGGCCAGCTGCGGAGCGAGATGGGGCAGCTGCGAGGCGAAATGGGGCAGCTGCGCCAGGAGATGCGCACCCAGTTCTACTGGGTCATGAGCGCCCTGGCCGCCCTCCTCACCATAACCGTCTCCTTCATGGGCGCCGCCATCGGCCTGCTGACGGCCCGCTAGATGCGCCCGCCATCCCTGCCGGCACGATGGACGGCTTCGCGAATGCCCGCCGCCGCAAGGTGGACGGCCGCTCCACCCTCACCCTCGCCCGCGCCGCCGCCCAGGGCAGGCAGCGGAAGCGGCGGCCCTGAGGCCGCCCCCATCTTTCCCCACAACCAGGCCCAGCAGCGCTGAGCGTGGGGAAAGACACGGGCTCCTATCCATCTCCTCCCGCCCTCCCGAGAAGGAGGTGAGAGCAGGCAGTTGCTCCCGCACCTGCCCTCCTGAACGGCAACCACGTCAGTTGACTTCACCCCACGCAAGGGCAGTACACGACACCTCACATGACATCACATCATCCCCACACCGACCGGACCACGGAGGTGAGAGACATGCCCGTGAGCTCGAAGCCCGCCCTGGAGAACGTCAAAGAATTCCTCTTCCGCAGGATCTCCGAGCTCGGCTGGGCGCCCCCCGAGCAGCTGGAGGAGCTGGCCTGCCAGGAACTGGGCGTCGACCCCCTCATGGTCCACCAGGCGCTCCGCTTCCTGGTGCGCCAGGACTACGTGACCTTCACCCAAGGGCCCGACGGCCGCAAGGGCTACGAGGTCCTGCCGCCTGCCCCCAAGGGGGGCAAGAAGAACGCCCGCTACGGCCACTGGTCGCCCATCACGCGGGTGGCAGGGACCTTCCTCTCCTCGCCATTCACCATGATAACCAACACCCTGGTCGTCATCAAATTCCTGGGCAGGGACCCCGAAGAGTACCGGGCGGCCCTGCACGAGCGGCTGGACGAGGCGATAGACCGGGCCCACAGCCTGGCAGCCGGCAACTCGGCTGCCGCCTGACCGGCCCCCGAAAGCCGCACCGCCGAGGGCAGGGGCCCACCCCCGCCCTCCCCTCCGGAAGCGTGGATGAGAGGCGTCCATCAACCCACGCCCCGTGCGGAGGGGCGGCTGCCCCGACATCCGCCACGTCACATCACTACGAGCACAACATGCCACCCTACCAGATGCGCACTCCACTCCATAGCAGCCACTCCACAGCAGACAGCAGATCACTTCAAGGCACACCATGCTAAGGCAGGCCAGGCCACGCGACCCAACGACCGCCCGGAAATGGGGGCAGGGGCTTGGGCCCCTGCCCCCGGAAGCATTGCACTTCCTTAGGAGGTGAGCCATGCTCTACTGCAGGACCCCCGCGGGGACCGTCGTCCTCGACGATCCCCTCCCCGGCAAGCGGCTCCTCTCCGGGCGAGCGACCCTCCTGCCGCCGGGCGAGCGGCCGCAGCTGCCGCCTGAAGCAGAGCGGGACCCCCTGGAGACGGCCTCCCGCCTCGCCTCCCTGCGCGACCAGGCAGCGGAGAGGTTCGTCGCCCGCAGCGAGCTGGCCCAGGCGGTGGCCTGCGCCATCGCCAGCGGCGAGCACCTCTTCGTCCTCTCCCCTCCCGGCGCCGCCAAGTCGGCCTTCCTCCGCGCCTTCGCCGAGGGCATCGGCGGCAGGTTCTTCCGCATCGTCCTCAACCCCGACATCCCTCGCGAGGCCATCTTCGGCGCCATCGACCCCCGGGCGCTCGCCGAGGGGAAGTGGCGGCGCAACTGGGACGGCCTCGCCCTCGCCCACCTCGCCCTCCTGGACGAGATCTTCAAGGCAGCGCCCGCCATCCTCAACCTGCTCCTCGACGCCTTGGAGGAGCGGCGGGTGTCCGGCAGCGGCGAGGAGACCACGATCCCCCTCCTCACGGCCATGGCCGCCTCCAACGAGGCGCCCGAGGAGCCCGAGCTGCGCGCCCTATATGACCGGCTCCTCATCCGCCTCTCGGTGGGCTATGTGGCCGATCCCCAGGCATTCAGGCAGCTCATCGCCGCCGACGCCGGCGCCACCCCCATCTCCCCGGCCCTCTCGGCCGAGGAGGCAGCGCTCCTCGCCGCCGCCGTGGAGGCCATGGCCGCAAGCCCCCCGGCCGAGGTGATAGAGGCCCTGGTGGAGCTGTGGTCGGAGCTCAGGGAGCGGAATATCTCCGACCGCCGCTGGCGCCGCTCCCTCAAGGTGGCCTATGCCTATGCCCTCCTGGAGGGGCGAACGGCGCCGGAGCCCCGCGACCTCTCCACCCTGCGCTGGACCCTCTGGCACGACCCCCAGGAGGAGAAGGAGGTGAGGGACCTGGTGCTGGGCCTCACCGACCCCCTGGCGGGGAAGGTGCTGGAGCTGGAGGCCGTCCTCTCGGACCTGCTGCGCCGCTGGGAAGGCATGGGCGACAGGGCGGCCGCCGAGGAGAAGGCGCGCCTCCTGAGGGACGCCCGCTCCCTCCGGGAGGAGGCGCGAGAGCTCGGCGCCCAGGCGGGAGGCTACCGGGAGCGGGTGAGCGCCATCGCCCAGGAGGCGCAGCAGCTCATCGACCGCATCGTGGCAGGGATGTAGAGGTCCAGGAGGTGATGAGGATGCCGCTATACGAGTACCGCTGCGGCAGCTGCCGCTGCGGCATCAGCTTCTACATGGAGGGCCGCCGCAAGGCATCCTGCCCCCTCTGCGGCCAGCCTGCCCTCCGCCAGCCCAGCGATGCCGCCCTCGTCCTCTGCTTCTCCCTGGGCGACTTCCGCGACCAGTGCGGCCCCATCTCCCTGCAGAAGGCCGTCCGCGTCGCCTCCCGCATCTCCGTGTACGACGCCTTCGGGGCCGCCATGGACCACGCCGGGTGAGGCGCCGTGGAGGAGCCCCTCCCCGAGGCCGCCCGGCGGGTGCTGGCCCTTGCCCGCCGCCTCTTCCTCATACGCCCCCAGGACCTGCGGTCGGTGGTCCAGGGCGCCGACCGCATCTCCTTCCGCTCCTGGGCAGAAGGGGTGCGGGCATTCCCCCAGGCGGCGGTGGAGAACGAGAAGGCGGCGGCCACCACCGGCGGCGAGCCGGTGCGCGACGCCTTCTTCCTCCTCACCGCCATCTCCCCCCGCCTGGTGGAGACGCCTCCTGAGGGCGCTCGCCTCCTCCACCACCTCCTGGCGGAGGCGCTCCCCACCCCTGGCTTCGCCCGCCTGAGGGAGGCCTGCTCCTCGGACCCCCTGGTGGCCGCCTACGGCGCCAGCCAGTGGGTGCAGGAGCTGCTCTCGGCGATGCCCCAGGGGCTCAGGGAGGCGATGCAGGAGGCAGCGGCAGCCGCCCAGGAGGGGCAGGCAGCCCAAGAGCAGGCCCAGCTCCTCCAGGAGATGCTGGCCGCCCTCGCCGAGGAGGGGAAACAGCCTCCTCCGGAGCTCGTGCAGGCGGCGGAGGAAGCAGCCGCAGCCGCCGGCGAGGCAGCCGCCCGGCATAGGAGGGCGGAGGCGCTCGCCCTCGCAGCCCTGAGGGAGCGGGCGGCCGAAGCCCGCGCCCACCTCTCGCGGGCGGCCGAGGCGGCTGCCGCCCATGCCCGCGAGACGGAGGCCGCCATCCGGGGGTTCGACCTCTCGGCGGGCGGCGAGGGCGCCATCTCCCCAGAGGCCGCCCGCGCCTGGCTGGGGCTGCTGCAGCGGATGCCCCACCTGCGGGAGCTCGCCCGCCAGCTGGGGTGGGCACGCCGGACGGTCTCAGGCCTCTGGCGCACCTCCCCCAGGGGGAGGACGCAGCTCGTGGGCTACCGCCCCCGGGAGCTGGACCCCGAGCACATGGCCCCCTGGGAGATGGCGCTCATGGCGGCAGGAGGGCCTGCGCAGGCAGACTTCCTGCGCAGGGCCGCCGAGGGAGATGTCTGGCACCGGGAGATGCGGGGAAAGGAGAAGATGGGGCGCGGCCCCCTGGTGGTGGTCAGGGACGAGTCGGGGTCGATGCACGGCCTCCCCCACACCCTGGCGGTGGCCGTCGAGTGGGCGCTCCTGGAGATATGCCGCCGCGAGGGCCGCCCCTTCGTCTCCATCTGCTTCTCGGGGCCGGGGCAGATGAGGGCCTGGCGGGCGCCCGAGAAGCTGGACCACCGGGGGCTCCTTTCCCACCTCTCCCACTTCTACGGCGGCGGCACCGAGCCCTACCAGGCGATAGCCGCCGCCCTCGCCGAGGCCGAGCAGGCCCAAGAGATGGGGAGGGCAGACGTCCTCCTCATCTCCGATGCCTGCTTCGCTCCCCCGCCTCCCCAGGTGGTGGAGCAGGTCAAGGCAGCCCGGCGCCGGCGGCCGCTCCACATCGCCGCCGTCCTGGTGGGGACGAGCCCGGGGCCCCTGGAGCAGCTCGCCAGCCCCATCGTGCGGGTGCAAGACCTGCTCGCCGAGAGGTAGGCCCTGCGGGAGGCCATAGGGGCCGTCATCTGACCGAGTTACGACGCCGCCTCGTGCGTCGTCATGAGAGCCATATGCGCTAGTGCTATCATGATGGAGGTGGCGCCCATGGTTGTCGACACAGCCTCCGCTGCCGAGGAGGAGGACCTCGTCCGGGCCTATCTCCAAGAGATCGGCAAGACGCCCCTGCTTACGGCAGAGGAGGAGCGCGCTCTCGCCCACGCCATAGAGTGCGGCCGCTTCCTCGACTGCCTGGAGAGGAGGCTCCCGGAAGCCCCTCCCCCGCCGGCCCAGGCGGCGGCCGCCCTGCTGGAGGAGCTCAGGCGGCTGCACGAGCCCCTGCGCCGGGCAGCCGAGCGACTGGGGCTTGAACGCCTGCCATTGCCCCAGCTCCTCCTTCACCCCTCCTTCCGCGCCGCCGTGGACGGGACGGATCTCAGCCTAGCCGGCATCCTGGGTGACGAGGCCGAGCTGCCCCAGCTCTCGGCCGTCACCAGCATCCTGGCGCGGCCGGCGCTCCTCCCCCTCCTCTCGGGAGAGGCCCGCGAGGAGGCCATCGCCCGCTGCCTCGCCGAGGTGCGCCGGGAGGCGCAGGAGGCACGGGAGCGACTCATTTGCGCCAACCTGCGCCTGGTGGTGAGCATCGCCAAGCGCTACGCCGAGGCCGGCCTCCCCTTCCTGGACGTGGTCCAGGAGGGCAACATCGGCCTCATGCGGGCGGTGGAGCGCTTCGACCACCGCCGGGGCTACAAGTTCAGCACCTACGCCACCTGGTGGATACGGCAGGCCATCACCAGGGGCATCGCCGAGCGGGCCCGCACCATCCGCCTGCCCGCCCACATGGACGAGGCGTTGGGCAGGATGAGGCGGGCCGCCCGCCGCCTGGCCCGGGAGCTGGGGCGGGAGCCCACCGTCCACGAGCTGGCCGAGGCCATGGCGACGTCCCCCGAGGAGGCGTCCCAGCTCATGCGCGCCGCACAGGCGCCCGTCTCCATGGACCTGGCGGTGGGCGAGGAGGAGGACGCGCGCCTCGGCGACCTCATGGAGGACGAGGAGTCCCCCTCGCCAGAGGAGGCAGCCGGCCGCCTGGCGCTGCGGCAGCAGGTGCGGGAAGCCCTTGAGACGCTCACGCCGCGGGAGCAGGGGGTGCTCATGCTGCGCTACGGCCTCGAGGACGGCAGGGAGCGCACCCTGGCCGAGGTGGGCCAGGCCCTCGGGGTCAGCCGCGAGCGCGTCCGGCAGGTGGAGGCGCGCGCCCTGCGCAGGCTCAGGCACAACCCCCGCCTGCAGCACCTGCGCGATCTCCTACAGGCATAAACAGGAGGAGGAGGAGACATGCTCAACAAGGCATTCCTCATCGGGCGCTTGGGACGCGACCCCGACCTCCGCTACACCGCCGACGGCAAGGCGGTCGCCCGCTTCCGCCTGGCGGCAACCACCCGCCTCGCCTGGGACGACGACGGCAGGCCCCGGGAGGAGACCGAGTGGTTCACCGTCTTCGCCTTCGGCCGCCAGGCCGAGGCCTGCGCCCAGGGGCTCCGCAAGGGAGACCCCGTCTTCGTGGAAGGGCGCATCCGCTCCCACTCCTGGACCGACGCGAGCGGGGTGGCCCGCTGCGAGGTCCAGGTGCTGGCAAGGCGCGTCCTCTTCCTCAAGGGACGCCCCCAGGAAGAGGAGGCGCCTGAGCTCTTCCCGCCCGAGGACGCCTGAGGCGTCCCCATCTCTCCTCCCCTCATCTTCCGCCTGCGCCCTCCCCACCTCCCTCTCCCCCGCCTGACCAAAAGAAGGAGGTAGAGCATGGCCGACGAGCCGTCCCACTGCTATCCCCAGGGAGATGAGCTCCTGCGCCTGGCGCGCCGGGCCGTCCTCTTCCTCAACGAGCACAGCACGCTGGTCCCCGCCCTCTGGGGGCCGTCATCGGAGGGGAAGACCCACTTCGTCCGCTCCCTGGCCAGAGAGATGGGCGCCCACTTCCTGCACGTCATCCTCCAGGGCCTCAAGCCCGACGACGCCCTGGGCGCCCAGATCATGACCCTAGATGCCCGCCTGGTGGTGGCCCACTCCTGGTGGTTCCAGGAGGCCAAGGAGCTGGTGGACCAGGGCAGGAAGGTGGTCATCCTCCTGGATGAGATGGACAAGGTGGACCCCGAGATAGTGGCCTCAGTCCTCACCTTCCTGCGCGACCGCACCGCCCTGGGCGTCTCCTTGGAGGACGAGGAGGCCATCAGGGAGGGGAGAGCGCAGAGGCTCGCCTACCTGGTGGCCGCCTGCAACCCCGGCGCCATGGACGAGGCCCTCAGGCGCCGCCTCGCCTTCATATGGTGGCCCACCGACGTCCAGCGCTACTACCAGGCGGCCGCCGGTTCCGAGATCGCCCGCCTGGCCATCGAGGCCAATGCCCAGGGGCTGGCCCAGAGGCGCCGGGAGGCGGAGCCGCCGCCTGCCCCCGACTTCACCCTCGCCTCGGTAGACGCCCTCCGAAGGGGGCAGAGTGAGCTGGTGCGCCTGCCCCGGGAGGAGAGGGCCTTCATCCTCTCCCTCCTCATGCCCCAAGAGGCGGCCGCCAAGGTGGAGAGGGAGCTGCAGGCCCTCCCCCTGCGGCCCGAGGAGCAGCTGGACTACCTGCTCCAGCACCCCGATGAGGCCGCCAGAGTCCTGGGACGGCTGCCGGCGCCGGAGCTGGTCGCTGCCGGGGCCAGCATGGTCCTCCACGCCGACAGATCGGGGCAGATGGAGCGCATCCCCGCCGCCTTCATCGCCGTCCTCAAGGGCGCCGTCGCCCCGGCCCTGGAGCGGCCGGATGACCCCAGGGCCAGACAGGAGGCCCTCTTGCGGCTGGCCGCCTGGCTAGAGGAGCGGCCCGACAAGGCGGAGCTCCGGCGCATATGCCAGGAAGCCGTCGCCCGCCTGGGACCCGACCCCTTCTTCGCCGAGGCCGCCAGGGACAACTTCCTCACCTTCCGCCAGGAGGGAGGGCTCCCCAAGGCGGAAGGCGCCCTGGTGGACTTCTGCCGCGCCTGCGCCGAGGAGGAGGCGAGAAGCCATGGATGATGAGCCTGAGCTCAGGGAGAAGGTCACACGCTCCCTTCCGCCCCGCCTGGCCGGGCTCCTGGAGAGCGGCCTCGTGGCCATCGAGCTGCGGTCGAGCAAGCTCCCCACCAACCATGCCCTGACCGTCTACAGGAAGGGGGACTTCCGCTTCACCATCCTCCTCCGCTCGGAGACGGTCAGGGCCGCCGGCGAGGCCGCCATCCGGGGGCTCATACGCCATGAGCTGGGGCACATCTTCCTCGGCCACTTCGCCGACTCGCACTTGGAGTGCCAGCGCCTCTGCAACACCCTCGCCGAGGAGGCCGAGGTCAACTACTACGTGCCCCGGGAGGAGCTCATGGCCATCGACGCCGTGGCCACCAGGCTCCTCCAGGAGTTCGCCGCCCAGGCCCTCGGCGAGGACGCCGCCCGCATCCTGGCCGCAGCAGGGGGGCTCCATGCGCGGGCCGTGTACCCCGAGGAGGTGGCCGCCCGCGCAGGCCTCTCCCCCGACCTGCCGCCCCTCTGGCGGCTCCTGCACCCCCTCCTCCACCCCTGGCCAGAAGAGGAGCCCCCTCTCCTCCCAGGAGGGGAGGGGCAGGAGGCCGGCCTCTGCGGGGGCGTTCAGGTAGACCCCGATGCCCTGGCAGAGGCCATGGGGGTGGCAGCCGCCATCGCCAGCTCCCCCAGGGGGCAGGGCGCCCTCTCGGAGCTGCAGGAGCAGGCCCGCTCCTGGGGCAGCGGCCAGGGGAGGGAGAGCATCCCCTGGCAGATGCCCTCCCTGCCCCCGTGGGCGCAGAAGCTGGCCGAGTGGGCGCGGCGGCTGGCCGAGAGGGAGTGGCGCCGCCGCCGCTCCCGCCTGCGCCCCCGGCTGGACGTGCTGCGCAGCACGGGGAGATATCTCCCCGACTGGGGGCGAGAGCGGCGGCGAAAGGAGGCCACCGTCGTCCTCGCCGTGGACACCTCGGGCTCCATGGCCCAGGACCTCCACTACGCCCGGCCGGCCGTCGAGTTCCTGCTCGCCCAGGGGTTCACGGTCCGCTTCATCTGCGGCGACGTCGAGGTGACGGTGGACGAGCTGCTGCGGCCCGGCAGCCCCATCCCCGACCCGGCGGGAGGAGGAGGCACCGACATCTGCCCCCTGGTGGAGAGGGCGCAGCAATACTCCCCCAAGGGGATCGCCATCTACACCGACGCCGCCATCCCCCGCTGGCCCCCTCGCCCGGAGGGCGCAAGCGTCCTCTGGATCGTCCCCGCAGGCGCCCGCCCGCCCTACGGCGAGGTGGCCCACTGGCGGCCGGCGGGAGGCGCCGGGCCCCGCCTGACAGCGGCAGTGGGGACGGAAATTCAGGCATGTTAAGATACAGACATAGGAGGTGTGAGTATGCCTCGTGTGGACATCAGGTTCGACCCCGAGCACAAGCGCAAGCTGGAGGCAGTCGCCGAGGCTATGGGCGTGACCGCATCGGAGGCCATCCGCCGCCTGGTGGACGAGGCCTATGACGAGGTGGCGGCCAGGCGGCGACGGGCAGCAGTGGAGCGACTGGGCAAGCTCGCTACCCATGACCCCGGTGATCCAGACTCCCTCTGCCGACAGCTGGAACAAGCCCATGGCCCTGGCGTTCGTTGACGCCAACATCTTCATCTATGCCGCCGGCCGGCCTCACGAACTCAAGGCGCCATGTCTCGCAGTCCTGCAGCTCGTGAGTGAGGCGCCAACCTCTTTCGTCACCAGCTCTGAGGTCCTCCAGGAGCTGATGCACTACTACCTGTCCAAGGGGCTACGCTCCCAGGGATTGCAGGTGGTCGAGAGCTGCGCTGAGCTGATGGAGGGCCGCATCGAGGCAGTCTCCGGCCAGGACGTGCTGGTCGCCTATCGTGCTGCGGCCGCCAGCAGTCTGCGCGCGGAAGCCCGCGACTGGCTACACAACACGGTTGCCGCCCGGCTCGGTGTAAGCCACATAGTGTCGGCCGACGAACACTTCGACCACCTGCCGGGACCACCCCGCCTGGACCCACGGCATATCGCTTCCTGGCGCTCCCTGTTCACAGCAGAATAGAACGAATAGCCGCCGCCTCCCCGCAGTCCATCTTCGCGGTATGGATACCAACAGCGCTGGCGGCCATTCCGAACCAGCTAGCAACAGAGGAGAGGTCGCCTGATGAGGGGGCCACTCCTCAGCACTGCCCTGGCCATGGGCGCCCGCCCCCGGCTGCGCATCAGCCTCCGCGAGACCCACGACGTGGAGGCCGACCTGGCCCGGGCAAGGCCCCTCTTCCGCTACCTGGCCTCACGCCCCGGCCGGGAGGCCGTGGTGGTGACCATCACCTGCCTCGATGGCGCCAGGAAACAGGTCCTCTTCCGCTGCCAGGTGGATGCCGACTTCCTGGCGCAGGTCTCCGCCCTCCTCAAGAAGAGGGCTGCCGGCAGCTGCCAGGGCCAACGGGAAGCAGGCCGGCCGGCAGCTGCCGCCTAGCACGGCATGGCATGGGAGGTGAAAGGATGACCGCCGCCGCCGCCATCAGCCAGCGCTCCGGCCCCGGCCTGCACCTGGTGTACATGGACCTTCAGGGCCGCAGCGCCGCCCTCCTGTTCGGATGCGAGTTCCGCCGGCCTCCCGCCGCCGGGCTCGCCGTCCTCCCCTCCTTCAGGGATGACCACGGCCTCCTGCTGGTGCAGGCGCTGCCCGCAAGGGGCCGGGACGGCACACTCCTGGAGGAGCGCCGCTACCTCCGGGTGGTCTGACATGCAAGAGCGGCAGCCCCTCTCCCCCGACGACGGCCCCGACTCCGTCTTCCTGGTGGAAGAGCGGGGCCACACCTACGAGCGGCCCAAGCGCAGCCGCTACTGCTTGCCCCCCGGCCAGAGGGTGCACATCGTGCGCGACCGCTCCGGCGCACCCCTCGCCGTCTACGTCCGCGCCTCCTCGCCCCAGGAGGCGCTTTCGACCTACATCGACATGGTCCTGAGAGAGGAGGTGTAGGCCATGGGCGTGGGGATCACCGTCATCCAGGAGTTCACCACGCTCGTCGCCAGCAGCCAGGTAGTTGACCTGCTGCAGGAGCACCAGTCCGACGCCCCCGTCGCCCTCGTGTGCTGGGACAGGAGGAGCGCTCCCCGCAAGCTCTTGCGGGGCCTCCGACGCCTGGCCGAGCAGGGCGACGAGAGCGCCCGGCTTTTGCTGGAGGAGCTGAGGCGCACGGGGGCCATAAATGCCCTCCTCATCTACTAGGAACACCCGCCCCCGACAGCTGCCCCTCGTCCTAGGGGAGGGCCGCAAGGAGGGAGATCATCTTCCGCTCGGCTGCCGTCCTCTTCCTTGCGGGCTGCCCCGACGAGGCAGCCCACCTTGCCGTGATAGGGCACGACGAGAGCCCCGAGCACTCGTGGCTGTGGTGCCCCACTTGTGATAGCCCGCCGGAAGGCAGCCAGCCCGATGACCGGAGGTGAGAGGATGCAGCGCTTCATCCAGCCCGCCACGCCCCTCGAAGAGATCATCGCCCGCTACCCCAGGCTCGTCGCCCATATGGTCTGCGAGAGCCTGGGCTACCTCACGCCGCTCGCCGCCGCCAACGCCCTCAAGCACCATGCGCTTGAGCAGCCGTTTGCGTGCGAATGGTATGTCCACATGGCAGGCTGGGGCCGCGAGGGCCTGCTTGCCGTGAACCGGGAGGCGATACGCGGCGCCTTCCGCCGCCGCCATCACCACTCCGGCTACATGGCCCACTACCCCACCGCCAGGGCCATGGTGGCCGAAGCCCTGCGGGGCCATCACCCCCTCTTCGCCTCCTGGTCCTAAGCTCTCTGCTCCCCAACGCCAGAAGGAGGAGGTCGATGCGCGTCATCATCAGCGAGGAGCACTCCGTCTACGAGGCCTTCCAGAAGTACGGCCTCTGCGACGGAGACTGCCCCTGTGCAGAGATCATCATGGGGCGAGTCCTCGATGCTCTCGCCCGCCTGGGGTATGCCGCCGAGCAGATCGGTGGCCTGCACAACCAGGCCATATACTGCCTGGTCCACCGGCAGAGCGGCAGGACCATCGACCTAGCCGAGGCAGCCCAGAGGGGGGGCATCGACCTGGAGGACCTGGAGACGGACCCCGGGGCCGTCCGGCAGGCGCTGCTCGCCGCCGGTCTGGCCGATGTGGTAGGGGAGCTGGACCGGCTGGACCGCGAGGAGATAACCCGCTAGCGGCCACCGGGCCAGCCGCTGCCACCATGGGCGGCTGCGGCTCCCCATACCCGCTGCTATCCTGATAGGTAGATGGCGCCTGGTAAGACGATGACAGCGCCCCGCCCCTCTGCCCTGGTGTGGCTGCCGGCCGAGGTGACCCTCGTCTGCCAGCACAGCCAGCAGGTGCCCGTGGTGGCCTGGCGAGGGGAGGACGGCCGCGTCCACATCCAGGCCCGCCCCTGCATCCTCTGCGGCCCCGTGCGCTGCCGCCGCGCCTTCGGCCGCACCCTCCTCTACATGGGCGAGCGCCGACGCCAGGGCCGCTGACGCCCTGGCCCTGGCGCCTCCTGGCAGAGGCAAGGCCTCCATCTCGCCCCAGCCAGCTCCTCCCTCAAGCGAGTTCTGCTCCCAAAGGACGGCCGGCAACGCATGCCGGCCGCAACTACAGGCAAGGAGGTGAGGCCATGACCTGCCCTGCTTGCGGAAGCGATCATGTCGCCCACATCTACTCCGCCGAGTGCGTCCTCCGAGAGATGCCCCACACGGGGGACGGCGCCCCCGCCCGTGAGGTCGTCCGGGTCCTGCACCCTACCGGCCCCGTGCGGCTGCTGTGCCAGGCCTGCGGCGAGGGCTGGTGGGAGGCCCCCACCCCGGCAGGAGCACGGCGTTGAGCGACCAGCTCCTGCTCCTTGCCGCCTCCCACTTCATCTATCTGCCCCTCCCCCTCTTCCCTACCCTCGAGCAGCGGGACGAGGAGGGGGAGGGCGAGGGGCCAGGGCCCTCCCTGAAGGCCCACGAGCCTCCGGCCTGAGGCGCCGCCATGGGCTGGCAGGGAGACTCCGCGCTCCGCGCCGCCGAGGAGGCGGCCGCCGCCCGCTGGGGGGAGATCACCCGCAGGCAGGCAGCCCAGCTCCTGCGGCTGGTTCGCTCCCTAGCCGAGGTAGGCGCCAGCGCCCTGGTCACCGCCGCCATCGCCCACGCCTATGGGGACCAGCAGCTGCTGGCGGGGGTGATCGACCTGGCTGCCCAGCACATGAGGACGGCGGCAGCCAGGGCCTATCCCGAGCGGAGCGACGCCCGCCGGCGGCTCCTCCATGCCGTCGCCCGCGCCGTCGACCGCCGGGGATACAGCCGATTCCAGGAGGCCTTCTCCCCATGGGAACATGGCGAGGGCAATACGGAGGGATAGCCGTGGAGGATATGAGCTCCATCATCTGGCTCCTGGGCAGAGGCCGCAGCGTCATCACCTCCCTGGAGGCTCCCGCTCCCGGACTGGCGGAGCTGGTGGTCGTGTCAAGATTTATGTGTAAGCGTCTGTGTACGGGGGGCATACCTTTCCCGAAGCATCCCTTCCAACACCTCCTGCACCTCGGCAAAACCCTTCAACCTCCGCTCCGCCCACCTCCCTTCCT
>Ga0209276_101048_pt1 | contig 23144 bp, 9 predicted proteins | sample DewCreD2012metaG_3_FD_185473 | JGI IMG/M metagenome (GOLD analysis project Ga0209276, IMG submission 185473) | Hot spring sediment bacterial and archeal communities from British Columbia, Canada, to study Microbial Dark Matter (Phase II) - Dewar... ...
AGGTATCTCACAGATTCCTGCATTTACAGGATCCCGATTAAAATCGGGATGAATGTAATCGAGTTTCTGATCAAAAACTTTTGGGGAGAAAAGTTCAATAGACAGAGGTCTTCTTTTCCAGAAATGATATGATCTATCTTTCTGGGTGGGCATCCTTATCATCTGGTATTGAAATGGTATATTGTTTCATGTTCTTTTTGAAGCTAATTTATAATTCTGACTTTAAGTAATACTATTCATCTTATTTATTACTTAATAATATTATATGCATAAATAACGTGAAAACATTAGTAAAGTGTTACATATATATGCAACTCATTCACCCTTTTCCTTGAATTAATCAAGAGGAAGCCTTATGATACGCTAGTTAAAATATATATCTATTAGAAATTTTCCCTTCTTCTTTTATTAAATGTGAGTTTATCAGCTTTTGTAATCTTATTTGTCGACTTTTTCCTCAACCAATAACACAAAATCTAAATAATTCTCCCTGTCTATTTGCGTATAAGTAGCTTGCTGGTAATTCTTAGCAAAAAAGGCCGGGATTTTGCTTTTTTTGGTTCCATATTTAAACTCGAATGCATTTATCTGGTCACCTTTTTTTTCAATAAGGTCAATTTCCTGCTGATCATAAGTTCGCCAGAAATAATACTCAGCTCCGGTATTAGCATAGTGGTTCACCTTCATTCGCTCATAAATGCAATAACTTTCCCAGAGTAAGCCCATATCCTGTCGTAGGGCAGGCAATCTAAAATCATTGATAATGGCATTGCGGATTCCATTGTCAAAGAAATACCATTTGGAAGACTTGGTTATTTCTTTGCGCAGATTTGAACTGTAACCACTAAGCTTGAAAAGTATTTGAACTTTTGATAACAAGTCCAGATAACGTTCTACGGTGTTTTTACTTATGCCCAGTTGCCTTCCCAATTCTTCAATTGAAACCTCTGATCCTGTTTGATAAGCAATTAGTTTTAGCAGATCAAAGATTTTAGCACTGTTTTGGATATTTTCGAACATAAGAATATCCTTCAACAGGTAAGAATATATTAGGTCTTTTAGGTATGTAGCTTTCTCTTCCAAAGAACTTATTGAAAATAATTCCGGATAGGAGCCAAATACTAATCGCTCATCCAGGTTTTGTATAGTTAGCAGTGCGGTTTCCTGAGAAGCAAGTTCTGCCTGTGCTATCGGGTAGAGGTAATAGGTATAACTCCTTCCGGTTAGAGGCTCACCTGTCTGGTTTGAAAGATCGAATGCAGATGAACCTGTAGCAATGATGGTTAGATCTTCAAATTCATCGATCATTAGCTTGAGTATTTTGCCTATTTCAGGTATTACTTGTGCTTCATCAATAACCAAAAGTCGATTATTGCCCAATAATCTCTTGTAATTTGCTATGCTTCTGTTTTCTAATATCCGGGCTGTATCAGCATCCTCTGCGTTGAGGTGTAGAAAAGGGAAATTGGTTTTGTTTTCTATACTTTTCACCAAATGTGTTTTCCCAACTCTTCGCGTTCCAAATAGCAGTAGGACTTTATTTTGTCCTACTCGTTTTTCCATTAGTTTGGTTGTTAGTCGCTGAATTTTAGAATTCATTGATGTGATTTTTATGGTATGTGCTTGCTAAAGCCGAATTAAGCAATTGAAACCTTATAATTGTTTATTCAGTAGCTCGTTACTCGCTTCCTGCTGATTAAATTGTGCTGAAGTTAGTTAAATTATTGTTGATTCCGTCAATTGACTGACGCAATTTACGTTAATTCCGTCAATTGACTGACGCAATTAATGTTAATTCCGTCAGTGATTTTCATTTGTTATAGGATAATTAGTTTTTTTAATGCATTGTTACCGCGGTTGTATACTTTTTTCCAAACTCCAAACTCCAAACTCCCAACTCCTTACTTCTTCCTCCAAACTTGTTATCCAAAGTGATTTGCATGTATTAAATGGAGTTAAAATAGTTATATTTTTAAAAGAAAAGTTCATACTTTTGGTTACTTAATTCCCCCTTAAAGCATATACTGTAGTTTAGAATGGAATTATACCCTTTTTGAATGCTCGTTTTGCATTGTATTTGTGCAGTCAAATTAAAATTGTATTAATCGAATAAATTTTATAATCAAATAACTAAATATGATCAAGAATAGCCCCCTCTGTCTTGTACTATTTGTATTAGGGATGCTTCTCACCATAGGTGTAAAGGCACAGCAAAATTCCGGTAGTCCTGCCCATCCTTTTCCACAGAATAGGGTTTATCCGCATGGATTTAAGGCTACAACAATAACTGCTGCCGATGCCACCGCTGCTTATAACAGCTGGAAAACCTCTTTTGCTGAAAATTGCGGCAATAATACCTGGAGAATTAAATTTGACAATACCAGCGAAACGGTGTCTGAGGGTATTGCCTACGGAATGCTGATTGCCGTTTATCACGCCGATAAACCTTTGTTTGATGGCCTTTGGCAGTATTACAAAAATGCCCGAAATGAAAATGGTGTAATGCACTGGAAAAGAAATGGCTGTGCCAACGGAGCTAATGGTAATAATGGGGCTACCGATGCAGAGTTAGATGCAGCAATGGCGCTAATTATTGCTTCCTGCCAATGGTCAACTACATCTCCGCATAACTATGTAAATGATGCCAAAACCCTGATTGCGGCTATAAAAACACATGAAGTTGAAGCAGGTTCTAATATATTAAAGCCAGGTGATAAGTTTGGTGGTACATCACTAACCAATCCCAGTTATTTTGCCCCGGCATATTTTAGGGTATTTGCAGAGTTTACCGGAACTGATGCGTCATTTTGGAATAGCGTAGCCGATAAATGTTATCAGATACTGAATGCCAATGCCCATGCTACAACCGGTTTGGTTTCTGACTGGTGTAATGGTTCAGGTACACCGGGAGGAAGTGGCTATGCATATGGAGGGGTTAGATATCATTATGATGCAGCCAGAACTCCATGGCGCTTTACGACCGATTATTTATGGAATGGAAACTCCAATGCTTTGTCGTACTTGCAAAAAAATGTAAACTGGGTAAATGGTGCAGGAGGAGGTATTGCTAATATTGGCGATAGTTATGAGCGTGATGGTTCTAAGCAAAGTAATAACCACAACTCTACCTTTACAGGTGCTTTTGCCAATGCAGCTATGGCTTCATCTCAAACCAATGCCAATGCTTTCGCACAAAATTTTAAAGATATTCCCGCAGCCAATGATAATGCATATTTTCAGAGAACCATGCGTGCATTATATTATTTACAGCTTACAGGAAACTTTTGGTATCCGTGCACTGCTTCTTCTGTTTCGTCTGTAACTACTGCTATTACAAGTCCAACGGCAGTTACTACTCTTGTGGAAGGGGAGAATTTAGTGATCAATGCTACTGCTACTACAACAACAAGCGGAACAATCTCTAAAGTTGAGTTCTTTTACGGCAATATTAAAATAGGAGAGGATAATACTTCTGCATATTCAATCACCTGGAACAATATGCCTGTAGGTAAACATACACTAAAAGTAGTTGCAACAAGTTCAACCGGAGCTATAGGTGAATCTACACTGGTAGTTAATGTATTAAAGGCTTTTTATAAATCCACAACAGCCCCAACGATTGATGGCTCAGTTGATGCACTTTGGAGTTCGCATAATGCATCTTCAATGAATAATGTTATACAGGGAACAATTACCAATACTGCTGATTTGTCAGTTTCCTGGAAAGCATTATGGACAGATACAGATGTATATGTTTTGGCCCAAATTACCGACGATGCAAAACAGAATGATAGTCCGGAAATGTATAATGATGATGCTTTGGAATTGTACTTTGATATTGGAAACGATAAAAGCACAACTTATGGAAGCAATGATGTGAATTATACTTTTAGATACAATGACAATACAGCTAACGTAAGTGCAAATGGAACTACCACAGGAGTTGTTCATGCGCAGACAATAACTGGCACGGGCTATATATTGGAAATAAAAATTCCTTGGAGTGCTATAAAAAATAATACTCCTGCTGTAAACCAATTAATTGGTTTTGATATACAACTGAACGATGATGATAATGGTGGAGCCAGAGATGGCAAATTAGCCTGGGCTGCAATGGAAGATGAAGCGTGGAGAAATCCATCCTTTTTTGGAACTGTTATTTTAAAAGGAACTAACTGTACTGCCCCTGGAGCTGCAGGAACTATTAATGGAATCGCTCCAGTGTGTCAGGGAGTTTCTGAAATCTATACTATCACTAATGTAACCGGGGCTACGTCTTATACCTGGACAGTTCCGGCAGGAGCTACTATTTCATCAGGACAGGGTACAAACTCTATCCAGGTTCTTTGGGGAGCTACCGGTGGAAATGTTACTGTAACACCTGTAAATACCTGTGGTAATGGAATAAGTTCTTCAAGAACAATAACCGTAAATGCAGCGAGTACAGCCTCAGTAAGCATAGCAGCAAACAACAACAATATATGCTCCGGTGCAACGGTAAACTTTACAGCTACCCCAACCAATGGTGGTACTACACCGGTTTACCAGTGGAAACGCAATGGTAACAATGTTGGCTCAAACTCAGCAACGTATTCTGCAAGCAATTTTTCCAATAACGACAAGATTACGGTAGTGATGACGAGCAACCAAGCATGCGTTACTGCTTCACCTGCTACATCCAACGAAGTAACTATGACAGTATCGGCAGCCAGTACAGCCTCCGTAAGCATAGCAGCAAACAACAACAATATCTGTTCTGGAACAGCGGTAAACTTTACAGCTACTCCAACCAATGGTGGAACTACACCGGTTTACCAGTGGAAGCGCAATGGCAACAATGTTGGTACAAACTCAGCAACATATTCTGCAAGCAATTTTGCTAATAACGACAAGATTACGGTAGTGATGACGAGCAACCAGGCATGTGTTACTGCTTCGCCTGCTACGTCCAACGAAGTAACTATGACAGTATCGGCAGCTAGTGCAGCCTCAGTAAGCATAGAAGCAAACAACAACAATATTTGTTCTGGTACTGCGGTAAACTTTACAGCTACTCCAACCAATGGTGGTACTACACCGGTTTACCAGTGGAAGCGCAATGGTAACAATGTTGGGTCTAACTCAGCTACCTATTCTGCAAGCAATTTTGCTAATAACGATAAGATTACTGTAGTAATGACCAGCAATAAAGCTTGTGTTACCTCTTCACCTGCTACTTCCAACGAAGTAACAATGACAGTAACCGCAACTAGTGCAGCCTCAGCAAGCATAGCTGCAAATAATAACAATATCTGTTCTGGCACAGCGGTAAACTTTACAGCTACTCCAACCAATGGTGGTACTACACCGGTTTACCAGTGGAAGCGCAATGGCAACAATGTTGGCTCAAACTCAGCAACGTATTCAGCAAGCAATTTTGCTAATAACGACAAGATTACGGTAGTAATGACCAGCAATAAAGCTTGTGTTACCTCTTCACCTGCTACTTCCAACGAAGTAACTATGACCGTAAATGCAGCGAGTGCTGCTTCAGTAAGCATAGCAGCAAACAACAACAATATCTGCTCTGGTACAGCGGTAAACTTTACAGCTACTCCAACCAATGGTGGTACTACACCGGTTTACCAGTGGAAACGCAATGGTAACAATGTTGGCTCAAACTCAGCAACGTATTCTGCAAGCAATTTTGCTAATAACGATAAGATTACTTTAGTAATGACCAGCAATAAAGCTTGTGTTACCTCTTCACCTGCTACTTCCAACGAAGTAACTATGACCGTAAATGCAGCGAGTGCAGCTTCAGTAAGCATAGCAGCAAACAACAACAATATCTGCTCTGGCACAGCGGTAAACTTTACAGCTACTCCAACCAATGGTGGAACTACACCGGTTTACCAGTGGAAACGCAATGGTAACAATGTTGGCTCAAACTCAGCAACGTATTCAGCAAGCAATTTTGCTAATAACGACAAGATTACTGTAGTAATGACCAGCAATAAAGCATGCGTTACTGCTTCGCCAGCAACTTCTAATCAGGTAACAATGAATGTGTCGGCTAAACCTACAACTGCCAATGCCGGTCCTGATCAATATATTTCAACAACAGGCACTAATTTGCAGGGTAATAATCCAACAGTAGGAACTGGTAATTGGACTAGAAATACAGGAAGTGGTATCCTTGTTAACAGCAATACATCAACTTCTGCAATCACAGGTCTGGCAATGGGCGAAAACAGATTTACCTGGACAATATCTAATGGTGTATGTCCTTCCAGTTCTGACATAGTTTCCATATTTGTTGGTGATGCACCTGCAACTCCTGGTATATCAGGCCCAAGTTCTGTTCGTGAAAATGAAATTGCGACCTATTCTGTGCCTGAAAATAGTGGCAGTCAGTACGTGTGGACTGTACCACCAGGAGTAATTATACTCTCAGGTCAGGGTACTAATGAAATAACGGTTTCAATTTCCGAGGGCGCTTTGCCTGGAGAAATTGCAGTTACAGAAACGAATGCCTTTGGTTCTTCAAGCAATTCATTATTGTTGGATTATATAACGGCCAATGTGTTTTCGAAAAAATTACAGGTGAATGCCTACCCTAACCCGTTTAAAGAATCAATTCATATACAATTGCCTTCCATAGATACGTATAAGGTAAGAATTACCAGCATCAATGGTCAGGAAATATTGAATGAGTTCGAAAGCCATACATCGACGCTTGATTTGGGTAAAGAGTTGAATCGTGGAGTTTATTTAATTCAAATTACCGGTAATTCAAGTTCAGAGGTAATTAAAGTTGTAAAAGTTGATTAAAATTTAATTTTATAGTGAAAAAGGCCGGAGAAATCTGGCCTTTTTGCGTTAATGGCGTTTGTTTTTGTTTTGAAAATCAAGTAGTTAAATCACATATTTTTAAATTTAACAGGCAATAGAGGTTACCTTTTGCCAGCCTTGTTGAATCTATATCTGCCTTAAAAGTTTTACAATAAATATTAAAATTGTTCATTACTGTAAAAATCTTTGTAAATTTAGAGTTCTGATTTTTTTATTTATGCACTTAATTCCAATATCTATAACTAATCTTTTCTTATGAAGAAACTATTACATCAAGTGGTTATCTTCCTGTTAGGAAAAATAGTGAGTAAACTATCCATGCTTTCGCTGGTGATATTTTGCTTACTGATATCTTCTGCAGGTGTAACCTATGGTCAGGGAGCCTATCCCTTTCCACAAAATGTTGACTATGCCTATGGTTTGAAACCAAGTGGCGTTAACTCTACAGTAGTTCAGGCGGCTTTTGACAAATGGAAGGCTGATTTTGTAACGTCTACAGGCGCCTGTGGATATAGAAGGGTAATATTTGATTATTATCCGGGTACCGGTCGTGGTAAAGAAGATCGTTCCAGAACGGTATCTGAAGGTATTGCTTATGGTATGCTGATTGCAGCCTATATGAACGATAAACCTTTGTTCGATGACCTTTGGAATTATTATAAAAGAAATAGAAATCAAAACGGTGTAATGCACTGGAGAGTTGATCTAAACTGTAATGTTTCCGGTCAAAATGGTGCTTCTGATGCTGAGTTGGATGTTGCCATGGCTCTTATTGTAGCTTCACATCAGTGGCAGTCAGATGCCTATGTGAATGATGCCAAATCTATGATCAGAATCATTCGTGAAAAAGAATTTGATGGTAACGTATTAAAGCCTGGTGATATGTTTGGTGGTAACAACTTGGTTTGTCCATCTTATTTCTCTCCTGCTTATTATAGAGTATTTAAAGATTATGATCCAGGCTATGCTAACTTTTGGGATGCTGCTGCAACCAGAGGTTATCAGATTATAAATGCTGCTGCAGGAACTTCAGGGCTTGTGCCTGACTGGTGCACTGCTTCCGGAACTGTATCTAGCGAAGCATCTCAATATGAAGACGGTGGAAGAAATTTTATCTTTGATGCAATTCGTACTCCTTTCCGTTCAGGGTTAGATTACCTATGGCATGGAAATGCAGATGCAAAAGCATATTGTGCTAAAGTATCTACCTGGTTAGTAAACAATCATGGTTCTGCTGCAGATATCGGTTCTAAATACGGAACTAAACTTAATAACAACGATGGTGCAAAATTAGGTAATTATAAAAACAATACATTCATTGGTTGTTTTGGTGTTGGTGTGATGGGTTCAGATCTGCCTAATGCACAAACCTTTCTTAACTCAGCCTATAACCAAAGTGTTTCTACAAATCCTGGTTATGGTGAGTATTTCAATGCTTCATTCAAATTGATGTCATTGATGATTATGACGGGTAACTTCTACCTACCTCCACCTGATCAGTGTGAATCTCCAGAGCTTGGTGCCAATACTTCTTTATGTAAAGGTGCTATTACGCTTGATGCAGGTATTACTAACAGAACCTATGTTTGGAAAAAGAACGGTGTTGTAATAAACGGGCAATCTGCTAAAACACTTGCAGTAACTACTGCTGGTAGCTATGAGGTTGTTGCTACAGACCCAAGTGGTTGCGTACGTCGTGATAAGGTTGAAGTTGCTGAAGCTACATTGTCAGCTGATTTTATTGCTAAAGCAGGTCCTGGTTCTGTTTTGTTAGAAAATACTTCTATAGGTGGTATTTCAAACTACACCTGGACAATTAATGGTGCTGATCCGCTTACTACAGAAGATGCAGTTTATTCTAACCTTTCTGATGGTAGTTATACTGTAACCTTAACAGTTGATAACTCAGGTTATGGATGTACTGGCACTAGTGTCAAAACTAAAACTGTAGTTGTTGGTGCCGGTGTTGGTGTTGCTGTAGATGACTTTATTGAAGGGAATAACAGAAAAATATATGGATTTGGATTTGATGGTATAGCTTCTCCTCCAAAGAAAAAATGTGCTGCAGATGCTACTGTTGCTGAATGTCCTGACTATCCATGCGGATTAGCAGAAATGAAGCCATCTGGTACTCCAAAAGCTTGGGGTGGTTTTGGTTTTACATTTGAAACAGCCGATGCTCCTTATAATTTGACCGATGTGCCTTATGTGAGTGTGAAAGTTTACGCTACAAAACCTGTTGAAATGGGTGTTAAACTGATCATGCAAGGTGCAACTTTTGATATTTCTTCAAATTCTAAACTTGTTGAAGTTACTACTACTCCACAGGTATTTACTCTTGATTTTTCTGATGTTACAGGTGGTTGGGATAACAAAAAAGGTACTTCAGGTGGAACAACAACAGTAGCTGCTTGGGATAAAGTAAACGGTATCCAATTCAGACCTTTTGAAGTTGATGCTGCCTATAATGGAACTATTTATATCGATTGGTTCATAGTTGGTGCAAAAGGTTTACCTGCTCCTACTATGTCCTTGAAAGTTGATGCACAAGGGTATACCGATTACTCAAATTACTTGCCTACATATTATCCAAATGACCCTCAATATGCAGCTTGTTTAACTTCTACTTCATCTTGCTATGGTGCAGTAAAAGACTGGTTGCCAAAAGTAAAACTATGTTCAGGTGAGTCTAAAACTCTAACTGTAAAATCTTGTACTGCTGAGCAGATAAGATGGTACAAAGGAACAACTTTCTTAAAAGAAGGAGCATCATACGAAGTTACTTCAAGTGGTAAATATTATGTTGAGCTTATCAACCAGGGTGGTAAATACAGAGATTCTGTAGAAGTAGAAGTTGGTGGAGCTATCACAGCTGATTTTTCGGCCGTTGTAGATCCAAATGATAAAGGACGTGGAATTCGTTTCTTTAATAACTCTACAAACTTTCATACCTGGTCCTGGAATTATGGTACTACTGATATCATAGCCGGATCAACGGCTTGGGAAGAAGGCTATAATTACTATAAGATAGATAAAACGTATGAAGTTTGTTTAACAGTAAATGACACTGTTTGTAACCAAACTAAAACCGTATGTAAGGATGTAGTGGTAGAATGCGTTGCTCCTCTTTCTGCTATCAGTCCATTTAAAAAGGATGGTGTTTTAGTTTCAAACGATACTATAACAACTTGTGGCGATCAGTCTATCAAAGTATCTATAGATGCAGTAACCAATGCTGCTAAAAAAGGATACGGATGGTATGGAACTTCTGCTACTTCACTGAGTGATACCAATTTTGTAAGTCAAATATTTGCTCAGTCTCAAATGCTAAAGGTTGAGGCTTACAACGAGTGCGGTGCTAAAGTTACCGATTCTGTTTTTGTAAAAGTTACACCTGCACCTGTTGCTGAGTTTACAGCAGTTAAAATAGGTACAACTGGTCAGAAATATGCTTTGGAAGCTACATGGGTTGGCGATATAGCCGATGGTGTAACCTACGAGTGGACAGCCGATGGTGCACCAATTGGTTCAGATATTTATATCGAATATGATGTAGTAGGTACACAGAATATAACACTTACAGTTACAAATTCTTGTGGTACTGATTCAGACACCAAACCAGTAGGTTGTAACCTTCCGGTTGTTACTGCTGCTGAAATTACAGGTACTGAAAGTTTCTGTGGTCCAGTAACATGCGAGACATATACATTAACAGGTGTAACCGGAGCTACTTCATATGCCTGGACTGCAACTGGTGGTACTTTATGTGCACCTTCTGCTACAACTACTGCCAATGTTTCGTTTACCACTACCGGTAAAGTAACTGTTGTTGCTTCTAATACCTGCGGTGCTGCTACTCCTGTAGAACTTGCTGTAGTAGTTAGTTCAACCCCGGCTACTTCTGCCATTAGTGGCAATGCTGCTCCTCAGTGTTCTGCTACCGGTGTTAATTACACAGTTACCGGTGGTGTTGGAAGTACCTATGCCTGGACAGTTCCAACCGGTGCAACTATTGCAACTGGTCAGGGTACTGCATCAATCACAGTAAACTTTGGTTCTGCTGACGGTGATATCACTGTAGTTGAAACTTCAGCTGGCGGATGTATAGGTACTATAAAAACGTATGCAGTTGCACTTACTCCAATTGTAACATCTGCAATTAATGGTAACGATGCTCCTGAATGTTCTTCAACTGGTGTTACATATTCTGTAACTTCTAAAGTTGGAAGTACTTATGCTTGGACAGTTCCAACGGGTGCAACTATTGCTTCTGGTCAGGGTACTGCTTCAATTACAGTAAACTTTGGTACTATGAATGGAAATGTTTCAGTTATTGAAACTACATCAGGTGGTTGTGTAGGTGCAGAAGTTTCTAAACTTGTTTCTCTTGCAAACTGTGCATTAGGTGCTAACTTCTCAGTAAGCCCGTCTGTTGTATGTACCGGTTCTGCTGTTACTATTACTGATATTTCTACTGGTGTTACTGCAAGTACTGTATACGCCTGGTCATTTGGTGATGGAGCTACTCCGGCAACTGCTTCTACTAAAGGTCCACATTCAGTAATGTATGCTACTGAAGGTCAAAAGACTATTACGTTGACAGTTACTAATGGATCGTTGACAGACACGTATGAAACAACTGTTCAGGTTGGTTCTACGCCGGTTTCTCCTGCTTCAATCACAGGGCCTGCTAAAGCTTGTCTGGCTAAAGTATCTGAATACTCTATAGCTGAAATTGCTAATGCAACTTCTTATACCTGGACTTACCCAGCTGGTGCTACAGGTACATTGGTTGCAAATAATGCTTCTATTACATTTGGTACTCAGGGTGGTATTGTAACTGTTACTCCAAAGAACGCATGTGGTTCAGGAACTACAGTATCATTGCCGGTATCTGTTTCTACTTGTACTCTAGATGCTAATTTCGCAGTTTCAAAAACCGAAGTATGTACTGGTTCACCGGTAACTGTTACTGATTTGTCTACAGGTGATACTGACGGTGCTGTTTATACCTGGTCTTTTGGCGACGGTGCAACACCGGCGACTGCAAGTACAAAAGGTCCGCATTCAGTTTCATTTAATACTGTAGGTGTTAAAACGATCAGTCTGAATATAGTAAATGGAGATCTTGTAAGTAATAAAACAGCGACTGTTACAGTTGGTGCTTTGCCAATTTCTCCTGCTTCTATTACAGGTCCTGTAACTGCTTGTCAGAATACAACATCTGAGTATAATATTGCTCCTGTTGCTAATGCAACTTCATATACCTGGACATTCCCTGCTGGTGCTACCGGTACTCCATCTGCCAATACTGCTTCTGTAAGATTTGGTGCTCAGGGTGGTGTGATTTCGGTTACTCCAATAAGTTCTTGTGGATCAGGTCAGACTGTTTCAACTACAGTAACTGTTGAAGCTTCTACCGGACTTACTTCTATAACTGGAGATGCTACAGGTACTTGCGGTGATGATAAAATTTATTACACCAATAACATACCTGGAACTACATATACCTGGACAGTGCCTCTTGGTTCTACCATTACTGGTGGTAAAGGTACTAGTTCTATTTCGGTAAAATTAGGTAGTACGAATGGTACTGTTAGTGTAACTACTGATATAGTTGCTACTGGAAACTGCAGTGGTGCTGGTAGTGAATTATCTAAAGCTGTTACCATTAACTGTACAACTGCCGGACCTCAGATTGACGGACCTAAGCAGGTTGATGCAAATGCAACAGCTACTTATTCAGTACCTAGTAATCCTGGTTCTACTTATACCTGGACTGTTCCTGAAGGCGCTCAAATCATCGGGTCTGCTACAGGTAACTCTATTACAGTAGCATTTGGTCCTACTACAAACGGTAACGTTACTGTTGTAGAAACGAAAGCTAATGGAACTAAACTTCCTGTATCTTCTCTTGGTGTAAGTAATGTTCTTGCAAACCTTGATGCTTTTGCTATCAATTATGATATGTATCCTAACCCATTTGCAAACTCTTCTACTATAAGAGTAAATACACCTGGTAAAGAGGCTATCCATATCTCTATAATTGATGAAAGAGGACTATTGGTAAGTGAAATTTCTGGTCAATATTCTAACCAGTCTATTGAACTAGGAAATGAACTAAACGCCGGAGTTTACTTTGTGAAGTTATCTATGGAAAATAAAACAGAAGTTGTTAAGCTTGTGAAAATCAAGTAAATATTTCTGAAATTTAGTTTAAGGGGACGCATCCAAAAGGTGCGTCCCCTTTTTTATTTATACCTATCAAAACTCCCACTACTTTACCTTTTGTTAACCCAGGCTTGTTTATTTCAATACACAAATTGGTTTCTGTTTATTGTTTAACTTTTTTATATACAGGTGTTTATATTATTGTTTTAGGGTTTTGAAGATTTAATTATTTGATGATGATTAAGTAACACCGGCTTGAACTTACAGAGCTAAGTTTGCACATAAACCACTCAATAATTATTACTATGCGTAAACGAATACTATTTCCTTTATTTAAAAGAAGCTTATGCGGACTGGCATTTGCCACTCTTGTAAGTATTCCGGCTTTTTCACAAAACACTTTATCGGTAAGAGTAAATAGTGCTTCTGATGATATGGAAGAAGTACTTGGAAATATAGCTACTGATGGAGCTGAAGTTGGTTCATTGGATGGTGGTTCTTCTGACCTGGAATTTGGTCAGGAATCTGCTACAACTAATGCACAACTTACTGGTATGCGTTTTAATAATATAAGCATACCTAAGGGCGCTAAAATCACAAAGGCATATGTGCAATTTACAGTAGATGCTACTAATAAAAATTCTTCTCCATGTGATTTACACCTGGTTGGTGAAGCTGCTGATAATGCAGTTACTTTTAACCCTGATGAGCCTTTTAATCTTACCAGCAGACCTAAAACTACTGCGGTTGTAGATTTTAGCTTTACTGCTGGATGGACTACAGTAGGTGCTGCCGGTGTTGATGAGCGTACTGGTGATATATCTGCAGTTGTACAAGAAATAGTTGACAGAGCTGGTTGGGAAAGTGGTAATTCACTTGCCTTGTATATATATGGCACCGGTGTTCGTGAAGCGGAGTCTTTTGATGGATCAACAGACCATGCTCCTAAATTGGTAATTGAATATTTTGTACCTGTTACAGTTAGTTCCAGAGTTTCCGAAGCTTCTGATGATATGGAAGAATTTTTGGATACTGCCCCTCTTACTGATGCGGATGCTCCTGGTATTATGGATGATGGTTCATCTGATCTTGAACTAGGCTATGCCGATCCTGGGGAAAATGCTCAGTTGGTTGGCATGCGTTTTAAAAATATGGATATTCCGCAAGGAGCTATCATAAAAAGTGCCTATATACAATTTACTGTAGATGCTATCAATAAAAATACCAGTCCTAGTAATTTGGTAGTAGTTGGCGAAGCAACTGATCATGCTCTCACTTTTGACTCTCAGGTACTGTTTAATCTTTCTTCCAGACCTAAAACTATTTCCAGTACTGAGTTTAGCTTTACCTCTGGCTGGTCTGTTGTAGGTGCTGCAGGCGAAGACGAGCGTACTGCCGATCTTTCAGCTATTATTCAGGAAATCGTAAATAGACCGGGTTGGGAGAGTGGAAATGCTCTTGCTTTGTATGTATCCGGTGAAGGGGTAAGAGAAGCTGAGTCATATGATGGTTCTCCGAGTCAGGCTCCTAAGTTGGTAGTAGAATATTATGGAACTGCTGAGGCCCAGGCTGATCCTAATCCGCTTACTCTGTTTCCTGTTGCCAAAGGTTCTTCATGGTCATATTTTGACGGAGGGGTTCTTCCTGCCGCTAACTGGACACAAAATAATTTCAAAGAGGATAAAAACTGGAAGTATGGTAATGCACATTTAGGTTACGGCGATACCGACATAGTCACAACCCTTTCTTTTGGAGGTAATGCTTCGAATAAATTTACTACTGCGTATTTTATAAAGCGATTTACCGTTCAGGATCCTTCTTTACTGGCATCCAGCTTATTGCTAAGTCTCAATGTGGATGATGGTGCAGTTGTATATCTAAACGGCCAGGAGGTTGCACGATTTAACATGCCTGCCGGTGAAATTACCAATACTACTTTTGCCAGTTCAACAGTTGATGGATCTAACGAAAAGCTATATAACGAGTTTATTATTGCTACATCGCTATTGATGGCTGGTGAAAATATGTTGGCGGTTGAAGTACATCAGGATAGACTTAGCAGTTCTGATACTCGTTTAGATCTTGAATTGAAAGAAAAATCTGCCGATTTAATCCCAAATCCTGTTGCAATGGGTTGTGAGGATGGTGAAGACCATATTGCATGTTTTACATCACTTGTGCCATCTGCTCAGGATCAATCAATGTATTTGCCTTCATCGCATGATTTTCAGGTACTTTTTGCAGAAGGTGATCTTTATACTTCTGATGGTACTGTTTCCAAAGGAAATCATGATTTTACCGGTTATATTCCTTTTAGTAAAGGTGATAGCGAAAAAGGCCATCTGTCTATAAACCACGAAACCAATCCGGGTGGTGTTTCTATGCTCGACTTGCACTATGATTCATCTACTGAAAAATGGATAGTTGATGCATCTGCACCGATAGACTTTTCAGCTCCAAGCCTTGTGAAAACTGAAAGAAACTGTTCGGGTGGTGTTACACCTTGGGGTACAGTTATTACCAGTGAAGAAACAATGTCTACATCTTCATTTACCTCTGATGGATATTATGCAGTTGGCTGGCATGTAGAGATCGATCCTAAAACGAAAATGGTAAAGGAGTACGGCAACGGAAAACCTGAGAAACTTTGGGCTATGGGTCGAATTAGCCATGAAAATATTGTAGTAGCTGATGATAGCCTGACTGCTTATTACGGTGAAGATGCCGGTAACGGTAATTTTTTCAAATTTGTGGCTGACTCAAAAACTGATTTCTCAAAAGGTACACTTTATGTATTGAAATTAACTACTGGACTTAGCAACAACGAACCTACAAGTGCAATAGGTACATGGGTGATGGTGCCAAATACTACAGTAGCCGACAGAAACAATACAAAACAGTTGGCATTGGCATTGGGAGGAACTCCTTTCAATGGAGTGGAGGATGCTGAAATTTCGCCACTCGACGGTAAAATCTACTTTACTGCCAAAGGGAATAACCGTACATTCCGCTTTAAAGATGATGGATCTACAGTTTCAGCCTTTGAAACTTTTGTAGGAGGCATGAATTACTCAATTAATTATGGAACCGGCAATGTAATGGAACCATGGGCTTCTGGTAACGACAACCTGGCTTTTGACGACAAAGGTAATCTTTGGGTATTGCAGGATGGTAGCAGAAACCATATTTGGCTGGTAAGACCTGATCATACACAGGCAAACCCAAAAGTGGAATTGTTTATGAAAACGCCACTTGGTGCTGAGCCTACAGGTATGACTTTCTCACCCGATTACAAGTTTATGTTCCTTGCTATTATGACGCCTAATGGTAGCAATACTGCTTCTCAACTTGATGCTCAGGGTAATTCTGTTGTGTTCAATAAAAGTACAACTATAGTAGTTGCACGTAAGGAATATCTGGATGGACAAAATGTGATAACTAATCTGTCTGATCAAAAAAATCAGGCTAATCAATTGTCTGTTTATCCAAATCCTACTGCTGGTGCTTTTACAGTAAAGTTTGATATGCCAAAAAGTGGTGATGCACAGCTAAGCATGACAGACCTTGCAGGCAGAGTTATACTAACGGAAAACCTCAATTTCAGACAAGGTGAAAACTTGCTTTATATGAAAAAGCCTGAACAAGGTACTTATTTGGTAAAAGTTAGCACTGGTTCTAAAACTTACACGCAAAAAATTGTAGTTAAGTAATATTGCCACATACACGATAAAGGCTGCATTTCGGTGCAGCCTTTTTTTATTTCACTTCAATTTCGATTTCTATGATCCACTTAAAACAGCTATTTCTGTCTATTCCAGTTTTATTGCTATTTTCTATCAATTCTAATGCGCAAAACAATGCTACGTTGGAGCTTTCACTGTATGAAGAAGCTGTAAAGCAACCTTCCCAGGTTCGTTTGTTAAACCTGCGTCAAAAAGAGCTTATTCAGGTTCCGGATTCAATTGATCGATTCAATAATCTGGAAGTGCTGAGTTTGATGAAAAATGATATAAAAGAACTTTCTCCTGCCTTTTATAATCTTACTACCCTTAAGGAAGTAATTATTCGAAATAATAAAATATCAACGATTTCTCCGCTTATTCTAAAATTGGAGAATCTGGAAATATTCACCGCCAATGACAATCTTTTCAAAGAATTACCCAATGAATTTTGTCAATTGGGAGGATTGAAAGAAGTGCATCTTTTCAATAATCAATTATCTCAACTGCCTGCACAAATCGGCAAGCTAAAACAGTTGCAATACCTTGATTTGAAAAACAATAAACTCTCAAATTTGCCTGAGTCATTTCGTAATCTGGATTCGCTTAAAGTGTTGGAGCTAAGTTCTAATAGTATAACGGAGTTTCCTATCCAGGTAACATCATTAAATAATCTGAGTTCATTGTCACTTGAAAATAATACGATTAGTTTTCTGCCTGCCGATATCAAAAAAATGAAGTCTCTAAAATCGCTATTGCTAACCAATAATACCCTTACAGATTTGCCAAAAGGCATTTGCGAATTGGATAAGCTGGAGTTGCTGTTGCTTACGAATAATCAACTATCCCATTTGCCAAAGAATATCAAAAAAATGAAGTCACTGAAGACGCTGATGCTGAATGGCAATAATTTGTCAGAGCAAGAAAAGTTGAGAATTAAAAAAGCATTACCCAATACCGATATACGGTTTTAAATAAAAAAACTGAGGCAACTTACTATTCAAAATAATATTGCCTCAGTTCTTTTGTATAGTCTTATACTAGAAAAGTAATTATTGAACCGGTTCGTTTTTTACCCAATTCAAATACCCTTCACCATGCTGACTGGCATCTAGACCAATATTTTCTTCTGTTTCTTCTACTCTAAGTGGCGAAATGAAGTTCGTAATAATTAGAAGTAAATATGAACCTCCGAAAGAGAATATAGACACACCAACCAATGCCAGTAAATGGGTAATAAATAGTTTGCTTTCACCAAATAACAACCCATTATCGCCATCAGGTATTGCTGAGTTTACAGCACTGGTGGCAAAAACTCCGGTTAGTACCATACCTACCATACCACCAACACCATGACAAGGGAATACATCCAGTGTGTCGTCTAATTTGGTTCTGGTTGTTCTCCAATCAACCAATAAGTTTGAAACAATACTACCTATAACACCAATAATAATTGAATGCGGAACCGTTACAAAACCTGCAGCAGGTGTAATAGCTACCAGACCAACTACCGCACCAATGCACATACCCATAGCACTTGGTTTTTTTCCTTTTACGGTATCAAAGAACAACCAGGCCAAAGCTGCGGCTGCAGATGCTGCTGTGGTAGTCATAGCTGCAGATACTGCAAGTTGGTTTGCACCCAGAGCAGAACCGGCGTTGAAGCCAAACCATCCAAACCATAATAGACCAGTGCCTAACATAACCAATGGGATATTAGCCGGATTGTGTTCTACTTTGTTACGTTGGTGTAAGTACATTGCAGAGGCCAATGCTGCCCAACCTGCCGACATATGCACTACTGTGCCTCCTGCAAAATCCAGTACACCCAGTTTGTATAGTATGCCTTCCGGGTGCCAGGTCCAATGTGCCAGAGGTGTATAGATAAATATCGAAAACAGGCAGATAAATAATACATACGAGGTAAATCTGATACGTTCTGCAAACGCACCTGTAATCAATGCCGGAGTAATTATGGCAAATTTTAGTTGATATAATGCAAATAATAAAAGCGGTATACTAGCTGCATTTACCCATGGTGCTCCACTGCTTACATTACTAAAAAAGAAAAAGGTAGCAGGATTACCAATTAGGCCATGCCAGCTTTCGCCAAATGCTAAGCTAAATCCTATTACTATCCACAATACCGATATTACAGCCATACAAACATAGCTTTGAAGCATAGTAGATATTACATTTTTTGGATTTACCATTCCTCCATAAAAGAATGCCAGTCCCGGAGTCATAATTAGAACCAGTGCTGCTGCTGATAACATCCAGGCTGTATCGCCGGAATTGAGCTGAGAACTGTACTTTTCCCAATAATCCATCGAGTTTATTTCAGGAATACCTGCAAAGACCAAGCTGAGCAAGGCTATAATTATGAGAAAGACAAAAGGAACAATTGAAAGTTTTTTGGTCATTTTTATAATTGTGTTTGTTGTGTGTGTGTGCTGCAAAATTAGATGTTTTTCATTTTTTTGCCAGTTTTAATTACCGGTTATTATTGTTACAGGTCTAAACGTTGTTAAGTATGAGTTTTCTTGTGTTACCTGGGGATTATTTTTTATACAATGTATTATCCGATAGACTGTTGTTGAAATGCTGTACATATGCTTTCAGCAGAATCAGTTCGTTCGTGTCAGCTGCTTTGGAACCAACTATTGATGAATCAGAAAAGAAATTTGGGTGTTGAAAGCCAGCCCCTTCTTCTGAAAATTCAATACTATAATGTCTGCGTATCAATCTATAACTACCATTTAACTGACTCAATGCGTAACCTTCAGAAGTAGTAAATACAGATTGTCCCAGATGGTTTTGATTGCTGTTGTGTATATCTAAATAGTCAAGCACACTTGGCAGTATATCGGCATGTTGTGTTACTTTTTTGGTATCAACTTCAATTTTCTCTGAAGGGCTGTAGAGTATAAGCGGTACCAGGTAATTGCCGTACTCATTCATATAGGCCTTTTCAGCGTGTTCTTGAGTATGGTCGGCTGTGATTACAAATAAGGTATTTGCGTACCAGGATGATTTTTGGACTTTTGCGAAAAATGATCGGAGGGCATTATCTGTATATCCTATGGTTTCATGTATAGGCAAAGTTCCCTTGGGGAAGGTATTTGTATAGTTGGCAGGAATAGGATATGGTGGATGCGATGTTAACGTGAATATACCCGTGCAAAATGGTTCTTGTGTTTGGTCAAGTTTATCTGCAAAAAAATGTAAAAATGGTTCATCGTAAATACCCCATTTGCCATCAAAGTCTTTGTCTTTATTCGGGTACTCATTCATGCCATAATAGTCCTTCATACCGGCAAGTTTGGCAAACGAATCAAATGCCATTGTACCGTTAATTCCTCCATGAAAAAAGGAAGTAGCATAACCATGTTGCTGCAAAATATTGCCAATGGCATACATTTCATTGTTCTGATATATAGAATTTATATAAGGTTCATTCATTAGAGCCGGTATTCCTGCTAGTATTGCAGGTAAAGCTTCTATAGACTTGCGACCATTGGCGTAGCATTGATGAAAAAATGCTGATTCTTGTGCTAAACTGTCCAGAAATGGAGTATAACCTCTGTGATTGTTGCCATATCCTATATATTCTCTACCAAAACTTTCCAAAATAATAAATACTACATTTTTCTTCCTTGGTACTTTGTTTTGATCTAATTCGGGTTTTTGGATTAGTTTGTAAATATCAGCTTCATTCGAAAAGTATTGCTTCTTCTCCACACCTTTGGATTGTATAGTGTAGAAAAAGGAAAATGGCGTATTTAGAACCAGATTGCCAAGTTTTGATGGGTTAATGGCAAAGGCTTGCTTCAAGGTGATTGGTCTTCTGCCCAGACTGCCTCTTAGTATAAGTATACAAACTGCTATAAGTATAAAAAATAGTATGGTTGATAACCAGGCAGGTATCACCTTGCCCGATTTGTTAATCGTTGGATAAGTAATAGTTAAAAAAACGCCCAATAGTAAAGCTATAAATGGGATATGCCAAAAGTTTACAGCCATCTGACCGGCTTGCTGTGCGATGTCAGCTGCAATATTTACAATATCGAATGTGGTTCTTTTGCCCGTAAATTTGAAATATGCTGTATCCGAAAGATTAAAGAATAGAAAAAGAACATTGGTAGTCAGAAAGTAGACTTTGAGATAAAGTGCTCTATTGCTATTTTTTGCAGGTTGAAAAGGAAATATGCTGACAATTATAAATGGCAGGTTGATAGCCGTTATAGCTATTAGGTCAAATTTTAATCCCAAAAGAAAAGACTGAGCCAGCAAGACTGACTCTACATCGCTAAAATAATCTATATTGGAAACCAGGAAATAGGCTCTGGCAAGACTGTAAAGAAAGAGTACAAGACAGAGTCTTTTTGCTAATATAAAATAGCTGGATGAATTCATTTACCGAAACTTAACACAAAGGTTAAATTTCGGTAATATTAATGTCTTTTGGGAATTTATATCGAGCTCCTTGATTGGAGTGATGTAATTTTCAGGAGAATATAAACCTTATTTGATGTAATTTTTTCTTTTCAGGATAGTTTCGGTAAACTTCAAATCATGGTCAGAATTGAATGATTTGAATGGAAGATAGATATACTGAGCTTTGGAAATTACAAACAGAAAATGATCTTTACCTTTTTGTACTTCTTTGATTTGAGACCATTGCATAGGGCTTCCCTGCTTTTGGTTTAATTTTATCAAAACCTGTCTGCTGTCAATTTCATAACTCAGTTTCTGAAACATGATTTTGTTTTGCTCTAATTGGGTAACCCCAACAAATTGTATTGCCCAGAATAAAACATATAACAACAATAGTACAAGCGGAGTAATAATAAACCACCAGGCATAAGATGGAAATACCAACGCCATAGCAGCAATTACAGCAGGTATAGGAAATACCCACCACTGTTTTTTGAAGATATAAGTCAAACCTACTTTTATATAGGTATTCTTAGGTAATTCGTATTTTTTGGTTTTAACAATCATTGGTATGTGGCAATATAGGCCGGCAAAGATAAAGTTTTTTTGATTTAAAGGGGAATAAAATTATTCAATTAACAAACGACCTTGAACACGTTAAATTATATAGCCTTCAAACTAAGATCAAGACTTCTGATATAGTGTGTCAAAGCCCCAACCGAAATATAATCTACACCGGTTTCTGCTATTTCTTTTATATTTTCTTCTGTAATTCCTCCGGATGCTTCAGTCTGATATCGTTTATTGATCAATCGGATAGCTTCGGTCATTTCTTCAACAGACATATTATCAAGCATAATTCTAAAAATCCCTCCTGCTTCTAATGCTTGCTCTACTTCTGAAAGGTCTCTGGTTTCCACCTCTATTTTAAGGGTTTTTCCAGTTTGTTTGATATATGTTTTGGCAGCTTCTATGGCTTCTTTAATGCCTCCGGCAAAGTCAATATGATTGTCTTTAAGCAAAATCATATCAAATAGTCCAAATCGGTGATTTACTCCGCCGCCTATAGCCACGGCCCATTTTTCGGGTATACGGAAGTTGGGAGTGGTTTTTCGGGTATCCAGCAATTTGGTTTGTGTATGAGAAATAAGTGCATTCATTCTGTGTGTGGCAGTAGCAATACCACTCATGCGTTGCATGCAGTTCAATACCAGCCTTTCCGCTTTTAGTATGTCCTGAATTTTTCCTCTTACAGTAAAAGCTTTTTCTCCAAACTTAGCCTTGTCGCCATCTTTTTTTGAAAAATCTATTTCTATCTCCGGGTCTATGTAATGAAAAATCATTCTGGCAAGTTCTATACCTGCTAGTATTCCTTCGTCTTTTACATAAAGTTGTGCTTTGCCGCGCTCATTGGCAGGTATACATGATAGGGAAGTATGATCACCATCGCCTATATCTTCTTTTAGTGCTTCTGAAATAAAATGATCGAGTGCTTCCTTGCTTAGATAGTTCATAGGTCAAAAATAAAAAAACTCCGGAGAAAATCCTTTTCCCCGGAGCTCCATGAGATAAATTACAAAAAAAACTACTCTTCGCTAAAATTGAGTGTATCTATGAGATAGTTGCCCCTAAACTGTTTGATTAATATATACACTCTATATGAGCCTTTGGAATATGAGTACTTGCCTATCGCATATTTGAGACCTTCTTTGCTTGCGCCCTGGTGGATTAGTTCAAATGAAACAGGTGGGTACTTTTTGAAGAAATCTTTCATCACAAATTCAGCCTGCGTTTTGCTGTAGCTGCTTTTTTCGCCATCAAAACTGATTTCTACATATTCATTAAAATACTTGGTTAGGTTTTTAGGATCAGCCTTTGCCAACGAAACTTTGGTGTTGGATAAGACTTCGGTTTGTCCAATTGACTCATTAGCAATAAGTTGCATAATAAGTATTAGAAAACCGATAATTAGTACTTGTAGTT